>ERZ869929.727-NODE-727-length-15840-cov-3.922648_pt1 | contig 15840 bp, 14 predicted proteins | sample MGYA00579312_ERZ869929 | MGnify/ENA primary metagenome ERZ869929 (study PRJEB32216, sample SAMN09231818) | wastewater metagenome | place: USA: Maryland | collected 2016-08-09 | study: EMG produced TPA metagenomics assembly of the PRJNA472060 data set (Reclaimed... | reverse complement strand
TCGGCTACAGCAAAATGCGCCCCCACGTTAAGGGTGTGCAAATTGCCCCGGCCAACGGTGCGCGCACCCCGGTTGAGGTTGAGCTGTCGCGTTACGCGATCATGGACACCACCGATATTTTTGACAACGCCGAAGTCAACTTCAGCGAGCGTCAGGAGTTTGTGAAGTCCATTGCCAACAGCTTCAAAAACCAAGGGATGCAGGTGCTGATTGACGCGCTTGCGGCTGCGACGGCCTCCCGCGTGATCGCCAACAACATCTCCGGCGCTGCCGATAACCTGACGGTTACGGCTGTGCGTGAGGCTGCCAAAACACTGGATGAAAACGGGGTGCCGAATGACGGCGGCCGTATTCTGATGGTGCCGGCCAGTGCCATGCACGCGCTGACCCGCGAACCGGAAGTGACCAGCTCCGATTTCGTCAACAAGCAGGTGTACAACACCGGCACGTTGCCCGATTTCTACGGCTTCAAGGTCATTCCCATCGGCAACATGGAAGAAGGCGGCATGCCCACCAGCGGCAACGACGCCACCTGCTTTGCGTTCCACAAGCGCGCGGTTGGCCTTGCCATTGGTGTGAACCAGGAAGTCACGATTGACTGGGAAAACACCTACGGCATGTGGTCGGTTGCGGGCTTCCTGTCGGCCGGTGCCAAGGTGATTGACACCAAGGGCCTGGTGGACATCACGGTGAAGGTTGCCTAACGGCTGACCGGATAAGGCGGGGCCGGCGCAGGGCCGGCCCCACCACCCAACCTGAACCCCCTGCAACCAAGAAAGGGTAAACCAATGGCTTTTGTTCCCGGAAACCTCTACAAGATCAGTGCCAACTTTTCCGGCATGAAGATCTGGGGCTATGATGCCGGCGCCGACACCATTGCCACCGTGAATACCGAAGGGTATTTCAACGACGCTTCCACCGATTTGGAAGTGGGTGATGAGATCCGCGTCAAGTCGTCCAGCGGTACCGTGTACACCAAAGTGCTGGTGGCTTCTAACGCCGCCGGTGTGGTGGACGTGACCGACGGCGACACCGTGACCGCCACCGACAGCGACTAAACCCGCCCCGGTGCAACCAATACAGGGGGCGGTAGGATGCCGCCCCTGTATTTTATGAAGGAGCAGACACATGCCCGTTGAGGCCCTTGACATCTCCATTTGCAATTCCGCCCTGTTGATGGTGGGTGCCGACGAGATCAACAGTTTTGAGGACGAAACCAACGAGGCGAAGCTATGCGCCGCGCTTTACGAGCGCACCGTGAAGGCCATGCTTGAGCTGTACCCCTGGCGCTTCAGCATGAAGCAGGCCAGCCTTTCCAAGATTGCCAATTTTACCCCGATTGCCGGGTACCAATATGCTTTTCAGCTGCCGACAGACCGCTTGCGTGCGGTGTTCAAGCCATATACCACACTGGATTACCGCATTGTGGGCGACAAGATTTATGCCAACGGCGACACGTTCAAGATGGAATACCAGTACCGCCCCAACGAGAGCATCTGGAGCGAGAGTTTTGCGCGCGCGGTGGAGTATGACATGGCACGGGCGTTGGCCATTGCCCTGCTGGAAGATGACAGCCGCGCCGACAAGTACGAAAAACTGGTGCGCCAGCAGCTGCAGCGGGCCAAGAGCGTTGATGGCCAGCAGCAGGCCGGCGATGAGCCTGACGACAGCCAATTCAGCTTGCTGGCGGTGCGCGGATGAGTGCCATCAAAATTGCCCAGGCAGCGTTTGTGGCGGGAGAAGTCTCGCCCAACGTGTTTGGCCGGGTTGACCGCGATTTTTATTTTAAGGCGCTGCAAAAAGCCCGCAACGTGTACGTGACCCCGCAAGGCGGCGTGCGCCGGCGCGAGGGATGGAAGTATGTGGCGGAAACGCCTGGAAGCGTGGCGGTGCGGTTGGTGGAGTTTGCCTTCAATACCGAACAGGAATACCTGCTTGAGTTTAGCCCGCAGCGCATGCGGGTGTTCAAGGATGATGCGCTGGTGGCCGATTTTGACAGCGGCGATGATGCCGATTTGAGTGTGCTGACCGCCACCGTGATTGCGGAAATGGATTATACGCAAAGCGCCGACACCCTGATTTTGACGCATAAAAACATCCAGCCGCTGAAGATTACCCGCACCAGCGACACGGCGTGGACGTTTGAAGACCTGACGCTTTCCAACATTCCGTTTTTTGCCTTTGCCGGGCCAACGGTCACAAACCCTGCCCAAACCCTGACACCCAGCGGTACCACCGGGGAAATTACCCTGACGGCCGGCGGCGGCAGCGTGTTCCTCAACACCGACGTGGGGCAGTATGTGGTGGTGAACCGTGGGCTGGTGCGGATTACCAGCTACACGAGCGCGACGGTGGTGAAAGGGTTGGTGGTCAGTGACCTTTCCAGCAGCACGGCGGCGGCGAGCGGCGCATGGGATTTGGAGCGCGGCTATGAAGCGGTGTGGAGCGTGACGCGCGGGTGGCCGGCGGCTGTGTCGTTCTTCCGGGGCCGCCTGTATTTTGCCGGAGGCAGCCGGCCGCAAACGGTGTGGGGCAGCAAGGTTGGCGACTTTTTTGATTTTGACCAGGGCAGTGGGTTGGATGGCGATGCGCTGGAGTTTACGCTGGATGATGACGGTGTTAATGCCATTCACCACCTTTTCCCCGGCCGGACGCTGCAGATTTTCACCAGCGGGGCGGAGTTTTTTGTGCGCAGCAGCACCACCAAGCCCATCACGCCGGACAACATCGTTGACCTGGTGGAGCGCGGCACCCGGCACGGCAGCGAACCTATCCGCCCTGTGCAGGTGGAGGGCATTACAATTTTCGTGGAGCGTGACGGGGCGGTTATCCGCGACTTTGTTTACAACGATGTGGAGCAAAGTTACACCAGCACGGCCATTTCTGACTTTGCAGACCACCTGGTGCGAGGCCCGGTGGATATGGATGTGCGCCGAAGCAAGGAAGGCAAGCCTTGGGACAACGTATTTGTGGTGAATGGCGATGGCACACTGGCGGTGTTGAACACCAAGCGGGCGCAGGAGTTTCAGGCATGGACACTGTTTGATACCGACGGCACGGTGGAGCAGGTAAAGGTGGTGGACAAGGATGTTTACCTGGTGGTTGTGCGCAGCATTGCCGGTGTGACCAAACGATTTGTGGAAAAAATGGATGATGAGCTGTTTTTGGATTGCGCACTGGCTTCCACCAGCGGATCTCCCACTGACACCTGGACTGGCTTTGGGCACCTAAACGGCGAGGAAGTACGGGTGCGCGGCGACGGTTACGTGCTGGAAAATGCCACGCCTGCTGGCGGTGCCATAACCAGCAGCGAGGAAGTAAGCGAGCTGGAAGCGGGGCTGTTTTTTGCCGCCAGCATCCAGCCCCTTCCGCCTGACGCCAATGTGGGCGGAAAAACACTGACCGGCGACAAAAGGCGGCTTGTTTACGTCAACCTGTTGCTGAAGAATTGCCGCGAGCTTATCGTGTTGATGGGAACCAAGCGGTTTGAACCTGCCTTCCGCGCCTTTGGCGATGATGTGCTGGATGAACCCGTGCAAACGTTCACTGGCTGGAAGAAGGTTTTTGTACGGGGCATCGGCCGCAGCGAAGCCCCGGAGATTACCCAAGAGCAGCCGGTTGAGTTTGAAGTTTTGAGCATGATGATGGGAGTTGTTTGAGATGGCGAAAGGAGACACCCTTACCCTACTAGCCCTGGCCGGGGTTGGCGCCGCCACCGGCGGGCTGGCCCTGCCGGCGCTGGCACCTGCCGCTACAGCTGCGGCAGCGGGGTCGGCGGCGGCTGCAGGGACAGCTGGCGCCACCAGCGCCTTCAGCCTTGCGGGGGCGTTGAGCGGGGCGGGAGCGTTTTTGTCGGCGGGCAGCTCATATTTTGCCGGGCAGGCCCAGGCACGGGCGGCAAAAATCCAGGAAGGCCAAATGCAGCTGAACCTGACCGCCGAGCAAACCCAGTTTGCGTTGGAAGAAGAAGACCGGCAGCGGCGCCTGCGCGGCATGCTTTCCACCCAGGCGGCGATTTTTGGGGCCAGCAATATCTCCACCAGCGGCGTTGGCGATGTGATTGCGCGGGATACGATTGGAACAGTGAACCGCGAGACTGATCTGAAAGGAACCCTTAGCCGTATCAACCAATCGCAAATCCGCTCCGGCATTGCCGAGCAGCAGCTGTCCGGCAGTGCCGCCCGCACAGGTGGCATCATCAAGGCCGGCAGCAGCCTGCTGACGTTTGCGGGCCAAAGCTATGACCGGACAAGGACGTAAGCCATGCCGATCCCCCGCTTTAACCCCGGCAACCCAGATGTCAACCTGACACAAATCCGCCAGTTCCAGCCTGCCGGCGCACAGGCCGAGGCGGAAATGTGGGGTGATCTTTCCCGCGAAATGACACGGGTGAGCAATACCTTTGGCGAAATTGAAACCCGCCGGGTAATGGCTGAACAGGAAACGGCCGGCAAGGTGCAGGCGGCAGACCCCAATTTTGACCCGATGACCTTGCGCAAGGCAGCGGTGACAGCTGCCGATATGGCCTACCGCAAGGGGGCTGTAAGCAGCTACATGGCGCGGCTGGATATTGAGACCAACCAGGCCATGACGCAAATCAACGCCGAGAGCTTTGAAGACCCGGCGATGTTGCGCAAGCGCATGGAAAACCATGTGCAGTCGGTGGCCAGCAAAATGCCGATTGAAGTGGCGGTGGATTACACGGCTGGCGCCATGCGGCAGGCCGACGCGTACTACGCCAACGCGGTGAGTGCGGCCGCCGGGCGGCAGCGCAGCCAGCAGAAGGATGACATCAAGGCCGGGCTTGAATTGAGCGAGCGCCGGCTAAAGGAGCTTGGTGTGCCAAGCACACCGGCCGCCCAAGCTGCCTACGAGCTGGAAGCGGCCAAGCTAAAGGTTAAACAGCAGCAGGCACTGGAAGCGGGGGTGATGACCCCCAACGAGATTTTGGTGCGCGAACAGGTGCTAAAGGAAGACCTGGAAGACGGCACCGTGTATCAGGCCATTTGGGAGCAGCCGGCCGCAAGCCGCCTTAATTTTGCCATGAGTGTGGCCGAGGGCAAGAGCGGCACCGGGCTTGACCTGTTGCCGCCTGACCGGCGCATGCGGGCGGTACAGGTGGCCCAGCAGATCGGCAACGCGGAAGAGGCCCAGCGACGTATTAACGAAATGGCGCAAACGCGGCAGGCCGAGCAGGCCATTTGGAATGCCACCGAGCTTGTCTCCACCAACCCGACTGACCCGCGCGCGCGCGAGGTTGTGGGAAAACTGATGACGCTGGCCAACACCCCAGAAACGGTGGAACAGGCCGGCAAGCTGCGTGCCTATGTGATGAACCCAGCCGACCCACGTTTTGCCGCCAGCAACCCGGAATATGTGGATTATTTGGAGCTGGAGGCCGCGCGCGGCAAGCTGACCCAGCAGCAGATTGACAGCGCGTGGGGCAACGACAGCATCAATACCCGTGTTTCCACCCAAGACCGGCAGCGGTTGGCGCAGCTGATTAAAGTGAAGCCTGACGGGCTGGTAAGGACAAACGCATGGGATACCTATGTGGCCAAGCTGGAGCAGGAGTTTCCTGTGCGCGAGCGGCGCCGTACCGGCATGAATGCGCTGTTTGCACAGCTTGGGATCAACGTGCCTTCGGCCACCGGCGGGGTGACGATGAACGGCTTGACTGAAGCGCAAATGAAAGCCAACGAGCAGCTTGTGAAGCAGGTTTTGCTGGAAACACAGGAGAAAATTGCCAAGGGTGAGATTGCAAGTGAAAGCTCACTTACAGAATATGGCGGCAAGAAAATAACCGAATTGCGCCAGTATTTTGGTGGCGGAAGTGTAAACCCTGCCAACAAGCCAAACGTGGTGCCGCCTTCCAAGCAAGGGGCTTATGGCGTGATGCAGACCAACCCCACGCTGCAACAGCTGCATGCCAAGTATAAAAATGACCGCGAAGCCTTTGCCCGCGATGCCAGCAATGGCATGCTGGATGTGCAGACTATCAACACCATCAGCCGCATGCTGGAAGGAGAATAACGATGCCACAGGACATGAACGCCGACGCCCAATGGAATGAGCTTGCCGGCCAACTTGGCATGAGCCTTGAAAATGACGACGCTGAAAACGAGCGCGTTCTGGCCGGGCATGAGCGCGACATGCGCAATACGGTGGTGGAGGCTGACCGGCTTGACCCCGCCGCCCGAAAAATGATTGAGGAATACCGCAGCAAAAACGGCCACCAGCCGGTAAACGATTACGGCTGGTTGGCCAAAACGCTGGACGTGCCTGCCCAGGCCGTGAACGGGTTGGTGGATGCGGTAGCGGCCATGAAGGATTTGACCTTTGACATTGCCGGCGCCGGCGCCCGCACCCTGTATGTGGATGGCATGGGTATTGCCACCAATGCCGAAGTAAACGCCGAGATTGACAGGCTGCGTGGTGCCACCAGCGCCAACGCACTGGCCGACAAAGTGGCGCCGGGGATGCGTGGCAACGTGGATTTGGCCCAACCGTTTGGTGCCCCAAAAAGCGCGGTTGGCAATGTGACCGAAAGCCTAAGCCAGTTTCTGGCGCCGTTTGCCGCGTTGGGCAAGGTGAAATACCTGCAGGCGTTGGGCAAGGCAGCGCCGGTGGCACAGGGCATGCTGGCGGATTTTGTGGCGTTTGATGAGCATGAAAAGCGGCTTTCCAACGTGATCAACGAAATGGGTTGGGGTAATGCCGTTACCGAATACCTGGCGGCCGACCCGAATGATGCCTGGGCCGAAGGGCGTTTTAAGAACGTGCTGGAAGGTGCCGGGCTTGGCGCGCTAACCGGGGCGGTGTTTCATGGTGTGAAATACATCCGCGACGGCAAGGCCGCTAAAACGCTGGTGGCAGATATGCGGGCAAAGGCTGCTCCGCGTGCACAGGAGATCCGCGCCGCTGCCGGACAGATTGACGGTTTGCGCAACTGGGTGGCAGGCACCCTGCGTGGCGACAAGGTGGAGCTGCCGGCGGAAATGGCCCCGGCCGCCCGCGACGTGAACCCCACCACCGTGCTTGATCGTTATCTTGATGTAACCCACAAAATTGAGGGCACGGCCAAGAACCCGACCAGCAGCGCCGTGGGGCCGTTCCAGTTTGTGGACAGCACCTGGCTGGAAGAGGCGCGGTTGGTTAATCCAGCGCTGAAAGACATGCCTGATGAGGCCGTTTTGGCCATGCGCAAAGACCCTGCAAACGCCGATTTTGTGCGGCAGGTTGGCAAGAGTTTTACGCAGCGCAACGTGGATTATCTAACCGCCCAAGGTGTGGAAAACGTTGACGAGCCGACCATGTACCTGGCTCATTTTTTGGGTAAGGGCGATGCGGCCAAGGTGCTGAAGGCTGCCGATGACATGCCGGTGAAGGGGTTGGTGGATGATGCCAGCATTAAGGCCAACAAATCCATATTGGCCGGGAAAACGGTTGGCCAGGTGAAGCAGTGGGCCAAAGATATTTATGCCAAGCGTGCGGCACAGGTTGGTGGGGTTGGGCCTGCCAAGGCCCCTGGTGCTGCAGAAACGGTTGTGCTGGATGGTTTCCGACCCAACAAAGAAACGATTGACATGGCTACCCAACGGCGGATGGCGTTGGCCAATGGTACCAGCCTGGAAGACCTGAAGGCCGGCAAGGTGTTTGAGTGGGCGCGGGAACGCGGGCTGGAGCCGGTGATGAACAAGGTGACGCTGCTGGAAGAACAGCAATTTAACAAAACCGCCGAGGCCCTGCAGGACTACATGCGCCGCGCCGACATGGGCGATGCCAGCGCCGCCGATGAGTTTTGGAGGAATGAGGGTGCGGCCTTTTTGGAAGTGGCTGGACATGCCCGCGATGTGTTCCAGTCGCCCGGACGTGTGATGGGTTTCAGGGGTAACACCAAGGCGATTGCCGCCACCAACGAGATTTTGCAGCGTTTGGCGCGGGCCAGCACCGAGAGCAAGGAAGATTTGATGCGGGCCTTTGCGGAAATGACGCGGCCAGAGCAGGTGGAAAGCCTGTTGCAGCAAATGGGCAAGAAGACCCGCGTGGATATTGCGCGTGAAAGCGTCCATGAATGGTATATCAACGCCATTCTTTCCAGCCCCAAAACCCAGCTGGTGGATACGGCAGGTTCGGCCATTTGGACACCTTGGCTGGCCTTGGAAAAAGTACCAGCCGCGTTGGTTGGCACCGTGCGCAAGGGTTGGTTTGGCGGTGCCGGAGACCAAGTTTATGCCGATGAGGCGCTGGTGATGCTGAAAAGCTATTTTGGCAGTATTGCCGATGGCTTCAGTTACGTGGCCAACGCCATGAAACGCGGCGAAATGGGAAATATACCGGATGCGGTAAAACAGCTGCGGATTGACAACGCCAGCAAGTTTGACGACGAGATTGGTGAACGTGCCATTTCAGCAAAAAACTGGGGGCTTGAGCGGGAAACCGGGCTTGGCCGTTTTGTGGATCATATGGGCAGCATTATCAACTGGCCGGCCAGCTTTATGCGCGGCAAGGATGATGTGGTTAAATCCATTCTGTACCGCGCTGAAGTGCGGGCACTGGCTTACCGTAAGGCGGTGAGCGAGGGGCTGACAGGTGCGGCTTACGAGGCCCGCGTAAACCAGCTTATGAGTGTGCCGCTGGACAAGGTGGCGTTGAAAGACCAAACCTTGAGCGGCAACCGGCTGGCCCAAATTGCCAGTGGGCTTGCGAAGGGCGATGACAGCGGGCTGGTAGGGGCTGCGATTGAAGACCAGGCCAAACAATTTGCCCGCGAGGGAACCTTTACTGATGAGCTGGGTGAAACCGGCAAGGCCATTCAAACCTTTTTGAACCGTGTGCCCGGCGGGCGCGTGGTGGTGCCGTTCATCAAAACGCCCACCAAAATCATGGTGCGGTTTTTGGAACGTTCCCCTTTGGCGCCGATTTTCCGGCAGGTGCGGGAAGACATTGCGGCCGGCGGCGCCCGCGCCGACATGGCGCTGGGGCGCATGGCCGCCGGCAGCAGCGTGATGGGTTTGGGGTGGTATCTGGCCAGTGCCGGCCTTGTGACGGGTGAAGGCCCGCGTGACCCCGGCCAGCGTGAAGCGCTGCTGCGTACCGGATGGCGCCCGCGCAGCATTAAGGTTGGTGACAAGTACATTGAATATGGTCGGTACGACCCGTTGGCCTCGCTGCTGAACATGCCGGCCAACATTGTGGATATGGCCGATGCGCTGGACAATGACCTTGGCGCCGACCTTGAAAAGGATGTTTCGGATTATTTTGCCATTGGTGCCTTGGCTTTTACCAAGATGATGATGAGCAAAACCTGGACACAAAGCATTGCCGAGCTGGTGGATGCCGTGAACCGGCAGGATGAAAACGGTGTGCAACGCATGCTGCAGTTTTACGCCGCCAGCTTTGCCGTGCCCAATGCGGTGACGTTTTTTGGCAACGAGATCAACCCGGTGGTGCAGGAGGCCAACAGCGCGTGGGAGGCCATTCAGATAAAGGCCGGCAATACGGTGCGGCCCAAGCTGGATATTTTTGGCGACCCGATCAAGCGTGACCCGCAACTGTATTACGGTTTGCCTTCCAGTTATTCCAATATCACCACCGACCCGTTTGAGCAGAAGCTGGCGGCAGGCGGTGTGTTTATTGAGCGTCCGACACGGCGGATTGAAGGCGTGGAATTGAGCCGCGATGAGTACGCCAAGATGATGGGCTTTATGAAAGAGTTTAAGATAAAGGATGAAATGCGGAAGGTGGTGGAAGGCCCGATGTGGGAACAGCTGCCCGACGCCGCCAAAACCGGAGAACAGGGTGCGCAGGGCTTTACCAAGAGCGGTGTGATGAGCGCCATTTACAGCAAGTTTGTGGAAGCGGCGAGGCAGCGGCTGGTGGCGGAAAGCCCCGACCTACAGGCCCGCATTCTGAAATACAAGCAGGCCCTGCAAACGGCACCTGCCAGCACGCCAGGCGTGCAGCGGGCGCTGGAGGCGCAGGGTTTTGATGCAACAGGCGGGCCGGTAAAAGTGGATTTTGGCCTTGGCCGCGCGCCGTGATTTTGAGAGGATACGCCCATGAGCACCGTTGTGAACGAAGTAACCCCTTTTGCCCAGTATGAGGCGTCCGCCGGTGCGGACACTTTTCAGTACACATGGTGGATCCGCGAAGAGACTGACCTGAAAGTTTACGTGGATGGTGAGCTGGTGGCCACCACCGACTATACCGTGAGCGGCGTGCAAACCAGCACCGGCGGAAATGTGGTGTTTGACACCCCGTTGACCGGTGGGGAGATTGTGACGATCTCCACCGATTACCCGTTTGAGCGTTTGACCGGATTTGCCACCAGCGGGAGCCTGCGGGCGGCGGCGCTGAACCTGGAGTTGAGTTACCTTGTGGCGTGCATTTTGCAGCTGCAGCGTGACATTCAGCGGACGCTGAAACTTAGCCCCAGCAGCCAGGTTGACACCACCGCGCTGGTGTTGCCGGAACCTGAAGACCAGCGGATTTTGTACTGGAACGGTACTGAAGGCGTGATTGCCAACAGCGCCTTCAACATTGACGTGCTGGAGGGAAACGCCGCCGACATCGCTGCCAACCTGACAGCGATCAATGCGCTTTATACCCAGCTTGCCGCCATTCTGAACGTATCAGCCAACCTTGGCACCGGATTGCCGGTAACGGTGGTGGCGGCAAATACCACCAGCCTGACGACGGTAGCCACCAACATTGCCAACGTGAACCTGGTGGGTGGAAGTATTGCCAGCGTGAACAGCGTGGCCGGTGGACTGACAAACATTGACACGGTAGCCACCAACATTGCCAACGTGAATACGGTGGCAGGTATCAGTTCCAACGTGACCACAGTTGCTGGAATGGAAACAAACATTCAAGATGTTGTTGATAATGAATTAAACATTTCTGCCGTTGCTTTGAATGAGGCAAACATAAACACAGTGGCTGGTTTGGTGCCAGTGACAACACTTGGAAATATAAAATGGCATAATGTGCAGGATTATGGTGCGGTTGGTGATGGGTCTACAAACGACACAACGGCGTTCAATAGTGCGATTGCAGCAGCAGTTTCAGGAAGCAAGGCTGTTTATGTTCCTGCTGGGACTTATCTGGTAACCCAAGGAAGCGTTGCGCTTGATAACGGTGTGACAATTTTTGGTTCCGGGCCGGAGAGTATTATCAAAACAACTGGAACATCAGCATCTAGTGGTATTTTGAACGCAACGGCAAAATCAAATATCACTATAACAAGCCTTGGTTTTGAAGGGCCAAACCGTTCTGTTCCGGCTTTTTATGGCGCAGGGGCTTGCGACAATGTTCGCATGGAAAATTGCAATGCGACAACATGCCGACTTTTTAGGGTAACAACAAGCGGTGCGAACTATGCAGCGGTAGCTGATAATAATTCACCCAGCAACATTTTTGTGGTTGGCAATAAAGCCTATACAACAGACACAAGCGTAAGCACGGGTTCTTGCATTGAAACAACATATGCACGGGATGTAAAAATTGCCAACAATACACTGGATGGTTATTACCACGGTATTCAGTGGTGGGGTGGTGACAGCAACACTGCTGTTGATGGTGCTCTCACAAATGAGAGAAAATGCAAAAACCTGACCATCAGCGGGAACATTGTTAAAAATGTTTCCAAGGGTGGTATTTGGGGAAGCATGGGCCAACGCATCGCTATCGCCGGAAACGTGGTGGATACAGGCGGTGATGTAGGGATTGACCCGGAAGGCTGTTCTGATGTGGCGATTATCGGAAACACGGTCAAAGACTTCGTGTTTGGAAACTTTACGAGTTTTTATCTAAACCGTGGGATGTCTATTTCAGGGAACACATCGCAGCAAAATAACACAACATATCCACACTTTAGAATCTACAACAGCCCGCAGTCTTATACCAACTGGGGGTTTAGTGTGATTGGAAATACTTTCCGCACTGTTGGCGGGCAAGGTGTTATCACACAAGGTGGTGCGGTTGGTGGGCTTACATTTGCCGAAAACACCTTGATTGATACAACACTGACGCTGGACAGTAACAACAATGCGTCCATCAATATATTTGCCAACCAGCTTTATTTTTCAGTTGACCCGTCTGCCGCATTTAATGCGATTTATCTCGGGAAAACAAAAAGCAGCAGCAGTGGGCAGCGCGGAGCAAGCAGGACTGCAAATAACCGTATATTTGTTGATTTTGCACCAACTTCAGGTTGCAAAGGTATTTACTTCTTTGATGATAATACCAACGGGAATGATGTGTGCATAATTGAAGGTAACATTATATCTTCCAACACATCCGCACTTACCCATGAAATATACTGTGAGAATGCAGGTTCAAACACAGGAATTGCACCGGTTGTTACAATTAGAAATAATTGCCTGCAAGCAGGGAACATCACGCGGCTTGAACGCGGTGCAAAAAGAATGACGGTATTTTTGGAGGGGAACCGCTTGCACACCGGGCAACCAACACCGGGTGCTGCGCCAACATCTGGCATATGGGACAGAAACACCATTGTTCAATCCAATGCGGCAACGTCTGGTGGTTACATTGGTTCTGTCTGTACAACAACAGGCGGGGCTACGGCAACAACATGGGCTTCCAGCACGGCTTATGCCGCTGGTGACATTGTGAAACCAACAACACCTGCGGGGTACGTTTTCCGCTGTGTTACCGCGGGAACAAGTAATGGTTCAGAACCAACTTGGCCGACTTCTGACAATACATCCGTCACCGATAACACAGTAACTTGGCGTGCTGTGCCTGACATGGTTTGGAAAAGTTATGGGGCTATAACATAAGGATATGGGCATGGAAGACATGGTTGTTAAATACGCCTTTACCTACGGGCCGCTGATGATCTTCTTTTTTGCGGTGGGATTTGCCTTGTATAAAGCTGCGCCGGTGGCGGTAGCTCTGTTCAAAGAAATTATTGCGGCGATGAACAGCAGCACCATTGCGCTCAATAATTCCACGCAAGCCTTGAACGCCAACAACGATGCGATGATGCGTCACCATGAAACGGTTGGAATGCTGAACGTGATATTCAATGATTTGAAAGACCGCATGGATGCTTTTGAATGCCCGCATTCTCCGCCCCGCAAGCGTGTTGTGGCGATAAAGCAACGGCAGGACGCGGCATGAGTATTTATGCCGTTGACATTGCGGCCGCACCGATGGGATGCTGGCCCCACGCAAAACATTCAATGAAAGGAAAAGCCATGCGTCTGACCACCCTGATGACCCAAGCCCGCGTCGGCCTCATGGCCCTCGCTTTCACCGTTCTCTCCCTTGCCGGAGTGTCCACCGTTCATGCGGTTGACCTGACCAGCGGCCTGACCGCCGGCACCTGGAGTACCATCACGACCCGTCATAACGACGAGTACAGCGTGATCAAGGCCACTAAGCTGAACGCCGGAACCACCAGCACCACGCTGGATATTCCCGCCAACGTGCTTGCTACCCCCCGCGTGTACCTGTTTGCCACTACCGCCAACGATAACGGCGTTTCCGCCAGCATCATTCAGGCCCCGCTGAACGTGGCCGGCGTAAGCGTTGACGGCAGCAGCACCGTGCTGACCGATACCGTCAGCTCCACCAGCGCCCTTGGGAGCGTGACCAGCGCCGCCCCGCTGATCTCCACCACCCTGGACACCAGTGCCCGTTACCTGAAGGTGATTGGCGCCAACGTCTCCACCACTGAAGTGATGGATGTGCGCGTGGAATACCGCGTGCCGGTGAAATACCGCTGGTACCGCCAGTTCTAATGGCCCAACCGGTTAACCCCAGCCGCACCACCCCGCCGCCCGCCGGCCGGGTGGTGTAGCTGTTTGAAGGAGGACAAACCCCATGCTCCCACGCGGCATCCGCAACCGTAACCCTGGCAACATCCGCCTTTCGCGCGACAAGTGGCAGGGGTTGGCCAGCCGGCAAAATGACCGGGATTTTTTCCAGTTCATCAGCTATGAATACGGCATCCGCGCGCTGGCCCGCGTGCTGCTGACCTACCAGACCAAGCACGGGCTGGATACGGTGCGGAAGATCATCAACCGCTGGGCGCCGCCGGTTGGAAATGCCAACGGCAAAACCTACACGCAGGACACCAGCGCCTATGCCCGCGCCGTGGCCAAGGCCATGGGGGTGAAGCTGGACGACGCGGTGGACGTGCGTGTGCCCGCCACCATGCTGGCGCTGGTGAAGGCGATTGTGACGCACGAGAACGGCATGCAGCCCTTTGCCGACGACGTGTTGCTGAAAGGACTGGCGCTGGCCGGTATCAACCAACAGGAGGAACAACCCCATGCCTAAACTGAAAGAAACCCTTGCCGCCCACAAGAAGCGTATTCTGGTGGTGCTGGGCGCCATTGCCGCGTTGCTGGTGGCCCTGACCGCCACTGACGTGGACGATGCCCTGTGCCAGAAGTGGGATGCCTGCAAGGACGCCTACGCCGCCGGCAGCGAGCCTGCCCCGGTTAGCCCCACCACCGTGCCCGCCGGCCAGTAATGGGCGAGCTGTGGCGCGGCCTGGTGGAAACGCTGAAGGTGGCCTTGGCCACCTTTGTCGCCTTTATGGCCGGGCAGCTGAAGGCGGAGAATGACCAGCTGAACCGTGACCTGGAACGGCGTTTGAGGGAGAGCAAGACCGATGCAAAAAACCGCGATGACGTGGCTGGCCTTACTGACGGCCAGCTTGATGACGAGCTGCGCAACCCTCCCCCCCGGCGCTAGTGCCAGCTGCCCGGAGTGGGTGCAGCCAAGCCCGGCCCTGCAGGGCGCGCTGGAGGATCGGCCGTTCAAGGAGTGGGCGGTGCGGCACAACCGCAACTATCGGTGTTTCTGTTTGGGGGAAAGCGGGTATTGCGCCAAGTAAAACGGGGGCATGATGGGGTTGCCAATACCGGCAACACCTTAGCGTTTAGGAGGTTCGCATGGGACGTTACCCTGTGCACACCCTGGCCCCTGACCCTCACCAGCGCGAGCTGGATTTGAGGCCGCCGGACAGAAGGCCCACCTGCCTGCCCATCCGGGCAAGCCCGGTGTTCACCACCTGCTGCCCCTGCTGCGGAACGGTGCATCGCACCAAGGCAGACTACCAAGCCTGCCTGCGTGACCGTGATGCGGCCAGATAACGACTTGACCCCTGCGCGAGCGGGGGTCATATTATTTGTGTTTCCCTCTTGCGAAATGTTGACCACGCGTTTATGCGGGGTTATGTTTACCGGGCGGGTGTGGTGCACCGGTCGCATGCCAGCTTCATACGCTGGAGTGAGCAGGTTCAATTCCTGCCCCCGCAACCAACCTCAAAAAAAGGAAACGATGATGAGCGAAGACCAAACCAACGCCGCGCCGGAAACGGCACAAGGCGACACGGCCGGCACCAACGTGCCGGACACCACCGCCGCACCTGCCAAGGCGCCGGTGGAAAAGGGCGACTTGTACGCCAACGACAAGGATTTGCTGGCGGCCATTGCGGCCAAGCCCGGCGAGAAGGTAACGGCTGCCTACATGGAAAGCCGCATTGCCCGCGTGGCCTATGCCAAGATTGATCAAACGGTGACGGTGTGCAGCCTGACGCTGGACAACGGTTTTTCCGTACGTGGTGAAAGTGCTTGCGTTGACCCTGCCAACTTTGATGAAAAGATTGGCCAGAGCCTTGCCTACAAGCAGGCGTTTGACAAGCTGTGGCCGCTGTTCGGCTTCCGCCTGGCTGAAGCGCGTTACCTGCGCGGGGCCAAATAGCCTTTAACCCGTGAGAGACAAAATGGTTTGTCTCTCATAAAACCCACAATGTGAGAGACAAAGGAACCCACATCATGAAGTTCAAAGTAAAAG
>ERZ869929.726-NODE-726-length-15845-cov-6.525459_pt1 | contig 15845 bp, 18 predicted proteins | sample MGYA00579312_ERZ869929 | MGnify/ENA primary metagenome ERZ869929 (study PRJEB32216, sample SAMN09231818) | wastewater metagenome | place: USA: Maryland | collected 2016-08-09 | study: EMG produced TPA metagenomics assembly of the PRJNA472060 data set (Reclaimed... | reverse complement strand
CCACACGCCCTTGTACGGCGTGTCGGCGTCCTCCGTCGGCTCGATGCCGATCGTCACGGTCCGCTGCAGCTGCGCGTACAGCTCGAGGGTCTTGGTGCCGGACTGGGCGGCCGAGTCGCCCTCCTCCAGCGACGACAGCGACAGGAACCCCTCCCGGCGCCCGTACGACGAGATCGACGAGCTGTCCGTCTCCGACTTGTAGCCCTTGGCGTAGCGGACGAGGACGGCGTTCAGGATCGTCACGGCCTAGCCCTTCTCGGTGTGCACGAGCTCGGTGAGGTTGACGCCGGCGACGTAGTTGCCCGCCGAGACGTTCGACCCGCCCCGGACGTACGCGTTGAGGCGCAGGCCGACCGGGTCGACGGTCACGTCGAGGTACGCCTCGCCGAGCTGGCGCAGCACCGACAGGTAGTCGGCGCCGATCTGGAACGTCTCGGACAGCATCCACGGCCACGGCTCGCCCGCCGAGTCGGTCTCCGAGTCGAACGACAGCGTCCAGCTCGTCATGGCGCCACGGGCCACAGCCTCGAGCAGCAGCTCGTAGACGGCGCCGCCGGCGGTCCGGCCCGGCACCTGCGTCGGGTAGTCCAGGCACTGCCAGGTGCCGTCGGACTTGAACACGCTGGTGCCGGTGTCGACGACGCCGTCGGTCGGCATCGAGTGCGCCGAGACGGCGACCATGCCCCGGTACAGGCCGTTGGGGCTGTTCTCGTAGACCTCGGCCTCGACGCCGATGGCGTGGTACCCGGCCGACAGCGGCACGACAGTGCGGTAGCAGTCCTCAAAGCTGAACGCCGGGTACTGCTCGGTCTCCATGACGACGATGCCGTCCACGTACAGCGTCGCCCGGTTGTCCGCTGCCAGGTAGACCACGAGGTCCATGTCGGCGTCGGCCTCGTAGACGTAGATGAAGTAGCAGGTGCCCGACGGCGTCGTGTTCCCGTAGTTCTTCGTCCACAGCCAGCAGGCGTCGGACGGCGACGGCCAGCCCTTCGGCGGGTACCAGGGCTCGTACAGCGGCGGGTCGCCCTCGATGCGGGTGGCGATGGCGTCGTGGCGGACGTAGGCGTAGGGCCAGCCGAGCAGGTACGGGTTCTCGGCGAAGCACCAGTTGAAGGGCCGCACGTCCGACGACGGCTTGCGGTCGACGCCGCCCTTGGGGAACACGACGGCGTCCTCCCACAGCGACAGCAGGCCACGGCCGGACAGGGTCACGACCTGGTCGACCTCCTCGCTCTGGGCGACGATCTGCAGCTCGCGCTGCTCGACGACGCCGGCGAAGGCGGGCTGGCCGTCGACGAGGAACCGCACGACCTTGCCGTAGGTGGCGCTCGACAGTGACGGGTCGTCGGCCGCAAGGGCCAGCGACCAGGTGCCACAGTCGTTCAGGACCTCCTGCCAGCGGTGCTCGAAGGCGTAGGGCAGGGTGGCGACGAGCGTCGTGTTCGTGGCGTCGTACAGCTCGGCGGTGATCGTCGCAGCCATGTCAGGACGTCCGTGGGCCGCGTGGCACCCGTGCCTTGCGGACGATGGTGCCGAGGACGAGCGTCAGGTTCGCCGGGTTGACGGCGGGGGCCTGTGGCGTGGCGGTCTGGGTGATGACCGGCAGCGTCACGGTGACGTCGGCCATCAGATGGTGAACCAGCCCGACGCGGCGACCGTGATGGTGATGTTGCCGCCCGAGGTCACGATCGAGATCGCCGACGACGACGCCTGCGTGTCGAACCAGGCGATCAGCGGCGACGTGGCGTCGCTGCCCGTGTCCTTGTAGAGCCACAGGCCCGTGACGGTCGAGCCGGAGGCCACGGCGGTGAACGTCGGGTCGGCCGAGTCGAACGCCCCGCCCGTCGTCGTCTTCGACGCCAGCGTGGCCGTCGCCACGCGGTAGCCGGCGGTGACGTCGTCGAGGTAGTCGTGCGCGCTCGAGTACGAGTACGTCTTGGTGAGGACGACCTTGATGGTGTCGTTCAGCAGGTCGATGTCGCCGTCGAGGAACAGCTTGCGGGCCGATGCCTGTACTGCGTTTGCCATGTCAGGTGAACTCTCCTGCGGGAATCGAAATCTCGAGAACGGCCTTCATCCACGTGCTGTCGAGACTGACCTCGCCAAACTCCATGCCGAGGACGTGGATGTCGGCCGTGAGCGGGACGAGCTGGCCGGACGTCGTGAGCACTGCGGCGCGTGTGCCGTCACCGGTGCCCGGCGGGTAGACGACCTGGTAGTTGAGGTAGTCCACGTTGGTGAGCAGCTGCTGCACCCGGTCGTCGTTGTTGGTGCCGGTCCGGTCGTGCGTGCCGGAGATGAGCATCTGCAAACTGTGCACCGCGACCGTGTTGCGTCGGCGATAGGGGATGACGCCGCTGCTGCCGGGGATGAGGCGGTCGGACCCACGCTGCGGTGCTGGCTGCTTCAGCACGTGCAGGTTCAGGATCTTCCACGCCGGCGTGCTCATGGAGATGCCGTCGATGGTCAGCGTCATCTTGCCGTTGTCGGTCAGCTTCGGCATCTCAGCGTCCGATCAGGTAGGCGGCGTCGCGCTGCTTGCGGACGATCTCCGTGGCCGTCAGGCGGGGACTGGCGGTCTCGTAGACGTTGATGGTGCTGCCACCGCTGGCGAGCATGGCCTCGACGCCACGGACGAGGGCCCGGCTGTCGTCGCTGTCCATGACGAACCCCGAGCTCGTCGGCACGAACATCTCGGCGCCCATCTCGTTGACGAGCGACCCCTGGCCCTTGGCCAGCGGGCCGCCGAGGGCGCGACGCTTCTTAGTCGGGTTCGGCACGACACCCTGTCCGGGGCCGAAACCGGGGATCTGCCCAGGGACGTACTGCGGCAACTTCACCGGATCGACCTCGACGCGCACGGTCCGGGGTCGGGTCGCCTCGTCGATCAAACGGTTGGCGGTGGCGACGTCGCCGGCCAGCAGTGCCTGGTCAATCGCGACGCGAACCTCCTGCGGGGCCTCGCTCAGGTCGCTCTGGAAGAGTGCCAGTCGCTGCTTGATCCTGGCGAGCTCTTCCTCGACCTGCGTGACCTTGAGCGCAACCTGAATCTGCTCGTCGGTGAGTCCGGCCAGACCGAGGTACTGGCGAATCTGCTCGGGCGGAATGCCGGCGGCCTGCAGCGCTCGGGTCAGGATGTCCCGGTACTGCGCTGCCAGGGCAGGCACGAAGCCTTCGTTGCCGCTGGCGACGAGGGCCTGGAACTGCTTGGTGGCGGCGTCGCCGATGGCGAGCAGCGACGTGATCGCCTTGCTCGAGCCCTCGGTGATCTTGGTTGGGTCGAAGGCATCTTGGAAGTTCTTGGGCAGCGCGCCAAGATCCTCGTTGAGGCTGCGCAGCCTGTCGCCGAGGTTGACGGTGGCGCTGGCGATGTCGTCGAGCCCGGTGCTCTGCTCGATCGAGTCGCCGAACGCCTTGGCACCGGCTTGGGCGACCTCGTAGGCGTCGTTGAGCGACCGGACCTTCTTCTCGTACTCGGCGACAGTCTTGGTGATGCCCTCGACCGTGGCGTTCTCTGCGTCGTAGGCGTCGACGGCGTCCTCGACGGCCTTGTTCTGTTCGCGCTGTGCAATCGTTGCGGCGGCAGTTGCCCCGGCCGATTCCTTCACCTGGCGCTTGAACGGCTCGAGGATGCCTTCGAGGTCGCGCAGCTCCTGCTTGCTGCCGCTGGTCTGGTTCTCTAGGACTGCGATGGCGTTGGCCAGTGCCTGAATGTTGCCGTCCTTTGAGAGGTCGCCGAGGGTCGACTTCACGTCACGCAGTGAGACGTCGAAACCGTCGACGTCGACGCGCGCCTTGGAGAACGGGTCGACGTTCTGGAAGTTGCCAGCAAACTCGCCGAGCTTGTCGACTGCGCTCTTGCCGTCTTGAACGACCTGCTGGAACGCCTTGCTCAGCTGCTGCGGGCCATCGGCGTCTGCAAGGTTGCCGACCGCCAACTGGAACTCCACGCTGCTCAGCTTGGCTTCGTCAATGGCCTGGGCAACCTGCAGGACCGCCAGCACGCCAGCCGCTGCGCCGATGCCGACGGACGCCTTGCCAAACCGGGTGAGGCCGCCTTCTGCGTTGACGGCGGCGTCCTTCACCTTGGTGAACTGGCCGGCAAGGACTGCCAGGCCGCCGACCGCAGTGACGGCGATGCCGCCGACCGCACCCACCCGGCCGACGCTCTCGCCGATGGCTGGGTTCAGGTTGTTGAGCGCACCGAGCGCGCCGTTGGCGCCGCCAGCCAGATCGCTGAACACGCCAGCTGCGCCCTTGCCCACGGTCTCGCCGAGGTCGCCGAGGTTGTTCTTCAGGATCTGCAGCTGACCGCTGAAGGTCTTGCCTTCAGCGACGGCAAAGCCTTGGACCGAGCTCGACAGTGCGTCGACCGTGGCGCCGAAGGCGTCGGTCTTGAGCCTGGTGGCGTCGATGTCGATGCCGGCCTTCTTCAATGCACCGGCAGAGCCACCGATCGACTTGCCGACCATTTTGGCTGCGGCGTCTAGGTCGATCCCGAGCTTGCGTGACAGGTCGACCACGAGCGGGGTGATCTTCTTGACCTGGTCCTCGGTCAGACCGAACTGGACGAGCAGCGACTCGGCCCCGACGATCGCGTCGCCGTCGGCCGCGGTGACCTGCTGCAACGAGGTCGCCAGGTCGGTCAGCGCCTTGCCGCCGTTGGTGAAGGCGCGGTCGCTGTTCTTGATCGAGTTCTCAAGTTTGAGCTGCTGCTGCTCGGCCTCGTCGGACGCCTGCGCGAGCTTGAACAGCCCGCCGACGACGGCAGCGCCGCCGATGACTGCGTTGGTGCCGATCGACGTGAGGCGGGCCGAGGTCTTCGCTGCGCCCCGCTCGAGCTTGGCGTCGAGCTTGTCGGCAGCGGCGCCGGCCTTGTCGAACTCGCGGACCAGGCCCTTGCCGTCGGCGTCGATGAGGATCTGGAGACGCTCGAGCAGTGCCACGGGCTACGACCTCGACTCGTTGAGCAGCCGGAGGCTGCGGACGGACTGACGAAGAGTCACGTCTGGGGGCCAGCCGAACTCTCTTGCGCACCAGACGACCCAGGCGTCACTGCCCCGGCCTCCGAACCCGCTTTTGGGATACCGCCCTCGTAGAGGGTCGGCAGGTCTTCCTCGACCGTCTCGAAGGTCCCCTCGAGCAGGTCGCGCATCGTGAGGTCGGCAGGCGTCGCACCGGCGTGCTCGCAGCACGCGGCGTAGACGTAGTTGGCGACCTTGGCGGTCTGGATCGGGTGCGCGGCGATGCGCCACCACTCCATCCCGCAGTCTGCTTCCAGAGTGACCACTGCCGTGAGGGGCAGGTCAGCGATCCTGACCTGCCCCTTCGGCGTGGTGACAGCCCACTCCTCAGCCATCAGCCGACGTAGCTGACCGAGGTGGCGGCGGCCCAGGAGCCGGACGCCTCGACCGCACCGCCGACCGAGGTCGACACGGTGATGTCGAAGGTGGCTGTGCCGAACCAGTACTTCGTGGTGTCGGACGTCGTCGGGTACAGGTAGAACGAGCGGGCGTTGCCGTCGGCCACCTTCTGCAGGCCGCCGGCGGAGTCCCAGAAGCCCGAGAACGAGCCCGACGCGTCGGCCAGACCGGCGATGTAGGTCTTGGTCGAGTCGCCGAACGAGGTGACCTCGGTCTTGTCACGGGTCTGCTGGATGTCGAAGCTCGTCAGGTTGGCGACCGTGGACGCGGAGCCGTTGGCGCCCGCGCTCTGGTCGACCTTGAGCTGGCCGTTACGGCCGGTGATGGGAGATGCCATCGGTCTGTCCTCCTGGGACTAGGGAAGTGGGTGTCACACGTCGAGCGCCCGGAGTAGGCGCTCGGCGTTCTTGGGGAACGTGCGGTCGGCCACTGCGGCCCTGGCACGTTCTGCGGCGGACTGCCGCAGGTCTGGGTTCGCCTTCGCCCAACGGAGCAGGTCGCCCAGCTCCTCGGGGCTGTCGAAGGTCGGCAGCATCGGGAACAGCTCGTCGGACTCCGGCCGGGACTGCCTGGCGAACCAGGTGCCCGTCGCAGCGAGCTCGACCTCACGGGGCCCGATGGCCCAGCCGTCGGCGCTGCTGTCGAGCCCGCCGTCGTCCTCGAGGCGGTAGAGGTTGAACGACGCCAGCGCCCCCTGGTAGAGGCCGACGGCGTCGGTGTTCTCGATGCACTCCGTCTCGGGGTGCACCAGGCGGCTGGTCAGCTGCGGCGAGGCGTGCTCCCAGTTGCCGGCGAGGGCGAGGTCGAGGCCGGTCCAGTCGACCCGCTCGAGGAACCGCTGCCGTGACGGGTAGCCGGTGCCGACGAACGCCACGTCGCTGCGACGGGTGCCGGGGCCCGGCCTGTGGACGTCGGGCCGATAGCAGTGCGGCCCGTAGAACACCGGGCAGTCGAGCGTGTCCTTGTAAAGCTCGAGGTTGGCCGGGTCGTTGAGCACGACGGCGTCCCAGCCCCACTGGGCCTTCTCCAGCGTGCGGGTCGTCTCGTAGGGCTCCTCGGTGGCGACGAGCACCACCTTGTGGCCACGGTCCCGCATCATCTCGACGAGCAGCGGGTACATGAAGAACCCGGAGATCACGACGACGACGTCGGGCCACCAGGCGTAGCACTCGGCCCGGATGTGGCCAGCGGCGAGGTGGGCGACCTGGGCCTCGTCGTAGGGCCGCACCCATGCGCCCGAGGCGTCCTGCTGGTGCGCCGTCGAGTACCACTGCAGCAGCGTGTCGAGCTCGAACAGGCGGGTCTCGACGCCCACTGCGGCGAGCCCCTCGGCCCAGCCCCGGTAGACGTCGGCCACCGAGAAGTTCGGGCCGGGTGCGACGACGAGCGCCCTCACCGGCTGAGGGCCCGCACCAGCGACCGCCGGTGCGAGTTGCCGAATGCTCGTGTGGCGGCGGGCGTCCTGCGTGACAGCGAACGTGACCAGGTCTTCTTGGCCTTGGAGCCTGGCGACTGCGCGTACATGGCGAAGCCTGTCTGGCTGCCAGGGATGCGCAGCGGACGTGTCTTGCGGCCGAGCCCGGCCCGGCGCCCGTAGAGGTCGCTGGCTCCGACCTCGGCCCCGGTGAACGCGGCGACGAACGCTGCTTCACGTCGCATCCCGCGGGTTGCGCCAGGGACGATGGCGTGCGGCTTGGCGCCGTACTCGAGGACCTTCCAGGGGCCCTGCGGCCGGGCCTTCAGCTTGGCGACGGCGTTGGTGTAGCCCCGCAGGTCGTAGCCCGCCGAGACCTGCAGCGCCTTGCGGCTGCCGACCATGCCCTTGGAGTCCTTGCCCCAACGGGAGAACGAACGCTTGGGTGACGGGTTGCGGGTGTCGAGGTCGCGCTCGGCGGCGTCGAGGAGCTCGTCCTTGTACTGCATGGCAGCGGCCGAGACGGCCTGGCGGTTGGCCTTGCCGGCCTCCTTGGCGTAGCCCTGCAGCTTGCGGGACAGGTCGGCGCCCGACTTCGACGTGCCCATCAGCCCCAGACCTCGACGCCGAGCGTGATGGCCCAGAAGCCAGTTTCGCCGACAGTGAGCTCGCGCAGCCCGTCGACCTGTGTGATGCGCAGGTCGGAGACCCGGCCGTCGAGGGTGCCGTCGGCCTCGAGGGCGGTCTGGACGCTGCGGCTGTCGGACGGCTCGACCAGGCGCATGAGCTCGTCGAACTGGGCGGTGCTGCGGGCCGAGACGACGACCGTGAGCTCGACCTCGAACTTGCGGGTGCCGCCGAGATCGGCGTGCGGGTCAAAGGAGAACCCGGTCAGAAGGACGGCCGGGGCGACGACCTCGGCCGGGGGCAGCCGGTAGACGTTGACGCCAGGACAGCCGGCCGACAGCGCCGTCTCGATGCCCTCGAGGACGTCGGCGTTGGTGGCCGCCATCAGGCGAGCCCCGGCGACAGCAGCTTGTAGGGCTGCAGCATGGCGTCGATGTCGGGGTCAAGGCGCGAGACCCGGACCACGCCGAACTCGCCGAAGCCTGCGACGCCGAGCGGCGACTCCTGACGCTTCATCACACGAGCCACCTGCAGACGGCACGCCTGCTTGACCTGGGCGGGCACGGCGGGCCAGCCCCAGGTGCCGGTGATCTCCGTGAGCTTGGTGCGGCCGCTGCCGGCGGTGCCGCCGGGCACCGGGTAGAGCACGGAGTTGTAGAGCTCGACGAGCGTGTACGGGCCGGCCTCGGGGAAGTCGCTGTCGACCAGGCCGAAGTCGCTGGCGCCGATGGTCCTCTCGAACACGCCGTCGCCGTCCTCGTCGAACTTGAGCGTCGTGATGGAGACCAGGTCGTTGAACGCGCCGAGCACGAGCTTGGTGGCCGAGCTCGTGGCGAACGTCCGGGCCTGGGCGGCCTGCTGGAAGAAGGTCCGCTGGCAGGCGTTGTCGATCGCACGGGACACCGCGGTCACGACGTCGTCGAGCAGCTCGGTGTCGGCCAGGTCGGACAGGCCGGCGTAGGTGCGGGCCTCGGCGGTGGTGAGGTAGCCGTTGGTGATGGTCACGACTGGCCCTCCTGCGGGCGGACGATGTAGCCGACCTCGGTCGACAGTGCGATGGTCCTGCCCTGGTCCATGAACCGGCGGACGAGCTCGAAGTCCTCGCCGCGGAACGTGGCCGGAGGACCGGCGATGAACGGGTTGGCCCGCCACAGGTCGGTGCGGACCATGAAGCTGATGCCGACGTTGCCGTGGTCGAGCGGCCAGCCGGGCCGGGGCACGGGGCCGAGGACCGGGTGCGCCATCGTGTGGATGAGCATGTCGACGGCCGGGTGCATCTCGACGCCCCGGCGGTAGACCTCTGGGACGAGCACGTCGTCGTCGTCGCAGAACGCCACGAAGTCCGTCCAGACGTGTTCGGCGGCTGCGTTGCGCACGAGGCCGGGACAGCCGAGCTCGACGTGGAGGTCGGCCTCGACGTGCGGTGCGCCGTCGGCGACGACGAGCACCTGGTCGGCGAAGGCGTAGGCGGACGACACGGCCCGGCAGAGCGACGGGCGGCCGACGGTCGGAATGACGACGCAGATGGTGGCGCTCATCCGACGACCGGGTCCCGCCACCACACGGCGTGGACGACGACGGCGAGGAGCAGCCAGTGCGGCGGGACGACGCCGGCGGCTGCGAGGCAGACGACGGGCCCTGCGGCCATCTGGTAGAGGCGGACGGTGTCGGTGGCCACGACGAGCTGCCCGTAGGCGAGGCCGACGGTGGCGAACAGCTGCGGCGTCGGGGCGAACAGTGCGGCCAGGCCGACGCCCCAGGGCGCCACCATGAACCATGCGTTGCGCCACTGGCCACGGTGGTGCTCGAGCGAGCTGCGCACCGGGTGGTCGTGCACCCGCTTGAGCAGCGGCTGTGCGGTCACGGCGTCGACCTCGTGCTTGCGGACGACGGCGGCGACGATCGGGGCGACCAGGCCGACGAGAGCCAGGGGCGTCCACGCCCACAGCGCCACCCAGACCGGCATGGTCTCCTTGATGCACGCCGCCCAGACCACGAGCACGACGCCGATGACGGGCTGGCCGTTCGTGAAACAGGCGGCGGCCCAGATGCCGACGGCCATGGCCGGCAGGTCGACGCCGACGGGGCGCACCGAGTGCGGGCCCCACACGCCGGGCAGCGCCACCAGCAGCGCCGCAGCGGCCGCTGAGACCGCCCAGGACGCCCCGGTGCCACGGGCCCACCAGATGGTGCCCGAGGCCAGCAGCGGCCACGACAGGCCCCACACGGCCCACCAGAGCTTGAGGTCCTGCCCGCAGAGCGCCGGCAGCAGCCAGCGGAGGTGGAACGGCTTGGCGACCGGCTTGCCGTCGGCGGCGAGCCAGTACCGAGCCGCGTCAGGCCCGAACGTTCTCATCGACCGTGGAGGTGTGCAGCGTGTCGAGGTCGACCGGGTTCGTCTTGGTCTCCGACGGCCACCAGACCTTTGGGCCCTTGTGGTGGCCGACGTGGGCGGTGGTGTCGACGTAGACCTTGTGGTCGGTGAGCTGCTGGACCCGGAGGCAGAACGAGATGTCCTCGCCGAGCGCCCACTCCTTGCCGGTGACCGAGTTGACGACGTCGAACCCGAACCAGCCGTTCTTGGCGCTGCCGGACTTCTCGCGCATCTCCTCGAGCACCGAGCGGTGCACCATGAGGCATCCGGTGCCGGTGGCAGCGACCTCGCAGACGGTGCCCTCTGGCCAGTCGAGCAGCACCTGGGTGACGGTGTCGTCGTCGTGGGCGAACAGGGTGGTCAGCGGGCCGTTCTCGGTCACGATGACGCACAGGCCCCCGAGGACCCGCAGGTCCATCTGGGCGCACCGGGCGACCATGCGGTGCATGAGCTCGGGCTCCCAGACCATGTCGGAGTCCAGGAACCAGAGCCACTGCGCCTCGGCGTAGGTCTCGTTGGTGAGGAACTCGTCGACGAGGCGGTTGCGCGCCTTGGCCAGGTTGGCCGTGGCCTCGACGCACAGGTAGTTGTGGTACAGGCGCAGCTCGAGCGGGTTCGGGTGCTCCGGGCAGCCCATCTCCTCCCAGAGCCGGACGCCGCGTTCCCGGTCGTAGACGTCCATCTCGACCAGCGACCGCAGCCAGCGGCTGCTGATGTCGTGGCCGGTGCTCGGGAAGGCCACGACGACCTTGCCCACCAGCTCGTTGTTCACGGGTTGCCCTCCGTAGCGACAGCGATGACAGCGGGGTGACAGCGAGAGGGACCGGTGCCGCTGTCAAGCACCGGCCCCTCTCGGTTGGGTCAGCCGATCAGCTGAGGACCTGCTTGAAGCCCGTGCCCTGCAGGACGCAGGTCGCCACCGGGTAGCGGCCGGCGGTGAAGGCGCTGAAGCCGTAGGCCACCATGCGCACCGAGAGCTGGTCCGCGAGGACCTCCTCGAGCTCGAGGCCGACCGGCGCACCGGCGTCCTCCATGTGGAGCACGTCCTGGCGGCGGGTGATGATGATGCGGTCCTCGTCGGTCGACGCGCCCAGGTTGGTGGGGACGCCGGCGTCGATGACGACCGGGATGCCAGCGATGGAGCCGACGGCCGCGTAGCCGGCAGCGGAGCCCGCACCGACGACGTTCTGGCCGGTCCCACCGACGACCTCGACCAGCGGACGCTGGTTGCCGTCGCTCGCCGCGCAGAGCCACGCCCAGCGGCGCGGGTGCATGACGATCAGGTCGGCCGCCGCGTAGCGGGCGCCGTTGACCTTGCCGATGCCGTTGTGGATCGACGACACGAGCGAGGCGCCCGTGGTGCCGGTCCAGGCAGCCGTCTGCACCGAGGTGGTGTTCAGGATGCCCCAGTGGCCGCCGGCAGTGCCGTCGCCCGAGATGGCCGAGACGTTGGTCTTGGTGGCGTACTCGCTGAACAGGTCGGCGAGCAGGATCTCGGCGATGCCGGTGCCGCGCTCGACGGCCTGGCGGGACACGACCTGCTGGCCGGCGAAGGTGCGCACGGGCACGACGAGGTCCGACTCGGCGAACGTGGTGTTCGACACGGCGGTGTTCTCGGTCGCCTGGGCGGCCACCGTGGTCGAGGTCGAGCCACGCGGGATGGTGATGTTCATGCCCGCCTCGGGGAGACCGATGTTGGTCACCGCCGACAGGAACGGACGGCCCGACTCGAGGTTCGGGGCGAACAGCTCGGTCAGGTACTGGGGCACGACGAGCCCGCCGAACGCACCGGTCGTGGACCGGTAGTCGATCTGGGCCTCACGCCGGTTGCGCTCGATGCGCTCGGCGGCGGCGGCGTCACGCTTCGCGGCGATGGCGTCGGCGAAGAAGTTGTGCTCGCCGTCGGGACGGTAGGTGCGGGCCTCGGACACGACCGCGACGTGCGGGACGGCCTTGGCCAGGTCGGTGCGCAGCTCGGCGGCGGCCTCGTTGCGCTCGTTGAGCTCGGACATGTCAGCCTCCTGGGCCTTGAGCGCCTCGAGGCGCTCGTCGATGGAACGGAGCTCGGCGCGCGCGGCGTCGAACTCCAGGGTCTCTTCGGGGGTGAGGTCGGTGCGGCCCTCGCTCTCGAGCGTCTCGAGGATCGCAGCGACCTTGGCCTCTGCGCCCTCACGCTCGTCGAGCGCCTCAGTGATGAGCGCACGCAGCTGCTCGATCATGGGGATCTCCTAGGGAGTCGTGAATGGGTGTGGACCACCGGGTGCGCCCAGGTGCCGACCAGGTGGGCCGCAGGGCCCGGCGTGGTCGGCGGCGTGGTGCGCGGCGCGGTGTTTGGGCTCAGCGAGACCTACGAAGCTGGTCGAACTGGGCCCGTGCGACGTCGAGGCTGCGACCCATGGGAACGACCTGGTCGGTCGCCTCCTCGGTCGTGGTCTCGTCGTTGCGAAGTCGGGCGACGGTGGCATCTGATGCCGGGTAAGTCACCACCGAGACGTCGAAGAGCTGGACCTCGCGAATGGTGCGAAGGCCGGTCTTCCCGTCGAAGGTCTGACGGCCCTCGCCCTTGGGCACCTTGAACGCGAACGACATCTGATCAATGTCCCCGCGATTCATGGCCGACCGCAGCTCCTGCACCGTCGGGTTGGACGGGTCGAGCTCGGCGCGCACCTTAAGGCCGACGTCGTCGGACTTGAGCTGCAGCGTGCCCTCGCCGCCACGGCTGCGGGCCAGCGGCACGCCGTCGTGGTTGACCAAGAGCCGCACGTCGGCCTCGCCGGCGGACTTGGCCGCAGCGCCACGGGCGATGACCTCGGTGAAGCCGCCGGCCTCGGGGCCGCCGCCGATGTCGTAGCGGTACTCGTAGACCAGGGCGTAGCCCTCGAGGACGGGCGTCTCGCCGTCCATGCGCAGCTCGACGTCGGCGAGGCGCCGGTGCTCGAGCTCGGGGACCTCGATGCCGTCGTCGGTGCGGCGGTACTCGTCGTTGATGGTCATGTCGGACCTCATGGGTTCGTCGGTGCCCTCCGACTGGCCGCCGGGCATGAGCGCCTCGGGGATGATCCAGAGCTTGCAGACGCCCTCGGGGGCGATGTCGCCGTCGACGACCTCGCACGCCCGTGCGCCCTCGTACAGCAGGCAGGACGAGCAGACCATGCCGTCGAACGGCGACTCGGCGACGTAGTGCGCGCCGTCGGGGCCGGTGCCCTGGTCGAACTTGCCGAACACCTCTGCGACGCCCTCGTAGGCGTCGTAGAGCGCCTTCTGGCGCGGCGTCACCGGGTAGATGGACTCCGGCATCTCGCGCGTCTCGTCGGTCATTACATCTGCTCCTGGGCGGGTGCCGGCTGCTCGGGCAGCGGCGGAAGGTCCTCGATCTGGCGGACCTCGTCGACGGTCTTCCAGCCCGCCGCGATGGCCGAGGCGTGGGCGGCGTACCGGTCGAGGGTCGTCATGCGCAGCAGGGCGTCGCGGGTCGCCTGGACGTACTGCGGCCGGGGCAGCAGGTCGGTCAGGCCCGACTCGAGGATGGTGAGCACCGGGTCGATCGAGTAGCGCAGCAGGTCCACCGCGCGACTTTCGACGTTGGAGTACGTCATCGACGCACCGGACTCGCTGCCGACCATCTCGGGCGGGACGCCCATGAACCGGCAGACGTCCTGCACGGAGACCTTCTGGGCGTTGAGCCACTCGGCGTCCTGCGGGGCGATCGAGATCGCCTTGTACGAGAAGCCCTGGCCGAGCACGGCGACGCCACGCTCGCCGGTCACGGCGTGCTGCCAGCGGTCCTTGATCGCCGCAGCCTGCTCGGCGGTGAGCTCGGCGTCGGTCTCCAGCGTGCCGGTCGGGATGCCGCCCGAGGTGAACCACTGCGAACCGAACTGCTGGGCCGATACGCCCATGCCGACCGACTGGCGGGCAGCGGTCAGGGCGCTCATGCCGATCGGCGAGCCCGGCATCGTGTTGATGGCCCGGTGCCAGATCGTCGACGGGTCGACGTCGACACCGCCCACCTTGTAGGTCACGGTGTCGGTCCGCCAGTCGTAGTCGGCGGCGACCAGGTCAGGGTGCAGGATCTGCACGGCGCTCGGCAGCGCCATGTTGTTCCGGCTCACGACCAGGCCGAACACGTTGCCCCGGAGGACGAGCGAGTAGACGGCCTGCGACAGCCACGACGCCAGCGGCTGGGTGCCGTTCGGCTGGCGCAGGATCTGCGGGTCGGGGATGCGGGTGTCGATGCCGCCGGCCTGCCGGTAGGCGTGGAACGGCAGCGTCGAGATCAGCCGGGCGTACAGGCTCGAGCACGCCCACACGGCCGAGTGCGTCAGCGCGACCGAGTCGGACACGTTGACCGTCTTCGGCGACAGGCGCATCATCTGCGCCGCCTGGACGAGCTCGGCGGCCGACGGGCCCGAACGCTTCTCGGGTTCGGAGAAGAACAGGCCCATGTCAGCGACGCTCCAGCAGGATGCCGAGGCCGACCAGCAGCAGCCCCGTGACCAGGAGGCCGAGGCGCAGGTCGACGGTCCACGCGGCAGCGGCCACGAGCGTGGCGCCGAGGAGCTCGATGGCGGTGGTGAGCTTCGAGCGCATGGACCTACCAGACGGCGAGTAGCGGGTCGGGCGTCTCGGCCTCGACCTCGGGTTCGATCGTTGTCACGCCCCACAGGGCGAGGGTCGCCGCCACGAGCGGCGAGATGTCGACGGCGGACGAGCTGCGGGAGAACGCCCAGGCGTCGCCGAGCTTGCGCTTGGCCGCACCGGCCACCGCTGCCGTCAGCTCGGGCTGGCCGAGGTGGCGGACCTTGTCGTTGAGCACGGCGTCGAACAGGCGGCCGCACGCCTGGGCCATGTCCCGGCTCGACGTGGTCACGACGTTCACGCCGGCGGCCTCGAGCTCGGGGATGACCGTGGACGCCGGGCCGACCTGGTCGACGACGACGGCACGGGGCTTCCACTTGTCCCAGAGCTGGATGATGCGCCCGACCACCCAGTCGGTCCCGGCACGCCGGTCGACGAGCTCGACGACGTGCTTGTCGCCGGGGCCGAGGCCCGCCACGGCGACCGAGGCGTGCTCACGGTCCGGGGCGAAGTCCACGGCGAAGCACACGTCGTCGCCCGGCGACGTCTCCTTGTCGGTGCGCCGCTCCCACGTCGACACGGGGATCGGTGCGGAGGTGATGCCGTGCGTCCAGCGGTTCAGGTACGCCCGCTCGAACTCGGCGAGCTCCATCGACGTGAAGTCGGAACGGATCACGTCGAGGTCGATCGTGTGGCCCAGCGCCGGGTGGCACGACTGCCAGGTGACCGGGTCGGCCGGGTCGAGCTCGTCGTCGGCCGACCACTCGAAGAAGCACACGCCCTCGGTCACGCCCTTGGCCACAGCCTCCCGGCCACGGTCGACCTTCTGACGCAGGTAGGTGCTGTCGGCGGTGCCGGCGGTCGACACGACCCACAGCTGCGGCTGGTCACGGGTAACCATCGACGGCTTGAGCGCCTGCTCCATGCGGGAGTCGACCAGGTGGAAGGCCTCATCCAGGCAGCCGAAGTCCGTCTGGCGTCCGTGCGAACTTGTCTCGTGCGTCGCAGCGATCGTGTGCAGCGAGCCGTTCGCCCAGCGGATCGCCTCGGAGCCGTTCGACCGGCGGACCGTGAACAGCGGCGCGAGCTCGGAACGCTCAAGGGCGGCGACGTGGCTGTCGGTGAACTGCAGGTAGGCGTCGTTGCGGGTCTGCGCCGTGTACACGATGCGCTGGTCCGGCCACTTTGTCGCACGCCACGCCATGAGGCTGAGCAGCAGCGTCGTCTTCCCGGCCTGGCGGGGGATCGTCAGCACGCACTCCCGGTACACCAAGCGCTGCGTCGACGGGTCGTACTCGAGGGCCACGTCGGCGACGTGCCGCTGCCACGGCATCAGCTCGAAGCCGATCATCTCGGCGATGGCCGCGACCTCACCGCCCCACGTCGGGCGGTCGGTCCTAGCGGTGCTCCACCTGGGCAGACAGGC
>ERZ869929.725-NODE-725-length-15878-cov-3.723883_pt1 | contig 15878 bp, 26 predicted proteins | sample MGYA00579312_ERZ869929 | MGnify/ENA primary metagenome ERZ869929 (study PRJEB32216, sample SAMN09231818) | wastewater metagenome | place: USA: Maryland | collected 2016-08-09 | study: EMG produced TPA metagenomics assembly of the PRJNA472060 data set (Reclaimed... | reverse complement strand
CAGGCGGACTATGTAAGCCGCACCAATGCTGGCTATTCAGGTCGTCTGCAATGGCGTTCTGAGAGCGACTTTGTGTTTTACAAAACACCCAACCGCGATGAAACTGTGATTGAAACCCAAGAAAGGAACACTGACATGAAGAACAAGCTGTATCAAACCCGTGAAGCAACTCCCCGTTTTGGAACCATGCTGGCCGTCAACAGCCAGGGCAAACTGGTTCTGGAAATGAAGGGAACTGGAGAAGTCCTTGCTTTTGACAAGAACGAAGTTGAAGTGGTTATGCCCTACACGTTTGGCATTCGCTTCCCCAACAACAGCACCGAGTACCACTACCTGGGTACCGAGGGTGAAGTCGAAGTCGGCGATTATGTGATCCTGGATCACAGCCCGGTCGGCAAGAGCGAGATTGCTCGCGTCACGTCGATCAACACCCGCAGCGAAGCCGCTACCGTGGCATTCAAAGGCGTAAAGCTGGTCACCAAGCGTATTGGTGACTAACATGCCCGCAGAGCACCAGAGGCCGGATGGACTGTATCAGGGATACTATTGCCTAACGTGCGGTGCTCCGGGACTTAACATGGTGGGGTCCGGCCACGGTCCGGGCCTTTGCCAACCCAATCCTGAGTTGGTTCGTCAACTCAGAGAATTAAACAAACCGGAGCCCAGAAGAGTGGCAAAGTATGATCATGGTGGCGGGTGTCCATGCGGTCTTTTTAAAGAATGCATTTCATCTTGCGAACATTATGAGATCAAAACTCTCGATATCAACAAACAACCCAGCCTTGGGGATCAGCTAAAAGACATCCTTGAAGAGCTTGAGATTGCAAAAATCAAGAGCCTAGAAGAAAAAGCCAACGCTGATCGAGAAAAGATCCGCAAACGCCGTCTTGAGATCTATAACTTTCTCAATGACTTTTACGGCTATGTGGTAAAGTCGATCATGCAGGGCCGCGTACCATTAAAGAAGGTCAAAGATTACGACCTGCAACAATGGATCCGCAATGCGCAGGCCGGCAAAGCTGAACATCAAGACATATGGAACGAACAGCAAAAACGACTCAGTTCGAATAAACTGGCGTATGTTATTGAGGAAGCACACGACGGTATGGGCACGGAATCCTGGATCAACCTCAGTGTAGCCCCGAGAATCGGAACTTATAGATCATCTGAAAAAATCGGAGAATAAACGTGATCAAACGAATTCAAAACTTTCTTTTCTTTATTGGGTTGCTTGTGGTGACCAGCATGCTCGGATATACGGGTTACGTTATTTACAGCTTTGAACAACCCACACCAGAGCAACTTGCCCAACAGGTGGCTGAACGAGCTGAACGTGAACGTCAGGCTACAATCGAGTACCTATCCGGTATCCAGTTCTTTCGTGACAGCACAACCGGGCTGTGCTTTGTTTATATCGAAGGAACCCCGCACGGTCTAGGACTAGACACTGTGGATTGCGCAGCTCTTTCCAATTCCAACATAACCGAGTTTGCCTCTCGGACTAAGTAATGTATGGGAATAATTATCGCAGGACCGTGTCAACACGAAAATTTTGATCAATCATTCGAAATAGCAACTCATTGCGAAGCCGTATGTAGTTCATACGGCTTTGAATACTATTTCAAAGCCAGCTTTGATAAAGCAAACAGGACTAGCCTAACCGGCAAACGTGGTGTTGGGCTGGAAAATACCATGGCAGACTTTAGAAAATTAAAAGAGTATATGCCCGGTTTAAAAATACTTACTGATGTTCATACAGTCAGCCAAGTTATGTTAATCAAGGATGTGTACACAGATGAAGTTGATGTTATACAAATTCCTGCTTTCCTATGTAGGCAAACGGATCTTATCCTGGCTGCTTGTAAATCAGGTAAAACCGTTAATATTAAAAAAGGTCAGTTCCTCGCGCCTTGGGACGTGGCTGGAATTCTTTCAAAAACTGGCGCGGAGAAATCGGTCTGGATAACCGAAAGGGGTACAAGTTTTGGGTATAACACTCTCGTGGTTGATTTTACTGGCATGCAGTATATCATGGATAATTTCGATTGTAGGCTTATATTTGACGCGACGCATTCTGTTCAGCGGCCAGGTGGGAACGGCAGTTCCAGTTCTGGTAACCGCAGCTACGTCCCTGGGCTTTGCCGTGCTGCTGCTGCAATGGGTGTTGATTCTTTCTTTCTAGAAGTGCATCCAGATCCAGACACGGCGCCATCTGATGGCGCCAATATGGTACGATTGGATGATTTTGAAAATATTATAAAAGAAATAAAGGAATTTAGTTATGCGAGCAGGAAAAATCTGGGGAACAACTGAGCTTATTGAAGCAAATGGTGTTTTGGAATTTCACAGAATAGAAATGACTGCCGGCGGCGTTTGCAGCAAGCATCTTCACGAGTATAAATGGAACGGATTTTTTGTTGAATCTGGTCGTATGATAGTCAGAGTTTGGCAAAAAGATTACGATTTAGTTGACGAAACCATCTTGGGACCGGGAGAATATACCAAAGTAAAGCCTGGCGTGTATCATCAGTTTGAATGTTTGGAAAGTGGCGTAGCATTTGAATTGTACTGGGCAGAATTTAGCCATCATGATATAAAACGAGAAACTGTGGGGTACAAAAATGACTCTGAAATTAAAAAAGTTTAACCTAAAATGGATCGGTGAAACCGTCCCGAGTGATGAAGAAGTAGAAAACACTATCGTTGAACTCAACAAAATACTTGACAGTATTGAAAAAGCCTGTAACTTAGTTACACATACTGTTATTCTTACAGATGACATCAATGGCCCGTCAGTACATGTGTATGGCATGCCCGAAGATTCTGAAAACCTGTATGCTACTTACAACTTAAAAACCAAATGGGTCAGTATAACGGAGGAAGATGATGGGCGAATTGCCTGAAGGAAGACAACCGATTGACGACAGTTGGATGATTAAAAAATCATTCAGCCTTGAGTCTGAAATAAAACGCATGATTGACAGCAGGCGTTTTATGGAAAATACCTGTCCGGCCAGTCGTCACGTACAACTGATGGCTGAAGAACTTGCCAGTGATGGCAAGTATTACATGCTGGAAGAAGATCCCGGTCATTGTGCTGGATCATTGGCGTCCGTAGTAAGCAGTCTGTATCAAACAAGAAGTTTCCTTAAAAGTTTGGGTTATACCTGGACAGTTAATGGGGATGGTACTGTAGAGTGGAAAAAAGATGAATAGAAAGTAGAAAAACGAGGAAATAAAAATGTTCACACAAAAACAGATAGAAGATATGGTAGATTTATTGGCAGTTTTAAACTCCGATACAAAAATCTATCTGGGTTGCGACAGCGTACGATTCCGTAAGGATGGGCGCTGGTTTGCTAGATACGCGACAGTAGCAATAGTTCATATGAACGGAAAAAACGGATGCCGTCTCTTTAGCACAAAGTCAATTGAACCTGACTATGATCTAAAGAAAAGTCGTCCCAGTATGCGCCTTATGAACGAAGTTATGAAGGTGTGTGAACTTTATACACAACTGGCTCCGTTCATTGACGAATATGATGTTGAAATACATCTTGATGTTAATACTGATCCGATACACGGTAGCAACTGTGTGGCAAGTCAGGCTGCTGGCTATGTGCTGGGCGTTACCGGTATCGAACCCAAGCTAAAACCAGATGGGTTTGCTGCCAGCTATGGTGCTGACGGTGTCGCACACGGTAGGGGCACAGTAGAGGTGTAATTGATGGCGCTGGTTTATCCAGCGCCATCAACATAAATAATAGATGAGATTTATTTTATTCATTATAACATTTGTTATAGCACTGTTGTGGCCAGTGACGGTTTCAGCTGATCCCCAGCCTTTGATTGTCAGTTATAATTTTGGAATTTTTAAAGAAGAAGACACTGTTGTTTTTTATGGTGAAATTTCCAACAGTTCTGCATTTGCATTAATAGAAGTTTTGGGTATAGAAAATCCGGAAACACTCGTTATAATGAGCCCGGGCGGAGCAATGTCAGGTGCCTTGGCTATTGGTGAATTTTTGAAAAACTCAGATATATCTGTTTTAATCAGAGAAGAGACCAGTTGCATGAGTGCATGTGCGTTTGCAGTAATGGCAGCAAACGATCTAGAGATACGGGGAAATTTGATGTTTCATACACCTTATTTTCCATTAGTATCAACACAAGAGACTCTTGATAGTCTATTTTTAACGTCAAGTGTATCTCATTTAATATTAATTGAATGGTTTGTTTATAATGGATACACTCTGGAATTTTATAGAAAAATTTTAGAAAATACCAGCATTACAACTTATATAAATTTCACAAGTACTGCTGACTTCGCACGATACAGATCAGCAGATCCGCTTCAAAAATTGGCTGAAAATGAACATCCATACACCCTAGTTACACTTGAATAGTTAGCTGTTGACTGTTGTTGCAATCTGTGTTAACCTACAGGCAACATGGAGTATCATATGCGCACACAACCTGACTCGATTATTCGCGATCTAGAAAATCACAACGGCCGTTTGGAAAAAGAAGCGATTCTGGCAGCGGCAGTTAAAGAAGAACTGGATGAGTTTTTCCAAGGTGTTCGCATGGCACTGGATCCGCTGATTACGTTTGGAATCAAGCAAGTGCCGATCAAACACGACAATGCTGGCCAGGGCCTTGCCTGGAAGGTGTTTGTAGAGCTGGCCAATGATTTGCAGTATCGCAATCTTACTGGCAATGCGGCTCGTGACGCTGTTAAACTGGCCATGGATGTTGCTACACAAAGCCAGTGGAATGACTGGTATCGTCGCATTCTTATCAAAGATTTGCGTTGTGGCGTGAGTGAAAAGACCGTCAACAAAGTTTGCAAAAAACATCCCGAATATCAAGTTCCGGTTTTTGAATGTCAGCTTGCACACGACAGCGCAAACCATGAAGGCAAGATGACCGGCAAAAAGCAGATCGAAGTAAAACTCGATGGTGTTCGTGTGCTTACGGTAATCAACGATGCACACGGTAAAAGCATTGAGATGTTCAGTCGCAACGGCAAACAGTTTCATAACTTCGATCACATTATTGAAGAAATTCGCGGTGTGCTACAAGAATCACCTGCTCCCTATCCACTGGTGCTCGACGGCGAAATTATGAGTGCAAGTTTTCAGGATCTCATGCGGCAAGCACGTCGTAAGAAAAACGCCAATGCCAAAGATGCGGTGCTGAACTTGTTTGATGTTATTCCTTTGGGTTGCTTTAAAAATAAAAAATGGGATAAGCCTCAGAGTTTTCGTAGTGAAATGATCAGTGCTTGGGTAGAAGATCACGCAGATCAGCTAGAGCACGTTACATCGCTGGGTTGGGAAACTGTTGACCTAGACACTCCCGAAGGTTATCAACGCTTCGTAGAGCTTAACAAAGCCGCTGTGGCAGGTGGGTACGAAGGTGTAATGATCAAGGATGTTGATGCGCCCTACGAATGCAAACGCACTGCAAGCTGGCTCAAGGCAAAACCGTTTATTGAAGTAACACTGGAAATCGTAGCAGTTGAACAAGGAACTGGAAAAAATGCAGGAAGACTTGGGGCTCTGGTATGCGCTGGGGAAGATGACGGGAAAGCTATTAGGGTTAATGTTGGTAGCGGATTCACGGATGATGAGCGTATTAAGTTTTGGGCTGATCGTAATCTACTACCTGGCTGTCTTGTCGAAGTAAGAGCTGATGCTATTACGCAAAACCAAGACGGCTCTTATAGCTTGCGTTTCCCTCGGTTTAAAACTTTCCGCGGATTTTCCAAAGGTGAAAAACTATGAGTTCTAAATCTTGTGTTGACACTTTAATAAAATGGACCACTGACAATTATGACAGTCTCCCCAAAGGAGACTGGGGGTTTGTTGGTGAAAAGAGACTTAAAGTCTTAGAAAAAGGTCATACAAAAGTCGGTAATTGGAAACGTCGGGCAATTAAAAAAGACGGAACCCAGTCATACAGATTGTTCGAATGTACTGAATCATTGTTTACATCAGAATTAATGTTTCTTGTCGTTGAAGATGATGCCGATTTTACGTATGAACACGTTATGGCCGGAACTAGAGAAGAATTTAAACACCATTTTAATAAAATTGGTTGGAACTGGGGAGGCTGGGATTAATGAAAGTAATAGCATCAACTAAAGATGGGTTTATTTGTGAAATGAGCCGGCGCGAGTTGTATAAGATCTTTAATGATACAACTCCTAACATCGGTGACGAAAGTGATTTAGAAAAACTATTCGAGACACTTGCCGCATTGCGCAATTTAAGCAAAGGTCAGTTTTCTTATCTGGCAAATAATATAAGAGATTTACAAAAGAAATTCGAGTCTGTCCAAGATGCATACGACAAGTTAATGTTATTGGACGAGTTACGTGCCGCGAGAGAAGATGAGTAAAGATTATCAATATGCTTTTATAAGTCGATATCAAGTATTGGATATTGAAGTAGACACGAATCACGAGTTTTATGTAACCAAAACACATAATTATGATTTTCAGGTGGAACATGAAGTAACGATAACCATGCTCCAGTCCAATTTTACGAGATTAATCAAAGATTTTTCTGAAGCCGATCGGGAACGTATACGACGAGAAAGATGTCCGGCAGCACAGGCGGCCTATGAACGATACCGCCAATTACTTGAATTGGTTCCAGATTAATGCTAATACGTAAGTCTTATCGCGTCCCACAAGACAGCAGGTTGGTTTCTGAATTATCACAAGAGCTTTTTTATCAAGACCCAATTCAGTATCTAGCCAAACACGGTTCATTCATAAATTACGATATACACCCCATTCAACATACATACGAGTACGAAATCGTATTTGAATTTGACTTGCCTGAAAAGCATGTTACATTCTACAATATAAAGTATGGTAACAAATAAATGGTAACAAAAACAACAACAAGAAAAAAGAAGCCGGTCCGAGCAACACGTAGATTAACTGGGTTTGCAGCTATGCCCACTGACAGTTTGGACAAAGCAAAACACTATGTTCATTACGAAATTGAAAACCGTGAATATGGCAAAGTCCTCAAGGATTACATAAAAAAGTTTTATCCAAAAGATGCATATAATGCAGCAATGGCCCTCCCAGAATGGAAGTTTACATATGGTAGTCATTGGGCTACCTTTTCCTATTGGTTATTAAAGGGCTTGGAACTTGACGAAAAGTCCAAAGCATCATTAGACCGCTATTGTAAATCGTTATTTGAAGAAGGTCAAAAGGCCCTTGAAAGTAAAAAGGCTGAGCAAGAAACACGATCTGCAAGTCCAGTCTTAACAATTCAGGATAGAATTTTTGAAAAAGCACAATCAGTAGTTGAGGAAATAGATGAGTGGTTGGATAGTTTTATTAGGGATCCTAATTCCTTTGATCCTAAAGGTTTTAATGTTAATGATCATTTTAAAAAGAATGAGATAACCCAAGCACATGCAAGAAAAATATTGGATTTCTATCGTGGCGAATTAGAAGAGGCGCGATTGGTTCTTAGCATGCCAACTGCCGCCGCTGTTGCTAAAATCAAAGATCCTCGCGAGCGTGACCTGGCAGAGCAACTGCGCGAAGGCTACGCACACAGGACTAAGAAGACTAGCCAGGCATGGCTAGACGCCCTAGAGAGCGTTGTCAGCGCCTGCGAGCTAGTCATAGGCATGAGCAAAGCTGTAAGGAAACCTAGGGTTAAAAAGCCTGTCAGCAAAGAAAAATTGGTTGAAAAACTCAAGTATTGTCCGAGCGATACAAAATACAACCTGGTGAGTGTCAACCCACTTGAGTTGTTGGACAGCACAGAGGTTTGGGTGTTTAATATTAAAACTCGCAAACTGGGTCGGTATGTTGCAGCAGAAGATTGCAAGATCATGACAGTCAAAGGATCGGCTCTCGTGGGTTTTGACGAAAACACCAGCATACAGAAAACCCTTCGTAAACCAGAGGATACCTTAAAAGAATTTAAGGCTGCTGGTAAGATAAAACTACGCAAGTTTATGGATGAAATCAAAACTACAGATACAAAGCTCAATGGTAGAATAAACGAAGACACTGTGATACTTAAAGCTGTACATTAAAAACCACCGTTCTCCAATTAAATATTTGTATGGAAGAACTAGAAGAAAAAATTAGTAAAATTCCGGACCAAGTACGTCGTTGGATTGTTTATGCAACCGTTACCCCGCCAGCATTTTTGCTGCTCGGGGTAACTCTGTTAGTAACGAACGTTATTGACTTTGGGCTAATCTTTTGGATAGGATCATCAATACTAGGTGCATCAGCATTTATCTGGTGGTTATGGGTGTTATATTCCATTTACAAGCTTACAGTATATCTTCGAAATGCGCATAATGGAATAAATACCGCAATTAAAGAACTAGAAGAAATTCGTTCAATTGTGAGACAAGATTTAGCCCATGAGAAAAACAGTTAATACAGTACCATTAATGTTTTCCTGTATTTCTTTCGCACTATTGATAACTTTTGGAATGACCTATCTAAAATTTTTAAATTTAAATCCAGTTTATCATGATCAAATTTCTTTACATGATAATAGAGAAAACTTTATTTTAGAAATTAAAAAAAACAATTATTGTACGGTAAATTCCGTAACTATGATACAAGATGAAACCAATCATAGCCCAACTGAATTTCTTGAAAAAGGTAGTGCAATTTTAGTATCATTAAATCAAGGCATGGCGATCAATCAAATAAATATGTTTGTAGAATACGAGTGTGAATTAATGTGGCTGCGTCGTAGCGGAAATATAATGTTTGCTTCCGCATTAGAAAATGGCTAGACAAATATCGCTTTTATGCTACACTATAACGGTGGACTCAGACACTCAACCCACTTTAAATATTCTGCGTGTCATCAAACTTACTTTTGGAGGCAAGAGATGGCAAAATACGAACCAGTAACATACAAGTATGTTAGTACAAAAGAATATCATGACGCATTTCCCTGTGCATATAGGCAGTGGCGAGCTGACAGTCATTGCAATATGATTCATGGATACAGTTTTAGCATGAAGTTTTATTTTGGTACTAACGATTTGGATGTTAGAAATTGGGCTGCTGATTATGGCGGCTTAAAAGAACTAAAGAAAATTCTCGAAGATCAATTTGATCATACATTGTTAGTTGCTGAAGATGACCCCAACATGGACATCTATCGTGAACTAGAGCGCCGCCGGATGGCTAAACTGACAGTTTTACCTAAATTGGGTTGTGAAAGTTTGGCAGATATGTTGTACAAGTATGTAAACGGTGTTTACATACCAGACATGTGGGGTCCGGGAGAAGCAAGCCGTCTTTGGTGTTTCCGTGTAGAAGTCAGAGAAACTCAGGCAAACATGGCTTTCAGAGAAGGCCACAGAGAATGGAACGAAAACCTGCTTGACTAATTATGTGGTGTGCCTAAAATGGGGCACAAAATATTCAGCAGAATACGTTAATCGACTAAAAAATATGGTAGAGAGGCACCTCTCTCTACCATATAATTTTGTCTGCTTTACTGACGATGTCAGTGGTATTGACCCCGCTGTTGTAACTCAGGAGATACCTAACATCGGAGTTCCAGGATGGTGGAACAAACTTTGGTTTTTAAGTAAAGAATTTCCCCTAAGGGGATCTATACTATTTTTAGATTTGGATATTGTGATATTTGAATCTATAGATTGCCTCTTTGAATACAACCCAACTCGGTTTTGTGCAATAAGAGACTTTACCCGTCATCAAATACAATCTTGGAAACGAATGAACAGCAGTGTTTTTAGATTTCAAACTGGAAAATTTGATAAAATATACCAATCATTTGTCAAAAATAAAGAATCATACATTTCAAGATATCACGGAGATCAGGATTTCTTAAACGATCAGATAAATGATTTTGACTTTTGGCCAGATAGCTGGATTGTGAGTTACAAATGGGAAATGAGAAACAAGCGTAGTCTGGTTAAAACCGCCAATGGGTTAAATTTTTTAACAGACGAACCGCCGTTAATAAATCCTGATACAAAAATTGCGGTATTTCATGGAAAACCCAACCCACATGAATGCACTGACTCCTGGGTGACTCAACATTGGCGTTGACACTGGCTGGAAAATCCTGTATTGTTGTTGGGATATGCACAGAGAACCCTATGACCCCAAAACAAAAACGAGCTGAAATTAAACGCATTTTGTCCAAGCTGGATGAGCATAATCATTTAATTTTTAAGCGAATGTACTCTCACACAGACCTGGAACGAGACATCAATCTAGTGGTTGACAGTATGCCCGCGCGACAGCTAGACTGGGCGCTGCAACAGTGCAAGAACAGCTATCATCAAATTTTTAAAATATTGGCAGGACGAGCATGACCAAACGTATCGGATTCGCATGTAAATATATGCACCCAGACCAAAAACAACCAGTGAAATTGCTGGAAGAAATTCAACGCAACTACTCCGAAAAAAGTACGACTGTTGCTTGGATGAACAGACAAAAGCGATCCGTAGCGGAGGATAAACTATGGGAAATTATGAAGCACAATGCGCAGGCCGCATTGAATCTTGTAGAGTATGTGGGGAGTTTACCTGATGGTCTTCGGATGGTCCGTCTCGGTTCTAACCAGCTTCCTCTTTATACTGAGTCTTCTTGGAGTTATTTCTGGCGTCAAAGCGAGGTCCAGAGGTATTGTGAACGAGCATATAGTCGCGTGGGTGAGGCTGCACGCCGCCTTGATGTTCGCTTGTCTATGCATCCTGGCCAGTTTACTGTTCTCGCAAGTGATAATGACGATATTGTTGCTCGTAGTATAGAAGAATTTGAATATCATGCTGACCTGATCCGTTGGATGGGGTATGGCTTGAAATTTCAGGATTTCAAATGCAACGTTCATATCAGCGGGCGGCGCGGTCCTCAAGGAATCATCGACGTATTACCACGGTTGAGTCCGGAAGCACGTAACAGTATTACTATCGAAAATGACGAGAATAGCTGGGGCATTGATGCGAGTCTTGAACTTGAGAAGCACGTTGCATTAGTATTAGACCTGCACCATCACTGGTGCAACAGTGAAGGAGAATATATTGAACCAGACGATACTCGGGTTGCTCGTATTGTTGATAGCTGGCGCGGCGTACGCCCTGTTTTTCATTACAGTGTATCAAGGGAAGACCAGTTGTCACAACATGATCCTAGTGTACGGCCCGATTTTGCCGGATTGCTTGCTACCGGACACAAAAAAGCCAAACTAAGGGCGCACAGCGATTACATGTGGAATCATGCATGCAATGAATGGGCTCTGGGGTTTCTAGAACATGGTGATATAATGGTAGAGGCAAAGATGAAGAATCTTGCCAGTATAGCGTTATACGAACAGTATAGAAAGGTCTAATGCAATGGGTATTGAATTAGCCATCCAAGCTATAGTTGACCCTAATGGAATCTTCAAATACATCACTGACGTTGAAATAGTAAAAGAAGGGCGAATTCTAAATCCCTTTGCAAAAAATTTATTGACTAAAAAATCAATGTTTTTGCGGCGCGGGCTAACAGTTAAGTATGTATATGAGTGTCCGGTTCCATATGAGTTTAGCAGTGATGGTGTTGACTATGCTATTGGCAACCCGACAATTTATTTGACTGATCGGCAGTTTGTGATTTTATCTCTAAAATCTTGACATTAACCTGTCAAGAAATAAATACTGTATGAGTTATTTAAATCGCATGTATGGTGCGTCGCGACCAGCACAACCCGCGGCAAATTCAAATAAAAACCCAAACCGTGTGGCCGGCGGGCTACGCGGTCAAGGCTCTGACCATTATACACTACTTGGTGAAGATGGCACTGAACGTGAAATACCATCTAGAAAGTATGTACAGGCTCTTGAAGAAAAGTTAAGATTGCAGGATGTCAGAATTTCAGTTTTGGAAAAAAAGCTAAGAAGTGTAACCCAGGACCAGCAAGCAATTACTGTAAATCAAAGAAACTTATCCAACTCAATAAATCGACGGTTTGATACATGAATTGGATAGAGATAGATCGCATATTATGTGACCTTTTTGATAAATACTATGCAACGGACCCCAAGAAGTTTTACGAAGCTTCTGCAAAACGGTTTGGCTGGGATGCAAAGCAGACTCGCACAAACACAGATTATATCATAAAAATAAAAAGCAAGAAGTTATAATCTACTTACGGGTAATTCACTGCTAGCCAGTAAATCCCAACTCTTTTTTCGCTCAATGCTTCGGCGTTGGGCGAATTTTTTTGAGTTACAATCCGAGCATACATGAAAGTAGTTGTTGCTTAATCGCTTTGGATCCATGTGTTCCCTAAGTCTAGAAAATTCTTGACTGCAATTATCACAAACAAAATGAACCACACGACGCGACCTCTTATAAGAATGATTTTTACCATTTTTGCTGGATCTTGTGTGTTCAAATACTTGACTTTCTTCTCGAATAAACATATAAGTATTTATTTGCATTAAGGTTGTAGAAAATTACGCTAAATATTAGAAAGGAAACAAATATGAACATCTGCACATTAACAGAATCAGCAAAAACTCAAATCAATAAGTTGTGTGAAGAGCATGGAGTTTATGCAATAAGCCTAAATCTAAAAGGCGGGGGCTGTGCCGGCTTTGAATATGATTGGGGCACAGTTGCTGGCCCGGCGGATGTTGAAAAGTTAGATGTAGTCATTAATACTGGAACTGGAAATTTTGTTATAGGTTCCACCAGTTTGATGTTTTTAATAGGAACTGAGGTAGACTACGTTAAGAGTTTAATTGGCAGTAATTTTGAAATCAGAAACCCAAATGCAAAAAGCAGTTGTGGATGCGGTGTAAGTGTCAATTTTGATATGGATCGCCTTGTGCAAGTTTAAATTGGAGTAACAGATGGCTAGACAGGAAGTTAACATCGGGATCGAAGGTAACGATGGTACCGGAGACAGTATTAGAGAAAGTTTTCGCAAGGTAAACGATAACTTTAGAGAGCTTTATTCGGTTTTTGGACAGGGTGGAAATGCCAGCGTTGGTACTTTAAAAGGAACCGGTGTTATAGCTTACAACCAGGAAGTATCACAAAAGATGCTGTCTTTTGACGGTAGGAATACTGGTCCGACTAGCTTAAAATCTATTTACGAAGCAGCATACGGTGAAAGTGTATCGGATTCACAATTTCTAATAAACAAAGGATTTTCGGACTTAACATATGTAAGAACTCCATATAAGTCCTTTAATGATTTAAAACTGGCAACGGTTCCCAGCACAGTTGATTTTATACAGGTTATTTCAGGATCAAGTGTTTTTAATCTAGTAAAAGCCAGCAATGGTGCTTATACCAGTGCAGACGGTGCAAAATGGAGTGTGTTAAATTCTTCAGATTCCAATTTAGCAGAGTCTTATGGCGCAGTGGGCAACGGTGTTGTAAACGACAGTGCAGCTTTTAATCGAGTCCCACGTGGTGCAAAAATAAACCTACAGGGCAAAAATTATCTAGTATCCAGTATCCCACAGCATTTTATCGGATACAACGGAGTATGGATAGTAAACGGTGCTCGTTATTATGCACAACCCAGCCCATATACTCCATTTGAGGGTGACGTTGTATCATTAAAAGAAAGACCTTATGAATTTTTATTTGCAGGTGCTGTTTTTGATACAAACGCAGACGATTTGCATATGTTTGAAATTATTGGCACACCCACTGACTTTTCAAAAGGTTCCTCCATAGTATGGAGTACATCAAAAGATTTTGGATTAACGACTGTTTCTAGAAAAACAATTTTTAGTGATGCATCAAATCCAAAAATAATATCTGCTGCGTTTGCTCTGATGAACAATAATCGTATTGGCGGAGTAGTTACCACTGGGACTGACGACACCGGTGGTCCTGACCCAAGAAAGCAATGGTTTGTCTATAGTGACAACTGGGGTTCAACCTGGAATCGTATCGCATTGGGCACTGGAACTGGCGGACAGCCAACGTTTACAAAAAAACATTATGTTTATGGTCAGATAATTCCGGGCTTTAGCGGTGCAGCAGCTGATTGGATGATTACATCCTATGATGATGACAATAGTGCAAAAATTTTAAGAACTCAGGACAACGGACTTACTTGGTCTGAACTAACACTTATTGGCAATCAAGGATTGCCATTAAATACAACTCTTGTAGAACCAGTAATAGTTCCGGTTCCGGGATATGGATGGATGATGTTTACCAGAGTTGAAGGCGCAGGATCACCGTTGCCCATGTATATTTCAAAATCAACAACTGGCGCCGCGGGAACCTGGACATCATGGCAAAATACAAAAATACCATTGGGAGAAAACCCACTGCATGCATTGTATTATGGCGGACGTGTCAACTTTTTGCTTACTGATAGGGATAGGTTTTTGGGTAGTTTACCTGATAACCATCTAATAAGAATTTCAGTATCAGCAGACAAAATTTGGAACTCCCCAACGACACTGGATCTTGAACCAAGAGAAACTGTAGCCATATTGCCAGCAACTGCAATGGGCTACTGTAAATCAGTTCAACTAAGACAAAACACAAATGATGTTGCCGCTCCATACCTACACTTTTTAAAGGCAGGAACCGGCCCTGCCAACACTAGAGGTTCAAATACACAACTAATTTGTTTAAGTCAGGGAATAAAACTTGTAAAACCTGCTCCAAGCAATTGTGTACAATTGATTGAAAACCCTGGCTTTACTGCAAACTCACGTGGCACAAGTTTTTCTGCATCTGGAACAACCAACACAAACATATCCGATCGCTGGATACTGCAACCATCGGGCATGAGTATCACTGCAACTGTTGCAAATATACCGGAAAGCAAGCGCAGTACTTTTACACAATGGACCAAAGAACTGACTCTTACTGGCAGTTCTTCTAATGATTTTACGGGCGTGTCACAAACCTGGGTAGGTGAAGATGCAAAAAGAGTGGCCGCTATAATAGATAGAAACGTTGTTACGTTTAGAGTTTACGGATCGGGCGAACCACCCCAAAATGGTCTAAATTTTGCATTTACGGTTAATGGTATTACTGTTCCATTTAGTTTGACTGCAACTACTGTCCCCGTTTTTGCAAGAGGAAACTGGATAATAGAAATTTCAGGATCCCTGGGATCACTGGGCCCGGATGGCGGTACACCCATTAACATAAATGATGTTGAATACATTACATTCCTATTAACAACTGGATCACAGCAGAGCATTTGGGCTGGTACAAAGATATACGGAATAACAGTCTGGGCAGGACAAAATCCACCGGAGGACAAGTATATAGTAGAAGCAAAACGACACAAAAATTATTTGCTGCGCTGGTCTGGTGCAAACACTAGAATTGGAACTGGTGTTGTAAGAACCAACAATACGTTTAGAGTAGCTTTAAAAAGTGATATATTTTTAATACCAGACGAAGCATTACTACAACTGGAAATTTCAAATGTTTCAGACTTTTTTATAGAAATAAACGATGATGGTAGTTCTATACCTGCTCGAATACCAGTGACGGATATACAACTGCTTGGGCAAAACAATGATGACGGTAGCTTTATTTTAAATGTTACCACTGCAAATGGGGCACTTACCGGAAAGTCTTGTGGACATCTAGAAATAAACAATTCAAACGGCTGGCTGGTTGTTGGCAATGGTTACTAATAAATACTGTGATTGGGGAATAATATGTCAGTAACTCTTATTAATTTAGGTAATTATGCAAACGATGGGGGTGGTGACGACCTCAGAACTGCTTTTGAAAAAGTTAACTCTAATTTTACATTTTTGGAATTAGAAAAGGTTTCAGTTTTTGGAAATACTGCGGCACCAGGGGCGACAGTTTTTAAAGAAGATCGGAAGAGCGTCGT
>ERZ869929.724-NODE-724-length-15899-cov-17.224817_pt1 | contig 15899 bp, 29 predicted proteins | sample MGYA00579312_ERZ869929 | MGnify/ENA primary metagenome ERZ869929 (study PRJEB32216, sample SAMN09231818) | wastewater metagenome | place: USA: Maryland | collected 2016-08-09 | study: EMG produced TPA metagenomics assembly of the PRJNA472060 data set (Reclaimed... | reverse complement strand
GAGCGTGGCAGGCTGGCAGGGTGCGAGGATGGTGCGGGGGATGGGTTGCGATGTGGTGCGAGGTGTGCGAGGATGGGGGCATGAGCAACCCAGGCAACGGAGGCAAGTGACATGGCGACCTACGAGTACGACGTGTGCGACGGGTTCACGGTTCAGCACTACGGACCGCGCGACTGGTTCCCGGTCATCGACGCGCGGTGGTGGGTCCGCGAATGGTTGATGTGTGACGAATCGTGCGAGGTGGAGGTGGAGTCCGCGGACGGTGACGGGAACCGCGCCACATGGGACGAGGTGCGCGACATGCTCGAGCACCTCGGGAACACCGGACCGTACGGTGAGGAGCCAGTGTTCTCCGCGCTCACGTACAACAGCGAGAACGCGCTGTCGGATGAGCTACTCGTCGCGGCAGGCTGGGTCGACGTGTCAGAGCACGCGCTCACGCGTGGCATCGGCAGTCCGTTGCTCCGCGCAGTGTTCGCGCACATGCCCGAGCACGCGTGGGCCGACATCGGCAAGGTGTACATCGTCGCGACGGCGCGTGGCGGTTGCTACGGGTGGTCCGACACCATCGCCGATGTCTACGTGTCACCGAACATGGATGACGACTACGACGTTGCGCGGTGGGAGGTGAAGATGGTCGCTGACGCCTACCCGGACCGTGGCTCCCATCCCATCTACGACGCGTGTGGTGGGTTCGGGGATGCCATCGATGGGTTGACCGGCACCGGCTACCCGTACGGTCAGAACGAAGACCGCATGCCGATGTACGCGGTGGACGAGCTGACCGGTGATCCTGAGGACAGTGACATGCCGGCGGTCATCGACCACGCGTGGCTCGCGTGTGGTGACGCGGGAGTGTTCGCGGTCGGGACCGATGGCCGCGTCCACCGCGTGTGGGGTGGGGTGAGCTGAGCAGTACCGCCCCGAATGGTTGTAGGGCCGTTCGATCCGGCCCCGGGGCACCATCGGTCAAGTTGGCTGAGCAGCAAGGCAAGGCAAGGGGACAGGACATGGCAGGCAAGTTCGGATCGGAAGACGACTCCCTCGTCTATCAATGGTCTCTCGACGGCACGGCCGACGAGTGTGGTGACGTGTCCTACGGCGACGGCTGGCACGGACTGGTACTCGGCACGGCCGACGACTGCACCCAGTTCACGGAGACCAACGGCGAGACCTACGCGGCGTACATCGTTCACGAAGGCTCGCAAGGGTTCGTTGACGTTGACTACTACGTCACGGAGTCCGAGGCGCGCGCAGCGTTCGATGAGTACCGAACCAACAACGACAACGACAACGGAGAGTGAGTCCGATGGCATGGATGCATCAGGCAAGGGTGAACCGGCGCTACTGGCTCGTGTGGGCTGACGGGTGGGCCGACAACAGTGCCGCGAGCGTGTGGGAGCTGTACCGATGACCGGTGAGTACGAGACAGATGTCGACGGATGGGTCGTATGCCGATTCTGTCGGCAACCGATCGAACGGTCAGGGTTCGCCGATCCCATCACTGGAGGTGACGGATACTGGCATCGGGACGGGTCCGACGTGTGCCTGACGCCCCAGCCGGCGCGAACGCTCGAGGAGGACCAGTGAGCGGTACCAGAATCACACGAGCCATGGTCCGCGACGCGGCCGCCCGAGCATTCCCGGACGGTGGCTGGCGCGTTCAGCAAGACATGGTCACGGAGCGGTGGGAGGTGGCTCAGTGGGCGGCCGATGGGCACGCGTGGCGGGTGCTGCTGGCTGGGTTGACCAGTCGGGAGATGTGGGGCGCGTTGGAAGTGATCGCGGCCACGCGTCGCGAGGATGAGACGACGACCGATGACAGTGGAGGTAAGTGACATGGACACGACGACCGAACTACCGATGGACTGGAACCAGTGGCGTGCGATGTGGGACGAATGGCGCGAAGGGTTCGAGACGCGCGCAGGGGTGCGCCGCGGCGTGGCTGGCAACCCCTTCCCAGGTAAGAACATGCTCGCCGATGAGATCCTGGGCACATGGACACTCGGCGAGCCGGGCACCGATGGCACGCGGCTCCGCCCGGTCGAGCTGTCGGAGGCAACGTTTATGGGCCGACGCATCATCGGCGTGACGGTCGACGGTGTGGGCACCGCGGGACAGGGTACGACCGTGAGCACGTTCGCCGAGCTGGACAACGTGCTCGCCGAGATCGTGCGAGGCAACCCGCTCCCCTGAGCACCTAGCCACCATCGCCTACCCGGTGCCCGCCCGATGGTGGCGGGCACCGGCGCGTTTGGGGTCGGGTTGGCCGATGGTGGCGCGTGCATCGGAGGATGGGCCGGCCCGTTGGCGCGCCATAGCTCGAGCATCACCCCCGGGCGCGCCAGCTCCCACGCCGCGCCCATCGGCCCACGCCGGCCCCGTGGCCCATGTCGGCAGGGTGCGCGAATCGGCCGAGGCAGCAAGTGGCCCGGACAGGGGCGTGGGATGTGACGGACGTCACTTGATTTCACCCCCCTCGCGTCTGTTACCCTCCTGCCCCAGACCCCGACCTCCCCTCAGAGGCCCGGGGTCTCGTCGCGTCCGGCGCCGGATCGGAGTTAGTGGGGATAGGGGGATACCCATTTCTACCTATCCCCCTATCCCCACTAACTCATTCCCCACTATCCCCACTTATGACTCTCCGTGTATCTCATTACTGGGGAGTGTGGGGAGGGTGGGGAGCGCGGGGATACTGAGGCTGGTTGCTGGACAGGCGTCACCAATCAGTCGAGGCAGCAAGTGGCCCGGATGGGGCATTCGGTGTTCAGATGGCTCGGGTGGTGTCCATCTCTGCTAGTGGTGGTGCTTGCGCGCGATGTGCGTGCGGGTGTCTACTCCCCGCACCACGCGCCGACCGAGCGAGTGGGTCAGGAGGCAGGACATGGCACGACCGCGCAGCAAGCGGATGCCGCTACCCACCCTCGAACAGATGCACGAAGGGCTGGACGTGACCGCGGCGAGTGCGAGCGGGGAACGGCTGCTCGACATGTGGCTCGAGCGTGACGAAGACGTGCCGGTGGACCGCATGGACCGGGGGCTGCTGCCCGACGGGACGCAAGGCCCGGACCGGCGCATCATCTACACATCCAGCACGGATGGCAGCGGGCAGCGGATGGATGTGCGGGCCAAGGTGCCCAGCGCGCACATGCACTTCATCGGGGCCATGATCGCGAGGCGTGAGATCCCCGGCTACAACACCATCGGCGATTTCGTGCGCGACGCGATCTACCACCGCATGTGGGATGTCGCGGAGGGGATCAAGCTGAGCCCCGTGGACCTGGAGAGGTTGAAGGCACGCCAGCTCCAGACCGCGACCGAAGCAGCAGTGGAGCGCGTCGAGAACAACAACGCGCTCGTGGCTGAGGCTCGGACCGCGCTCGGGAGGTTGCAGGGGCAACCGGGGCTCGAGGACTACCTGGACGTGTTGCGGGTCACCGCCGCGTACATGGAGGAGCCGTGGCGCGGCCAGATGCTCCGACTCGTGGACGAGTACGGCCCATGAGTAGGGGGAAGGGGACGCGCAGGGAACGGATGCGGGAGGAGATGGGCCGCGGGAGTGAAGCGTGGAAGGAGCGCGGCGGGTGCAAGGGGGATGACCCGACGCGCTGGATCGGACCGGACGAGGGCGCGGTGAAGGAGAGTGTGGGCGAGAGGCTTGCGCGGGAGCATGGTGCGAAGGTAGTGTGCGCGGTGTGTGAAGTGCAGAAGGAATGCCGCGACTGGGCCGTAGCGAATCGAGAGCGCGGCATCTGGGGCGGCCTTACTGATAGGGAGAGAAGGGGACTGGTATGGATGAAGGACAGAAGGCCGCGCTGATCGCTGAGAAGCTGGCAGCCAAGGGGAGTGGGCCGGTGAAGAAGCCGAGCCGCCCCGCCGCGAAACGGCAGGCAGCGAAGAAGCAGGGGGACATGCCGGTCGGTGCGCCCGTCGGCAACAGCGTCGGACTCGCGTGCGTGTGCCGGACCAGCGGATGCTCGGAGCAGGGGGTGAGGAAGACGTTCCGCGTGCCCGCGCTAGGGAAGATCGCTCTGCTGCCCGGTGGTGTGATGTGTCTCGTGTGCGAGCGCGGGATGAAGTTCGACATGGACGATGTGCAAGTGGATCGCATCGAGAGGGAAGGGTGATGGAGATGAACAGCGACGGATACAGGGTGGTCGGAGTGCACGGGCCACCGACGAAGGAGACAGCGCCACACGGGTACCGGTGGCGAGCCGTTCACACGGATGGCACCAAGACCGAGTGGGCGCCGTGGGACGTCACGTCGAGGTACTGGGATCGGTCGTTCGTCGACAGCACGGAGTGGGCGCCCCTCCCCGCCCCACCCGTCGAGCAGGCCCCAGCACCAGAGCCGGTGGCGCGGTGGTACGCGTCGAAGTGGGCGGGCACGAACTGGATGGTGTCCACCTCGCAGGGTCGCAGCTACCTCACCGAACCCGAGGCCATCGCCGCCAAGAACGCCCTCAACACCCTCGACCGTGACGGCGTGGTCTACGGGCCGGGACGCCCGATGTCGGAGCTGCCCCCCAAGGGTGCCGTGTTGTGCAAGCTGAACGGCGACTGGTGCGTCGCACACGTCGGCGTCGCTCGCTACCACAGGGAGCGCGTCTCCTGCTGGTGGCCTCTGCCGGAGTCGGGCGAGTGACCCCCGTCGCGATCACCGCCGCCCAGCCGTTCGCCAGCCTGCTCGCCCACGGCATCGCCGAATGGCACACGAGCCGGACGCGGCCGCGATTGGAGCCGGGGCAGGAGGTGTGGGTGGTGTCAGGGCGCCAGTGGGCGAAGGGCTGGCTCCGCTGGTACAACCCCGACGACGCCGACGACGCGGCCCGCATGGACCTGTTCGAGCGGCTCGGCGTGATGATGAGCGAGGACCCCGGCGGCTCCTACTCGTACTACCCGTGGAAGCCGGACCTGCCCCTCGGTGCGGTGCTGTCCCGGCACCGACTCGCCGAGGTCGTGCCGGTCGGCATCCAGGTGAACACGGACGGGGATCGGGCCAATGGACCGTTCGTCTACCCCAGCAACGGCGACGCTGCTGATCTCTACATCTGGAAATGGGGAGGCCAGTGGTACGACCGGCTGCACGACGTCTCCGATCAGCTCCTCGCCAACTCCGACTGGTCCCCGGGCCGGTGGGCGTGGCGCCTGGAGCTGATCGAGCGGCTGGAGACGCCGGTGCGTGGCTACCTCGATTGCTGCGACGGAACCATGTACCACGGGCCCACACACGACTACGTCCCCGTCCGTGGCCGTCCCGGCATCTGGCACCCGGACCGAGGGCTCATCGCAGCCGTCGGGGGGGAGGGTGGCTGACACCGCTGTGGACTACGCCTCCCTCTCCTCCTACGGCCCCGAACCATGGCCCGACTGGGTGCGCGGGTTCAGGGATCATCAGGTCGCCGCGGTGGAGGAGATCATGGACGGGTACGCGCGCGGCAAGAAGGTGATGGTGCTGGATGCTCCTGTGGGGTCAGGGAAGACGCTGATCGCGGAGATGGTCAGGAGAAGGCTGCTGGTCGAGGGGTTGGATGGAGCGGACGGCTCCATGCTGTACGTCGCGCACAGCCGCGGCCTACAGGACCAGTTCCTCGCCGACTTCCCCCAAGCGAAGGTGCTGAAGGGCAAGTCCAACTACGACACGACGCACGGGCCGGCGTGGGTGAACTGCGGCGACTGCACCGCGACGCACGGCAAGACGGTGTGCAAGTGGTGCGTTGAGGCTGACTGCTGTCCCTACAAGGTCGCGAAGCAGCAGGCCAAGGCCGCGCGGATTGCCGTGGTGAACACGGCGTACATGTTGGCCGAGGCCCAGACGCCCGGCGCGCTGTGCAGCAAGCGGTCGTTCGTGTGCGTGGACGAGTGCGACACGTTGGAGGGGATACTGAGCGGCGCGGTGGAGTTCGGGGTCAGGGAACGGGACATGGCCGGGCTCGGGGAGCTGAAGAAGGGTGTGCATGGGAAGACCATTGCCAGCTGGGTGCGGGACGACTGGATCGCCGCCGCGCGCGATGAGGTCAGTCGGATGCCGGTGGACGGTGGGGGGGACGTGAAGGCCGCGCGGAGGCGGGCCGCGCTGGTGCAGCGGATGTCGAATGCGGTGCGGGCAGCGAAGGGCATCGAGGAAGGGGGGTGGGTGCGCGACTACTCGTACGGGTGGGGGCTGATGCTGAAGCCGGTGAGGGTGGACTGGTGCGGGCAGGACCGCGTGTGGCGGCACGGGGAACGGTGGCTGCTGATGTCGGGGACGGTGGTGGACGCCGAGACGATGTGCAGCGGGCTGGGGCTCGAGCGGGATGAGTGGGAGGTGGTGGAGGTACCCATGACGTTCGCGCGGGAGAACCGGCTGGTGAAGGTTGCCCCGGTCGCGGACATGAGTCGCAAGGCACTGGAGGCTGGGTGGGATGGAGAGATGGGTGCGTTGCGGGACGCGCTGTGGGTCGTGCTGGAACGGCACGCCGGCGAGAACGTGCTCGTGCACACGGTGAGCTACAAGCTCAACGGGGAAGTGGTGGATGTGGTGCGGGACTGGGCCGACACCAGGCGGGTGACGCATCCCGAGGAGGAAGAGCCGCGGGTCTGGACCTACACCCAGGCCAGCGACCGCGACGCCGTGCTCGAGCGGTTCAAGGACGAGGGTGGCGTGCTGGTCGGCCCGTCGCTGGATCGTGGCGTGGACCTGCCCGGGGACCTGTGCCGCGTGCAGATCATCGTGAAGGTGCCGTTTCCCAACTTGGGGGATCGGCAGGTCGCGGAGCGGGCGCGCGGGGAGGGCGGGGGCAGGTGGTACGCCGCGGAGACAGCGCGCACGATCGTGCAGATGACCGGTCGCGGTGTGAGGGGTGGGGACGATTGGTGTGTGAGCTATGTGCTGGATAGACAGTTCATGCGATGGTGGAACGGTGAGGGGAAGAGGTTGTTGCCACGATGGTGGCGCGATGCTATGGTCGTGGAGCTGGTACGGGAATACCAGTAGTCCAGAGCGACGAAGGGGAGAGACCACTGCTGGTTAGTGGGTTCTGGCTGTAACCCAGATGCCTCCGGGCTTCGTAGGTTCGATTCCTACCTCTCCCACCACTTCGCCCGTCAAGGCGGCGGGCAAGCGACACAGAAAGGACGGATGCAGCGCAATGAGCATCCTCAAGGAGCACATCACGTCGGGGCTGTGGGATGGGGGCCGGTGCATCATCCGGTCGCCGCGCTTCACCCGGCTCCCCGAGTACAACGACGGGCAGACGGTGGTGCTGCTCACCGACATGTTCCTCCCCGACGACGACGGCCAGGTGCTCGAGTCGCAGAAGTTCACGATCGGTGAGGGCTGGATCGCCAGCGACGACGAGACCGAGATCGTGGGGCACGAGGACGGCAAGAAGCTGAAGCTCAACAACGCTTCGGGCCTCGGACACCTCGTCGACTCGCTCGCGGACGTGGGTGGGGAGGAGCTGGAGAAGGTGCTGATCGAGCGCCAGAAGGCCGGCACCCCGACCACCCCGTTCCACGTCAGCCTGTTCGACGGGCTGGACATCACCGTCGTGCAGAAGGAGAAGGACTTCGTCGGACGCGACGGCAACCCCGGCCACCAGCGGTGGTACGACGTCGTGGAGTTCCACGGCTACGAGTCGAGTGGGGCCAAGCCCGCGAAGGCCGCGACGAAGAAGGCGACCAAGGCCGTCGCGAAGAAGGCCCCCAGCAAGCCGGCCCCGAAGGCCGCGGAGGACGACCCGACCACCGACGGCGGGTTGGACGAGGCCGTGCTGGACCGCATCCGGGCCGTGGCGCGGGAGGCCAACGACTACGACGAGTTCCTCGCCACCTGCTACTCGGACATCCCCGAGGTCGCGGAGGACGAGGCGTACCAGGCCGTCGTCGACGACGCGTCCGAGACCGGCATCTGCGCGGTGACGTGGGAGTCGATGAGCTGATGGCCCGGACCAAGGCCACGGTCGTCATGGCCGGGGAGAGGAAGCTGCCGCCCGCGCCGAGCCGCGTGGTCCGGTCCAAGTGGACGGCAGTGTTCGAGGCCATGGTCGGCCGGAAGTCCCCGGTGCTCGTCGCGATGTTCGAGTCGGAGAACGGCGCCGCCAACCTGCGGAGGAGGATCGAGGCCGGCAAGACGCTCGTGCCCGGTGGGGTGGAGGCGTGGGACATCGTGGCGCGGCCGGAGAGGGATGGGGAGGGGGTGAAGACGGGGCGGAGCGAGCTGCACGCCCAGTGGCGGGGGTGAACGGCTGACCCACACACGGATGACGCGGTAGGGGAACGAGCCCCCGAGCTGGAGCAGGGCCAGCAGCCGCACGACGACTAGAGAAGGGGACGGTAATGGATGGACGATGTGAGACCTGTACCCACTGGGCCGAGCCGACCTCATGGATGAGGGTTGGCGACTTCCGAGCCTGCAACCTGCTGCCGGGGAGTGAGCAGATGCCGTGGGGGAAGGGCAACGACGCCGAGACGATGGCCGAGTCCTTCCCGGGCATCCACGCCTACACCGCCGACGCCAGTGGGTACGCCTCCAGCCTCATGTGCGGCCCCGAGTTCGGCTGCGTCCACTGGGAGGCGACCGATGGGTGATGACCGCAGGCCCACCTACGTGGAAGTGGCCGACGACGGCACCGAGCGGAGGATCTGGCGGGCCAGCAGTCTCGGCGCGTGTGAACGGTCGCTGGTCGCGCACGCACTCGAGCTGCCCACCGCACCGGTCCCCGCGGCCATCCAGCGCGCCTACGACGCGGGGAGCGCGGCTGAGGACGAGATCATCGGCCACGTCACGGACATCACGTCAAGAGGCTGGAAGCTGCTCGGTCCGCACGACAAGCCCGCGTTCGAGTGGGTGGAGTCGGGAGGGACCGGCGGGTTGCAGGTCACCGTGGAGATCGTGGTGGGCAAGGTCGCGGGCGTGGAGCAGGTGATCCGCTGCCACCCCGACGGCATCGTGCGGAAGTGGAAGACGACCGCGCAGGGCGGGCAAGGTGAGTGGGAGTGGACCGACGACCCGCTGCACGAGGAACGGGTGGTGGAGGCGAAGTTCCTGAGGAGGGGATCGCCGTACACCTCAGTGGCGAAGGCGCGGGCGAGCAGGTTCTACGCGTGGCAGACCAGCGTGGAGATGCACGCCACCGGGCTCGGGCTCATCATGGCCGTCGGGTGGAAGGTGAAGGGCGACGATGGCGCCGAGCGTGTGGATTCGGTGGACATCCAGACGTTCGACGAACCCATGTACAAGCTCGGGCAAGTCAAGGCGCGCGTGTTCAAGCTGGCGCGCATGGTCGAGGACGCGATGGAGAACGGGCTCGCGGGGGTGGAGTGCGACTGGGCGATGTACCCGTGCGCGTTCCACGAGAGCCACGACGGGCAGCGCGTGTGGGTGAAGGCCGCCGACAAGGAGGAAGGCGCCGGGTTGGAGCTGGGGGCTGATGGCCTGACCAGGCTCACGGCGCTCGCCGGCCGCGTCGAGAAGTACCGCATGATGGAGGAGCGGTACAAGCAGCAGAAGCAGGCCGCGTCCGAGGAGCTGCGGGTCGCGTTGGAGGAGTGCGGCGGTGAACGATCGAACACGTACCGGGTGGGAGACTTCACGGTGCAGTGGAAGTACACGCCAGCGAAGGAAGCGGAGGAGAAGGTCGTGCAGTACAAGGCCAGGGCCGAGTCGGAGTCGGTTGTCGTGAAGCAGGCGAGCAAGTGACGTGGGAGATGACGTACGGGCTGCTGCTCATCGTCGCCGTGATCGCCTTCGGAGCGTACGGCGCGTGGAAGTCGCGTGACCGTGACCTGTGAACGGCTAATCCGATACCCGATTGGCACGGCCAGCATCCGCGAAGGCAACGCGCTGCACCTCCCACTACGGGATGAGAGCGTCGACCTCATCACCACCAGCCCCCCGTACTTCGCGCTCCGCAGCTACACGGACGGCGGCGAGCACTACGACGGGCAGATCGGCTCCGAGGCGACACCGCAGGCGTTCCTCGAGGCGCTGTGGGCCGTCACGGCGGAGTGCCGGCGCGTCCTCAAGCCGTCGGGGTCACTGTGGGTCAACCTCGGCGACAAGTACAGCGGCTACGTGGGGACCAAGCCCGTCGCCGGGCGAAACGTCGGGGGAGGGGACAGGAGCGAGGGAATGGTGCCTGGCGGGCCGAAGTCGGCGCCCGCGGTTCACGGCATCTCCAACAAGTCACTCATGGGTCTCCCGTGGCGCTACGCCATCGGCTGCATCGACGACCTCGACCTCATTCTCCGAGCCGAGGTGATCTGGAGCAAGCCGAACGGGCTACCGGAGTCGGTCACTGACCGGGTGCGGCGCTCCCACGAGCAGTGGTTCCACTTCACGAAGGAGCCGCGGTACTTCGCCGCGGTCGACGAGGTGCGGGAGCCGCAACTGTTCACGGGTGGTGAGGCTGGACCGAACAGCAAGCGCGTGTCCGGCAATGGTGTGCGCCACCGCGACTTCGCCAGCAACAAGGCCGACTTCAACCCCCTCGGCAAGCTCCCCGGCTCCGTGTGGACGATTCCCTCCGAACCGCTCAAGGTCCCCGCCCACGTCGGCGTCGACCACTTCGCCGCCTACCCGCAGGAGTGGCCGAGGCGCATCATCCTCGGATGGTCGCCGCCAGGCGGCGTGATCCTCGACCCATTCGGCGGCACCGGCACCACCGCGATGGTAGCGAGGGCACTCGGCCGCTACGGCATCTCGATCGACCTGTCGCGCGACTACTTGAAGCTGGCGCGCTGGCGGGTGTGGAAGTCGGGCCACGAATACAAGACGCACGCGCGGTCGTGGGCTGAGGCGAACGGCGCGATGGTGGACGGCAAGCCGAAGGTGCCTGCCGCGGTCAAGCGGCAGATCGAAGCCGAGATGAAGGAGCGAGCAATGGCTGGACGGGTGATGGAGAAGGCTGAGTGGGAGAAAGTGAAGGCAGATGGCTGAGATGGTGCTGCAACCCCCCGGCCGCGCACCCGAGCGCCTGCTGATGTACGGCCCGCAGGACAGCGGCAAGACGACCGCGATCGCGAAGATCCTGGCGCGGGCCCTGGCTCCCGGGCAGACCGCATACGTGCTCGATACCGACAACTCGTGGGCGCGCGTACTGGAGAGCGGGAACCACCCGCGGCTGATCGTCCGCGCCGAATGGGAGGGTGGCGCGTGGGACGACACCTACTGCGAGGCCGGGGGGCGGATCGTGCTCATGCACCCGCGCGGCTGGCCCGAAGAGCAGTGGTGCCTGGAGTACGCGTGGGAGCACGCGGGCCGCGGGGACTGGGTGGTGCTGGACAGCGCGACGCATCCGTGGGAACACATCGCGTCGTGGTACATCGAGACGGTGCATGGCGCGGACCTGCCCGAGTTCCTCATCGACGCGCGCATCCGGCGGAAGGACGCAGGGAAGGCCAGTGATGGTGGGAACTCGGAGATGCTGGTCGAGTGGGTCTACATCAACAAGGTGTGGTCCAAGGCGTTCCTCACCCCGTACGTGAACGCGCGGTGCCACGTCGCGGTGACCGCCGAGGCCAAGCCTCTCCGGACGGACGACAAGGGCGACGCGAAGGACGTGAAGGACCTGTACGCGACCGTGGGCATGAAGCCGGACAGCCAGCGGAGGTTGGGCGCGAACAGCCAGACGGTGCTGCTGCTGGAGAAGGCGCGCGTCGCGGGCGGGATGCAGTGGATCTGCTCGACGGTGAAGGACCGCGAGCGGGAGAGGCTGTGGAGGGCGGAGTGGACGGACATGGGCATGGAGTACCTCAAGCAGATTGCTGGGTGGAAGATGACGAAGATGGAGGACGAGTGACATGAAGGTGGAGAACAAGACCAAGGATCAGGAGGTCACCCTGGAGGTGACACTGACCAAGGGGCAGTGGAGGACGCTGGTAAGCGATCTGGTCGACCTCGGCGAACCTCAGCCCCGCACCCCTCAACCGAAGTGGCTGGTGCAGGATCTCCCCAACCGGATCGCGGAGGCACTCTGATGTTGGAGCCAGGAGAAGTGACCGGGATCGTGAACGCGATCACCGACCAGATGAGCCCCGTCGTGGGCGAACTGGACAGCAGGTTGACCGCGGTGGAGCTGCGGATCGCGAACATCGAACCGCGCATCGCCGGGCAGGTAGGCGCGCAGATGCAGCCCCGGAGCGAGGACCCGGTGGACATGGCCCGGGTGGAAGCACTCGAGGCGGCCGTCGGTGAGATGTACGGCGCGATGACCGAACTGCGCGACGCCTACAACTCGATGGCCGGTGTCGTGCAGAGCCAGAGTGTCGCGCTGCTCAAGGTGCTGGCGGGCGAGGGGGATGAGGGCGTGTGGCGGGACTTCGTCGTGCGGGAGGCCGTCGGGGCGGGGGTCGGGGTGAAGGACTACGCGGCTGTGGTGCGCGAGATGAAGCCGCCGGTGGCTGACGCGGGAGGGGAAGGGTGAAGGCCGCGCTGCTCATAGCAGCCTGGCTCGCCGCGATCGTCTACTGGGCGACGCGCCGCGACCGTGTGCTGCTGGATGAGGCCATCGCGTCCGCTGAATGGGAGACGTGGGTGGCTGCTGGCAAGGTGTCGGAGTTCCGCGTCCATCCCTCGAACCCGGCGTGGCGTCCACGCTCACTCAACTAGGCGCGGCTGGTGCCGATCATCGTCGCGCCAACCGAACCTGTCGCGCTGAGACGAATGGGCCGCGTGTCGATGGTGCCCGAGACGATGGGCTGCGACGTGCTGGTGTTCGCCGGCAAGAAGAAGATCGGCGTGCAGCGGAAAGAGGTGGGGGATCTGCTGGCGAGTTTGGATGACGGGAGGCTCGCGTTGCAGGTCGCGCAGATGACTACCGCGGGGTTGGACGCGCGGGTCGTGGTGGTGGAGGGGGAGCTGGCGTGGTCGCGTGACGGCACGCTGCTCGGGACCTGGTCGGGGCGCGGAGGCAGGACGTGGACGCGCAAGCAGATCGTGAGTGTGCAGTGGTCGCTGGCCGCGGAGGGGATCGCGTGGGTGGAGTGCCGCGGGTTGGAGGACACCTGCGCGTGGATCGCGGAGACGGAGGCGTGGTGGGGCAAGGGTGAGCAGGGCCATCGGGGGATTCGCGGGCGGGGGGCCGCGCCATCTGCGTGGGGGAAGGCCCGGAACCCGGAGTGGGCGGCGTGGGTGCTGCAAGGCTGGCCCGGGATTGGTGCAGAACTTGCGCGACGGATAGTGCAGGAGTATGGTTTGCCTGTGCAGTGGACGCTGAGCGCGGAGGAGCTGGCGAAGGTGAAGGGCATCAGTAAGGAACGGGCCGCGAAGATCATCGCGACCACGGAGCAACTGAAGGGGACGACATGAGCCTGTACGACGAAGTGCATCGGGAGGCGATGGCCGACTACCGCGCCGCCGACCTGGACGACGACCGCGACCTGGACTACAGGATCGACAGCGGGGAGTACGAAGGCGAGTGGGTCGAGCGGCAGGACGCGCGTGATGAGCAGTGACCGGAGGATGGCCCAGCAGATGGGTTGGATCTCGCGCACGTTCGACGGCGCCCAGATCCTCACCAGCCTCCCCGCGCCGCGGTCCGCGGCTGAACGGTGGGTGGAGGTGCGCCGGCCCAGCGAGATGAGCGCGATGGGGGAACGGCTGCTCACCAGCCTGTTCGCCAGCATCTTCCCCGGGCAGTGGGACTACGCCGACACCGTGGAGGAACACATCGACACGCCGGCCGTCTACCGCGTCCTCGTCGGCAAGGAGTCGATCGACGCGTGGGTCACCCTCCCCCTGTTCGCGATGCGTGGCAGGTTCGGCTACTGGCCGCGCCCGACGGATCGGATCGTCTGCGTGATCGACCACCCCGATTCGGTGCTGGCCGCGGGCGCGCACAAGCGGGAACGGATCACCGCCAACACGAACACGCTGAAGCAGATGCGCGGCGTTGTCGAGGGTGGCGTGAGCGTGCTCGATTTGATGGGCGGCGACTGCGTGAAGTGCGCGGAGGAGCATCGGGTGGAGAGGGACGTGGTGGAGATGGACCGCTTCGGGCTCGGGCTGTGCAAGCGGCACTCCGGGTTTGATGTGCGGCCCGAGGGGCAGAAGTGGCAGCAGGAGAAGTTGCTGTGACCGGCCCATCGCGCGCCGACAACGACCGGGCCATCAAGGCGTTCATCCCGAGCCCCATGTTCGAGTGGCTGGCACAGACCGCCCACAACGAGCACACCAGCGTCAGCGAACTGATCCGGTCAGGGGTGGAGCGGATGGCTGCCGCCCACGGCCCGTGCGGTGTCGCCGAGATCGACGAGGAGATGGCGAACGTGATGAGGTGGCGCTGGTTGAGGGGAGGCGGGGGATGAAGGAGCAACGGCAGCGCGTCGTCGCGTACATCCGCAACGCGTTCGGACTCGACAACGGCACCGGGCGCACGATGCTCTGGGTCGACCAGGACACGCAGCGCTGGGTCGAGTACCGGCTGCTGGATGACGGCATGTTCGAGTTGGTCGCGGTCGGGGAACTGCCCCTGCCGCGCAGATGGAAGGGAGTTGTGGGATGAGCCGCGGATTCAACACGAGCACCGCGCTCGGCCGGGCCATGCTCGCGTCGGGCTGGACAGCCGCGGATTTCAGCGCGCGCACCGGCATCAACTCGCGCACCCTCACCGAGTACCTGTCGGGCAGGAGGGTCATGCTGCGCGAGCACCTGTGGGCCGCCGCTGACGCGTTGGGCGTGGAGCCCGCGGAGATCGACGAGAGGCCGGCCGATGGCTGACAAGCCGATCATCGGGAGCGACCTCATCTCGGCCATCAGCCGGGAGTTGTACAAGGACGTGCTCAAGGACGTCGGTCGGCCGGGCCTGTTCTGGGCGCTGGATGCTGACGCCCGCAAGAAGCGCGCCAACCAGCCACCCCCGCTGCCGGTCTACGGCCCTGAGCGGCCGAGCGGCCGGTACGGGAACGACTGCTGGACGATCAGCGTGGAGTTCAACAACGAGTACGGCGAGAACATTCAAGAGACCACCATCCGCATCAACAGTGGCGGGTACGAGTCGGAGACGGCCGAGTTGTCGCGGGACGAGGCGCGGAGGTTGGCGCGTGACCTGCTCGCATGGGTGGGGGATGAGTGATGGCGGCCGTCAAGCATCCCGCGAAGTTCAGCCCCAGCATCCTCGACGTGATCCGCGACATCCTGTCTACGCGCGCCGTGCCGGAGGACGCTCCGATCCTCGACCCGTTCTCAGGGGTGGGCCGGTGCCACGATCTCGGGTGGCCGGGGACGGTGGGTGTGGAGTTGGAGATGCCGTGGTGCAGGGTGCAGGAGGGGCCGGTGGTGCGTGCCGACAGCACCGCGCTGCCGTTCCGCTCCGGGTCATTCGACGCGGCCGTGACCTCCCCGACCTACGGCAACCGGTTCGCGGACAAGCACAAGGCGAAGGACGGGAGTGTGCGGCGGTCGTACACCCATGACCTGCGCGCCAGTCTGGATGACCCCGACTACCAACTGCACCCCTCCAACACGGGCGGCATGAAGTGGGGCCGCGGCTACTGGCGGGTGCACGGTGCCGTGTACGACGAGGTGTGGCGCGTGCTGGTGGACGGCGGGCTGTTCGTGGTGAACGTGTCCGATCACATCAAGAACCGGAAGGTCGTGCGGGTCGTGGACTGGCACCGGCGGGCGTTGGCGGCGCGCGGGTTCGAGGTCGTGGACGTGCTGGACGTGGAGACCCCGCGGCTCAGGCACGGCGCGAACCGTGACGCGCGGGTTGACGGTGAAGCGGTGATCGTGTGCGAGAAGGAACCGTTCTAGCCGACGAGGTAGTCGACGAGCCCCGGCCGACCAGTCTCCACCTCGCCGGTGGTGGCCTCGTTCTGGCCCGGCATGTACTGGTCCAGCGCGCCGCTGTCGGACAGCTTCTCGATGTGGCGCCGGTACGCGCTGAGCACCGGGTAACTGTCCAACAGGCCAAGGT
>ERZ869929.723-NODE-723-length-15918-cov-14.317027_pt1 | contig 15918 bp, 22 predicted proteins | sample MGYA00579312_ERZ869929 | MGnify/ENA primary metagenome ERZ869929 (study PRJEB32216, sample SAMN09231818) | wastewater metagenome | place: USA: Maryland | collected 2016-08-09 | study: EMG produced TPA metagenomics assembly of the PRJNA472060 data set (Reclaimed... | reverse complement strand
TTTGGGAAGTGGAAGATGCAGTAAAACGCCTGAAAGGTTCACAGGGATTTATCCCAGACATGGCAAGCCTGACAGGGAAAGCAGGAGATGCGGGCGAACTGGTAGAGCCTAATCTTATTACTGCAAAGTATGTACCCAAGAAAATGCCACCCATCGCCCCCGATAAAGCCGTGACCCCATCCCGCATGATTTACGAATCACTCGATAAGGCACGCGGAGATTTTGACGGGTTCATAAATGGCGTTGCCTCCCGTTGGGGCGAGACATCCGCTCCCGTTGGCGCGTTAGATGACAAGGTAGAAGCCGCGTTAGGTGGATGGGTAAGCGAACTCACAAAGCGGGTGAACATTGCCAAGACCGAAGCCGCCGCCGCCGCTGGTGCGACCCGTGACGCGATGTTGTACGATTATCGCAAACAGTTATGGAACGTAGCCGCTCAGTACGTTTCCCCGTTCCATTATTTCAGCGTTTCATCCGCGAATCAGTGGATGCAGAATGTAGCCGCTGACCCGAAATGGGCGGCAATCTATCTTGACTATAAACAATATATGTCAGACCGTCATGCTGGCTTGCCTGATTTCTGGAAGCAAAATATTTCCATATCCAACCTTCCAGGCTATGACAAGCAGAATCCGCTATTTTTCAACATTGAAGCCAGTGTGAACCCACTGTACGCAATGATTGGGCAGGACTTCAACGACCCGAACCGCCGCAAGGATTGGCTATCTTCCACAGTGGACGATTTGGGAAAAGTGATTCCAGGCATTTACCAACCGTTGCAATGGGTGGTAGCTGCTAACCTGTACGCAAAGAACGAAACAGAAGCGGCGAAGCGTTGGGCGGGTCGGCTCATTCCACAGACAAAGATTATCAAGTCAGTTACCAACGCGCTAGGGATTGACATCCCTTTGACGAAGTACAACGAACTTGACCCGTTCGTATCCATCCTAAACGATGGGCTTGACCCGTTCGAGGAAGGGCGCGTGTTACGTTATCTTGCCACCATGCCAGGTTTGACAGAGGAACAACGAATAGAAGTCGCACACTCACGCGAGGGCGATTTATGGGATGCGGCGGTTCGTGGCTCTCTCTCCGCCCGCGCACCCGTGGAGGCTGCAAGTTTCTTCCTCGGTGTTGGCTTCAAAGCACGCACTCAGAACGACATACAGACTGACAAGTTTTACGACGATTACCGCAAACTTATCTCCGCCCGCTCTGTCATGCCTGAGACAGAATATAGAGATGCATGGGACGCGCTGAAAGTAAAATATCCATTTATGGATACGTTGCTAATCGGCAAACGCGCTGGCGATGACAGAGATACCGCTTTTGCTTATAACGTCATGGGCAGAATCCCACCAGGTGAAATGAGCGACATTGCAAAGTTTGTTGGAGTAGAACCGTACATGCTCGAATCGTTCTACGCTAACAAAGGCGATATGTCCAAGATGACACCACAGGACAGGGCGCGATTTATGGCGGCAATCACTGACCTCTCTGCAATGCTCAAAATGCCCGATGGAGCAACGAAGCAGGAATGGACAGAAGCGAAGCGTAATTACTCAAAGATGCAAGAGGAAATGAAAAAACAATTTGGTGATAACGTCCTAGACCAGATTAGCCAATTCTATAACCTCCCCGAAAGCCAACGGGATTCCTATTTGCAGACGTTCCCGAAAGTGGAGCAGGCCATGCAAGCACAAACCGCCTACGTTGCCAACACTCCAATTCTCGCCGCGTATTATGGCGGTATTGATGCGGTAGCAAAGTACTATAACAACGGGATGTATATCCAACTTGAGAAAGAGTTTGGAAAAGACATTCAGGACAAGGTGGATTATTACTACTTCCTACAAAACAACGGAGACACGAAAGCGGCGAACGCCTATAAAAAGGATATGGGACTAAAGGAATACTTCGCCCGCCAACAAGCCTTGCAGCAGGAGGCGAACATTTCCTCAGTCAATACCGCTTCACAGATTCCAGAAGGGAAGGATTACGCCATCCGCCCAGAGTTTCAAGCACAGAGCGGCATTCAAGAAAGCGCATTGGACTACGCAAGCACAGACCAACAATCACAAGCCGCTCAACAAATTTGGGAAAGTTTATCAGCCCCGATGAAGCAACTTGTGGAAGGATATTACAACGGCGAAGAACTCCCATACGCAGTAAGTAAACGCCTTGAGTATTTGGGCGAAGAATACGGACTTAGTAAGCAGGAAGTTTTACGCCTGCTCGGTGTTGAAGTAGCAAATTAGAAAGGATACTATGACACAAGAAGAAAAGTTTATGGCACGCCTTAGAACTCTTGACCCGTCAAGCCTGTATGAGATTGTGGTGTATGTCACACCTGAAAAAACGATAGGCTTTTGGATGGTGGAAAAGCAAGCCGTAAAATTGGAGGGCGTAGAGCAAAAACCACTACCACAGAATTAGATTTATGTGGTATATTCGCCCTAACAACTGAACCGTAAATTCGGAACGCTATCGAGCGACACGAAGCGGTAACCCGCAGACACAGCCCGTACTTTCTCTAACGAGAAGGTGCGGGCTTTTCTGCTTTAATCTCGAAAGGATAAAAACAAAATGACTGATAACTTGGAGAGCAATTCAACCGAAGGGAGCGCAGGGTCGCCAAATCCTGCCGTTTCAGCGGCGCAGAATGTTAGCTCAACTTCAACGTTAGACGCGCAAAAACTGCCTGACCAGTTGGAGTCTCTTGTATCGAAAGCGGTTGAGAAAGCCTTGCAATCACAGAAAGATAAAAGGTTTTCAACTATCGAAAAGACACTGGACGGCTTCAAGCCTGTAATGGAACAAGTGCAAGCCTTACTAACACCTGAACAACTCAAAGAATTTAAGCAGATACAAAAAGATGCTGAATTTGAAGAATTGAAAAAGGCAGTGTTCGGCGGCACTCAGACTAGCACCCAACCGAGTGGCACTCAGAAGGGTACAGCAGAGGAAGCGCAAGCCGTTTTTGAAGAATACAGCATCAACCCGAATGACCCCGAAGCAATCCCATTGTTAGGATTGCAGGGAACGGATTTAGTGAAAGCCGTTTCAAAGCTGGCGATCAAACGGGCAAAACAATCAACCCCTGATTCCTCGGAAGCCCCATCGCTTTCAAGTGGCGCACCTAAACCCGTAGGGATTGGCGGACTAACCGAACAATATCAAAAAGATATGCTTACTGCACGCGGCAAACCCTCTCTCTTGAAAGACATAAAAGAGAAGGCAAGGAAGGCGGGCGTCCCCGTTGACTCAATTGCTTTTGTGTAGAAGCAGGAGATAAACAATGGCTTCACAAATTGGACAGCTTACTTCTTATCAGGACACAGTACCCGATAAGCGAATGGTTACAGACCGCATTTTGCGGATTGAACCTTATGACATCGTTGCATATTCCTACCTCGGTACGGATATGGGTAAATTCAATTTCACCAACCGCGACAACAAAACTTACGAATGGCTGGAATCAACCTACAATGATCGCACCGACACCGTGAATACTGGTCTTGCGTCCGATTCCACTACCACGACATTTAGCGCGACGGATGCCGACCTTTATCAAGTTGGCGACGTTTGGGAGTGCGAAGGTGAAGGCTTGCTGATTACTGGCAAATCCACCACAACCATGACCATTGTCCGTAACATCTTTGGCGCACAGGCTACGCACGCGAACAGTTCTGTAATTACTCGCGTATCCCGCGCCCGCCTTGATGGTGCAACCGCTGATGACAGCCCGCGCAATGAAGTCGCCTCGGCTTCAAACGTGACGCAGATTTTCCAGCGCACCATTGAAGTTGCCCGTACCAAAGGCAAGATTGCAGAGTACGGCGTGGCGAATTGGGAAGAATACTGGATTGACCAGTACATGAATGAATTGATGATGGACTTGGCACGCGCTCCGTATGTTCAGGAACGCAATGCTGGCTCTGCCTCTCAGGGTCGTTTGTTTGGTGGTTTCCCCAGCTTCATCACCGATAACGTGACTTACGCCACTTCAACCGCTGCAACTGGTGGTACTGCCCTCGCGCTTACCCGCGATAACATTGACGACACTTTGACCAACATCTTTGCAGACGGTGGCGACCCTGACTTGATTTTGACAGTCGCACACGCTCAACGCAAAATCAACGATATGTACGAAGGCTTTGTATCCACGGAACGCTCCGAGCAATTGGGCGGCGTGCTTATCAAGAAGTTGATGAACCCCATCACTGGCAAGCCCGTTGATGTCGTTGTTGACCGTAATTGCCCATCTGGTCAACTTCACATCCTGACCACAAGCAATATTGCGTACTACCCGTTTGACCCGTTCTTCTTCGAGAACCTCGCCAAGACAAAGGATACCTCCGCGTTTGGTCAGGTGGTCGGTGAGTACGGTATGGTCATCGCCTACGACAAGAGTCACGGCGCGGTGAAAGAATTTAGCTCGACTCTCTAACCTTTAGTCACATGATCCGCAGGGTGTAAAAGCTCTGCGGGGATGTGAAAGGATAATAATATGTCCCAAGTTGCAAAAGCTCCACAGGGCGACAAACGCCCTTTTATGCTCCGTAAAGGTATTTCAGGTATTCAAGACCTGAACCTTAAGCCTGTAAGCATTACAACTGCTACTGTGACCCTGACGCCCGAAGCGCACGCGGGTAGAGTTGTAGTGCTGAATCGCGCCGCTGGAATTGCTGTAACCCTCCCCGCTGCTACTGGTTCAGGCGACCCATACACCATTTTTGTTGGCAAAACTTTCACTGGTGCGGCCTCTATCGCTTGCGCTGGTGATGATATTTTTGTGGGTACTGCCGTTCTGTTTGCCGATGCTGGCGCGACGGTTGTTGGTTTCAACACCACCGCAACCTCAGATACCATCGATCTATTGGGTACTTCAAACTCAACGGGTGGTCTGGCTGGTGAGTCAATCGAATTGGTTGACATCGCCGCTGATACTTGGATGGTTCGCCTTGTCTCTGACGCTGGCGGAACAGAAGCAACACCGTTCAACGCTCCATAATAGAAACGGGCGGGGAAACTCGCCCGTTTTAGAAAGTAGATGTAATGAAGGGTTTCCCCAACTTCAAAAAGAAAGTTACACCAATTGCAGAATTTAGAAAGACCCCCGTAATTTGGGGGATTCCATGCGACGAGTTGAGTTATTCAAAGTTTTGGATTCGATTTGTCGGAACTGCGAATATTATGCCGTTTGATGGATTTGCTTTTTCAGAAGGTACTTATCTGGAAAAGGCAAGAAACCTGATCCATGAAAAGTTCTTGAAATCGAACGCCAAGTATTTGATGATGCTTGACTCTGACGTTCTATTTCCTCCCAATATGTTAGAAACGCTCATGGCGCACAATTTGCCAATTGTGGGAGGCTGGTACAGAGATAAGAAAGCCGAAGATCATCACCCTGCCGTGTACGACTTTGTAGAAGATAGGGCGGACGGCGTGGCTATTTTCCGACACAGGAAAGAGCCTGGTACTGGCCTTGAAAAAGTTGGTGCAATGGGTGCGGGTTGTTGGCTGATGACCCGTGAAGTAGCCGAAGCGTTAGGTGATGAGCCTTACGGAAAGAACATCGCAGGAGGCGGGGAAGATATGAAGCTATGCCGCCACCTAATGGAATTGAATATTCCCCTGCATGTAGACTGGTCTTTGAACTGCGCTCATTTGGGTGTAGGGTTTTACTAAAGAGGCACTATGCAAAAATACAATGTTCAAACTGTTACAACCGCCGCCGCTGCACGACTTGGGGCTAAACCGGTTCGTTTGATGGGATTTTATTTATACGGCGGCTCTGCTGCTTCCTCGGTTGAGTTCAAGAATGCCGCAACGGATACCGGTACTGTTTTGTTTTCCGCTGATTGTGCTACCGCGATTGGGCAATGGGTAGACCTCTCCGAGATGGGCGGGATTGAATTTACTACGGGCTGTTTCTGCAAACCCGCAGGGACAGGGGCGATTGTGTATGCCTTCTACGATTAACACATCCCAAGACCCTGATTATTTTGGGCCAGTCGGACACGAAAAGAAATTCCACCAGACTCATTTTGGGGCGGTAAAAGAGTTCAGGGGGAACGAGCGTGTAAAGGTGAAGACCGTTGACGGCTTCACCTTTATGTCGCTTGAATTGGCCGAAGAATTGGGAATGGAAATCATTCCAAAGAAGGTGAAGCGTGGCATTTCTCGCAACCAACCTCGTACAGAATATTCTTAGCGAACTTGGGCAACTCGAACCGAGCTTCGGATTATTTGAAGCCACTGGCGGAACTGCCACCACGTTTGTAAATACCGGATTTGGTAACTTTGAGAATCCTCCCGAACAGGACGTGTTCAAAAATTATCTCGCCATTGTCGTAAGGGACGCAGCAGGCGCAAGCGCATCACCCGAAGGTAAATGGTCGGTGTGTTCTGCTTATGCTGATGACACCTTTACCGGAACGATTGCAACCGTCACAGATGCAATAGGTTCAGGCGATACCATCATGCTTGCGAAGCAGGATAAATTTCCACTGTCTCAAATCCTTTTTGCAATCAATAGAGGGCTTGAGTCTCTTGGGGATTTACCGCTTAACGCAGACACAACCCTAACCACTGTAAACAATCAAACAGAATATAGCGTTCCTGTATCTGTGAAACGCGGATTAAAACAGGTGTGGATTGACTATAACGACGGCATACCTGTTCGTGTGACCGACATGCGAAACGAATTGACCTCCGGCGGAACTGCATCAATTCTTTATCTGCCATCCACTGACGCAGGGTATACCGTCCGGCTTGTTTATGACGGGGCGCATCCTGTAATTTCTGCTTATAACTCTGTAATCAATGAGTATGTACATCCTCGCGTGGCAACCTGTATTTCCATCATAAAACTTTTGGAATGGTACAACCGTAGGGACGAGAATCAAGATTCTAACTCATACATGCTTCGGCTTGAGGGTGAATATAGAACGAAACATTTACCACAGGCACTGTCTGAAAATAAAATTCAAAAGCCTATAAAATCCGCGCACTTTTTCAACAAGGGAAGTAAGAGTAATACCCGTTCACGTTTTGGCGGGCGACTGGCTGAATAATGACAATACCCGCCCCTTTCAATCTTGAACTCAATGACCGTCATTCCCGTGGGCGGTGGTACTTCCAATTAACAGGCCGCCCCGCTGTCACCTTTCAAACGCAGGATCAATTCAGCGTAGTATTGAATGCCGAAGGGCGCAAAGTTGGTGACTTTGACGAGCAGCGGGATTGGTCAGGTGGTAGAGGTGGAGAAAGATTCTCAGACGACCCAACCAAATATAAGGACGCGAAAGAAGCCTGTACTTGGATACCTGGGCATTTATTCCCCGCCCTGCAATGGCAGATTGCATCCGGTTATCGAAGTCAAGATATGGCTCTAGTCGGCTCGAAGTCATGGCGCGGCTTGTATGGCACGACACAAAGTATCTCCCGAACCGTCACCGCTTCATCGTCATATAGTGCGGATAAAGTTTGGTTATGGATTCGCAGGGTGGGAACGCCTGGAACTTTGACCGTCGAACTTCGCACGAACTCAGCCGGAAGCCCATCGTCTACCGTATCAAAGACCGTTGACATTACGACCTCAGACGTTACTGATACCGTATCAGTTTTACAGGCTTTCGACTGGACAAGCACAACCGCCCTAACAAGCGCGACGGTTTATCATATCGTTGCTTGTGGAGCAGACGCGGACAATGACAAGAATCATTGGGAAGTTGGAGTGGATACTTCGGGAACATCCTCGTTTTATTCTGCCTCTGGTGCGGCTGATACTGGCTCATGGACTGCTGCCACATTTTCGATGTACTACCGCCTTACCGACGCAGAGATTGACCGCCGCTGGTGGTTCTTTATCTACGCATCAAATCTTTACAAGGTATCCAACGAAGCTACCACAAAACTGTACAAGTGGAACGAAACCTCTGATATTTGGGAGGAAGTCACAGGGCATGGATTGACAACAGTTACAGGCCGACCCGTGGAGGCGAACGGGTTCTGTTATTTTCCATGCGGTGACTCTACAGCAATCCGTACCTATAATGGTACATCATGGGACGCTCAGACCGTCGCCAGTGGTCAGGGGTGCGCTTATGGGTTGGCGTTGGGATATTCTGCCGCCGATGGTAAAACGCAGATTTGGCGATATAACAATACCCTTGTTTCCGGCGGAACAACAACGGGACTAGCCAAGTCAGTATCTCGCGCTGATGTTGTGGCTGCATACACTACTGATTTAGCATTTAGGAATAGTATCTTGATCGGCACGACCTCCACAAACATAAACGGCATTGACACCGCAAACAATACGCTATGGGTTCGCAAGACGAACGAGATCGGAACAGTAGATAATGACCGTTATACAGAACTTGATTACGGCATAAAGAAAACACCCTCAGACGATAATGGGCGGGCGTTTATCTCATGGAACGCTTTCGTATTTTTCAACTGGCTATTTTCCACCTCACGAGCCTATGCGGGAACGGTGGACGACATCGGGCAGGGCTTCAAAAGTAACTCATTCCCCTACGGGCGCGAGGGCGTGGATTCTGCCTATACAACCTATATTTCATGGCTTCTTGTTGCAAAAGACGCGGGGGCTACTGGTACATCATCTGTGATGCTTTATGACGGCTTGAACTGGCACGAGTTTGCTAGAGGTTGGGCGGTAGGCCGTAGGATTCGGGATGTATTCATTCAGCCCGTATCTGGTGGGCGTAACCGCCTATGGTTCGATTGTGGCGGGGATAGTGTGTTTATTGAACTGCCTTTCAACAAGGGCAACCCCCTTTATGATACTGGCGTGAAGTACATGCACGAGGCGGTAATTGAATCCGCAGAGATTGACATGGGGACGGCCTCGAAACTGCCGAAGTTTATTAAAGATATGACTATGACCACAAAGAACTTGAATGGTGACGGTATCCGCGTGGACTTTGAATATCAGCTTGACGAGAAGATAGGTACAAGCGAATGGATTACAGCAAGTCCCTTCCTACTCAGTCCAGAAGCTACGATAGATATTAGCGAAGGGAACTTACGGAAGTTTGCCTATCGTCTACGCTTGCACACTGACAACCAACTGACACCCCCAGATATTCGCGGGATCGTACCGAATGGATTCGCCCGCTCGGAATCGCATCGTATCCTGGAATGCTCGGCAACCGTGAAAGATATGACCGTAAACGGCAAGCAGCAAAAAGCAGCCGACACGATCAACTGGCTCGAAGAAGCGGCGCAAGGGGCGTTCTTGGTGCATGTCAATTCGACCTATCAGCAGTACAACGATTTTTCTGCAATCTTAGCCCCGCCCTCGCTGTATCCGATAAAGGTAAATCCAGAAAGTACAGCGGTTACGTTTATGTTGAGGGTGTTGTAATGGCTAACTTCAAAGATTTATTATTGAAGATTGCCCAGAACCGACCTTTGACCCCGCAAGAGTTGGATGAGTTGGGAAGATTTGGGACAGAGACACAGCAGAGAAATTCATTAGTTTCTGGCTCTTTTCAAAATGTGGAAACGCTAAACGTCAAAAATATAAAAGCTGTTAGTGTTGAGGCTGATTTCATATCAACTTTAGGGTGTAGGGTATTGCGTAGGTCTACTACGCAAACAATAGCAAATGCCAGCGGTGTATTACTAGAGTTTGATGTTGAGATTTACGACGACGACTCAATGATAAATCTAAGCACAAGCACTGATGCAGTTTCAATAAATACAAGCGGACGCTGGTTATTGATTAGTACGTGTGCATATAGCGATACTGGTTCTGATTTAAGGTCTTTACAGGCAGTTATTTATGACTCTGCCGGTTCGCCAGTTGGGGCTGCCGTTGGTGGGGTATCCGCTAGATTTAACAGCATATTGGATTTAGTGTATCTGGAAAAGGGTTGGAGTGTGAAATTCATAGTACGTCAAGATTCTGGTTCTAGCAAAACTATAAATTACTCAACCGCAACATTTGTATTAATGAGAAAAACAGATATTGGAGATGATTAGTGTTCAATATGAACAAAAACAAGATTATCTGTCACACACTCACCACCAACAACGCACAACGGATTCCCCGCTTCGGTAACTGTGTAGAATTGGTCAGTTTGTGGCTCTAACCAAATAATCTCACCCTGAGATTGAACGCCAACGAATTGATGAAATAAAATCTTACCGTCCACTCTCCACCCAACACCAACAGAGAAAGCGTCAATACCAACAGCACGGGCGTTATTTATAAAAGTTTCGGTGAAGTCTTTACAATCAAACTCAGCACTATATGGCAATTCGTTCGTCTTATCTTCCAGAACAAAAGCGTGAATATCTGGCTTCAAGGAAACAGAATTTAGTAAAAGGATAATTGTAAAGAGTATCTTTTTCATAATCTAATCATATCATGCCTAAGACCTTCGGACAACTACCCCGCACAAAGTTTACCCCACCCTCTCCGACGCGGGGCGGGAATACGTCGTTTATCAATAGAGAAAAGGAACGCCCGCTCACTGGTCAGGTTCAGGGGATGAAAGCAGCGCAGGGCGAGGAACGCCTAGCACGAACATTGGATAAGGCTATCAATAAAGGAATCGTCAGGGAACATCGGTTCAGGTGGACATCCCTAAAGCGCGGGACGGTAGGCTATAAAGAACTCGACGAACTTGTTATAAAAAGTAACGGTGAAGTTGTTGCAATCTCGGTGAAAGGTCAATCCTTTGTACACAGGGGAACAGCGGCAATTGAACAGGATAAATTGAACGAGTTGATTATTATGGTTCAGCTTCGCAAGTATGGGTACATGGTCAACAAAATAGAAACGGTAGCAGATACCGAATTGAAAACACAGAACGATGCCGACAAAGTTGCGCGGCGACTAGGATTATACCGATGACACAAAAATCTTCGATCGTAAATGATGAAACAAGCGCCGAACCCATCTTCGCCCGCGAAGGCGATCAGGTTGCTTACACAATACCCGTAGCAGGTGTGGTCACTGGCATCACCTCCCCGACTATGACGTTCTACAAGGAAGGTGGAAACACTGATCTATCTTCGACCTACTGGACAGGCTCGATGTCAGTGAGCGGTGTAAACACCGTGGCAACAAAGACAACTCAAAATCTAAAGGCGGGCAATTGGATTATCTCCATCTTTGGGACAGTGGACGGACAGGTGCAGTGTATTGTCACCATCCCGTTTATCGTCAAGCGCAAGGGTGAGAAGTGACCGACTACATCACCATTCAGGGAGTGCGGAAGCGGGGTTTTACCATTCAGGCAAAGATGCCTGAATTATTCGATACCGCTATAACACAGACAAATGCCGACGATACCCGCATTGCAAGGAATGGGGATATAAGGATCGCAAGGAATGGGGATATTCGGATCGCGCACAATACCAGTTTGATTTATCCCCGCGTTGTTGGTGGTGTGCAAAAGCGTAGTTTTAGAATCAACGCAAAGGTGAAACATGACTAACGTATATATACAGGGTGTAAATGGCGGAGAAACGACAACCCCCACAGGCGAGGAAGGGATCGAGTTAGACGATGGCACAACGTCAACTTGGATAAAAATAAAAAATCTTATCGGGCGTAAACTCCGCGAGACAGGCGGAACTACCCTTTCAATGGGTGCAATTACAGACGGTCAATATCTCAAGCGTAGCGGCACGGATATTATAAGTTCCGCAGTCTCAGCAAAAGGGCGCGTGGAAATTTTAGCCGCAACCGTTCCAACCACAGTCGGCGCACCCATCGGGCAAATCAGCGGTGGAAGTTCGCCAGTGGAGGGTATCCCCTATTTCTCTTTTGTTGACGGGACGATTACATACAGAGATTTTTATTGCAGGCTGATTGATTACTCTAGCGGCGGATTGACTTTGAATTTTGAAGTGCTGCGAACCTCGGCTACCGCTGGATTGCGCTATGTGTTCGAGGCGGCGATACGGCGCATCAACACGGGCACAGAGGATGTAACTGCCTCTCATTCTTACGACTACAACGCCGTAATTGTGACCATCCCAGCAGGCCCCCCAGCCGCAGGGATTCCAATGTCTGGAACTATCACCTTCACAGACGGCGCGGATATGGACAGTCTCGCAAACAATGAGGCGTTTATCTTGCGCTTTCGCCGCAATGCCACAACCGCCAACGACGACGCAACAGACACGGCGCGGGTTCTGGCATCTATCACGGTGAGGGAAACATAATGGCTAGGGTATTCAACGGGTCAAGCCAATATCTTTCGGTTTCTTCAACTCTGCTTTCAAACGAGCCGATTGATATGGTTATTCACGGGAACTCTGACTCTGTAACAGCGGGGCAATTTGCTATCTCATTAGGTAACAATGGCGCAAATGGTGGTTATGCTCTGGCGTTTCGTGGTGATGTTGCTAGTGACCCGTTTCAGGCTTGGAAGTTTGATGATGCAGGATCAGGTGGAAGCGGCGCAACGTCTGCGGGTTTTTCTGCTACAACTTGGTACGTGGCAAGCAATTCATTTATAAGCAATACATCACGCGCTGTATTTCTCAATGGCGGAAGTAAAGGGACAGACACAACCAACGCGCCAGACCCATCACCTGATTTTATAACCATTGGAGCTTTAAGACGTAATGCCCTGAGTTTATATTTTGATGGGTCTTTGGCAGAAGCATATCTGCTTGATGCAAACATGGCAGACGCAGTACACGCAGTGGTCGGACTTGGCTACTCCCCCATTTGGATGATGCCTATTTCAAACATTCGCGGATGGTATCCATTACAGGCTGATAACAATAACCGTGTGACTGGTGGGTATCCTGACCTAACTGCGTCAGGAAGCCCGACAGACGGGGAACATCCGGCTAATGTGGTGTATCCTCGGATAAATGGAGTAATTACTCTCTAACTCCCCCCAGCATCGAATATAGCGGGTCTGGCTTTACTCAACGGCTGGCAAAGTGCCGCCGCTTTCAGGAGTCGGGTGCGCGCTGTGTTCGGCGGCTGGCTTATTAGCAATTTTAGCCAAAATTTCTTTGATTTCTGAAAGCGTAAAGCGATAATTGCATAATACATCCTCGCAGATGGCAACGCCTTCGTAAGTAAAAATAAATTTATGTGTGTGCATGTTTTCCTTTCAAGTGTCCGCCGAACGGTTTGCGTTACCCGCAGGTGGCGGGCGTTTGCTCATGCTCGAAGTCAGATAACATTTCGAGCATAGATAATGACTGAGGGCGGGAGAATCCCACCTGTCGGGTGTACGCTTTGTTGGGCTTCGTAAAGACTACCCAGTGCGTAAGACCGCGCTTCCCGCTCTTGTGGCCAAACAATGGACGCTCGGCTACAAGTTCGAGGATTTGAGATAGTGGTATTTGCACGGATGACCATTTGAAAACTAATGCGCCATTCGGGGCCAGAACGCGGAAACATTCTGAAAAACCACTAGCCAACATGGGCCGCCAATCACCTTCGAGCGCGCCATACTTGGCCCGTAACCATGACTTTGGCCCGCTCTTATCGAAGTGCGGAGGGTCAAATACCACAGTTTGAAAATGATTTGAAGGGAATGGCAGGGCCGTAAAATCAGCCTGAATATTCGGACGCACTACCAATTCGCGCTGGCCACCATTTACGGATTTATCTTTCAGCGTGTGGCGTTCGATGCGCCGATCAAGAAATACGGCCCGCTCGTCCGATTTATCGAACCAGAACATGCGGCCACCACAACACACATCGAGGATTGTTTTTTCTGCCATCATTCACCTTTGCTTAGAAGCCCAACGGTTTGCGTTAGCGGCGGGCGGTGAACGGGAATGACCGCATTGACAGCGATATAGGATTTGCGACGGCTTCTTTTGCCAACTGTACAGCCCGTCCGCTGCACGCTTTGTTAGGCGCGTGCCGATAATAGCGGCGCAAATATCGCTTCTTTGCGCGAAGTTTCTTTTCGCTCATCAACGTCCATTCGTAAGAGTTGCGGACATTCTCAAGCATGACATCAAACTTCATGCCAGTTATTGTTTCAAACAATTTCACAACATCGTTGCTCATAACTCTCCTTTTGTAAGTAAGCGCCCAACGGTTTGCGTTACCCGCGCTGGGGCGGGTTACGCATTCCCTTCTGACGCTGATTCTGCTTGGGCTTGTAAACTGCTTGTCGAAGCGGCAGAATCCCCAGCGTCATGTACACGCGATGTTAGGTGGCATTCTATGAACGCGGCGATATTGATTATTTCTGCCGCGCTTCTGAACACGATACGCGCCACCTTTCCATTTTCGTGATACTCAATCTCTTGCATAGTAGCAAAATCAGCAAGCACTTCAATTGTGGATGGATTTTTGCCATTGTTGAAAATTATCATAGGACTTGTGTTTTTCATGTGCCACCTAACGGTTAAGCGTTACCGGCGCGCTTTTCAGCGTCCGGTGCACGCAGTGTTAGACCCCGTAAAAGGTTCTCAACAAACAACCTTGTATCAGGGTGCAATAAAATTCTTTTCTTATTCTTCTCGTACCACAATTCGGTTTCCCATTTGCCAGTTATTGCACGACCTGCGCCCGCCCAATCTGCGACCATTTCACGGGCGTATTTTTCCGGCATGGGTAATGGAAAGTTGGGATCGTTATCCTGCATGAGATACCAATACTGCCAGTGATGCGGGTTTCTTCGCTGATGGTAGAGCCATGCCACGTTGAAATGGTCTTTGATGTAATACCCAAACGGCGCAAGTTCTGCTAATCCGAAATCACTAATTGCGTCCAATGCTTCTACCGCCTGGCGTTCTTTGTTGTAGAAGTATTGAGCGTATGGGATAAATTCACTGGGTAAAAACTTGCTCCAATCGTGGATGAGTAACAGCCAGATCGGGGCTTTGGTTTTCAACCCTGCCACAAAAACAAAATATTTGTGGACTAAAACGTATTTGAGATATTGAAAATATGCTTTCACGATACTCCTTCTTAGGGGTCTAACGGTTTGCGTTACTGGCGCAAGCCGCCATAACTTTATTCATCATCCGACTCAATCGGCGCAGCGTCCAGTGCACGCTGTGTTAGGGGGCGTCCACATTTAGGGCAGAAGTTCATTTCATTTTCTTTCGCCCCGCCAACTTCAAAATACCAAATAAGCCCACACTCGGCTTCCCATGCGTTTGCTTCTTCGTCGTGGACATCCCACACGCAATCGAGTTTTATTGCGTCTTCGCTCAAAACCTCGTGGTTGATAATCTTCAAAATCCAGTGAGCGTATTCAATTTTGTATTTATCAATTTCGTTCTTTGTAAATCCTTTCCACATCAGGCTATCGGGGATGAATTGCTGGACGTTCAAAACAACTAGGTCATTTGTTATATCAATTTGACCATCTGTGAATGCTTGTATATGCCAGGGACGAACTTTGTTTATTGACACGTTTTCTCCTTTTGCAAGAAAGCCGCCGAACGGTTTGCGTTACCCGCGCCGCGTTTCATGGGCGGTTATAGTGACCCATAGCGCAAAAATCAAACGGCTCGCCACATTCAGGGCAGAGCGGAGCGGCGTCAGGTGCACGCGGTGTTAGTTGCTGAATAAGTTTAGCAGCCTCGCCGCTTTTCCAACAGTTGTGACACAAATACGGTGCTTGCGTGGCGTACTTCTCAGCCCCGCAACAAATACATGCTACCTTCACCGCTGTTTCATTCACTACGATCATTTTGCCTCCTAAGCAACTAACGGTTTGCGTTACCCGCCGCCGAATTTTTCAGGCTCACATGCAGAGCAGACCTGATTGCCTAAATTTACACCGTGAGGGCAGACGCCAAAGGTGGTCGGGTGAACGCTTTGTTGGGCAGACAGATAATATTGCAAGCCATGACGGAGAATATACATCACTGCTTGGTCATCATACGTGCCACCAAGACCACGCTTCAAAACAGATTTCACCGTTTCGGCAGGGC
>ERZ869929.722-NODE-722-length-15919-cov-19.617814_pt1 | contig 15919 bp, 24 predicted proteins | sample MGYA00579312_ERZ869929 | MGnify/ENA primary metagenome ERZ869929 (study PRJEB32216, sample SAMN09231818) | wastewater metagenome | place: USA: Maryland | collected 2016-08-09 | study: EMG produced TPA metagenomics assembly of the PRJNA472060 data set (Reclaimed... | reverse complement strand
TTCCGGCGACGGTCCGAGGCGCTGAAAGGCATGGCGTGAGCTTCGAGAAATTACCTGCAATCCAAGGGTCAGTCGCATGTCTCACTTGCGGTTGCGGTGCTCATGAGACATTGGACATGCGGCGAGTCTTGGCGGTTGGATTCGGCGATGTTGTGGCAACCAAAAACGGGATCGCTGTCTACAGCGAATCTGAAGCCGAAAGGAATGGTGCGGAGTGGGAAGATTACTGGAACACGCAAAAGGTTGAGGACATGGCAAAAACAGATCCGGACCATGACTGGCGAATCAACTTCATCGCTCCGCTTTACGGCGCCGAATATCAAAGGCAAGGCGACGGGCATTGGGTGCTTGTCCGAAAGGATCAAGGCTTCGCATGACCGACCGTCTCCCACCCCACGCCATTGACGCGGAACGGGGCGTCCTAGGCTGCATGATGCTGGACCCCACGCGATGCATCCCGGACTTCCTGCGGCGCGTCATATCAGGTCCTGGCGCCTTCTACGACATCCGGCATCAAGTGATCGGATCGACGCTGGTCACGATGTATGATTCCGGGGCATCCATCGACTTGATCACCGTCCAGCAACGGCTCCGGGACGAGGAACAAATCGCGGCAATCGGGGGGTTGCCGTACCTCATTGAGATCACGGAATCGGTCCCGAGCGCGGCCAATCTCCCGCACTACGTTGCGCAGGTCCTCGAAAAGCTGAAGCTCCGGAAGTTGCTGGACGCATGCACAACGATCACGACCGAACTCTGGACACGCACAGAAGAAGTCGACGCATTCGTTGACCAGGCCGAGGCCCGCGTGCACTCGGTTCGGGATACGACCACGGGCCGCAACGAGTTGTTCGGCGGTCGGGAACTTGCAAACCTCGCCATCGAACAACTGGAGGATGCACGGGAAGGGTTGTCCGGACTGCCAAGCGGGTGGGATGACCTAGACCGGCATCTCCAAGGGTTCCGGGGCGGGGAACTGATCATTGTCGGAGCCCGACCGTCGACCGGGAAAACGGCGTGGTTGATGAACGTCGCCCGGTTCCTCGCGTTCGACCGTCAAATCGAGGTCGGGATCTTCACGTTGGAGAACTCGCCCAAGAGCGTCTCAACGCGGATCATCTGTTCCGATGCCCGACTGAACGCCCGCAAGGTCACGGACTGGACCCAAGACGATTGGGACTCGGCCAACGAATCCACGGCGCGGATGGCAACGGCACCGATATTCTTGGACGGCGCCAGCGGTCTGAACATTCGGGACATCCGTGCCGGCGTCCGGCGCATGGTCCGGGAGCACGGCATCAAGGCGGTGTTCATTGACTACTTGCAACTGGTCGCAGGGATCGGTAAGAAGTCGTCAGACAACAGACAGTCCGAAGTTTCGGAAGTGAGCCGAGGACTCAAGGCACTAGCAAAAGAGATCAACATCCCCGTGATCGTCGCCAGTCAACTAAACCGAGAGTCCGACAAGAACTCCGGCCTTCGCCCCAAGCTCTCCGACCTCCGCGAGTCTGGGTCCATCGAGCAAGATGCCGACGTCGTTCTCATGCTGTACCGACCGACCACGGACGCGACGGTTTTGGAGGACGAGGACATCAAGGGCACGTGCAGGGTCAAGATGCTGCTTGCGAAGCAGAGAGACGGCATCAGTGGCATCGACATCAATCTTGCCTTCAACAAATTCCATCAGCGCATGGATCTTTGGCCGAAGGTGGACCAACAGGACAAACCCGTGCCGCAACCGGCGTTGCCATACCCGGACGCGGTGTAACCAACGAAAGGAAACATGGCCAAGCCAGCAGAACTAAACGAAGCCAAGAAACGGTTTCTCGCGAACGCGGAAGCGTTGTGGGATGCCCACGACACGCGGATCATGCGAGTCCTGAACGAGTCAACGACCTCGGCGCTCACGATCACGTTCACGTGTCGGATTGACGAAAGCCAGTTGCCGGTCAAGGCAACGACCCGCATTAAGTTTGCCGCGAAGGCAACGTCGGATTCGGTGGAGTCGGAGATTGATCCGCCCGAGCAAGGCAAACTATTCCGACCGGACGAGATCATTCCTCCCAACATCAAGCCTCCGTGCAAACCCAAGCGGGCCAAGAAGCGAAAGGCAGAACCCGAACCAACATCATCGGCACCGGAAGGAGAATCTGATTGATGAACCCACGCGTTGCATCGGCTCTCCAATTCTTTGAGTCGCTGGTCAAGGCGATGGCGCTTCGACCGGATGACCTCCACGTGATCACCAGAAAGACAATCGCAGCCGTGGACGTGGTGATCCGATGCAACGCGGCTGACACTGCGCGGCTCATCGGGAAGCGCGGCGCGATGGCGGATTGCCTTCGAGTCATCGGGCACGCCGTGTTCGGCCAGTTGAAGACTCAATTCCGATTGGACGACGTGATGGATGACGGCGCGGAGAAGGAACCGTTCACCCAGTTTCGGAATGACACGAAGTGGGACCCGACGCCCACCGTCGATCTTCTCCAGACCATGCTCATGCAATTGGGTTGGATGTTCGACTCAATCAAGGCCAAGGAACACAACGAGTGGACGTTCAAGATTTGGGTCACGGTGACCCCGGAAACGGCTGGGAGGATGCGGGATGAAATCGTCAGCGCAATCAACGCCATCTTCATCGTCATCGGAACACGGGCCGGGAAGAAGGTCTTCGTGCGGTTCCAGGAACGTGGCCAAAGTGGAACCGTTGGAGGGCGAGACTTTGGTGTTCCTTGTCCAAAGCGCCAGCCGACCTCACATCCGGCATCGGGTGGACTTGATGAACTACGGCGGGAACGGGGAATGCGGGTGTGAGTATTTCGAGATGAAATGCCGTCCGGCTCTGGAGATCGGATGCAAGCCAGGGCCGCGCTACCAGTGCCAGCACATCGAACAGGCGGACCGAGTCGCGTGGCAGATCGTTAAAAAGCAGATTCACGACGAATGGCGGAAGAACAGAAAACGAAGCGTATGACGAAAAAGCAAATGAAGGCGATGGGCGCAAAGCTGCGAGTCCTCCGTGGAAAGCAGAGCCTCGCGGACGTGGCGAAGACTGGCGGGATTACGCCGTCCGGGTTGTGCCGGATCGAGTCGGGAGAATCGGACCCTCGGTTGTCGACGTTCCAGGCGTTGGCCAAGGGGCTTGGACTGACGACGACGGAACTCATCCGGGAGATCGGTGCGTGAAACCACGGAAACCGATTCGCAAGGTGTCGGCGGAACGGTCCAAGCGGCTCCGCGTTTACCACGGCAAGCGGATACTGTTCCTTGCGACCTACACAGGATGCGCCGTGTTTCCGAAACTGAAAGCGACGGAGATTCACCACACCCGAGGCCGCATCGGACGGTTGCTCAACATGATCGAGTTCTGGGTTCCGGTCAGTCGCAATGGCCACGATTGGATCAACGCCAATCCAGCCGAGGCCCGCAAGCGGACTTGGTACGGGATGCCGTTGCTGTGCGCGGTTGGGCAATGGAACACGGTGCCGAAATGAACGCTCCTCAAATCATCATCATCATCCTGTTTGGCGCTCAACTTGGAATCGGTCTTGCATACGATGGGAAACAGCATCAAAGGAAAATCTCATTCATGTCCGAGATATTCAGAGTCGGAGTGAACGCAGGACTTCTGTACTGGGGAGGATTTTTCGGATGAGCGCATTCACTCGTAAACAACTGGAGGACCTAGGGTATGTCGAACGGAACGGAGAATGGATCAAGCGAACCGATACTCGTCGCGTGGGTGCCGTGGTGTCCGGTGTCGGAGAGCAACCGCCGAGACCATTGGAGCGCACGTCACCGGCGAAGCAAGGCGGCGAAGGAAGCGTGGAGAAACCGAAAAGAAAGCCTTCACGGAACAATCGATGCGGTACGAATTGCGTTAGCGCCCAAGTCACGCTCGTTGCCGTCCGACAGAAGCGACTCGACGACGACAACCTCGCAGGCGGGTTCAAGGCGCTCCGGGACGCCATCGCCGAAAGCCTCGGCATCGACGATGGGGACGAGCGGATAGAGTGGATTTATCGGCAGCAAGTAGGGCCGAAACCTCACGGGACAATCGTGATGATCACAACTCAGAAAGGATGAACATGTTCTTGAAAAACTATACAAGCAACGTGCCAGTAAACCAGACGGTCGACCGTATCGAAAAAACACTCATTCGATGCGGAGTCAGCGCAATTCAAAAGGAATACGGTCCAAGCGGAGAAGTCGCTGCGGTAGTCTTTACGATTGCACTCCCGGAAGCGCCAAAGGTCAGCATCCGATTACCAGCGGACAAAAACGCAGCACAGCAAGCCCTATGGTTGGCTTACGCGGACGGAGACAAGCTTTCAGAAGACGGACAAGCGCTCCGATGGAACGCGCACAAAAAGAAAACCCGTAAGGACTTCAGAGAACAGGCCGAGCGAACCGCCTGGAAAATAGTTCAAGACTGGGTGGAGGTGCAGATGTCCATGATCCAGATGAAGCAGGCCGATTTCGTACAAGTCTTTCTTCCATACGTTTGGGACGGAAATCAAACCTATTACCAGAGACTCAAGGCAAACGGTTACAGGGCCATGCTGCCAGAGCATACAACCTAACCAGCACCAATAAAGGATGAACATGGCAACAATGCTGACATCGGACGAATACAAGGAACTCTGCGAACTGCGCCGGTACAAGGCACAGCGCGAAATCGAAAACCTCAAGATATCGGAAGGCGCTCAGAAGATCGCCAAAGTCACCGAGGACATCCGACAACTCGTTGACGAACGGAAGCGGAGCCGGATGCCGGACGGAGGTGGGCGATGATCTACATCATCATGATCGTGTTCGTCATTCTCATCGTGGTCGTCGTGGAGATCAATCAATGGGCGCACGACATCGGAATCCCGAAGCAATACGACCCGCAAGTGTGGGCGAAAACCATCGGATTCATCCTTGGCCTTCTGTGCGGCGTTCTCGTCACGGCCATGCTCGTGGGGGTCAGACTGTGAGCACTCTACGCCAGATGGCGGTCAAGCCCGAGACCGTCAAACGGTTCAGCATCGAAGCGAAGGCCAAGCAAACGGAGAAGGCCAAGGATGACCACATCGCACGACTGGAAAGCTCCATCAACAAGCTGAAGTTCCGCATGGAACAACTGTCGCGAATGGTCGACGCATTGTGTGAGCACCGGAGCCACAAAGTGAACCCAAAGGACACGTCGTTGGACGCCGTCATCGACTACGTCGCGATCACGATGCGCGTCGAACGGGACCAGATACTCAGCCGAACACGGGACCACGGCGACGTCGACCGGGCGCGAAGTCTTGGGATGTGGCTGGCAAAGCGTCTCGGCAATTACACGCTCGGACAGATCGCCAAGGCCTTCAACCGCACCAACCACGCCACGGTTTCGCACGCCATCAAGACCGTCGAAAAAAGCGACAGGGCGCTTGCCAAACGGATGGCAGATGATTTCATTGAAAGAAATCACCATGCCGAAGCCGAAACAACGACAGGGCGAGGCGGAACAACCTCCGAAGGCGAAGGGATGGCAGGCACGGATGAACGCCCGATACCGGGAACTGATGGCGAGCGGAAGACTGGAACGGCATCTTCCGTTCACGGTGAACCGAAGACAGGAGAAGATTTATGACGAAGAGAGAAAAAGAGAACAGGGCAAAGATTGAGTACGCGGCTTTCCTTCAGCGGAAGACGATCAAGGCACAGCAGACCGGCATAACGCCACCGAAGCTTCACCCAGGGCTTTTCGACTTCCAGCGCAACGTCACGGAGTGGGCATTGCAGACCGGACGTGCCGCGTTGTTCCTCGACACCGGACTCGGGAAGACGGTCTGCCAGCTTGAGTGGGCACGCCACATTCCAGGCAAGGTTCTGATTCTGGCTCCCGTTGCTGTCGCGCCCCAGACAGTCCGAGAGGGTCACGAAAAGCTAGGGCTGATGATTAACCACTCGCGGGACGGATCCACGGATGACCGTTGCCCGATCACGATCACGAATTACGAACGGCTGCATCTGTTCGACGTGACGCAATTCCACGGCGTGGTTCTCGACGAGTCTTCGATCCTCAAGAGCTTCTCCGGAAAGACGACACGGATGCTCTGCGACATGTTCAAGAACACCCCGTTCCGCTTGGCGTGCAGCGCCACACCGGCCCCGAACGATTACATGGAGCTTGGGAATCACTGCGAGTTCCTCGGGGTCATGCCGCAGTCCCAGATGCTCGCCCGTTTCTTCATCAACGACACCAGCGACACCGGGACATGGCGATTGAAGGGCCACGCCGTGCAACCGTTCTGGGAGTGGGTGGCGACATGGGCAGCGTGCGCTCAGAAGCCGAGCGATGCCGGCGGCGACGACGAACGGTTCAAGCTGCCTCCGTTGACTTACAAGGTTCACACGGTCGAATCGCTGATGAAACCGGACTTCGAGGAAGGACTACTCTTCAGCGGTGGCGGTTCACTGTCGGCAACCAAGATCCACGCCGACAAGCGCGAGACACTTCAGCCACGGGTCAGCCTTGCTTCGAAGCTGGCCTTGGAATCGAAGAGCGCAATCGTCTGGTGCGAGACGAATTCCGAAAGCGCGGCACTTGCCAAGGCAATTGAGGATTGCGTGGAGGTAGTTGGATCGGATGACCCAGACGACAAGGAAGAGAAGCTGGACCGATTCACGACGGGGAAAGTGGCTCGCATCGTGACGAAGGGGTCAATCGCAGGGTTCGGGCTCAACTGGCAACACTGCAACCGCGTAATCGTTGCTTCGCTATCCTATTCGTTCGAGTCGTTCTATCAGGAAATCCGTCGAAGCTGGCGGTTCGGTCAGAAGCGTCCGGTTCACGTCGATGTCATCATCGCAGAATCAGAGCAAAGCATCTGGAGAGCGATCCGTGAGAAGATGGACGCGCATCAGGAGATGAACGAAGCGATGCGGTTCGCTCAGTTTGACCGGAGCCGAACGCAGGCAATCAAGATCCCGTACAACCCCCAACATAAAACAGAACTGCCAACATGGATAAGCAAGTGATCGTCAACAACGCCAAGCACGGCAAGTCGTGGTCCGCCTACAACGCCGATTGCGTCGATTTCACGGCACAGATGCCCGACGCATCCATCGACTTCTCGGTTTACTCCCCACCGTTCGCCAACCTCTACACGTACTCCTCGGAGATCGCGGACATGGGGAACTGCACGAACGACGAGGAGTTCATGGAACAGTACGGGTTCCTCGTGAAACAGATGCAGCGCATCACGAAGCCGGGTCGGATTTCGTGCGTCCATTGCATCGACCTCCCGTCGTTCAAATGGAAGCACGGCGCGGTTGGGCTGCGAGACTTCCCAGGCGACATCATCCGCGCCCACGTCGACGCTGGGTTCATCTACCACTCGCGCATCACCATCTGGAAGGATCCGGTCACCGAGATGCAGCGGACAAAGTCCATCGGGCTTCTCCACAAGCAGCTCAAGAAAGACTCCACCATGAGCCGCGTAGGGCTTCCGGACTACCTGCTTGTGTTCCGCAATGCCGGCGACAACGAAAGCCCCGTGGAACACACCCCAGAGGGATTCCCGGTCAGCCAGTGGCAGGAATGGGCAAGCCCGGTTTGGACGACAGTCCGCCAAACGAACACGCTCAATCGGGAAGGCGCCAAGGACGTCAACGACGAGAAGCACATCTGCCCGTTGCAACTGGACGTGATCGAGCGGTGCCTTGTCCTTTGGTCGAACCCGGGAGACACGGTGTTCTCGCCGTTCATGGGCATCGGATCGGAAGGGTATCAGTCCATCAAACTGGGGAGGCGGTTCATGGGAACGGAACTCAAACCGTCGTATTTTACCCAGGCGTGCGCCTACCTCGCACAATCTGAATCCGAACAAGCGACGCTCTTCACGTTATGAAAACCGTGTGGCTCAAGCGCGGTGGACGGTACGAGTCGGTGCGGTTGCTGCGCGAGTATCCCGAAATCGGAGCCGTCAAGGTACGGCGAAAAGGATCACCAGAGCCATGGACCTTCAAGGCATCGGAAATCGTGACCGAGAAGCCGCTTACCCAACGGCGACGCGAGTGGATCATCAAGAGACAGGTCCGCGAGGAACGGGAAACCGAACAGAGGGAACAGGTCAAGGACGTGCTTTTTGACGGCAAACCGAAGTCCATCATGGAGATCGTCGATGCCGTCAACGCGATGCCTCGGGCGATGACACGGATGGAGCCGGCCAGGGCATGGAAGATCGTTTCAGACTTCGTCAAAAACAACACGCACACCGCAGAGCTTCAGGTCACGACACGCAGCCGAAAGCATTGGATCGTTCAACGAATCGCACCCAAGCCACTATGAAACGAATTGCACGCCATGGTTCGGCGACAGGAACGAAATCAGCCATCACCTACGTCGGCAGGGGAACCAGAGGCCCGCATGTGATCTATCTGGAGGAAGGGAAACGCATCACCGTGGGACGCGACAAATCAACCAAAGGCCCGGCGTGGCTGGTAATCGAAGACACCCCCGTCGTGAAGGCTCAGTCGCAACAACCGAGTATGACCTCCGAACAACTGGACAGGTTCCAAGATTGGCTCAACAGAGAAGCCGTCGAAGCGAACAAAAAAAGCGGCGCCTATTTCAACGGCCGAGCGTGCGCGTTCAACGACGCATTCGAGTGCCTTACCATTTTGCGCATGAAGGCCAGCCAACCTCCGGAATCCACAGATGCGGACAAGTCGCAATCGGCATCTTGACGCGGAACCCGTAGGCGGACCAATAGTCCACCATGGCAGGCAGGAAAGGGTTCGACACACGCCGCGGACGTCCACCCGGCAACACGAAAAGCGACGCAATCGTCGCCGAGATCCTGAACAGCGTTCGGAAGGGCGTTCCCATCAAGCACGCATGCGCCGCGTTCTGTGTGTCCTACACGACGTGGCACATGTGGAAAACGGAGGGAGCGGCAGCAAGGGAAGCGGTTGCGAAAGGAGAGAAGCTTGGCAAGCGGGCAAAGTGGTGCCTGCATTTCCTCATCCAATTCGAGGCAGCGATGTCCGACTTCGTGGATGATGCGGTCAAAAAGGTGAGCAAGGCATCGGGGAAAGACTGGAAAGCGGCAGCGTGGTTGCTGAAGTGCCGGGACCGCGACAACTTCCGCGAGAAGCAGGAGATAGAACACACCGGAACCGGCGGCGGACCCATCGGCGTCACGTTCTCGCCGGAAGACCGCGAGCAACTCGGAAGCGCGTTGGAGAAGCGCATTTCCCAGCGGATGGAGGAACGGGCGCGGTTCGTTGACGGCATGGCGCCGGTAGCGGTGAACGGCAACGGCAAGCACAACGGGAACGGGAATGGCAACGGATTCTCTGATCCGCACTGACGGAGAGGCGGACTACGTCGCCAAGTCGGCAGCGGAAGACCTGCTCCTTTACGCCCAGTTCTGCGATCCTGAGTACACCTACTCGCCACTCGTCGCCGGCATTGCGTGGCAACTGGACCGCCTTGGGAAAGACATCCGACGACTCGTCATCAGCGTTCCCCCACGGCACGGCAAGAGCCGGCTGGTGTCCGTCGAGTGGACATCGTGGTTGATGGGCCGACGCCCCGGGGTGGAGGTCGTCCTCGCCTCCTACTCCGGGGACCTCGCCAAAGAGCATTCCCGTCGCGCCCGCGAACGAGTCCGCACCCGGCAATGGCGCACTGTGTTCCCGGACGTGACGGAGGACGCGGAACAGGCAGCGGCCGCAAACTGGAAGCTCTCGAACGGATCATCCTTCCAGGCGGTTGGCGTCGGCGGTTCGCTCACCGGACGCGGGGCTGACATCCTGATCATTGACGACCCGATCAAGGACCATGCCGAGGCCCACTCGGCTACCCAACGGCAACGGGTGTGGGATTGGTTCATGTCGGTAGCCATGACGCGGCTATCCCCGGGCGGAATCGTGGTCATCATCATGACCCGGTGGCACGTGGACGACCTCGTTGGGCGGTTGCTTGAGCCGGGCAGGCAAACGGAACTCCGAGACGGTGGCGGAGAGAAGGAGGTTTGGCACCAATACAAGCTCCCAGCGTTGGCCGAGGAGAACGACCCGTTGCGACGCCAGCCAGGGGAAGCTCTGTTCCCGTCGCGGTTCCCGGCATCGGACCTCGAATCGAAACGCCGATCCCTCGGGCCGTACGTGTTCGGCTCGCTGTACCAGCAGCACCCGGTTCCAGCTCAAGGCAACGTTGTCGACCGAAACGCCTTCCGGATCGTGGACGACAACGCAATCCCGAAAGACCGCACGTTCATGCGGTACTGGGACCTTGCCGCATCCGAGAGCGAAGTCGGTAACTTCTGGGCCGGTGCAAAGGGGTGCATCGGATCGGACGGGACGTTCTACATCACCGCCATGGACCGATGGAGGAAGTCTTGGGGCGAAGCCAAGCCAACGATTCTCACCCATGCAGCCAACGAAATGATCCCGGTTGGAGTCGAAGCCGTGGGCGGGTTCAAGATCGCCTTCCAGGAGCTTCGCAACTCGGCCCCTCAAGGCGTCATCATCCGGGAGTTCGGCGCTGAGACCGACAAACTGACCCGGGCACTCCCGTGGTTCGCGCTCGTCGGAAACGGCAAGGTGGCGCTCCTACGCGGGGCATGGAACGAGGACTTTCTCGCCGAGGTTCACGCCTTCCCGATGGGCGCATTCGACGACCAAGTCGACGCCGTGTCGGGGCTTTACATCATGTTGACCCAGTCGTTCGGAACGCCGTGGGTGCTGCCTCCCAAGCGCGGGGCCATCGGTGAAACGAACCGGGCGATGCGCCGCTTGCATTGACGGGTGGGCCGTTTTCATGCGACCCGTCGGGCATGATCACGGGAACGGCGCGGGTCAACGGTAGCGATTCGAAGCAGGCACCCGGCACCGTCCATGTCGTTGGCCGGATGGTGACCCGGCACCAGATCAACCCGATTCGTGGTCTTACCCCGGTCCAGTTGACGGCCATGTTGGAGGATTCCCAACGGGGGATTCACTCGGACCTTCAATGGACCTACTCGTTCCTCGAACGCCGTGAACCGATGCTTCGAGCCGTAAAGGAGCGCCGACTGTCCGCCCTTGGCCGGTGCACGTGGTCGGTAGAGGTGGACGAGAAGGCCCACGAAGACGCCGGCATGGAACGATTGGCGGACGCACAGAAGACGGAGTTGGAAGACCTCATTGCTGGCATCGACAACCTGACGGAAGCGACGCGGTTCCTGTCGCTGGCCACGTTCCGAGGGTTTGCCCATCTGGAACGGGTGTTCAAAGACCGGCGTCTGGTCAGGCTGCAACCCGTCGAGCAATGGTACTGGTGCCAGCAGTACCCGTCGCTCGATTGGCTCTACAACAAGGACGCGCTCGCCACGACACGCGGGGAACCCATCAATCCGGATCGCTTCGTCATTCGGCAGGTGACCGACCCGGTGAACGAGGCAATCGCAATCGAGTTCCTACGAAAGAAGGCCGGACAATCGGACTGGGATTCGTTCAACGAGACGTTCGGCATACCAAACATCTTCGGAGAGGCACCGGAGAAAGCGGATGAAGAGTGGTTCACGCGCAACCAAACGACGCTTGAGCGCATCATCAGCGGCGGTCGCGGGTTCCTGCCTCCGGGTTGCAAGATCAACATCTCCGAGATTGCCAACGGATCGGGGGCGCAGTTCGAGAACCGCCTGAAATACTCGGACTCCATGATCGTGGTCTGTGCCACGGGCGGAAAGCTCACCATGCTTGCCGACGCATCGACCGGCATCGGGAAAGGCCCATCCGAGGAGCACGCCGACGTCTTCGACGAGATCGTTGCCAGCGAAGCCGAGGAAATCGCCGAGGTCCTGCAAAAGAGCATCGGCAAGAAGCGACTGGACATGGCATTCCCGGGCCAACCCCACCTTGCCTATCTGTCGCTCAGCAACCCGGCGATGCGCGTCAGTCTCACGGGCGCCCAGGCGGTCAGCACAGCCAAGTCGGCGGGATATCGCGTGGAACCGGAGATCGCCAGCGAGGCAATCGGGATTCCGTTGGAGGAAGGCGAGGAACTCGAAGAAGCTCCGATGCCTGGGCAAGAACAACCGGAGGAAGACGAGTCGAAGATCACGAACCGGCAGGCCATCGCGGAGGCTTTCACAGGCATCGCGTCGCGGAACCTGCAACGGTTCGTTCACCGGATCACGCAGGCCATGGAGGACCCGAGCGACGACTCGCGCAAGGCACGGCTGGCACGCATCCGCGACGAGTTCCCGGAGATGCTCCGGACGCTGAACCGCGAGACGAAACTGGCGGAGTATCTGGAGGACATCATGGGCACGGAGTTTCTCAACGGACTGGCCGGAAAGGCATGACATGAAGACGACACACCGCATCATCATCGTAGGCGAGGCAACGCCGACGCTCCTCAATCGCGAGGGGCAGTTCGTTCCCACGGGCGACTGGATCCAGGTCCTCCGCATCGGCGAGTTCCTTGGTCGGTCGCTGGACGGAAAGCAGTTCTCCCAAGTCATCGACGAGAAGGCACTCGACGCCATCGTGACGGCTTTCAACCGGGAGAAGACAGCCAGCAACTTCCCCGGTCTGCTCATCGACCGCGATCATCTGAGCCACTACTCCGACAAGGAAACCCGTGCGGCGGGGTGGGTGATGAACATCGAGAAGCGCGAGGACGGGCTTTGGGCGATGCCGAAATGGACGAGCGAAGGCGCGTCGGAGATCAGTAACGGCATCTATCGTATGGTGAGTCCGGTGTTGACAAACGGCGAGGAAGTAGGACAGACCGCCGATGGAATCGCGAGGGTGAGACCAGGGAGGTTCATCCGGTTGGCGCTGACGAATGACCCGAACATCAAGGGCATGCAGCCGCTGGCGAATCGACGAAGCGACGAAACCGATCACTCTATGGACTACAAAGCTCTCCTTCTGAACATGCTCGGACTCGCGGAAAACGCGGACGACGCAGCCGTGACGACCGCGATCACCAACGCGAAGGCCAAGATGGCATCGCCCGGGAAGGATGAGGAGACCTGCAACCGCCTCCGTGGTGAGATCGAAGTGCTCACGAACCGGACCAAGGAACTCGAAAAGGTGGCATCTGATGTCGTGAAATATCGAGGGCTCGGCCTGTCGGATGAAGAACTCATCGCTCAACTCGTCGCCAATCGGGCAGTCACGGTGAAGATTCTCGACGCCATCGTTGCAAAGAAGAAGGCGGGCAAGGACGCCGACGAAGACGGGCGTCAGATTCACAACGCCAACGAACGCCGCGCTCCGGTGACCAAAGCGAAGACCGACGCCGAACGCGCCCAGTTGATTGCCGCCGAGGTCAGCACCTACCAGATCGCCAACAAGGCGTCCTTTGCTGACGCCTACGATCACATCGCCCGGCACAAGCCGGAACTTTTTCAGCTCGCATCGGCTGAGTAACCAACCGCAACGAAGCATCAGATCATAAAACCATGAGTGCTCTTTACCTCCGCGATGCAGCAGTCATCGCCCTTACCGCCGCCGCCGATTACTCGGCTGGTCGTGGCAAGTCGGTGACCATCAGCGGCGACACCGCAACACTATCCGCTTCGGCCTCCACACAAGCCCGTGGCATCATCCTTGAGGGCGCCACGTCCGGGAATCAGGTCACTGTGGCGATTCTGGGTGCCGGCGGTGGGACCGTTCCGGCGAAGCTGTCCGGATCGGTGACCAAGGGCGACAAGCTCCAGCAACACACGGACGGGACGTGGATCACGGACGCTGCAACCGGGAGCCGGGTTGTGTCTCTCGTCGCTTTGGAGTCCGGCGTTTCCGGCGACATCATCGAAGCCGCGATGCTGACGCCGATTTCGCTCAGCTAAACCGGTGCGGCCAACGTAACCAAAACACACACTCACTATGTCGCGAGCCTCTTCCGCAACGGTCAATTACACGCTCACCAACTACGCGCAGGGTCTGGCCAACGACGCCATGCTGGCGCGGCAGTTGACGAACACCCTGATGCCGATGGTGCAGGTCACCGGGGCTTCGGGTCAGTACAAGCAATTCTCGGACGTCAACTCGTTCCAGACCTACGCCACCTTGCGCGGCATGGGTGGAAAGGCGCGGCGCATTGAGTTCGACTCCACGGACGCAACGTTCGTCTGCGAGCCCCACTCGTTGGAAGTCACGGTGGACGACCACGAACGCGAACTCGCCGGATCGGCTGGCAGTCTTGCCTCGCAGTTGCTCGACCAGGGCAAGATCAAGAGCCTCATCAATGCGTCCAGTCTGTCGCTCGCCAAGCGCGTGGTGGACTTTGTGGCCGCGAACACGACTGCGGTTTCCAGCCGTGGCAATTGGTCGAACGCGGACGTTGACCCCATCGACCAGATCGACGAGCAACTTCAGAACCTTATGACCGCGACTGGCGGGTTCATGACTCCGACGATTGTCATGGGACTGTCGGCGTGGAGGACTCTCCGGAACCATCCGAAGACGAAGGCCCGCTGCAACGGCGTCCAGGTGGGCGGCATTTCGCTCGGTCAGTTGTCCGGCATGTTCTTCATTCCGGCGACTCCGGTCGTTGGGATGGTGAGCTACAACACGGCGAAGCCCGGGAACACGGTGAGCAAGTCGCAGGTCCTCGGAGACATCTGCTACATCATGGCCAGCGTGCCTAGCCCGACCGTTTACGACCCGTCGCCTTTCAAGTGCTTCACGACCGGCGTCGGCGGTGTCGAGGCGGTCCGCACCTACCGCGACGAACCGTTCTCGGACGTGCACAACGTGGCTTGGAACGAGGTGTTCAAGAGCACGTCGACGGCCTCGATCATCAAGCTGGCCATCACCTAAACCGGCAACATCCGACACACACTCATCGAATCACACCATGAAGAACTTCATCAAATGGGCGGCAATGGGTCTGGCGGCGCTTGCTGCGCTTCCGGCGATGGCGCAGGTCACTCCGACGCGGTTCATCTCGGCGGGACTTCCGACGACCTTCGCCGCGAGCGCGACCAGCAATATGAGCGTGACACCGTTCATGCTGACGCAGGGCAATGGGGTTTCGTTCGTGCCCGAGTTCACGATGTCGGCGGCATCGGTGAGCAATACGGTGTTCACGTTCCAACTGAGCTATGACGGCGGGACCAGTTACACCACGGTTCTACCGACTCCGTTGACTCTGACGGTCGTGCAGAACGGGACCAACGTGGTCCGCAGTAGGATCATCATGAACGCGACCGACGTGAACCACGCGACCCACATCAAGGTTGCCACGATCCAGAACACTCACGGCTCCGCCACGATTGCCAACTTCGCCGGGTATTGGGTAACGTCGTATTGACGCCAAGGGATGGTTGTGTGACACGCCCGACAGAGGGCACGGGACTGGGGCGGATGTCGATTCACAGCGGCATCCGCCCCTTTGGCTTGAGGACCTATGGCACTTTCTGACTGGCTCGAAATCACTGAGGCGCACATCCGGACCCGGTTCTCGTCGACCGAGCTGACCGCGTTCCGGCAAACCGCGCAGACCCCCGGCGATGAAGACGCTGTGGCCGGGATCATCGACATCGTGACGGCCTACGTGCGCGGTTCGGTGGCGGCATGCCCAAAGAACCAACTGGCGACGACGGGCATCCCTTCGACGCTCCTGGACGCGGCATTGGACATGATCACGGTGCGGATCATGCAGCGGGCTCACGGTGCGATTGTGGACGTGGACGGGCAGCGGAAGACGGCGGCGGAGAGGGCAGAGGCGCTGATGCGGCAGGTCCGGGAGTGTGCGGGGCCATGGATACCGATTCCGACCACGCCAGCGACGGTCATTCGTCCGGTGTTGGACATGACCTACGACAGCAACGAGAGGGTTCAGACATTCGGATACCCGAACCAAGATGGCCTCTAAGTGGACAACGGCGGTGAAGAAGCTGCGGAGCCAGCGTGTTCTTCCGAGCAACCTGTCTTC
>ERZ869929.720-NODE-720-length-16028-cov-26.275027_pt1 | contig 16028 bp, 13 predicted proteins | sample MGYA00579312_ERZ869929 | MGnify/ENA primary metagenome ERZ869929 (study PRJEB32216, sample SAMN09231818) | wastewater metagenome | place: USA: Maryland | collected 2016-08-09 | study: EMG produced TPA metagenomics assembly of the PRJNA472060 data set (Reclaimed... | reverse complement strand
GTGAAACTGGTGCTACTGGACCAACTGGTGCTACTGGACCAACTGGTGCTACTGGTGAAACTGGTGCTACTGGACTAACTGGCGAAACTGGTGCTACTGGTGAAACTGGTGCTACTGGACCAACTGGTGAAACTGGACCAACTGGTGAAACTGGTGCTACTGGACCAACTGGTGCTACTGGACCAACTGGTGCTACTGGACCTACAGGAGGACCTACAGGACCTTTTGGAGTTGCTAGTTCAACAGGAAGTTACATATATTATTCCACTTTTCAATCAGCTATAACTGCTGCTTCTTCCGGACAAACGGTAGAAGTTTTTGCAGACGTTGTTGAATCTGGGGCAGTAACAGTTAATCTAAAAAATGGTGTTAATATAAACGGAAACGGGCACACGTATACACTGTCTACAACATCAGCAGGTGCTGCCATATCCGACAACAACGTTTCTGTGATCGTAAACATAAACAACCTGACGGTAAGAAGAACTAATGCACCGACGACTGCTTTGACTAATTCTGCACTCTCATCAACCGCTTCCTCGACTTTTCATTTAGATGGTTCAAGATTTTACAATACTAACGGCTCAGCTATCTATGGAAATTCTACAGGATTTAGGATGTACAACGGATGGGGTGAAGGAACAGTTAATGGAATCTATACACAAGGAATAGTTTACAATTCTACTGGGATAACTACTACTGCCGGCGCTGGAGGTGGTTGGGGTATCATTTTAGCTTCTACGGGTGCACTGTACGGCTGCTTGGGGATTGCAACATCAGCAGGACAGGGACTGTCAGTTCAATCAACAACAGTCGGAGCTCATAATTGTGTAGGTATTTCCGTTTCAGGTCCGGGAATTGGGTCATCCGCTTCAGGAAACGGACCTTATTGGAATTGTGTAGGCAGAAGCACCAGTGGAAGGGGTATGGATCTTATAATCTCAGCATATAATTGTACAGCCATATCCGTGAGCGGTGCTGCTTTTACTCCAGGGTCTACTGGGTTTGCACAAAATTGCATTTTTAACAGCTCGTCTAACTACGCGTATGATACGGGTCAAGCCAGAGATTTTACTTTACAAAACTGCACTCTAACAAGCACAACAAACATTCCGGCTTTTTATAACAACGGGCTATCGTTGATAAAAAACTCTGTATTAACTTGTAATTGGAACAATGCTGGTGGACACGGAATAAGAATAAATACAAACACTGCTGGTTCTGTCATATTAAACAATTCTATAAAAGTAGCTAATACTTCTGCCAATTGCATATTTGCTAACCAAGCAGCAACTAATATTAAATATGCTGGTAATAAATTTGAGGGATCAACAACAGCAGTTAATGCTAATGTTGTTCAGGTCATAGTTAATGTCGAGGATAACCAAGGAAATATACTAATATAATTTTTATGAAAGTAGGAAAAATAGACATAATAGAAAAAAAAGATCTGTCAGTTTACTCTGAGGATCAAACATACTTTAAAGTATTTTCTATTAATGATGTAGATTCTTCATTGTTCATGGAAACTTTTTCGGATTCTGAAGATTTACTATCTGTTAATATCAACAATCCTTTTAAAAGAATTGTTAAATTCTATAACATAAACGATTCTGTTCCTATGAATTTTATAGAAATAGATTATTCTCTGATGACAGAAGAACAGACGAATGTCTTTGATGATTTTGTAGAAAAGGTAGATTTTTTATTTAATCACACTCACATTTAATTCCTACACAAAAACTTAAATATTTTCATACAACATTAAATGAATTGTAAAATAATCATAGTGGGACCAGGTGGGTCCGGAAAAGACCACATGAGAAAGATCATGGAAAGTCGAGGGTTCACCTATGGAATTTCTTTTACAAGCAGACCAAAAAGAAAAGGTGAAAAAGAAGGAAAGGACTATTTTTTTCGAGATGAGCAATTTTTCCAAGTCAATAAAGGTATTTTCTTGGAGGTTCAAAAATTCAACGGGTGGTACTACGGAATTTCCAAGGGAGAATTTGAAGCAAAGGATCTTTTTATCTTAAGTCCTGCTGGACTTAAGTCTCTTCCAAAATCACTTAGAAAAAAATCATTTGTCATATACGTTAATCCCTCTCTAGAAATTAGAAAAAAGAGGCTCGGAGAAAGAAATGATGCCGATGATGTGGAAAGAAGAATAATCGCAGACGAAAAAGATTTCTCTTCTTTTTCTGATTTTGATATTATGGTTACCAACGAAGATTTCTAGATTTTCGGTAAATTCAAGGGAAACCTTAATTCTTTTATTGTGTATAAAAAATAAAAAATAATGAGCATAAATGTAGTAGTGGACGGTAACTATCTGCTCCACAAGACATTCGGGATATTTTCGGGATTCGGAGCAAAAAATCCAGGAGACGTTTTGTCTTCTGAAGCGGACAAAACCATGTTTATTCGAAAAGTAATAACAGACCTTTCATATTCTTTAAACCAAATTCCAGATCTGGGAACTGTTGTTTTCTGCAGGGATTCTAGATCTTGGAGAAAAGATTATAAAATTACAAGGTCCGTCTATAAAGAGAGCAGAGTTAAGGAAGAAGGGGTGGATTGGAGCTCTTTCTTTAACCTTTTGGAGGAGTTTGGAACATACCTTTCAACAAAAGGATTTATTTACAGCAAATATCAAGGAGCAGAAGGAGACGATCTAATTTGGGCTTGGACTGAATATTTCAGGGAAAGAGGAGAGAAAACCATCGTTCTTAGTGGAGATAAAGACATGCACCAATTAACTTCGTACGATGGCGCTTCGTGGATTGGTGTCTGGACCAGCAATTCAAAAAATAACAGACTTATCGTTTCAGACGACTGGAAATTAGAAGAGGAAGAACAAACCACAATTTTTGACGTGACTCCGTCTTCCGGAGAAAGTAGAATGAAGTTAGAAAAACTTCTTTCGTCTTGTCAATTAGAAAAGGTGAACGTCAAAGAATATGTTTTCAAAAAGATCCTAGCTGGTGATAAAAAAGACGATGTACCCGGGGTTTTCCCGCACATGACTAAAAGTGGGAAAATGTCTAACATTGCAGAGGGAAAAGCAGCAAAGATCTGGGAGGCATACTTACAAACAACATGGAAAGATCTTCCATTAGAATCTATCTGGAAAGATGACGAATTTCTAAGTTGGATTGCTGGAATCACCATAAGAATGGCAGGGCAAACAGATAGCAAAGAAAACAGAGAAACTTTCAAGCAGTTCTATGAAGAAAATGCAAGATTAGTTTGGCTTAGTTCAGAAACACTTCCTGAAAAATTGGTACACTCTCTAAGAAATCACACCAAAGTTCTAGGAAAAGATTCACAAAAGATATTCAGTCTGGATAAAAAATCCCTGATTGAACAATCACAGTGGGCTTCTGATGCTGCTCCTCCCAAAGGTTTTGACCCGTTTGAACTGTTTAACTGATGAATAATCCTTTTGAAATAATCAAGAATTTTTTTAGTCCTGGGTGGGATAAAATTAACAGCAGAGACAAAGCGAGAAACTTCTTTATGATTAATCGCACTTGCTCTATTCAATTTCCTCTACAGGCTAATATGTTCAACAACATCAAGATCCAGCCCGAAGGTGTTGTTGATTGGTGGAAGGTGTTTCTCTCACATAAATACCGAACGCAGCCTTCCTGGGTATGGACAAAAACAATTAAAAAGGAAGAAAAGAAGAAAACCGAATACAAGGAGGAGATTATCAATTTCATCAAAGAAAAATACGAAATCTCTGAAAGGGAAATACAAGAACTGCAAGACTTTTTTCCTCAAAAATTTCAATCCTTTTATAAAGATATAGAAAAGCTGCTCTCTTAAAAAGACATCTGAGCATTCCGGATATATAAAACAAAATAATTTCCGGATGAAGGAATTAAGTCAGATCACAATTAAGCAACTTCTTGCTTCAAACACTATAGGAGCAAATAATTCTATTACCAATTCGAATTTTGCACAAATTCAAGAGGCTATATTGCTTCTGAATAACGCTTTTGGTATTTCTATACAGGATAGATCTATGAACTATCCGACCGGAAGATTAAATGTTGGTGCAATCAAGTCCAACCTGATAAGACTTCCAATTTCAGGTTCAACGAGTATTCAGCTCAATGGTGCAAACGGTGAAATACAAGCATCTGGGCTAAATATACAAAACGATGTTTTTGTAGGAAGAAATCTTATAGTAGGGGACGAGAACACAGGGGGAAGATTAAGATTTATTTTAGACAGAACCTACACAGACGAAAGTCTCTTACCAGGAATTCCTGGGCAAATGAGATACACAGGACAAAACTATGAGGTTTATCTAAATTACGGGGAAACCCAAGCAAGTTTTACTTTTTCTGTTGGTGCTACTGGAACTTCGGGACAAGATCTTTATGTACTTTATAACGGGGTTACTGCAGGATTTACTTCTTGGAATACAAATAATGTTTTAACTGCCCAAGCCCTTACCAATTCAATCATTTCTAATGTTACTGGACCATGTTTAGCAGATTACAACCTAAATCAGGTTACAATTTTTGCTTTACCTGGACTGGGAGCTTCCGGTAATTCTGATATTGTTTCTATTACTGGATCAGTACCAGTCTCGACAACGGGAGGAAATTTAACAGGAGGAGTCAGCGGAACAGGAACTTGGATTCCTATAGTGGTCGGATCGCAAGCCTTTGGACCAACCGGACCAACCGGACCTGCTGGTGGTCCCACTGGACCTACTGGTGAGACTGGAGCTACTGGTCCAACTGGCGCAAACGGAGCAATCGGAGCTACTGGACCAAGTGTGACTGGACCCACAGGAGAAACTGGAGCAACTGGACCCACAGGAGAAACTGGAGCAACTGGACCCACAGGAGAAACTGGAGCAACTGGAGCAATTGGGCCCAAAGGAACTGCTGGCGCCACCGGAGCCACGGGGGCAACAGGAGCCACGGGAGCCACGGGAGCCACTGGAACTGCAGGAACAAATGGTGCCACCGGAGCCACGGGAGCCACTGGAGCAACCGGAGAAACCGGTCCGACAGGGGAGACAGGGACAAATTGGTTGGCAGGGACAGGAGCACCTTCGGGAGCAACCGGAAGCGATGGAGATCTTTATTTAGATGGAGTAAGCGGTGATGTTTATATTAAATCTTCAGGTGTATGGAATCTATCATACAATTTGTTTGGTCCTACAGGAGCTACTGGAGCTACAGGAGCCAGCGGACCAACAGGAGTAACTGGAGCTCAGGGCAATAATGGGGCCACTGGTCCCACGGGTGAAACAGGAGCCACTGGTCCTACAGGAGCACCAACGACAATGGGTCATTATAACGCTTTTAAACAGTCCGCTACACAGACTTTGAGCGCAGGCTCATCTATTCCATTAAATTTTGATACGGAAACCATTATAGATCCCTTGTTTTATGCTACAGGTCCTTATGTAGCTGGTGGAGTAACGGGAACATATTTTCAAGTTCAGCAAACAGGTAAATATTTCATTAGCTATAGAGTCGGTATAGAAGGTTCTACCGGAACAAGTGCTTTTTTAGAAACCGACCTCATGAAAAACCTTACTGGGGCTTCGGAGGTAGACGGGTTTTCTGGTTATCAAGTAATAGAAGATTTAGTTTCAGGAGCACAACTTCCGTACGAAACAGTAACTGTTTCTGCTATCCTCAGTGCAACAGCAGGAGATGATTATTGGGTTAGAGCTAAATATAATGCTGGGGGTGCAGGAACAATCACTATAACAAGCGGAAACACAAGCATTTCATCTTTTGTTTTAGAAGGACCAATAGGTGTCACTGGAGCTACTGGGGCCACTGGAGCTACTGGAGCTTCAGGAGGAACTGTTTTAAACACTATCACGTATTCTAATTTTAGAACTCTTCAACAAACTTCCTCGCTAGTTCCTGGGGAACTTTATGAAATAACAGACTATCAAACCTCTCATTATATCTTAGAAGATCCCTCTTTCGGTACCAATTTAGGAACAATAGAACCTCTGATTGCATTTGCCATATCCACAACAGAAATAGATAAAAGGGTTATCTCTAAGGTGTATCCAGAAGATCTTATTTACTGGGACCCAGATCCAAATAATTGGGCACAAGACCTTGCATTTTGGAACTACACCGCTTCCCCTTCTATTTTAGTTCCAAATTTTAAAGGGGTAATCACATACAGAAAAGACACCGTTAATTCTGTAGAAGCTTATTATGACTGGAGAGCGTTTGTTTTTAGAAGGTGGGCAGTTGATATTAGCACATGGTCAGCAGGAGTATGGAATTCAGGAACAAATTATTTTGCCGGAGATATTGTCGAAAGTTCCACTGCTTCAGGAGATTACTATGTTTGCATATACGACGACCCAAGTGCCACAACAGATGGCGATCCAACCATTAATAGAAAATGGATAAGAATTTACTCTTCTGTTTTCCCCTATATTCTAACCCAGCCATATACCCATACTTTTAATAACATTGGACAAGCTGGCATAGGGATAACGATGGACCCCGACACTGGTGATTTTTATGATTATAAAACATTTGATAATGTCACACCAAAGAATGTTAGAATAGCACCGAGAAGCTTAGACTCTTTGACTACAAATTTTTTAACAGGTCTTAATTATTATCCGTCCTCTATTCCAAATAACATTTTCATTAATACAATATCTTCTTCCCCGTCTTATGATTTTAGAATTCTGAACACGGAAACAGATTCTAGCTCCTATGCTAACACTATGGTGGGACTTCCTAATTTCGGGAACACTAATTTTAACGGGTTAACAATGAAAAGTTCCTCTTATAATTTATTGGTTTCTGACGGGCTAAATTCGGATTTTTTCCCAATAGAAATGGGCGAATTAGAAATGAGTCTTTGCTCTGCTAACTTTTTAGATTTTGCGGGGGTTTACGGAATAGTAATGAAGTCTGCTTTTTCAAACTGGATTGAATTCCCCTATTCCGGATCTGTTAATGCTATGGATTACACTAACAATGCAATAAGATTTATCTTCTCTGGTATGCTAAGCAATACGTTTAATAAATTTAATAATAACACAATTATTTCAGGAACAGGAAGTTCTTTTGGACCCAACGAGTTTTTAAACGTTCAAGGATCTGCTTTTGGAAAGACCCTTCAAACTTTTCAGAACAATAAGATTTTTTCTGTTACAAGCATAGATTTTTCAGCAGCAACGGGCACTTACGTTTACAACAAATCCTATGCAACACAGGTGATGGGAGTTACTGGGGCAACTGGGGCATACGCTTTTTACATAGACAATTCCGGAAATCTTACCACGGATGCCGCTATAAATTAAATATAGTAGTACAATGACAATTTCAGAAAAAAACCAAAATCTAATCAACAGAGTCCTAGAAACAATCGACTGGTCTTTAATTTTAAAGTTTTACAAGTTGGTTAAAAGAGGAGTTGGTGCGGAAACCACTATGATTAAAGGGATAAAAAAACTAAAGAAGGGAGAAAAAATCCAGGAATTCCATATAAAAGAAGAGGTTAGAAATCTAATACATCATGTTGTAGAAAACGATCTTTCTCAGTTCATATATGGTCCTTGGAATATCCTCTGGGTCAACGGAGAATGGGAAATTGAAGTGGACGGAGAAGAAGGGTCAGAAGATCCTATGTTTGTTCCGATTTTAGAATCTGTTCTGGAACTTAACTTTTCTCCGATGGTTGTTATTTCCAAAGAAACCCTAATCACTGACGAAGATCCAATGTTTATTGATTCCGATAAAGAAAGTCTCAATAGACAGCTAGAAAAAGCCATAGACGAGGAAAACTATGAGTTGGCAGCTAAATTAAAAGACCTCATAGAAATGTACGAAAAACAAAATGAGAAAAAATCAAATTAAAACTCTAAATGAGTATTTTTCACAAACACTGACTGGGGACAGTTTTAATAGTTCTAATGGTGTATTTAAGGTCAATTATAAGCCATATAATGACCTTTCAATCGCAGTAGGAAGGGACCCAGATCCAAGTCTTTTAATTAAGGATTCGGTATTTAACATTGGTGACATAGTTAAAGGAAACGTCCACGGAAAAAAAAAGAAGATAAAAGGTGAAATCATAGAGGTTACAAAAGCAACAGACGGAAAATCTTACAAGATTAAGGTACAGGATTCTTTTAATAAAAAAACACACACATTAATTCCCGGATCTATTGAATTTGTAGAGGATAGAGGAAACGTTAAAAACGTTTCTGGACTTACAATTTCTTCAAGAGAAAAAATGGCTCAGAATTTAAAATACAGCGGAGGTAACGTCATCTGGGGATCTCTTGAATCTGTAGAAACTTCTGGGGTTCCTATAGAACAGGATGAAATTCTGGGACCTATGCAAACTGGCTGGAAAATCAAATTACAAGAAGAACCTGTCCAATCACCCAATTTATTTGGATCTTTATTGGCTGATCCCGCCACTGCTACCATTAAATGCCACAGTAAGGAACAAAATCTAATAGATAAGATCAAAGCCGGCGAGTCTTTCTGTTTTCTTCTACATCACCCAGAGTTAAGAGAATTAGACGATTCTTTAAAACTTCTTATGTCTATTATTTTCTTAGAAATGAGAAATGAAGAGCCAGCTAAAAAAATCTTGGTTCAGAATTTTCACCCAATCACCGGTAAATCATACGGAGAAACTAAGGATTCCGGAGCAGAGGAAGCAAAAAGATTAATCCAAAATTTTCTAAACAATGGCGATAGAAAGTAAGAGAACAGCTCTAAGAATATCCAGAGAAAGAAAAAGAAATCCGAATTACGTTTTACCAGAGCCAGGTAAAAATCAAAAGGTTATGGACCAAAGAATTCAGAATAGCGCTTCTATAGTTTATTCCAACTCAACAAAAAGGATCAAAACCGAATTAAAATCCCAGCACATGGGAAAAAATCTGTTTCCTGATTATACAGGAAAATACAAAGGTGGAACTTTTATTGTTGCAGGATGTGGATCTTCAATAAATACTTTTGACGATTTATCTAAATATTATGTGATTGGGGTTAATGATATAGAAAGAATTCTAACTCCTGATTTTTTAGTGGTCGTTAACGATTATCGGACCTTTGCTAGGGGAAGATGGGATTGGGTAAAAAATTCTGCAAGTCCTGTTATATTTTCACACCTTAATCCTCCCGGTCCTATGGATCGCCAGGATCATTTAGTTCAAATTAAAATAGGAAATAGAGGAAATGTTAACCTAGACAAAATGGATTCTGTTGATCACACATTAAACTCCCCGTACATGGCAATTATTATTGCATATCAACTAGGAGCTTCAAAAATAGGAATGATAGGGGTCGACTTCACGCCTAATCATTTTTTTGGGGACACGGGAACGCACAAACTGACAAAAAATCTTAGAACTATTGATGCAGAATATGACATCTTGGGAAAAGAACTGGGAAAAAAAGGAGTCAAGATAGCAAATCTTTCTTTTGAATCTGGGATCTCTTCCTGGCCAAAAATGACCATAGAGACTTTTGATTCTCTATAAGAAACTTCTCAGAATAAGAGAAGTAAAAATTACATGGAAAAAGAAAGAAACAGAAATGGGATAGTTCTTAGACTTCCTGAAATAACTTCAGAAAAAGAACAATTATTAATTAGAAAGATCTGTGACCATGTTAAAAGCTGTTTACATCTGGGTTATAATCTTTTTGTTGTAGAGATCACAGAAAGGGACCTTGAACTAAATCTTGAAATTCATCCGTCCGAAAAAGAACGCTTTCTGTATTTTATAGAGGATCTTGAAATAAGAATCATGTTTTACCTGAAAAGTAAAAACTCTTTAATCTCAACAGATTCTGCTTCCACAAAAAAAGCAAAAACAGAGGTGATCAAATTGGGAAATTTTATTCAAGAAATTAATGCTGGTAGATACGATGTGCCTCTGATTTGTCACATTGGTGGGGCAAAGGGCAACAGGAAAAAGAGTATGGGAGAATTCTGTAAATTCTTTGAAAAGTTACCCTGGAGCATACAAAAACAAATTGCTCTTATTAACGACGAAAAACCAAGCCTTTATTCAGTTAAGGATTTACTTTCTGTTCCATATATAGAAAAAAAGATTCCGATTGTCTTTAGGACCGCCTCTCATCGGACTAATCAAGGAGGTTTAACATACAGAGAGAGCCTGTTTTTAGCCTGTTCGACTTGGGCAGAAAGGGGAAATCCAATTATGTTTTATTGTCCAGCTAAGCCTGAAGAAAGAGTTGGTCTAGAGGATCTAAATCCTTACAATTTAATATTAGATGTGGCCTACGACCATGTTCTTCCTGAACCTGATTAATCACCAAGCAACGTAACCTTTTGGCTTCCTTTCCTTGGTAATAGCCTTCGATGTTTTTTCGTTTGCCTTAACTAAATCATCAACAGTCTTTACAAAATATCTGGTTTGTCCTGGCATTCCAAAATCACCTTGAGATGTGAAATCAACAAAATTGTAATTTGTCAAATGCTTCATTTCAGGAGGACCGAAATTAAATTTTCCGTTTTTTTGTGAAGCTTTTTGAAATTCGTCTCTAGAACTTATGTTCTTATAACCATATTTTTGCATAAATTATATATCCGATGATACCAAAATCTTTTTTAGAGACACTTCTTTATATAGACATAGAAACAGCTGGATTTTATCCCACATTTGACGAAGTGCTTTATAAAGATCCCAAATTAGCAGAGCTTTGGGAAAAAAGATGCAAATGGTTGGCAAAAAACATAGAGGAGACAGAATCAAAAGATCCAAAGAATCTTTGGTTAAACAGAGCATCTTTACATCCAGAGTTTGGAAGAGTTGTCTGTGTGACGTTTGGTGTTTTTTCCGGAGAAACGGAGAGAATAACCAGCTTCTACGGAAATGATGAGACAGATATACTGGCCAAGACAAATAAGATCCTAGAAAACAGCAGAAGAAAGGGATTTAAAATAGCTGGTCAAAATATCAAGAATTTTGATATCCCCTATTTAGGTAAAAGAATGTTGATAAACGGGATCACACCAGATCCACTAATCCAGACGTGGAATAAAAAGCCTTGGGAAATTCCTTTTGTTGATTTAGCAGAAATTTTTGCTTTCGGAGCTTGGGGTCAAACATTTTCCTCCTTAGATCTGATTTCACACTCTTTAGGAATACCTAGCCCAAAAGATAATCTCGAAGGATCTAAAGTGCATAAACATTTTTGGGAAAAAGAAGCTTACGAAGAGATCAAAGATTATTGTGAAAAAGATGTTGTTTGCACTATGAAGTGTTTTTCTAGGATGTCTTCCTAAATTATCTATAATATCATAGGATATATAAGGGATATAAGTCCCATAATTGAGAAGCATCTTAAACTATTCAGCTTGGATTTCCGAAGAAGAAAGAACAGACTTTTATAAAAAAGAATTAAATCCTTCTTTTTGGGACGGAGATCAATTTGATCCTAAGATCAGAGAAAAGTTATTAAAAATCGCTGATGATTTTTATTCCGCATTAAAATTAGAGGCACCAATTAATGACATTCAATTAACAGGGTCTTTAGCCAATTATAACTACACGGATAAATCCGATCTTGACATCCACGTCTTAATAGACTTCCGCGACGTAGATGAAAACGTTGATCTGGTAAAAAAAGCTTTAGACGGTTTAAGATTTATATGGAATCTTAGACATAACGTTGTCTTGAGAGGTCACGATGTTGAACTTTATGTTCAAGATATTAATGAGCCTCATACAGCTTCTGGTCTATATTCACTAAAAAAAGGGGATTGGATTAGAAAACCTAAATTCAACCCCCCTACTATAGATTATTCTCAGGTAGACAAGAAATTTACAGACTATACTAGCGAAATTCATCAAATGGAAAACCTAGTTAACACCTCCGATTTTTCAAATGCTACTCCAGAAGAAATCTACAAAAGAGCGGTAAAGCTCAAGAAAAAAATAATGGATGCAAGGGGTCAAGGGCTCAGACAGAAAGGAGAATTCTCTGTTGAAAATTTAGTGTTCAAAAAACTAAGGAATGAAGGATATATAGAAAAAGTAATAGACCTCATTTCAAAGGCTTACGAGAAAATATACAATGAATAATATGAGAAAAGACATCTATAACGGTCTAAACCCAATTTATGAAAGTTTAATGTCCGAAGAAAAAACGGAAACAAAAGGGGACAAGACTAAACAAGCCAATGATGCAATTTCAACGGTTGCAACCATTTTGAACACGGCTTTTTCGATCCTGTTAAGTTCCAAAATGGAAAACGCCAAGACCTCAAGGGGCTTTCAAGAGATTAAAAATAAAATTATGGGCACGAATTCCTTCGGGGCCTTTAGGCAGTATGTCCTGTCTCTTGTCGAGTCTTTGGGTGCTATGGATACTGCACAAAGAGATGCTTACAAAAACAACGTTCAATTTTTAAATGGACTATTTTCACAAATTGAGCCTTTGATGTCAGATGAAAAAATGTTTAAGAGTGCAAAGAATGACATCATTGCAAAACTACTAAACAACTTTGAAGAGGATTTAAAACAAAGAGAAGCACAGATTAGAAAAACAAGTCCTACTCTTCTTTCACAAGCAGTTAAAGCAGGACAAGTTGTTAAAGAGGCTAAAAAAGACGTTGATGAAACAGACGCAGAAGATGAAGCTGGAAGAGGAAGAGCTTTTAATAAATCAAGAGATTCTATAGACGCTTCTCTTGCTTTTGTTGGAGATGTTGACAGGGACAAATATACACCCGCTCTTAAGGACAATGACGACATCAAGAGATACAAAGATATTGCAGACGGGCTTTATAAAAAAGCACAGGATCTACAAATGTTAGATCGTAAAGGTGGTAAAATAGTTACTCCTTCAGGTGAGATCAAGAGAGGAGACTACATGAAACAACAAGATTCTCTTATCAATGAAATTATCAGACAGAAAAGAGAATACACTAGAGTGAAGGATGCAATCATGAAAAATGCAGGATTAACCCCTCCTCCTGTTGTTGATCCAGTTTGCCCTCCTGGGAAAAAATTCGATGCTTCAAAAGGGATCTGCGTGGATACGGCACCGGCAACCTCCACGGCACCGGCAACAGCACCAAGCGCAAAACCAGCTACTGCTTGTACTTTCCCAGTTAAGGTTGGGACTAAATGTACAGAAATCGGAGATCTTCAAAGTAAATTAATGGAACTACTTCCTTCAGTGAAAGAATATCTTTCTAAGAAAGGTGGATCAGATAAGGTTTACGGAAAAGGTACTGCTTCGGTTTCTAATATTGTTTGGGGATATCTCTCAGGAAATTACGGGCAGGCATTAACATCAGATTTAACCAAAGAGATGTTTGATGCTATAATGGCTTTAAAACCAGAAGATATAGATCTTGATGTTCCAGCTGCAGCTATTAAAGACAGCAGACAATGGGAAATGTCAGTGTCACAAAAAATACAAGAAAGAGAAGAAATTAAAAAATCTTCAGTTCTTTCTTTTGCAGATTTCTTCGACGTGATTGAAGAATCCTACAGCTTTGCTAAAATGGACGAAGACACAGAAGCTGCTGCGGCTCTAAAAAAATTAAAAGACTCTTGTATTAAAGATTCTCTTGCACAGGGTAAAGTGGTTGATTGTTCAGGAATTAGTGTTGGAGCCGGTGGTACCGGTGGCACTGGCGGAACAGGAGCAACTGGAGAAACCGGTCCCCCTACAAGGGAAGAATGGTCAGGACTTAAATATGTCCAAACTGGATCATATCCAATTTCGTTCGACGAAAGTCTTTTAAGTGCATGGAGTAAGGAACTTGCTATCACTGCTATTAGCTTTGCAATCCCTGGATCTGGTTACATAGCAAAAGCAGGTAGTACCGCTCTAAGAGGACTGGCTATTAGAGGTGCAGAAAAAGTTGGTGCAAAAAAGCTAGCACAAAAACTCGCACAAAGGGGTGTACAAAGTGCAGTTGCAAAAAAAGCTCCTTCTGTAGTAGCGAATCAGCTTTCAAGCATTTCAAAGAGATTTTTTGCCAGGTACGGAAAAGTCCTTATTCCTAAAAGAATAGGAGCAGGATTAATCGGAGGCACTGTTGGTGGAGCAGCTTTAGATTTCATTTCAGGAAGAAATTCTTATGTTATAACAGTTACCGAAGGGTACATCGAAAGAACTAATCTTTTGGGTGTGGTAAAAGGGCTGGTTGACACAATAGACGGATACGTGAGCGACGACGATTGGGCAACAATAGCCACAGTAATGGCGGTGATTAAAGGATCTTTCACCATAGATGAAGAAGGTCAAGCAGTTTCTTCTTGGAAGTTTATTAAAGACAGGTATCAGTCTAAGGAAGGGGAAACAATAATAGAAGATATTTCTAGCGTTAAACCGAAAACGGGAGATGTTGAAGGATTTCCTAGGTTAAAGTCTTCCTCACCACTATCTTCCGTTAGTGATATAGATTGGGATTTTGCAAAAGATGAATTGGTTTCTTTTGTTTCAAAACTTGAATCTAATGAGGATAAACTAAAAGAAAACCTATTAAAACTTCCTAAAAATTATCTAGAAGCTTTAGAAGAAGGTGAATATGCAGAATATGACGAAGAAGGAAACGTCGAAGGAGTAGATCTCGAGACCGGAGAAGAAACAGAGACAGGAGAAGAATAAATTAAAAGGTTAGATATATAAAATAATTTTCACGCAAAAAATGGAAAAAAACAAACTTGATTATGTTCTCGTACTAGAGAAATCATCCAAAAATCTAACTTTAAATAAGGAAGACGGAGATTATTTCTTAGAAGGTATTGCAGCAGTATTTGGGATCGAAAATTCCAACCACAGGATCTATGAGGAAAATGAATATCTTCCTCACCTGGATTACCTTAAAAAGAAAATCGGACAAAACAGACTTCTAGGAGAATTAGATCACCCAAAAGAGTTTGATGTTTCTTTAAAGAACATCTCACACATCGTTACAGATCTTGACTATGATAAATCAAAAAGATGTCTGAAAATCAAAGTTAAGCTTTTAGACACCCCTGCAGGAAAAATTGCCAAGAGCTTAGTCGACGCTGGAGTTCCTATTTCAATCTCTTCTAGAGCAGCTGGTAATGTCAAAGAGAATAAAAAAGTAGAAATTAAAAAAATTTTCACTTATGATCTAGTAGCTGATCCTGGATTTGAAAATGCTCAATTAGAAAGGGTTTATGAAAGTTTAGGTTCAACCTCTTTCGAAGAACACAAGAAAAATTCAGTTATTTCCAATCTTTCCAACATAAATGAAAGTTTTGGTCTGGGAAAAAATTCTAATGTTCAGATATATAGAATTAAAGATACTGATAAAATATCCAGGCTCTTAAAAGAAAACTCAAATAATAAAAAGAATATGAGCGATAATTTCGTTACAGCAGAAGAATTAAACGAATGGTCACTTATTTTGAACAGAGAACATTCTCAATTAAAAAATGAAATTTCTTCATTGAGAAAAGAACTTAAAAATTCAAAAGGTACACCATCTTCAGTAGATTCATCTCTACAAGAAAGAGTGGAAAGACTAGAAAAATATTCAGACTATTTGGCTGAAAATTTAGAAGCTTCTATCAAATACGGCGACTACTTAGCTGAAAATTTAGAAGGATCTATTTCTTACAATAAATATCTTGCTGAGAATTTAGACAAAGCTATTTCTTACGCAAAATATCTTGCAGAACACGTAGACGGAAACATTTCATATTCTGAATACATTGCAGAGAACGTAGATAAGAATATCTCTTATAGCAAATATCTTGCTGAGAATCTTGACAGAAACATCTCTTACTCTGAATACTTAGCAGAGAACTTAGATAAGAACATCTCTTACTCCGAGTATCTAGCAGAAAACTTAGATAAGAACATCTCTTATTCTGAATACTTAGCTGAGAACCTAGACAAGAATATTTCTTATTCTGAATACTTAGCTGAGAACCTAGATAAGAATATTTCTTATTCTGAATACTTAGCTGAGAACGTAGATAAGAACATCTCTTACTCCGAGTATCTAGCAGAAAACTTAGATAAGAACAT
>ERZ869929.719-NODE-719-length-16043-cov-4.847448_pt1 | contig 16043 bp, 21 predicted proteins | sample MGYA00579312_ERZ869929 | MGnify/ENA primary metagenome ERZ869929 (study PRJEB32216, sample SAMN09231818) | wastewater metagenome | place: USA: Maryland | collected 2016-08-09 | study: EMG produced TPA metagenomics assembly of the PRJNA472060 data set (Reclaimed... | reverse complement strand
TAGAGGATACTGTCCATCATTTCCTCCTTTGCATGTTGAATCCATTCTAATAAGCTTAAATCCTGACGATCTAGATCTGTACCGTATTTAGCTTTTCCTTTTACGGCACGCTGTTTAAACTGTTCTATAACAGACGTAACTATGGAATCGAGTTGCATTATTGTGTGTCTTTAGGTTGAAACTCTTCATTTACAAATCCACATTTACTGCAAGCAAAGCTTGGAATTGGTATAAGAGCATCATGATCGGTACCGGCTATAAACTTGCTGACTTTACGGAGGAAAGTAACCTGCGTGAAAGTTTCATTACCGCAACTCTCACAAATAAGCGGCGTTGTTTTGTCTAAGGAGATGTTCAAATTCATTTGCTGTTGTGCCATATATTTTAATTTATACTTACAATATAAGGAATTAAGTTACTGCTCTCCAACTTATTCTATTTTTTTATTTGTTCTTTCGGAATTAATTTGTTTTCTAACCGGTCTAACCTAGAATCGATTGCCCTGTAGATACTTTCTTCTACATTATCTATTCTACGATGTAGATTCGATACTTCTCTATCTTTATCATTATAGAAATCACGGGTAGTATCCTGCAAGTTCCGAGATAGACCTCCTACTGATTGTTGTAATTTTAATACCTTAACGAGAGCGTAAACAGCAACTACTACAATTGCAATAACCACCACAAACGCTATCCCTAAACCAAATGATAATGTTTCCATGTTTTGTTTCTCCTTATATGTCAAAGAGCAGTAACTTGTACCTCAGGCGGGAATCGAACCCGCACTCGATTTTTCTTCGAACAGGATTAACGCTACGACGAATTGAAGTTTGCGTTAAGTCCTGCGTGTCTACCAATTCCACCACTGAGGTATTGGTGCCCTAAGTCGGACTCGAACCGACATACCTTACGGTGCAACGTCCTAAGCGTTGTGCGTCTACCGATTTCGCCATCAGGGCTGGTCGGGTCTCTCCCCGTGTGTCACTTGCTGAGAATCTTTACCGGCGGTCGCATTTAGGTATACTTAGACAAGTTCCTAAAATTCACAATTTAGGGCTCTCTTTAAGTTACTTTCCCCTCGTAGTCAGGACAGGATTCGAACCTGTAAAATAGAAAGAGTACGCTATCTCGCTGCGTGACCAGTTACCTATCTACGTCGGTAACCCTAAACTCTGCGTCTACCACGACCGAGGACACCCCGATCCTTCCGCCACCTGACTATGTTGCCTGTCTTTCCAGGCTGTCAGACGAGCTTGAAACTTACCTACGCACCGTGAGGTACTCGTCGTATTTGTTCGCATTGCCTAATCATTGACCGGTTTTACATTTCGGCTGCCGTGCGTGTCATGGCAGTCAGGACAGGATTCGAACCTGTATGAGAGTAAACCATTCCTTTTATCTCTCTGTCTGTTAACTAGCGTCTCCCAATTCCGCCACCTGACTTGGTTCGTGGTAAGTCACGACCTACACATCCCTGACTTTTAGTTAACATTTCAGCTCAGGTATTTGTTACACTGTATTAGCAGTCAGGACAGGATTCGAACCTGTATGGATAATTTACAGCTATATAATTTCATCCTTAGGATTACTTTATTCATATTATCCTATCTGTTTTAGCGTCTACCATTCCGCCACCTAACTAACCTTTTTTACTTAACTGCTTTTACAAACGGTAGTGCCGATCCTGACCATGTGGCTGGTAGCACCCCATTCCACTTTTCAATTGCTTGTTGTTGCAAAATTTCAGGAGTAATACCACGGCTCTTAATGATATTCTCTTGTGCTTGTAACTCTGCAAGTTCGTTACGCTTGCGTTGTTCAGCAATCTGTTGATCAAGTACAGAAATGTTAGTGTTCACTTCGTTTCGAGTGTCGATCTTAGATTTTACTTTTGCAGAGAAATCAAGGTTTGAACTGAAAGAAATTAGTTCTAATCCTGCAGCTTCAAACGCTTTCTTAACAACTTCCTGAACCCGCTGTTCGAACAGAAGCGATCCTCCTTGGGCCATGAGAGTGTCAGTAGTGTACTTACGAGATTCTTCTTTAATGATGTCGTAGATACGAGGTTCTAGGATATTGTCTTCAAGCGCTCTCATAAAACCGTCGCCTGATCCAAGGCGTGAGTTTTGAAACACCAAATCAACAACCCGGTTCTCGATAGCCTTGTAGCTGTACACTGGCTTTGCTGTGAACTCCGTATTATCCGAAGCCTTTAGGTTAAGAATGCGGTCGGACCCGTCTTCCTGTTGAAAAGCCCCTCGCTGTTCCCAAGCAGGTACTTGAAATAGCTCTGTACCAGGTGACATCGTAGATACTCTGCCTTGCTGGCGAGAGTAGTCGCTCTTACCGTTCTTACCGAAGTTCTCCATCAGTACACCATAGTAGTTGGGTGCTACCCTCTCACAGGATTGAAATACTCCTGATAACGTGAATACTGCGAACGCGATTGCTAAAATTCTAGCTGTTTTCATTCTTTTCTCTTTTCTTGTTTATGTAACTGTTTAAAAAATAAATTGCTGTAACTCCAAGCCCAAAAGCAAGCCACGGATTAATGTGGTTGAAAGACCAGCCCATGAAGTAGAAGAAGGCGAGTACCGCCACTAACATAATATAGTACTTATTCTTTACCATACGTTAATAATTTACATTTTAAAGTTGGAGAGAGGAGAACGGGAGCAACCCCGTTCCCACTATTTCTACTAATTCGCTCAGGATTAACTAGTTTTACTGCTACGAAAAGTTCGTCTGTCTCTCTCTTTTGGGTAGTCTCACTGTGTTCAGGCTGTAGGGGAACGATTCGAACGTTCACACTTTCCGTGGTTCAAAAACCGCTAAGAAAGTACCACCGAGACGAGGTGACGTGTCTGCCAAGTTTCACCACCCTACATTTCAATAAAGGTACGGATTAAAATTTAAACTCCCAATAGTTCTTTATGGTTTTTTATAATTTTTTTCAACTTACTACTATACCCGCTAGATTCACAATACACTCTGTCTAGGTAATTATAGTACTCTGCTTGAGTATAGCTTTTCTTTCTTGTAATAAATTGTTGAAATAAAGCGTAGTCTTTAACAGATTCTGTCCAGTCTCTATACTTAGCATACCCTAAATTTTTACCGGTAGCTGTTGTCTCTCGTTTTTTCGGCAACCTCATTCCAAACAGGTTATTGTTTATTTTAAACAGCTTGCTATTGAAATGTCCTGATTCTAAGATTGCTTGTGCAAAGACTATTTCAGCGTGCTCTATATTCAAGCTTTTAATTTCTTCCCAGAGGTTTTGTTTGGTTAATACATCGTTTGTCTTTGTATACGATGTTAAGATACTTAGAGACATCATAACCGTGAATAGTACTTTTTTCATACATTACATTTTTGTTAACTACAATTTAAAATTTATACATTCGTTTAGGGAGGTAATAAACTTAATATTTTTATACGTTTCCTCGAGTATTTTAATCTTTTTTTTCTGGTTTTCGTAGGCCGCTGGATTCTTTGGATCTAGAAATAAATCGTAATCTGGAAGGTAGAAGTCAGGAAAGTAGTTATGCTTACCGTTTTTCTCATCAATCCAAACTAAAGGTTCTGGTCTCTCCCACTTGATTCCCGATTCATCTAATCTCTTAGCCAATTCATACTCCCAGCTACTATCTAACCAAATGTTTTTGTATAGTATCCTACCTTTTCTTAGCCTTCTATGATTTGAAGCTAGCGCTTTTTGTCTTAGAAGTTCCTTGGTTTCTTCTGTATGAGGTTTCCGATTTAAGTTCTTCCTTCCTTTTAGCGGACTCTCGTAAACCTCCCCTCTTAGCTTAGCAGCTACATATTGGTTTAGATTTCCTGTTTTTTTTCGGGCTGCATTCATTAAACCCGTATGGTCTCTTTTTCTTAGGTCGGAAATATACTGATCGTATTTTGGATTTTCTTTACACCACCTACTGTGGCTTGCTTTTTCTGATGCAGTTAAAATGTTAAGTGCATTCCAACTAGCACCACAATGACTACACGCTTCGGACTTAATAAACCTATTGTAATTACCGTCACACACTATACTGTGCTTTTGATAGTTGTTGTTTGTAAAATAGTTTCCGCATTTACCGCATTTACTTTTTTCCATATTACAGATTTAATATAAATATCAGTAAAACGGATAGTACATGTATCTTCGTTATAACTTACGTAGTCGTATTAGGAATCGAACCTAAGCTTAAAGTTTAGAAGACTTTCGTGCTATCCATTACACCATACGACCAACTGAGCTACCGATCTGTTTTATGTGTCTAAAGATAATGCGGTATATTCAATTTACCAACTTTTTGAGTATCTTTTGTGCAGTCAGGACAGGATTCGAACCTGTAAGCGTGTATACGGTGTCAACGGTGGACTACCCGCTTCACCTCAGCACTTGTCCTAGCGTCTACCAAGCTACAGACATTGACCACGGAAGGGATTCTAACCCTGTTATTTTCACAGCTGGACCGAGGTTGATCTGTATCATTCCGCCACCTGACTATAATTTAACCACCCGACTTTAGCTTAGTGGTTGTGTACAAGCATCTTCTTGAAGACGTTAGAAGTCTTATACAGCTAGTTAGAATCGCATCCGGATTACGTCTAACGCACTCTTCCATGTTTCAGGAGGTACTCTGTTGCAGCGGTGGGAGTCGAACCCACGACCTTCAGGTTATGAGCCTGACGGGCTACCTCTGCCCTACGCTGCGATGTTCAGTGGACGCGAAGGGAATCGAACCCTTATGTAACCAATTAAGGTTTCAACTGTTTATGAGACAGAGCCTATACGCGTCCCTTACAAAAGAGGTAGGCTTCGGGTCTTTCAGGGTTACTGATTGATTAGCTTTATTTCGGGAGGTGGGAGCCCTGTCTACTATTAACCCTTTTTCGACAATTAATTCACCTTGCTATCAATTACAGCTTCACTACCTACCTCAAAATTATCTTTACGGTTATCTGTTGTGGACTAAAGGTATGCTATATTTCTAAAACGTCCAACTTTTTTTAACAGTCTTCCTGTTCTTGTAGAATTCTCTTGGTAAAAGGTTCTAAAGATCTTAGATCATCCTCTAACCTTCTTAGGAAGCTTTCCTCACCGTCATCACCAGATAAAAGCCAATCAATGCGTTGCATGTAAATTTCTGCCAATCTGATGTAAATAGCCCCGCGTCTAAATCTTTCAATTACTTGTTCTGAATACTGGTGATGATAAAGGTCTTCGGGATACTTTTCATACCATTCTGGACCGTGCCAGCTTTCTTCTTTAAGCTCTTCCTTGGTCTTCTTGCTGCCGTTTTTTGCTATCTGTCTTTCAAGATCTTCGGCTACGTCGCGTAACCGGTATTGCAAGTAATCAAAACGTCCTCCACTCATAACTTTAACTTTTTGTATGTGAAACTAAATGTTGCGTTCCAAATTCCGCCCATAAGTAAAAAATCTACCCACAGACTAAATACTGGACGGTAAAGTACGATAGCTGTTACTAAGAGTGTTACCATTGCTGATTTGAATACATGCCAGCCATCGTACTTCCATCCAAAAACTTTTTTTGCGTACTTCCAGCTTTCTCTTTTGTACCACCATTTTGGATTTAAGTTTCTAAAAACAGAAGAACTAAAGTTCTCGTTTTCTAAGATATCCATAACGGCATTACATCCAGCTGCCAGAATTATAAGTATATAACTTATCATTAACCTCTATCTATAAAAGAACAGCCGTACAGGGCTAGGGTCATAAGAACAAAAAGACCTTTTGTTAGGTTAGCTTTTTTAGTCCCTAATTGAGCCGGATCGGGAGTAGAAAAGGGTTCAGACCATCCCTTAAAGCCTCCTACATAGGTGGCAAATAGGAAAGAAGCTACAAGAGGGGAAACATAGCTGATAGGAGATTCAATTCTTCCAAGCCAGATGTGGAGAATAGCGAGACCTAATACAAGGACTCCTGTGATTAAATTTTTCATGTTTTACAATTTACGTTTAAAAAAAAGTGGAGGTGCGGGTAATCGAAACCCGGTCCAAAATAGAAGTCAATAATTACAACGTCTCACATGCTTAGTACTGATTGTTCGTTCTATGATAGCCCGTAGGTCAATTCATAGACTGGTACGATAATCTGCACCGTAAAGGGAACTAATCAGTTTGGTCAGAGCAATCCACCACCTGGTTTTTCTAAACCAGGAAACATTTGCTATTTTCTGTTGCAAGGTATAGCTACCTCACCACCTAGGCAGCTACTGCTACCTTAGAGAAAGCCATGTTGATGATCTTTGCTCCTTCAGCGATACGGGCTTCTTTAGATTTGCCGTTTAATTGTTCGTACAGGTTTAAGGACATTTGTACTTTGTCCGCATGTGTAATTACCACTCACTACCTGTCAAAATCCTGTCACCCCCATATGTTAAAGAACTGCTTTATAAATATACCGGTTATCTAAACTGTGACAGTACTTGTCGCAATCTCGATTTATCCATTACTCCTGCGTTTCTAAACAATACACTGCCTCCCTTTTCAACAATCAAAGTCGGAACGCTGGTAACAGAGTATCTTGAAACCAAGTCTTTTTGTTGATCTGCATCTATATACTGAATTCCAATACCTAGTTCAGAAGCTACTTCCTGCAGTACAGGTTTAAACATTTTGCAAGGGGAACACCATCCAGCGCTAAAGTATAGTATCATGTTTCTTTTTTATAAAATTATGAACTTTGTTCTTCAGTATCAACTTTTATAGGATATTTTTCCTGTACCCCTGTTATAGACATTATCCGAGGTTCTAATTTGTAGACAGAATTCAAAGTTTTTATATAATCGTATCTTTCATGTTCTTCTATTTCCAATACTTGAGAGGTATGGTAGTACCTATCAGGTCCGTCTAATAGGAAAATACACTGATACTTGTTAGACATTTCTAGATGTAGTATACCTGTTTCTACATGTCCTAGGTTATACCCGTTTGGGTGATCATTTAAAAATCTCCTATCCTCTATTTTAGTGAGTTTAAGTAAGACTCCCTGGTATTTTTTAAAAGCAAAGGTTTTATTTTCCATCATATATAATTTTAGGTTCTTCTTCTTTGCTCAACTCTACTACGATAGGTTTGTTTTCCGGCACGTATGCTGCATTGCAAATACTCGCATTTACGTATAGAGTGTCTTGACCTCTTTCAATTCCATAACTCTCATGTATGTGGCCGCTCACATGTAGCATTGGCTTGATTCTCTGTACGGCTTTACGTAAATCTTCACATCCTACATATTCCTGGCTTCTTGGAATATAATCTAGCCTGTAAGCTACTGGTCCGTGTGTAACTACTATGTCAGTATCTTGTGGAATTTGATTCCATACCTCATTTATTTCCGAACCTCTATGCTTATTGAAAGCCCACCGGTCACCGTGAAACCACGGAGTAACTGGAGATCCCCATATTCTATACCCGTTTATGACTACTTCTTCGTTTTCCAAATAAGTAACCCCAGGAGTGTTAAATTTAAGAGTAGATAAAATACTATAGAGCCAGGAAGGCTTTTTTTGATAGGTTTCTGCGTCCCAGAAGTCGTAGTTTTCATATTCTTTAAAAAAACGTGTATCAAATGATCTATCGTGGTTTCCTGCAATAAAGATTGCCCCGTATGTGTAGTTTTTACTTTGTTCAACCAGCCACTTAATAAAACTCTCTACTTCGCCTTTTTGGCCAGTACCTGTAAAGTCACCGCTATGTATAAGCAAATCTCCTTCCGGAAGGATTGGCCCTAATCCCTTTGTAGACAAGTGTTTATGTCTATTGTGAGTATCGCTAATCAAAACTACTTTCATATGCTAAATATAAATAGAAGCCCTCTGATTTAGAGGGCTTTTCTTAACTTAAAACATACTACCGGTTAAACCGTCTTCTTTTTTCTTATCATCCTTCTTTTCAAAAATAACTGATTCAGTGGTTAGTATAGTTCCTGCTACTGAAGCGGCATTTTCTAAAGCAGTTCGGGTAACTTTTGCCGGATCTAAGAGACCGGATTCCATTGCAGTTACTACGTTTTGAGTTTTAGCGTTGTACGTATACAGTTCTGCTGAACTCATTCTTGCATCGCTTATGCTTCTCAAAATAGAATAATAGTCTTCAACTCCGCAATTACTTAGAATTGTCTTGAAAGGCTGATAGCAGGCTTTACGTACAATATCATAACCGAGCATTTCATCAGCAGACATCTCCTTAGGTACTACTGTAAGTCCGAAGGCTTCAATCAATGCTACTCCACCTCCCGGTACCACTCCTTCTACCAGAGCTGCTTTAGTTGCAAACAGAGCATCCTCTACTCGATCTTTTTTCTCTTTGATTTCGATATCTGAATTACCGCCTACTGAGATGATAGCTACTCCGCCCACTAATTTCCCCAGTCTCTCCTGTAGTTTTTCTTTCTCATAGAAAGATGTTGCTTTATCAATTTGATCTTTAATCTCCTGGGCTCTCAAGGTTATAGCGTCTTCTCCGCCCTTTCCGTCAATTACAGTTGTAGTTTCTTTGGTTACTGTTACTGTTCTAGCAGACCCAAACATATCCCCCAGTTGTACAGGAGTTAGCTTGTCTAGTTTATGTCCTTTATTTTTAGAGATAACCTGACCTCCAGTTAGTATGGCTAGGTCTTCTAAGATTAGAGTGCGACGTTCTCCGAAATCAGGAGCTTTAACAGCTACTACCGATACGATTCCGCGCATTTTATTTACAATCAAAGTAGCAAGAGCTTCATCTTCAACGTCTTCGGCTACAATCAGCAGGGGCTTTTGATCTGAATTAGCTTTGCTTAGAGCATTAATTATTTCAGCTGCTTTAGTAATCCGTCCGTCATAAACCATAATATAGGGTTCGTTTAGAACCGCTTGCATAGCTGTGTTGCTGGTAACAAAGTAAGGTGATTTATACCCTCTATCAAACTGCATACCTTCTACAACTTCTAAAGTTGTTTCTCCGGTCTTACTTTCTTCGATAGTGACAATACCTTCACGCCCTACTTTTTCAATTGCTGTAGAAATTAAGTTACCTACCTCTACGTCGTTGTTAGCAGAAATAGTAGCTACTTGCTGAATTTGTTCTTGAGAGGCTATGTCTTTTGACAGCTTTCGGAGTTGTTCTACTACCTGTCCTACATACTTATCAATCCCCTTTTTAACCTCAACCGGGTTAGATCCTTGATTGATTAGTTTCAAGCCCTCTTCTACCATTGTAGTTGCAAGAAGGGTAGAAGTAGTAGTTCCGTCTCCTGCCTCATTAGCAGACTTTATAGATACCTGTTTTACTAGTTGTGCTCCAAGATCTTCAACCTGGTCTTCTAATTTTCCAAAAGCTCTTGCGCAACTAACTCCGTCTTTGGTAACTCTTACCTCTCCTTCGGGACTTTGGACTAAAACAGTACGACCGCCAGGGCCTAAAGTTGATGAAACTGCTTGATTCAGCTTTTTAATCCCGACTAATAGCTTATTTTTTAATTCTGTTCCTTGCAAAAACTCTGTGTAACTCATTTTATTCGTTTTTATTTTTGTTTATGTATTTAACAACACCGTTTATTTTTTAGCTCAGTCCCAAATGCCGTTGTTGTCATCTTGAATTAATTTTGAATAAACGTCTTGTTCTTTACAAATAAAATATTCTTCCCCTTCTACAGTCACTCGTAGCGATCCTAATTTAGGGATAAGTACTTTGTCTCCTACTTTAAGTGCAGACTCAACAAACTTGTCTGAGTTGTAGTTATAGGTTCTTGAAGTAGCTACAACTTGACCTATCTCCGGTCTTTCTTTACCGAGGTCAGGTATAACAATATTACCGTACATTTCTTCTTCCGTCTCAATAGGACGTAGAATTAAATACCCGTTTAACGGATGCAATTTCGACATACAATCTTTTATTTTAATTTAAGGAATTATTTCCAAATCTACAACTGTTTCTACAAAGTAAAGTATTCCGTCTTTCTTAAGAACAGTATCAGCCTGTAGATGTTCTTTCCAAACATCGATAATAGGTCTGTGCTCCTCTTTAATTAACTTCTTAACTAGGTAGAGCTTGTCGTTGAGAGTAATAAATTGTTTTGTTAGGGATGTCATAACCGATACTTAGCAGGCTTGTTGTTAGTGTTAAATTAAAGCTTTAGGGGTGTTTATTGAAATCTTTCGGGCAGCTTTACCTTCTGCTACCGGAATGGTCAAAGTCAGTAAACCTTTATCGAGGGAGGCCTCTAACTTAGTTAAGTCAAACTTAGTAGAAATTTTCCAAGTAAGGTCAAACCCTGACCGTTTAATTCCTCTGTAGATAGGTTGCAGTTCTTGTTGCGGAAGTTTTTCATAACAGATACGCAGTGTATCATTTTCAACTGAGATTTCAATATCCTTGTCTTCAAGGCCTACTGCGGCAATTTCAAATTGAATGCCGTTATCTGTTTCATAAATGTCTACCGGGTGAGTAATTTTCTGCGTAATTGCAGAAAAGTGTGCTTGTGTTTCTCTTAAATCTTTCCAGAGCAAGTCAAACGGATCGAGCTCAAACGCGGGTCTAAATATCGCTGTCATAGTTTTTGTTTTGTGTTCCCTTACGGTGAACGGTTACTTAATTGATTAAAACCAGGCCTGCTAAGTACCTTTTGTTTTAATAAATATATAGTAGTCAGCAAGAAATTACACTTTTACTAAGGTTTATTTTTACAGTTCTCTCCGTGCCATTGTTTTATAACGGCAGCTTGATTCTTATGGCCGCAGTATGGACACTCAATTTTAGGGTGTGTCTTTGAAACTCCCGTAAATACTTTACAGTTATCAAAATGCCATCTCTTCATGTTATTCTGAGGGCCTGTTTTTTGACAGTGTGGGCATGTAATCTCTTTTAAGTTTGATTGTCTTAGGTCTGGCCTTTTAACTCTTCCACGTCTACTGTCAGCATTCTTTTTAATAACATCCGGTCTCATTAACGGGTTATTCTTTGCTATCTTTCGTTTACATATTTCTGCATACTCTAATCTAAAATTTTCATAAATTCTCGCACTTGTAACATACCTTACCTGGTCTTTCCCTTTAGCGTTCATTAAAATCCAGAAAGCATGTCGCAGTCCTTCCGAGTTTGGGTATATTTTACAAAGTAATCTATGAGCTATGTAATGTTCTTTAGCAGTCAATAATACTCTGTTCTCTTTTTTATCAGAACCGCCTAAACATCTAGGTACTATGTGATGATTTTCATAGTAAGGTCCTCCTTTAATTTTCTTTCTTCCGTTACTTTTAGCATTGTTAATTAGATCGTTGTAAACCTTCTCGTAGTTCATCCCGTATTTATTTATTTATAAATAGGTATGATTGTTACAATCAGGTATGGCCGTCTCGAAAATTAACCGAAACTTCTGGAATCGCTACTAAGTCTACTCCGTCAAGTTTAGTTGTATTTTCCATACAATCTTGAACAATTTTACACGCCTCTTCTACATACTTCTCCTTGACTTGACACACTAACTGATCGTGTATTTGACATATCACCTGCCCTTCTACGTCCGTTTCTTTAAATCTTCGGTTAATTTGAAGTGCAGCTCTATTTACAATACTTGCTGAGTAGCTCTGGATCTGGTAGTTGAGTACTTGATTAAGGGCGTTTTTATAATCTCTATACAAGTTAGTAGTTATTTCAAGTCCATACTCTTGCTCTACTTGCTTTCTAAACTTCCAATCGTCGATAAGCTTATCTCCAAAAGCTTCGTACAGCTCTTTTGCTTGAGGTAAATGTCTGATACGCCCGACCTTATTCTTAATATAACCGTTTTCCTTTACAAATTGTCTTGAGTTTTCCATCCATTTTCGAAGTTCCGGAAATCCCTCTAGATAGCCCTCTCTAAGTCTATGTCCTTCCTCTTTAGCGACTCCTAAAGACATTGCAAGTGCGTAACCTGATAGCCCGTAGGGAACTCCTAGTGAATAGGCTTTAGCTGTCTGTCTTTTAACCGGGTCTACCTTCTTAAGGAAGTTAGGGGCTTTTGTGTGAGCACTCACTCCTTCTAGCTTTTCAGTTTTGATAGCAATATGAGAATAAAAATCTAAGTCGTTATTAAAGATATCTTTTAACCCTTGATCTCCTGCTACCGTAGCAAATACCCGCGGTTCAAGAGAAGCGTAGTCAGTATCTAACAGCTTAGTGCCCTCGTCGCAGATAAAAAATGCTCTAACTACATTAGTGTAGTTCATAATCATCTCTTCATCTTGTCCGGGCTCTAGCGGTTTAGGTAACTGCTGCATGTCGGAGCCATACCTTCCTGATACTGTGCCGTTCTGCTTGAAATAAGGATAAAACCTTCCGTCTTCTGCTGAGTCTAAGAATCGATCAACGTATGCAGTTTTAATCTTGGTAAGCTTATTGTATAGTCGTAAGTGTTTAGCCCAAGCATATTTTCCGCTTATAGACTGTATCATATCTTCGTCAAATTGAGGTTTTCCTTTTGCAGTACTTGATATGGGCTTTTCACCAAGTACATCAAAGGCTATCTTACCCATTTGGTCCTTAGACTGAATGTTAAAAAACTGTCCGTTGTTATCTTCTTTCCATAAAGATAGGCTTGTCTTTACAATTTGCTCTTTGGTAAGGTACTCTATATCCCCGCTAATCAAATAGTCTTTTATAGTAGAGGATGGTAGACTCGTCACAGCCGCTTTGTTTATAGTATACTTCCCTGTCTTTTCAGATTTCGGTAATTCAATATTATTATGTTCTAAAAGACGTTGTGCAAAAGTACCTTTACTTTTAGGCGGATAAGCTTCTACGGCCTGGTCAATAATCCAAGCTCTCACTTTAGGTTCACTTAGTAGTTCCTTTACCACTAAGCTAGCCTGTTCTTCTAAGTCTTCGGTAATACTATCTTTAGTTTTTTCAATTAACGGAATATCTAACCTAATTCCATGCTCTTCCATAGGTATAGTAACTTCCCTGTAGACGGGCATTACTTCTTCTTCAAAGAAAAACTCCTCAAGACCCTCTTCGATTAACACTTTAAGAAAATGGTGGTAGATTCGAAGAGTTAAGTCTGTATCTGCAGCAGCATATTTAGACAGTATCTTTAAATCTGCTTTATAAATCTCGTAGTTTTCTTTAGAAGTAGACCCTCCGTTTGCTTTAATACTTTCTTTCAAAGCTATCTGTTCTTCGTTAGCTTCTGATTCTACATCGAGCCCTATCTCCTTCTGTACCATTATTGCAATGGATTTCAATCCAAAAGGATTACCGTACCCGAAAGCTCCTTCTTCTTTTACCGTGTGTACTAGTAAGGCAGTATCTGCATGCAGGGACGGCAGTAAGTCGATACCGTAAAAATTCTTAACATACCGTAAGTCAAAGGAAGCATTATGGCATACAAGCTTTTTACCTACAAGTTGATTTATAACATAACGTGCTAGTTCATGTGCTCCTTTACCCTCTATCTGCACCTCCTCTAACCGGTCTACATTCCAGACCATAGTTGGCATGTAATACCCCTTGCCTACTTCTCCTGAGGCAGAAAACCCGATAATTCTTCCTCTTCTTGGGTTCAAGCTATCGGTTTCAGTGTCAAAGCTTAGCAGTTCGTTACCTCTTATATGCTCAATAAACTCTTTTAACGTTTCTTTACTGTTGACAGTTACATAACTTTTTTGCTGGGTCATACACCTTGTTGATTCTCTAATAAATTCTTTGCTTCTTCGTACGGCATTACAAGCTCTTTCTTCTTACTGCTGGTCTCTTTTACGATGTCCAATTCCTGGCACAGAGTCGTAAATGCTTTCAACTCTTTTTGAGTGCATGAAATGTTTTGAGTCTGTACCAAGGAACGGAACTTATTAAAAGACAGAGTAGGGTCACCGGCGTGCTTTTTACCGTTTTGATAATACAATTTAAGAAGCTTTAAGTTAAGCTCCAACTGTTTATACTTGGGTGTTTGCAGTAATTTCTTAGTTTCATCGTAGCTGCCTATTGTGTAGTATGCATTAAATCCTACCCCTATTAGTATTAGCAGTTCAAGGAATACTGTTATGTAAAAAAAAGCTGTAGAGTTTTCACTGCTCGTATCTAATTTGTTAGCAGCTTTTTTTTCACTTCTAACCTCTATTTCTCTTAACTTACTTTCTTTTGCTTGCTGTAAGGAAGCTACAATAGAATCTCGATACTGTCTCTCTATTCGAGTTTTTCCTGGTTGTGCTCTATAGTAAGTAATTTCTTGGTCGTAGTATTTTGCAATAGAATCTGCTTTTGCTGCTGACGCTGTTTCTATTATAGTTTCTATAGTTTCTGAGTTATCTACAAGCCTGTGAGCTCCTTTAATAGAAAGATAAAAGCTACCTACAATCAACCCTAGACATACTGCAGAACCTCCAATAAGACTTAAACTAAGCTTTTTAGCCTGTAGGATACCTATAGACAACTGTTCTAAGGCAAACCGTTTAGTTAGTTCGTACCCTGTTAAAAATAGAGCTACAAATACGGTAAAGAAAGTATCTTGGTACGGAAACAGAGGCGGTATACTTTCTGTAATTGACTTAATGAAAAAATACCCGAAATAGATTAAAAAAATATTTCCTAAAAAAGAAAAATAGTATAAGATTCTGTTTAAGGTTAAGTAGTTTTGCTCAAGCTTATGTACTTCAAGTCTAAGTTTTAGCTTTTCGTATTTGTCTAGTTTCATTTTAATGTTTTATAGTTCTTCGGCAATACCCAGTAACTCCTCTCCTACTAGCATCCCGCCGGCTGCATGAAAGTACCAAGAATCCGCACACATTAATGCTATACCTGCAAATATCCTAACTACTGATTTTATCAGACTAATTATAAAATGCCAGCGTGTTTTTGACTCTCTAGGTTGCATATCTTACTGTGTTCTCTGTTTATCGTGCATCCACTGGCCGTTATACTTTTCAGCAGGAGCACATTCATGAAAGTATATTTGAGCTACACGTGCATCTCTTTCTATAAATATAGTTTCAGTAACTAGCATAATAGTACCCATGTTATCTGTTTCAAAACCTGGATCAAACACAGGAGAGTTAATTAATGCTCCATTTCTCCAAAGAGATGAACGTTGTTTAATAAACGCTACTCTGTTTTCAGGTATCTTACAGCCTTCCCAAAACGTAACGTCATATGTACCCCGATGTAAAAGCCATCCCTCTATTCCATCTACCTGTACAGTATTTACAGGAGTGTATGTGGTCAGTTCAGTTTTATCTTTGAGTACTTTACCGATTTTATAACCTGTAAAGTGAACCATACTGTGGATATTATTAGGATCTCCTACTCTATTTACTGCCTTAAGTGTAACATCGTAGCCGACTTGTGCTGCTTTACCTTTCGTCTCACTTAACTTTAACAGTCCTTCTTCTAGTATCTGATTTGAGTTTAACATCTTATTTCTTTTTAAACGGAACTTTTTTATTTAATGTACTACGTCTTCTTTCACATCCACAATCTTCTTTGCCTAGTAGCTGTGCTATCTTCTCAGCTAGTCTATCAAGATAGAAAAACTTTGTGATCTTTGCAACTAAATCTCCTAAGCCTTCCATAATTTAATCAGTTTTTACAGGTATTTTCGTTTTTATACCGTCGGGTTCGCTATTCAATTACATAATAGACCTCTTTTTTACTGCGTCACTAACGTGCATCATAAACTCTGCTCTTGCTGAATCTTCTGTTAGAAAGCATCCTGATAGTTTAGTGGTTTGCATGCTAGCGCCTTGATGCTTAACTCCTCTACAACTTACACAGTTGTGAGTAGCGTCAATAGATACTGCAACCCCTTGGTTTTTTTCACAGATGGTACTTATTGCATTATGTATTGCTACGGTCAGTTGCTCTTGAATAGCACCGCGTCTACCAAAATGTTCCACTACTCTATTAAGTTTAGAGAGTCCAATGACTCTTCCGTCTAGAGACGGTACGTAAGCAATTGTAACAAACCCTCGAATCGTCTCGTGGTGGTGTGAACACATACTTGTGAGTGGAATATTGCTTTCTACAATTAATCCATCATAGCCGTCAGCAGGAAAACTTGTC
>ERZ869929.718-NODE-718-length-16049-cov-6.951482_pt1 | contig 16049 bp, 35 predicted proteins | sample MGYA00579312_ERZ869929 | MGnify/ENA primary metagenome ERZ869929 (study PRJEB32216, sample SAMN09231818) | wastewater metagenome | place: USA: Maryland | collected 2016-08-09 | study: EMG produced TPA metagenomics assembly of the PRJNA472060 data set (Reclaimed... | reverse complement strand
GTGCCAACCTGCTCGAAGTAAACGCTCTAAGTATTTCATAACCTATGCCTCCAAAATAAGTGCCTAACGGTTTGCGTTAGCGGCGGGTGGATTGAGCCAGAGCCACCGCCACGCAAGACCATAATTTTTAGCCCGACTGTTCACCCGTCCGCTGCACGCTTTGTTAGACCCCGCCACCGTGTATCAGGTTTCTATAAGCCATCACTGACGCGGCGGGGTAATGAATGGTGGGCTAGTGGTACGGCATTATTCCTTTCGGGCATGGTTCCTTCTAGCCAGGCTCCCTAAGTCCGCCGTACGTGCGCCATGTCATTTCAAAGAACATCCTTTAGTTAGTGGGCGACAATTAGGACATGGATATTCAACGCGCCCAGTATCCTTGCATGCTTGGCATTGATAATCTATTGATATTTCTCCATGCGCTCCAATGTTTAGGGCGTTTAGCAATAATTTCTTTGCGTGTTCATCGGTTACGGTTTCGAGACAATAAGATAAAGCCTCATCAGCAGCCGATTTGTATTTTAGGAGAGACGAAACACATGAAGCAAGTTCTGAATTTACTTCTATCGTAATTTCTGCATGTTTTATATCTGCCATAACTGAAACGCTCCGCATCTACAGTGAATAATTATTTCGCCGTGAAGTGTTCCGCATTTACATTTACCGTTTGTCGCGTCTCGTAATTCGAGTGATCCGCGCAGGCGTTTGATTTGTTTGTGCAAATCCTTGATCTCAGTACGCGCCCACGCGAGAGGATCAACACCAGTTTCTGCAATCTCGTCATCCCAGCCAAGCTCACCAAGTAATTCATCGAAACAAAATTGTAAATCTTTTATCGTTGGCGGCTTTGTCGCTGTTTCGTGCCGAAATCTTGACGGGTAATCTTCGCCATGCAAATCAGCCCATTCTTTTAGAGACATTGTTTGCTCCTTCCTTCGCTATCACGAAGGGGTCTAACGGTTTGCGTTACCTGCGCTGGGGCACGCACAACCGTCCAATTATTGCCCAGCCTGCCCCACGTCGGGTGCACGCTTTGTTAGGTGGCGTTACCATCTAGCAAAACCTCAACATCTTCGGGTGACAACTCTTGCAAAAGATTGAAGTGACCAGAGGAGTCTATTTCTGCCATATCGTAATCACCAACAGTATTTGGATAAATGGCGATAAACTTTTCATACTGCAAATCTTTTTCTGCACCACTATAGTCAAATTCCTGTTTTACAATGAGCGGGTAAATGTCGCCGTTATACCTAAATTTTATTGCCATGTTTCTCCTTTTACACGAAGCCACCTAACGGTTTGCGTTAGCGGTTTGCCGTATTACCGAATTGACAATGTTTGCTGTGGATGCCGTTTACCTCACAACCACAGACAGCGCACAGTATAGGCAAATCCGCTGCACGCTTTGTTAGGTGCGCTTGAAGTTGCGCCACTAACTCAGGCAATAGGGAATTAGGTATTTTTATATCGCCTAAACCTTCATGCCAAAACTCTTTTTCTTGCCGAACTTCAATTAGCATGTATTCTTTCGTTGGACAAATTTTTATATTTTGCATGTAAGCACCTAACGGTTTGCGTTAGCGGCGTTTGCCCGTTTACAATATTGACAATCCAACGGATGACCACTAAGCAAATAATAATACCCTTTTCCCTCGCACACAGGGCAAACGTCCGCTGCACGCATTGTTAGTTTGCGCCGCTCGCGTGAAGGCGGGATTGCTGGCAATGTATCTTTGTGGCAATCACAATCACAATACGCATGATCGCCGCCTACCTGACTATTTATTTGGCAATTTAGATTGCACATAAAACTCCTATGCTGGCAAAAAGTCAAACTAACTACTGTTTAACAGTTGTTTTGTGTATTTTCCACTGGATACATAACCATCAACATCTGCAACTGTACCCAGCGGGAGAACGTGTAACCAGTTCGTTTCTTCCATGTCTTTTTAGCCGCTAAAAGTTCCTTCGTCATACTTACGTTCGTCCTGTATGCTGGGTCAACAGATCGCGGGCGTCCTGTTGCGAAGTTGGCTCTGTACCATTTGCCGTCAACGTGTTTATGCGCGTGTGATGCCATGTTCGTTTGAGGGCGTCCCCCCCTGACGCCCTCGGATGGGGGTGGTTACGGATAAACTTCGTCGGCGGTTGGTTCGTCTGCCGTCTGTTGCTTTTCCTTCGGGTCAAGGAATTTCAGTTCGGAGACATTGACTTCAAATGACGCGCCGCTTGTCCCGTCGCTTTTCTGCCAAACGCGGGGGCCGCCAGTTCCAACGTCGGGCTTCATTCTGCCCTCAATCAAAACCTTTGAGCCTTTATGTTTGCAACTTCCGCCAGCTTTCCCCACGCCTCGCAACGGAACCAAGTCGTTTCTCTGCACGTCTCGCCATTCTTGGAATACGTGCGGGAACAGGCGACTGAAAACGATGTGACCGCCTGTCCTGCTGGGGTGTAGCGCATTTCAGGGTCTTTCCCGACATTGCCAACGATGATGATTGTATGAAACATTATTTTGCCTCTTTGATTTCTTCGGTCTCAGCTTCAATTGCATCATCTGTATTTAATTCAGCCCTGATTGCCTCTTGAAGTTTTTCGTCACCGGATAAATCCATGAACTTTGAAAGGGCGATAAACACGGTCTTCATTTCCATTGTCGGGCGTTTCTTTTCATCCTTCCATGCGCCGTATTGTGAGTTGTAATTATCCGGCGCCCACGTCTTTGCATGTTCGTGGATTTCTTCGGTTGTCATCCAAACGGTTTTTTCAAACCCTTTGTTGGTTTTGAAGTATCCTAGATAACCGATAATCTTTGATTTCGGTTTTCCGCTTGTTACTTCTCGGTATCCATCATGCAGACCCGTTATGTCGGGGTTTGGAGTTGCAAGAACATTGCCAGATGAAAAGCGATGTAAGCCAGTGGACACGTCAAGATAAACCCGCTCCCCCTCGTGAATTGGGGAGACATTGATTGTCCTGTATTTATTTGTCCGTACTGCAAGATCGAAAAGCCCGTGATAGTGAGGCTGAAAACAGGCAACGGTTTCGTAGTGTTCAGGTGCGCTTTTTGTTGCCTTCACTTTTTGGGAGCGCGGTATCAAATATGCTTGACGCGCAACAGGGTCAAGAGATAACCCCAAAGAAGCTGAACGAAGGGTAGACTTAACCAAACTTTTCGGGGTGCATTCCAAAAGTTTTGGATTGTCTGCAATGACTATCAGCGCGGATTGTACGTAAGAATTCGCGCCGTATTTCCCTCGCACTGCCTCAAACTTTGAAAGAATATCGGGGGATTTGAATAGTTCAATTGCAGTTTCTTTTGTTAATGTATCCATTTCTTTACTCCTGCCACTCCTAAAAAATGGCTACTAAATCCGTCCTAAGACGGTTGACTAACTAAAGGGAATTTCTTCGATGTTATCGAAATCAATGACGGGCATATCTTCGCATGGCGTGACATCGTATTCCGAAGACTGCGGGAACGGGTCGCGGGCATGGGGGCTTTGGGGAAGTTGCACTGGGTCGGATTGCTCAAACAAAAATTCACAGCCGAACATTTCCGCGATCTCCAAAACCTCCTGCCGCTCACGTTCTGGGTCGGGTGTGTCAACTTCATCAAGCCGGTCGGCTTCGTCCGCGATTTCTGCGGCGAAGATGCAATCATGCAGAACGTCCGCGTCGGTTTCGGTGGTCTGTCTCAGGTACAGGTTCCGCGCGCCTTCGTTCAATGCGCGGCGCATGGTGCGGGCGTCGATCTGCTGTTGGGGTTCTGTCCATCCGTTCATGTCAGTCTCCTTTGTTTTCAAGTACCCGCCGCCTGATCTGACGGCGGGGTCTTGCCTCGGTGGTTTGGTGTCCGCTCTCACGCTGCCTCTAACCACAAGCAAATAATAGCACCTTTGCCGTCCGATTTCAATATGACGAATGTCACTAAAATGTCATGACAAGTTTATTACATATTTTGCTTGAATTCTGCTTGCATCCGTGCTAATATCAAGGTGCGGAAGTAACCAGCCTACCGCTCCCCTTTTTGAAAGCCCCGCCGTCAAACAAGATTGCTTGTGCGCCCGTGAAATTCGGTGAACAGAAGAAGCACAGCACGCCAGATCAGGCGAACCGTTTGCAGAAAATAGAAAGACGTTCAACTGCGGCGGCGGGGCGAAAGGTAGACTAACACTTTACACACGGGCGCAGGTTGGACACGGTTGCGAAATGGATTACAGGAGCAACTAGACGGATCGTTACCGTCACCGCCCGCCAAAATCAAAGAAAGGACAAACGCAATGTTAGACGAAATCGTCATCACCTTTGAGAATTGCCATTTCAAGAAAATCGAAGTCAAGCAGAGCGGAAGCCAAAAGCCAAACGTGAAAGTTACACCTTCATCGGTTGTCCAGGCTCTTAGCTTGTCCAGGCTCTTAGCTCCGTCAGGTCGACAGAATTGCATCCGCAAAAGGGGACGCAGAATCCGCAGCACTTCCACATCAAACTGCCGAAGTGGATGACAGGTAAATAACATAGCAGGCGGAAGGTCGGTATCTTTTGACTCTCATAAAGTCAATTAACTGAGTTCAACTCTCAGGCGTTGCTACTATACAAGAAAGGACAAACCATGACCACAGTACATATAGATGAAGAAGTACCCGCTTCAGCTAACATGACGATAGCCGCAGATAAAAGCGATTACGAGATGGAAGGCTGGGCACAACGGCGCGGAATCAATGAAATCTGGCTTCACGACATGGGTGGTGAGCGGTTTGTTTCGTATCACGTGGATTTTGCGCCCCGTGAATACTCGCTGGAAGAACTGCTTGGATTATGAAAAAGCCAAAGCAATTACTGGTCGTCCCACCGTGTCCAAATCCCCTATGCGGGTGTTGCCTGCTGAGATCATGGACGATAAAAAAGGGGATGGTACACGGGATTTGTAACGGCTGCGGCGGACGGGTGATACTTCCTGAAAGGATGATGAGATGAACGGATACAAGATAGTAATTTTCCGCCCGTGTTATTGCAGGGGAAAGTTCACCCACAACACAGTAACCGAGAAAACGATTCACGCAGAAACCGAAAAAGAGGCGCGGGCGCAAATACACCTGAAACCAGAATGCGAACTGTTTGGAGATTATTCGGTAGGTGATGAGTTTATACAATCTGTGCGCTTACTTGGCAGAGTCGTAGAGCGCATCGAATATGATTACATTCTGGACGATACTCCCGCTTGACACGGGAGCGGAAATTGGTACTTGAAATCCCATACGGGATGTGATAAGATTTACTTAGGCGCGAGGATTGACACCCTCTAAACGAAAGCGCCGAATCCAAGTGGCTCAACAACTCTTTGCGAGTTAAAGTCTAGTGGTTTTCTGGTACGCCCCCCGTCAAGGGGCATGTCAAAAGACCACTTGGAGCCGAAAGCCACTAGACCTTAATTTACAAGGAGTTTTTGTATGTATACATTAGGAATAAATGGCAAGAAAATAAATATAAGGCGAAAGATTTTTGATGGTGTTGAATATATGTTATCTGATTCAGATGGAGAAACAGAGCTTTGGATAGCATCCGGGGGAATGAAAATTAATAGTAAGTGTGCAAAGTGTGGGTATGATGGTGTTTCGCTTGACAAACATCACGTAAAGGGAAGAAAAAACTCTGATGAGACAATACTACTTTGTGCAAATTGCCACAGGGAATTACACATGGAAAAAGGTTACAAGCTATGAAATTTGAAAAGCTAACGTACACCCAAACCCCAAACAGTCTATTTTCTGTTATGAAGGAAATGGATGAGTGCGAATTGAAAGTAGTTTTATTGATTTGCAGATACACATTCGGGTATCACAGAGAAGAAGTAAAATTATCAACTCGTAAAATAGCCGATGAAATTGGCATGAGTATTGTCAGCGTTTCAAAGGGGGCGGAGCAGGCAGTAGAAAGGGGGTTGATTGAAAAAATAACGGACGGCAATAAAACTACCGTTTGGAGGGCTTTAGTTGATGATTCAGAAAGTGAATCGCGTGTGATTCAGAAAGTGAATCGCGGTGTATCAGAAAATGAGACACAGGTAGGGGTTAAAGAAACTATAAAGAAACAAAAAGAAATTAAAAGAAGCGCGGACAAGCCGCCCACCCCTCCCGAAGTAAAGTTGTTTAGGGAAGTGACAGAACGATACCCAAACAAGATAAACTTTCAGGACGTGACAAACATTATTCAGGGAGTTTCAAAACGGCTTGGACGCGAATGTTCCGCAGATGACTTGCGCCCGTTTTATGCGGCTTGGTGTGCTAATGGGTGGAACAAATTAAATCTTGCGTGGCTTGCTTATGCCGAACGCGGGGAGCTACCGACAATACAGAAAGGAAAATCAACCTATGGACAAAATAAACAAATCACTACACAGCCTGAGTACACGGATGCAGACAGGAAACTCGCTGAGCAAATCAGAGCCGAGCGCCAAGCCGTCTGTGTGTCATGAGTGTAACGGACAGAGATACTACGCCTATGATGTGGAATTCGGTCATCCGTATTTTGGACAGTTGTTTCCGTGTCCAGTTTGCAATCAGATCGCCATTGATTCGGCTTGTGGGCTAAAGACGCATGAAAGGTCAATTACATTGGATGCGCTGAAAACAAGCGGACGGATTGGTACGGCTAAAATGATTGAAGCTGCAACAAGGTTTATTTCCAAGCCGAGAGGATTTCTGTCCCTTCATGGAAGGTTCGGGAACGGTAAAACTACTGTACTTATGGCGATTGTCAACGGGGTAATAAATAATGGCACAAAAGCAAGATACCTGACAGCGTCCGAGCTTTTGTCCTATCTTCGGGAAACCTTCAACAATGAAACAAAAGAATCGGACTATGACAGGATTCACGAACTGGCAAAAATCCCCGTCCTGTGCATTGACGAAATGGACAAACTCAGGGACACGCCATACAGCCGCGAAATACAGCAGGAATTGATAAACCTTCGCTATCGTGACGCGGGCGTGCTGGGTACTGTTCTGGCCTGGAATGGTGAACTTGATTCGCTTCCGTGGCCGGCAGTTGTTTCCCGCCTTAGTGAATTTACGGTTATCAGGAATGATGATAGCGACATGCGGAAGCTGATAGGCGGTGTGCAATGAATGACACCATCACCGCCCGCCGTTTTGAACTTGAACAAATGCAGAACATCCCCGACATGCACGCATATTCTAAAGACTGGCAACTACTGGCGCTGGAATGTGACAAGCAGGGCAGAGTCGCAACCGCCGAAATGTGCCGCAGCAAGGCGAAACACTATTGCGAATTGGCGGGAGGCGAATATGTGAGGCTGGTTTATGATACATTTGTCGAGTTGATACCGCTAACCCCCGCCGATGCGCGGGAAGCAAAAGAAAGGAATGAGAGATGAAGCGATATTGGAAAACACCACCTAAAATGATGTCAGAATTGCAAGCAAAATATAATTTTGATTTTGACCCCTGCCCGCATCCAAGACCCGAAGGCTTTGATGGTCTGCTCGTGGATTGGGGTAAATGCAATTGGGTGAATCCACCGTTTACTGGCGGTGTGATGGCGTGGTGTCGTAAAGCAATCGCAGAACGTGAGCGCGGAAATATGACTGTGCTTATCCTACCGATTTATCAGGTCCGCGCAATTTCTGTTTTGGATGACGCTGGAGCAGAATTGACGTATGCGGGAAAGCCTCAATGGTTGGCGCTCGAGGATGATGAGCCTAATCCAGTAAGGTTACAGGATAGGCAGCCGTGCTTATTTGCAATCTTGCACCCCGCACCATGCAAATTGACTCCGATGAGAACTCCATCATTTTGCTATGAGGGTGTTAAATATTATTGCAAAACCCATAACAGTTTTACGTGTGCATCCGCCCCCGTGCGGGACGGTGAAAGGAAATGACGATGCAAACAGAAAACTTAGAACGGCTGACAATGATAATTCACACCTACGAATGGAGCCAAATGACGCTGGGCGATAAATTGCAGTTGGTGCTTGACTCCCGCGCCGAACTCGCCGCACTGAGAGCGGAAAACGCCAGCCTCAAAAAGTTGATTACGGAATGGCGGGAAGCCGCTGGTAACGCTATTGTGTTTCCAACGGACGCGGCGCTTGGATTGCCGTTCACCACCCCTTCCGATGTGGAGCCGACACGGGCAGAGATTGTAGGGACAGAATGAGAGTAACCAACCGCATAAACGACGCCCGCAGGATTTACGAGCGCCTATCCACCAAAGGCGAAACCGCCCGCCCATATCTCTTGCGGATGTGCGGCGGGTCAAATCATAGGCTTGCTCAAGCGATTGCACAATTACGAAATGATGGGCATGATGTCCAGTGTGTAACGGCTGGGAAGTTTGTTTGGTACAAATTGGCTTAACCATACGCGGGTGCATGGAAACCGCCCGCTGATGTAGTCCCCGAACATGACGGGGCAGCCCGCCGCCCGCCTGAAAATAGGGATGGGCGGCGGGCATCTTGACAGGAGGTTGACAAGATGAGTCGCAAGGTGTAAAATAGAACTGAATAAATCAGACGGAAGGTATTTATATGTCGAATAAAACAGATAAAGAAAAACAAACGGTCAGGGAGATTGTAAAAGACTCAATCATAAACAACCCCGAACAAACGCTCGAAGATTTGGCGGAGGTTGTTTATTCGGAACTTGGATACCGCCCCGCAAAAGCGACCTTGCTTGTTATTCTGGCGGGATTGGGGCGCAAGGCAAAGCGCGTGACGCGGTGGGAAAAAGAGGATTGGGACGTGAATAGATGACCGATAAAAAGGTAGACTCTACCCCTCTTGACCCTGAACTTGTCAAGGACATACAGGGAAATTCCGCGATTTACGATGCAAGCCAACGGCAGGCAGATGACTGCAAATGGAATATTGCCCGACGTGTCAATGAAGATTGGGAAGAGCATAAAACGCTTGTGGATGAAAACGGGGAATTGTTCTTTGCCGACAAAGATGTTTATTACGCGGAATGCTCACGGGTTGCGAATATTGGATTGAAGCATCCGCGATTTGCGGCAAGCGGTCAGACCTTACGTCGCTGGTGTGAGGTGGAAGCGACATACCGCAGATTTGAACATGCTGACAAATTCCTTGACGCATTATCATTTGAACATCTGCGAATGGCTAAGAGTCTGGCGTTCAACGGCAAGGTAAAAAATCCAGTCCTTGCCCTTGCGGAGGCAGTCAAGAATAAATGGACTGCTAAAGAAATGGATTACCACTACGACCCACCTACCATCATCCATCCATACGACGCCATGAAAGAACGGCTTGCAGTGATGTCAAATTACAAGAGTTGGGAGTTTTTGAAAAGCGTTGAAAATAAGAAAGCCTGTATTTATCATGCCGAGGAAATACGCAAGATCGTAGAAGCTGAAATACTGGCGGAAGGGAAAGCGGTATGAACGCACAAAAAATAAAAGAACGCTTCGATTTTTACGTCGCCAATCACGAAGGGATTTATCCTCCGTCCGCAAAAGGACGCGGCGTGTATGTCGGTATCCTGAATAAAGTTTGTAAAGGCGACGCCAACAGAAAGCTGGTACTGAAATACTTGTTGAAGAAGTTTTGCGACATATCCCCCGTTGAGTTAGAGCGATTTATTGGGATGATTTTGGGTGAGGTCGTGAAAGTTGAAGGACAATTGGAATTCGCCGCGTAATGGACTGGCGTACCCGTCTCTATGACCGTTATCCCTGGCTGGTGGGCATGTTTGGACTAGCGCCCTACCGTCGGCGCCGCCGCGTTATCGTTTGGCAGAGTTGGTACGATGTACAGGATGGAAAGGACTTGACATTATGAGCGGTCAAATCATGGGACATGTAAAGGACACGCCGCATGTCCGCGAGTTGGAAGACAAATATAATCGCGGGCTTGTCGGGTATTCCGCCCGCTGGCGCGTGGCTGGTGACGTGTACAGGACTGAAATTTTTGATGGTCAATGGTGCGGAGTGTACCCGCTGAAACTAGAGGACTTGGAGGTCTACAATGTTTCTACTGATATTTAGTTTTTACAGCAAGATGTTTGAGAATTGGGAATACTACGCCGTAGTAGAGGCGATTATTGAGGGCGGTGCGTTGACGCTGTATATTGTGATGGAGGTAACGAAATGAAAAACGAATGGCTGAAAAATATCTTTAGTTTTTTTGCAGACTTATTGAACAACGCGGAGCGCGGGATTGTGGATTTTATTAGCGCATTTGTTCCCTATGCCGTGCCTATTATCCCAGCATATCTTACGTTTTACCATACTCAGGATATGATGGACTTCCCCGCTTGGGTGGCGTGGACTTCCGCTTTTGTGGTTGAGGCGTTGGGGCTTGCGTCTGTTGCTACCGTTGTGCGCTTTTACCTGCATAACAAACGATACAAGAGTGAGCAGAATAGAGCGCCTTTCTGGATTGCTTTTGGCGTTTACATTTTCTATATTGTGGTGGTTATTACCGTCAACGTTATTCTTGAAGTTGTAGCAAACACGCGCGGCGGATGGATTATCACCGCAATCGGTTTGTTTTCCCTGCTTTCCTTTCCATCTGGCGTTTTGATTTCAATCCGAACCCAATACCGCGAAATGCTTGACCAAAAACAGGCGGCGAAACAAGGAACGCAAAAGCCGAACAATGACAATCAGACCCAGCCTCAGCGCGAACAAAAGCAGAAACACGCGAGCGATTACAAGGACAGAATCCCTGTCATGCTTAAGGCTGAGTTCGACAAGAGCGGCAAGGTGTTGACGCCTAAAGATATTACTTCCGCCCTGAAATTAGACCACGAAAAAAACAAGGGCTATGTCTCAACCGCCCGCTCGAAATGGATGCAGGAGAGCGGAATTGCAAGTTCTGACCACTTCAAAATTTAGAGGTTCTGGGTGGGGTTCTGTAGAACGTTCTACAGAACCCCAAAGTTCTACCGCCGTGCTGGAAAAGTTCTGTATTTTCATAAAGGTTTTGTCAAGTTTTGTAGGTTTTCTACCGTTCTGGATGTAGAGAAAAACGAGTAAACGATGAAAAGAACTACCGCCCTGCTCATTCTTGGTTCTATCACCCTCTTGGTTCTGTGCGCTTGCAGTCCACACAAGATCACGAATGTAGTTTACACATACAGCGGGGAGGACGTGCGATTTGTTGACTTCGATATTGACCCGCCCGCAAGCGAGATACGTTTGAATGATGTTGAATGCTTGCTCGTTTCGGGCGGTACTCATGCCAGATGCGCCGTGAGTGCGTTTTCTGAAATTGTGATTGAAGGAAAATGACATGCTACATATAATCGGTTATATTTGTGTTGGCGTTTTGATTTTGTCGGCTGGCGTCTTTGTTTACGCCGTACTGACTGCTCAAAAAGTTGATGAAGAAGAAAACCCTATCGATGAATAAGACAAAGATACTCATTTTGTTAATTGCAGTAGTTTCGTTGGCTTGTAGTGTTACTATGGCTCCGCTTGTTAACACGTCGCCAGTGCCAACAGGACAGCCAACAGTTACTCGCCCAGCGCGGGTGAAACTGTCCGCAGTAGCGGAAACGCCCGTTTCGATGGTCGTGTGTGTAGACCACGCTAACGCCCGCAAGCAGCAACCAAACGGCGATTTGGCCGTTATCAAGCGGCTGGAGCGCGACAACGAAGTGACATTGACTGGTGATGTTATCGAGATTGGCGGCGAGAAGTGGCAGCCGACAAACTACGGATTGATCGACCCAAAGCTGTTATGTTTTTTGTAAGTCAGAAAAAGAGGTGAAAAATGAGACCGTTATTCTGTAATCACACAAATCAATACTGGTACGGGGCAGACGGTTGCCGCAAGTGCGACGAAATCAACGCCCGCGCCCGTGCCGCCAAAAAACAAGCGGAAGAAATCAAACGACTCCGAAAAGAGATCGAAAAGGTCGAAAAGAAAGTTGATGTGAAATGAATAAAACATTTGTCAGCGGGTTCGTGGTTTTCGTCCTTGTGGTTGTTGGTATAGCGATTATTGGTGTTGTGCAAATTGAAATCCAGCAGCCTGGTTATGCAAAATCCTTATTTGTCCCACAAGCGGCGCCCGAAACGCCGGAGCCTCCCATCTGGTTTATTGTCGGCATTGTTGCGGTGGTTGCAATGGCTGGATGGGCGAAGTCAAGCCCAAAAACATTTTTTCCCATCCTGATCGTTGTCCTGCTTGGCGGATTTTGTGTAATGTTTGTTTTTGGTGATAAAGACGGTGACGGGCGTGCCGACTCGCAGATTGTAAAGGTTATTCAACCATCCGGGGATATCGAAAAAGATGCGGCGTACTCCGAAATAAATCGCTCTGGCTCAATCACAACGCTACTTGGAGGCGTGTCTCTTGTCGTTTACATGATTGCGTTTGCGATGATTGTCGTAATTTTGTATGGCGCGGCTGTAACATATAATAAAATAAGAGACAGTAATAATGACCCCAAAGCCTAAGCCAGTAAAGCAACCGAAGGGCAAGCGTGTTACCAGTCCATCCCGCCGAGCTATTTTAGAAAAGCAGCTAGAGGCGATTGTAAAAATGATTGTGTTTTGGCGGGATGGAAGTCAATGCGTTTTACAGAACATTGATGGTCACAGGTGCGGCGGCAAGATGAATTGGGGACACTTTATTCCGCGTGCAAGGTCAAAGTACTTGAAATATGACCTTGCTACATTTGTCCAGTGCGATAGCCATAACCTGATTCACGATAGCAGAAAGACGGGTGGTGGTGATCCTATATTCGGATTGTGGTTTGCAAAGACCTTTGGAGTTGAAGCCTTGCAAGCGATGAGCAATGCACAGCGGGAACATTTGGGCGCAAATGGAAAACACAGCATACCCGAACTCGAAGAAATGCTGGCGCATTATGACGACCTATACCAAAACCGTTTCTACATTGACAACACGTTTGATGGACTTGTACAAGGTGGTTTTTACGGCGAGATAATAAAAGCCGCGTATAATGACGAAAGGAAAATAAAATGAAATGTCAATTTTGTAAAAAACGAGAAGCAAGCAAGCATACAAAGTTTGGTAATTGGATTTGTACTGTGTGCTGGTATCTGCTTGGCTACGGCAGTAAATAACAAGTCGCGGGCAGTTCACCGCGACTAGATGAGGATATGTGAGGATTTGCGAAAACTGTTACCGTCGGCATTGGCGGGCGAAGATAAACAAGTCCACTGGATTACAGGTAAAACACAACAACGGGAATCTGGTCTATATTTGTATCCATTGCGGACACGTACAGGATGAGCAACACGAATTTGTTCCACCGCCCGAAAGAATACAGGCAAACATTTTATACATTGACCTTGAAACATCCAAGAGCCTGTATTACAACTACGGAAACCGAGTACCTTCAAAGCATCTGTCAAACGACCACCTTGTAAAAGCCTGGTACATGATTGGATGGGCAGCGTCGTATATGGGGAATGATAATGTTTGGTCACAGTTTGTAACCCCCGATGAGGCTTTGAACTGGAATGACTCGGCTATCGTCAAGCGGCTTTGGGATTTGATGAACGCGGCTGAAATTATAGCGGGACATAATATAAATGGATTTGACTTCAAGCGAGCAAACACACGCTTCAAAAAGCATAATCTTCCGTTTATCACAGGCAAAAAGACGATTGACACGCTACAACTAGCGCGCTCGAAAATGGCGTATGAAAATAACACACTGGACTATATCGCGCACGAGTTAGGGCTTGACGGTAAAAACGAAATCACTAATAAAGACTGGCTTGCGGCGCATGGCGGGAACAAAGAAGCAATCGCCAAGATACACACGTATTGTAAAAAGGATGTTACCGAAGGAAAGCGGGTACTGGCTGAATTGTTACCACTGGCAAACAAGCGATTCAATTTTGGTGCATTGAAAAAGGCTGTAAACGATGGTGAGGTAGAATGAGAAAATTCTCCCCGTTATATCTGTCTTATATAAATTCCTACGAATGGCAAGCCCGCAAGGGGCGGGCGTTGAAACTTGCTGGACATAAGTGCCAGATATGCGGGCGGAAGGGCGTGAGGCTTGACGTACATCACAATGACTACAGCAATTTTGGGGATGAACGCGACTGCGATTTGATTGCTGTATGCCGTCCGTGTCATATATGGGTGACGTGGTTTATCCGTCTGCGGCGGTGGTTTGCGGTATAATGTGCAAAACTAACAAGGAGTAATAAAAAATGGAAAACTTTCTCGAATTAGTAATGAGTAATGGTTTGCTCGGTCTTGCGCTTGGTCTCGTAACGTTGATCGGTGTGTTTCTGCTCAATAAGGGCGGCGTGGCTGTGACTGGCGAACATAAGCGGATTGCGAATGTCGTCCTGTCAATCCTCATGGCGTTTACTGCGGTTGACTTTTCGGACGGCGCTGGATTGGTTGCCGCGATTGCGTCGGTTTCCAGTGCGCTTGTGTACAGTCTGATTAAGGCGTACATGCCGCAGGCAAAGGGATAGTCCGTCATCCCGCGTTACAGCCGCAGGTTGATACAATAGGCTTGCGGCGTGCGGTTAACGGTGGGCGGCGGCAGAGCAAGCGAAACTTACCGCCGTCCATTAACCTTAGAGGTACATTGTGGAAATTCCATCATTAGCGGTTGCGATATCTGCTTTGCTTGCGGGGTTGGTTATTTTATTTTTCGGAAGCAAAACGAACATCAAAGTTTTTTCGTTGTCGTTTTTCCTAACGTTCATCACGTATATGGTTTTTACCTTATTGCCCCTTGAAGTATTCGACAGACAAAACATAAATAGAATGGGACTGATTAGCCAGTGTATCTGTATTATTGTTATTGTGCTGGCGGCAAGGCAAAACAAATGAATATTGAAACCTTGTTAGGAATTGCGACGCTGATTAATATCGCGTTCACTGCTTTTATGGCGCTGCGCCGTGCCCCATATCAGAACACATCGGACGCGGCGGGAGCGATTGAGAAATTCCAGAACGTGACAGTTTCCTTACAGGCGCAGGTTATGGAAAACGAAAAGCAGATTGAACACTTAACCAACCTGCTTGAAAACGCACATCTAACCATGACAATCGGTTTACAGATCGGGAAGAAGCCAGAGGTATTGGACTATTCATGGACAACCCGCGGGCAAGTTCCGCCGTTCATGCCTGAGAAAGTTGTATGAATGGCGACAGGCGGAAGGCTACCAAACGTATACCATCTTGACTGGAACGGGTGTATCAATTGCGGGCGAATAGACGATTGGCATCCCACTCGCAAATGCAGGACATGCAGGGAGGATGAAATAATCACGAATAAGTTATCATATTATCGGTTACTGCTAAGACGGTGCAAGCCGTATGTCATGGACGCCCAATTACGATGGGCGATTGAAATCGAATTAGGGGAGTTCCCCAAGCCGCCGTAGGGCGGTTTTCGTTTGCAATGAAACGCAAACTTAAGCAAACTATTCCAGCCTTGTTTTATGTTAAGATTATTGCAGAAAGGAATATAAACCATGTGCAATGATTTTTCGTGTATCGTAACAAAGAGTCACAAAGTTGTTTGGGAGATTGGCGTTTCTTCTCATGATGTGCTTTACTCCAAATATTTTACAGACTTTCCTGAATTGCAGGAAAGTGCAAGAACATCTGTAAAGGTTGAAATAACCCCATTGAAGGGATATTTATACCCTAAGTCTGCTTGGTCGCTGGAAGTGGATGAGAACGAAAAGCCCGATTGGTGGAGCGCGGCGCATGAAATTGAAGCACTGCGGGCGTTTCGGGCTTGGCGCAAGGATGTATACAGCAAGATCAACATCGAAGAAGCCAAAAAGCCTATTAACCCGTTATCAAAAAAACGGAATCCGACAAAGAAAGACATTGAACTGCTTAAGGCGTGGGATTCGGTCAGGGATTCGGTCAGGGATTCGGTCTGGGCTTCGGTCTGGGATTCGGTCGGGGCTTCGGTCTGGGATTCGGTCTGGGATTCGGTCAGGGATTCGGTCTGGGCTTCGGTCTGGGCTTCGGTCGGGGCTTCGGTCGGGGCTTCGGTCAGGGATTCGGTCAGGGATTCGGTCTGGGCTTCGGTCTGGGATTCGGTC
>ERZ869929.716-NODE-716-length-16123-cov-4.492345_pt1 | contig 16123 bp, 30 predicted proteins | sample MGYA00579312_ERZ869929 | MGnify/ENA primary metagenome ERZ869929 (study PRJEB32216, sample SAMN09231818) | wastewater metagenome | place: USA: Maryland | collected 2016-08-09 | study: EMG produced TPA metagenomics assembly of the PRJNA472060 data set (Reclaimed... | reverse complement strand
CCAAGTCGAGAGCCAAGTCGAGAGCCAAGTCTGGAGCCAAGTCGAGAGCCAAGTCAGGAGCCAAGTCTGGAGCCAAGTCGAGAGCCAAGTCGAGAGCCAAGTCGAGAGCCAAGTCTGGAGCGGCCTAAACAATGACCGTGGCGGTGCGTTCTGGGCGTCATGGGGTGCCTATATTTCGTTTATGCGAGATGTTCTAAAATGGAGCGACCCTATTTTAGAAAATTTTGAAATTGACGAAGCGCTGATCAAATCATGTGGTTGGGTGTGGTGGCATGAAGACGTGCTTGCGATTTCTGATAGGCCGTCTGAAATTCATCGTGACGAGCAAGGGAGACTCCACAACGCGACCGGCCCGTCTATTGCGTATCGTGACGGATGGCAACTGCATCATTGGCACGGCGTATCTATTCCAGGCGAGTGGATCAGCGATCCAAAAACACTAACCGCAGCCGTAGCGCTTAAGCAGGCAAACGTTGAGCAAAGGCGTGCCGCTTGCGAAATGCTTGGATGGGTCAACATTCTTGCCGAACTTAACGCAAGAACGATTGATACGGACAAAGACCCATTTATTGGAACTCTTGTTGAGGTAGACTTACCAGATGTAACGGCCCGATTCTTGCGCGTGAAGTGCGGGACTGGCCGTGATTTTGCGATTTGTGTTCCGCCAGACGTTGCAACGGCGCTCAGCGCCCAAGCGTGGATGGTTGGAATGGATACTAAGAATTTTTTAACCCCGGAGGTTCGGACGTGAAGACATTCAAGAAAATTGCAGCGCAAGGCGAAATCATGATTGAGCGCATTGGGCCGCTGCCAAAAGATCGAGCAACGCCGAAGGGCTACACGCCGCTTCCTGCGGAGAACGGAGTGCTTATTGTTGGTCATTCCGAGACCGGGCACCATCATTGCGTTAACGCTAAACATGGCTCAGTCGCCGTTATGGACGGGCCGCCAGAAGGAATGCGTATTCTTCGTTTGCTAGTCGAGCAGGCAACGCCGATTGAACACTTGCGGCCAACGGATACACACGCATCAATCATGCTGGAGCCTGGAGAATACAACTTGCGGATCGCGCGAGAATACGACCCATACGAAAAACTTGCGCGGCAAGTTGCCGACTAAGAATGCCCGCGATCTACGTCATATCTGATGGCAAGTCTCTGCATCCAAGCCGGAAGGTTGATGCAGAGGCTCTAGCTAAAATTCCAGTCGGAGTTCCACACAAAGCAAAGGTATCAAAGCCAAGAAACCGGAAGGTGCATAATCTGTACTTTGCGGCAATAGCAGCGGCGGCGAAGCACTGGCCGGAAGGTGAAGAGCCAAACCCAAACGGAGATGCTGGGCTCCTTAGAGCTTACCTACAGTGTAAGGCTGGCTGGTTTGTCAGGCTTGATTTTGGGATTTCCGAAAAAGATTCAGTCGTTCAACTGCTTGCGATGACCCGCGATGAAGACAAGTACGGTTTTGTAAAGCCTATCACAAAAAACGGCCAGCCTGCACTTGGAGTGTTCATCTCAAAGAGTGTGTCCGAAGACGCAGCCACGGATGAAATCTTTGAGCCCGTGAAGACGGAAGTGTTGTCAAGGATTGAGGCTGTGCTAGGTTGTTCAGTGCAAAAACTGATTGATTCCGACGCAAACGAAACATGAGAGGGAAGCCGATGCGTAATTTGTTGATTGCCGCCACCTTTGCGGCTCTTGCCACCCCGGCGCTTGCCGATGGCCGCCCCAATTGGTCCGGCTTTTATTTGGGTGCCCATGCAGGGTACGGCTGGGGATCGACCGACGTTGATTTATCCAATTCGACCGGCGCGATTTTCTATAGCGACCCGTTCGTGCCTGACCAGGGCAGCCTGAGCGACGGCAGCGGCTTCATCGGCGGCTTGACTGTTGGCGCAAACAAGCAGTTCGGTGACGTGGTACTCGGGCTTGAAGCCGACGTATCGTGGCCGGACGCAGAAACCACCGGCACATTTACGACTCCGCTCGGCTCGCAGTGGGCGATCACGTCCGATCTTAAGACGCTCGGCACCGTCCGAGGCCGTCTTGGTTTCCTTGCTACGCCAGCCCTGTTGGTTTACGCGACGGGTGGCCTTGCCTGGGGGCAGGTAGATGTGACCCAAGCGACGACGTTTGTAACCGTTCCTGGCGGCGCGTTCCTTGACGACGGTGGCCGCACCTCGGGTGACTTCAACCACATCGGTTACGCCCTTGGGGCCGGGCTTGAGTATGACCTGGGTGGCGGCTGGTCCTTCAAGAGCGAATACCTTTACGTCGATCTTGGCAAGGAAGACTACCAGCTTACCGGCACGACCAAGCCGGGCGGGTCAACGCCGTATGTTGAAACGTTTGGCTCGGACTTGGAGCTTCACACGATCCGCGCTGGCTTGAACTATCGATTCTAACAAACAGCCAACATATTGTCCCTTAAGTCGCAAACCAAAGCTTAATGGCCAATATGTTGGCTGCTGGAGGCAGCCGTGCTTGACGCCGTTGTTGCGCTAATAGCTGGCCCAATGATGTGGGCACCGGGCATCAACATCATCGTTGGCTATTTCGCCTTCGGCGGCGGCGGTGCTCTTGTTGGTCTGCTCGTCACGCTGTTTCTGAGTGGCGGCGCTGCAAGCAACGAAAAGGTCCGCGATAACGTCCGCGCCAAGGTCAAGACGTGGTGGGAAATTCTGGGCGTATCGCCTGATGCGTCGAAGAAAGACATTTCGCGCGCATACCGCGAAAGAGCTAAGCGCGCCCATCCCGATGCGGGCGGCTCGGACGATAGAATGACAGAGCTAAACAGGGCGCGCGAGCAGGCTTTGCGAACGGTGAAATAATGCCTTTGAACTCTCCAATCTCTGATCGGCAAGTCGCCGCCGCGCAGGCCGCAATGCGAAAGTTGCGCGATGTTGAAGAAAGCATGTGGTTGACTGACGAAGAAATGCTTGACGTGCTTCTGGCCGCATGGGGCGCACAGTTTGTTGTTGAATGCGCGGGGACGACATGAGAGTTCCCAGCATCCTAACCGCAGACGAAGCGTTGGCGCGCAACATGCTGAATGTTCGCATTAACATTGACGACGCTTGGGTGCCGTGTCGCCCAGAGCCGTTTTGGGCGCTGCCTGAGCGTTGGCGTGCGGCATGGCTCGTGCTGACTGGCCGCGCTGACGCGCTAAAGTGGATCAAGCAATAACGGAGAGGGCGCATGACAACCGGCTTGCAAAAGGCAGCACAAGAAACCCTCCAACGTCTCGTTGACCAGATTGAACGTTTGGAAATCGAGCGCAAAGGCATCGCTGCGGACATAAGCGACAAGTTTAAAGAGTGCAAAAATCAGGGATTTGACGTGAAGATTCTCCGTCAAATCCTCAAGCTCAGAAAGCTTTCCCAATCCGAGCGCGAAGAGGCGGAGTCAATACTTGAAGTTTACGCCCACGCCCTCGGGATGTTGCCAACGCAAACCGACATGATGGATGCGCCAGAGCGCGAACTGGAGAACGCATGATCGTTCATTGCCACAGATGCGACGCTCGCTATACGCCCGGCAATTGGGTGCTTGTGCGCGATCACGCACGCGGCACTGAAAGTCCAAGCTACTCAAAAATCTGCGACATTGATCCTGGCCATTGCCCGATATGCAGAAAGCCGCCGAGGCTTGAACCGTATCCTGTTTGTGGACCGATGTAATGGCTAGCCGCGTAACAGAGACAGGCGCTATTGGAAACTTCAAGCGATCCCGCGCGGATCGGCTGAAGGAAAAGACGCGCGACAAGCACGACGATAGGGAGGGCAATAGCAGCGCCCACCTTGCGCTCATTCGCCAGCTTCCGTGCTGCGTCTGCGGCAAGCGTCCAGGGGGACAGGCTCATCATTTGAAGGCGACCGGGTTGCGGGGAGCCGGGATGCGCTCGCCAGACAAATGCGCCCTCCCGATGTGCGAGGAGTGCCACCTTAACGGCGTTGAGCGCGCTGGCAGCAAGAACGAACTCGATTGGTTCGCCAAGCGTGGAATCCAGGCGTTGGATTATGCTGCCGCTCTTTGGACGGCAACTGGCGACCTTGGAAGAATGTTCAAAGTAGCGCTTGAGCACATGGCGGGAAAGAAATGAGCGGCACAAAACCAATTGAGCTTATCACGAGCAACGTAACCTACGAAATCTTAGAAAAGATGGGTGAGGTTGAAAAGCTAATTGAAGCCACAGGCGGCAAGCGTGAAATCAAACCTTGTGACGTGGCCGATAGCTTTGCGCGCTCGCTGCTCTGTCAGATTTCACATTTGGGCGCGATGCACGCCGTGCTTAAGGCCCTTGAAGCGCTAGGCGCTCCCTCATCAGAAAGCGAAATTTGGCAGAGATTAGAAGCGGCCAAGGAACAACAAAGACGCGAGTGCGGCGCGTCACCCATCACAAACTAAAGGAATAGCATGACGACCGCACAATCCATTCTTCGCGCAGCGCAGCGCATCAATGCCCTGATTTCGGAACGCGCAGATGCTATTGGCCTGACGCCTCGGCAATTGGAAATCATCTTGCTCATGGCCGACGAGCCGAATCTGTCAGGCCGAGAAATGACAGAGCGGTGCTCTACGGATCGGTCCACGCTCGCCGCCGTCATGCGGACGTTGCGGAACAAGAAGCTGATCGACCGCAAGCCGAACAAAGAGGACGAGCGGGCCTATCATAACTACCTCACGAAAGCCGGGCTCGCGAAGGTGAAAGACTGCGAGACCATTCTGCTGAACGTCAACATGATCGTTGAGGCGGCCATTGCAAGCACGCGCGGCGACATTGATACGAAGCTGCTGGCCATCGCTGCGCTTGGAAAGTGATCGCATGAACGACGGGACAGAAAAACGGCTTCGCCTGATCGGTAGCGTGTTCCTCTGGGCGCTTGCCGCCGTTGGCGCAGCCGCAATTATGCTGTTTGTCTATCTCCGCACACAGCTTGGGTTTTGAAGTCATGGGCTACGGCATCCCCAACGGATTACGAACGGCGGAAGCTTTAGAGTTTATCCGCTCGGAGGTGGCCAACGCGAGGCCGTTCCCGACGCCAAAGGAGCTTGCCGACCACATGGGTTGGCGACAAGAGACATCGGCGCGGGACTGCTTGATGCGCCTGATTATGCAAGGCCATGTCATCAGGCGCACAATTAGCGAAACGAAGTCGCGCCGCCGATACCACTATGAGTTGGCACCATGAGCAAAAAAACAGTTACAACCCAACCGCCCGGCATATCGCCCGAACTGGCGCAATTTATCTCCATCGTTCAGAAGGCGACGGCCTTTGATTTTGTCGTGGCTCAGCGAGCCAAGCTGGCAGAGGTAAACAAGAAGCTTCAAGCACTGACCAAGAGCAGCAGAAAGAAGGATTCTCAGGTCGTCTCTCAGTACCTAGGAATGCGGACGGAGTTGCAGCGAAGCATAGATATGGTTTTGGCGGACCACCATGACCAAAACGGATGAGATTCGCGAGCTATTAGGCCGAGGGTTCACTATCTCAGAAATTGAGTTTTGGACGAAGGCACCGAGGCGCAACATCTATCTTGTCCGATGGCGGGATAAGCGGCCCGGCTATCATGCAACAACGATGGCCAAGTATCGATCCGCGAAAAAACCAGAGCAGGGGTGTTGACGGACGTACTCAGGTGTGAGTATATAGGGTTAACAGCGATTAACTAGGCAGGACGCAGGACAATGGCAAATCTTAAAAACTGGAAGCCAACAGCAACCCTTGCAGAGCAGGAATGGTTTGATAAGTGTCCCAAGGCAGTTTTGTTTGAAATTGCTCGGCAGTTCGCCATGCGTTGCGCCGACGACTTTAGTGCCGCAGCCGCTTTTGTTGAAATGCAAAATGAATGGCAAGCTATCTACGACAATGGCCTTGTGCCTCAAAAGCCGTTTCGCGCTCGCAGCGAGGATGAGATTTTGGCCAAGATGCACCCAGAAATCCGCAAGCTATACACGGCCGCTTAGCCGCCATGCCCCGCACCCTAGAATCCATTCTGATTGAAGCTGGCGAGACAATTGCCAACCACAAACGATGGACTCAGGGTACGCTCGCCAGAGACAAGAACGGGAACGAAGTTTCGCCAACTCTGAGAGCCGCAAAGTTTTCAGCAGAGGGCATCATTTGTGCCGTCACGAAATGGAAACCCGAGGACGAAAACGCTAGCAGCCTTGTTGTGAATACGGCGGCTGCCGCACTTGCTACGATAGACCTGATGGCCAATCGCCTGTTTCGACATTCGTCCTTTTGGGTCAACGACAACCTGGGCCACGAGGAAGTGTTGCAGATGTTCAGAGCAGCAGTGAAGCACGCAAGGGCTCCAAAGTGAAAGTTAGTAAGCAGCCAGCGCCCAACAAACGCGTCTTGACGCTGATTTCATTGCGTCTTCGCGACAAGCACGCCGCCGAACTCAACCGGCAGGCTCGGGCAGTGAATTTCGTTTGGAATTATTGCAATGAGATGCAGCAGAAAGCAGTCAAGGACGGGCGCAGATGGCTCAGCTCCGGCGACTTGCAAAAACTCACGGCTGGAGCTGGTTCACTTCTGGACATCCATTCGCACACCATCCAACACGTATGCAAGCGATACGACATCAACAAAAAGACCAGCAAGAAGCCGTGGCTGAGATTTCGTGGAAAGAAGTCTCTTGGTTGGGTTCCGTTCGATCAACAAAGTGTTAAGTTTAACGGGAAAACATTCAAATTCAGGGGCGTTCATTACGAGACGATGCATATGCGCTCGTTCCCCGAAAAGTCATTGATCCGAGGCGGCACATTTAGTCAAGACGGCCTTGGGCGGTGGTATATAAACTTTCCGATTGAAGTCACGCCAGACAAACATCCAGACAACACCGGGCGCGTGATTGGCATCGACCTTGGTCTATCAACATTAGCAACGCTATCGACGGGTGAAAAATACGAAGCTCCGCAATTCCAAAGACGGCTTGAGAAAAAAAGAGGGGCTGCCCAACGCGCGAACAAAAGACGACTAGCTAGAAAGCTGGCAATCAAGTCAGCAAACCAGAGAAGAGATTATTTGCATAAAATCAGCTTTGCGCTGACCGCCAAGCACAGAACAATCGTTGTTGGCAATGTGTCAAGCGCAAAGCTTGCTCGGACCAAAATGGCAAAAAGCGTTTACGACGCCGGATGGTCCACACTTCGAAAGATGCTTTCGTACAAGTCCATAAGGAATGGCGGAATTTGCGTCGAAGTGAACGAGCATTACACGACTCAAACCTGTTCCGCTTGCGGCGCACTGCCGGAAGGGAGGCCGACAGGTATCGCAGGTCTTGAAATAAGACAGTGGGAGTGCGGAGGTTGTGGAGCAATTCACGACCGAGACGTTAACGCCGCATTAAACATTGTCCGTCTCGGGCTGGAGACGCTGGATGCAGGAGCCGCGCAAATGCGGAGCGGTCAACTATGGTCATTTTTTCCAGAGGAAAATGTGCGGGCATGATGATGATTATTGATGTCTCCGGCTGGGTCTACGGCCATTTCTTCGCTCTCCCAGCCATGACCAAATCAGACGGCACGCCCGTCAATGCCGTACATGGTTGCGTGTCGTCGCTCTGGAAAATCATGCAGGGAAACCCAGAGCACATCCTTGCTGTGTTCGATGCGTCCAGGCGATCTTTCCGACATGACCTGTACGCGGAGTACAAAGCCAACCGCCAACCAACACCTCCCGACCTAGGCCCGCAACTTCCGATCATCAGAAGGGCTATCGAGACGTTCGGCGTGCATTGCGTGTCGGCCGACAACTACGAAGCTGACGACGTGATCGCAACGTACACGCGGCTTGCCACAGAGGCGGAGCACAGCGTCACGATCATATCATGCGACAAAGACCTGATGCAGCTTGTATCCCCGCCAGACTGGGACGGGCCGATTGTTGAAATGTACGACCCTCGGCAGTTAAAGACCATCGGGCCTTACGAGGTGCAAGCCAAGTGGGGCGTGTTCCCGAGCCAGATGATCGACTTTCAAGCTCTCATGGGTGACGCTTCCGACAACGTGCCCGGCGTTAAAAGCGTTGGCCAGAAGACGGCTGCGAAGCTGTTGAAAGAATACAAAACCCTTGAAGCCATCCTAGAGGCTGCGCAGGAAATGCACCAGCCAAACATGGGCAAGTCCGTGCAATCGAACCTCAACATTTATTCGGACATGGCCCGGCTGTCGAAGAAACTCGTGACGCTCAAAAATGATGTTGAGGTTGAGTTTGACCTTGAGAAGCTGCGTTGCAAGCTGCCCGACTCGGCGGCAGTATCGGAATTTCTACGCGAGATGGAATTGGTGACACTCCACGACGAAATCTTTGGACAGGTAGCCGCATGAAAACGCGCTCTCAAAAGACACCCGAACCTTGGTCAAATCTTTCCAACGGCAAGCGTTCCGCCATCACCCTTATGTGGAACCGCTTTCGGAACATTGCTGAGATTGAAAAACGAACCGCTTTGGACCCGAAAGTCATCACGGCCTATCTTGCATCGCGCCCAGGCTACCCAGGGACAGTCCTAAAGGCGACGAACAACAAGCGGCAACCAAAGGTATCGTTGCGAGAGCGAGGGCTTTATCAGCCAAACACACCCCAGGCAAAGCCGATCACATTGCCAAGGGTTCGGATTTTGGAGAAGCAATTTGACTGGCTTGACCGATGACGACGTTTACGACTCGCGCGACAACGCTTCAAAGTGCTACGCCTTGGCCTTGCGGCAAATCCGGCTCGAAAAAATTCGCTCGGGGCTTTACCGGCCGAACGAAAACGACCCGGAAGAAATGGCGGCTGCGCCGGTCATTCAAAATCAAGCTGGATTACCAACATCGCATAGGGTGGTGACATGACCGCATGGTCCACAGACATAGAGAACTGTCCGAAAGACCGTCCGCAAGTCCTATTCCGACATTCGGACTGGATTTGTCCGGCAGTCGTTGAATGGTCCGCCATCGATGACAGTTGGATTTTTTCCGAGCCATCGATTCAAGAGATTGATGGAGGTCTGGTGGACCTAGACGGCATCGAGTGGGCGTTGCTGCCGGAATAAGCCTTGAATCCGCTCGAAACAAACGCCAGATTGAAAGTGTAACAGTACCCCTCATTGGAGTTTTGTCGAAAATGAAACGTAAGATTGTCCGAGTTCACCGTCCCGAGCGCGACAGAGCCATGTTCGCTGTTCTTCGCGCTATCCGTGGAAAGTCTAATGCTGAAGCTGCCGCTGGCTCTGGCATTTCCCCCCAAACCATTCGCCTATGGCGTCTGACCGTTGAGGCAGGCGGCACTCGCTTTCCTCAGTTCTACTCCCTAAATCAAGTCGCCAAGGCCCACGGGCTTGAATTTAAGCTTGTGGAGCGCAATGACGACGCGCGGCCGTCTTCGCACGCCAGCAACGGTTACGAAGCTCGCGCTTAAAACAAAATGCCGCCAGCGGTCCAATGTGGGTCACTGGCGGCATTCTAATTCTGGTGGGTGATGGTGGAGTCGAGCCACTTGCCGCCCCCTATCTTATTAAGGCAACCGATTTACAGTCGGCCGATAGGAACATCACCCGTATTTACGCTTCGGCGCATGAATCTTTATTGTCTTTGGCCCAGAAGGCGCAGGCTTCAAACCATGACCACCGCAATTCGTGCATTTCTTAAATCGATCTTTCCATTTAACGCCATTTTTCATTCTCAGTAAGAAACCAGAGCCCTGACATCGCTTGCATATCATGTCGGTACTCACAAAATGGCGGACGCTGCATGGATCGAACATGCGCAACCTTTCGGTTTCGGCGGCTTAGCAAGCCGCTGCCTTGCCACTCGGCCAAGCGTCCAATGGTGGCGGAAGGTAAAGGAACCGAACCCTTAGCGTTGCCGCTAGAACGGTTTTCAAGACCGCTTCCCGCCATCGGGCCTACCCTCCGTTATTGTGGTGCCAAGGGCTGCTTTCGAGACAGCGACTTCCGCTTTTTCAAAGCGGCACTCTTACCAACTGAGTTACCTTGGCGTGATTTAGTGGGGAATGAAAAGCTCAACTGTAAAAACAGGAGCGGCTGGCGTTAGCGACTAAATCGCGAGCCAGCGGAGATATACGAACTTGAGGATCGAATTACGTTCATGGGTTCATGCGTAATAAAGAATCGGATTGAAGTCAACCAATGGTAAAGAAACAGGCAAAGCACTTCCGACATACCAGGGGTGAACTGCCATCAGCTTTCGCCAACAGCTACCGAGTCAAGCTATGCCGCAACCGGCTGGCTTGGCGACTCGCCGCTCGCACCGAGCGGTTTTCCGAAAGCCCTATCGTGGATTACCATCGCAGCAGCAACATCTCGATCAAGAACGCAGCCGCAGGGACAGCGGTGCTTTCTTTGGTGAAGAGCCTTTGCTTTGATAGCCCCACACTTAGGGCACGTTTGAGAAGTCCCTCTTGGGTTCACTTCAACCAGCTCGCAACCAGCGTTTACAGCTTTGTAGCGAAGCATTTCGATGAATATACCCCAAGAGGCGTCACGAATTTGTGTGGCCAGAATGCCCTTGGCCATAGCCTGCACATTCAAGCTTTCAATGGCAATTCTGCCGAACCGGTCAACTATCTTCCGGCTTTCTTTGTGAAGAAAATCGCGCCGCGCCGCGCCAATTCGAAACTGAAATTTACTGACTTGTTGCTTGCGTTTTTTGCGCGCCCTAGAGCCATATTTGCAGCGGGCAAACGCCCGTTTAAGGCGACGCTCTTTGGCCGCGCTTCTCTTGCTCATTTTGGGGTGACCGACATCGTCCCCATTACTCAGGGCAACGAGCGACACAAGTCCAAGATCAAGTCCGACACTGTCAGGGCTTGCGCGATTAACCGGAAGAACGGAGACGTAGAAAATTATGTGCCACTTGTTGTCTTTGTGAACCAAAACGGCAGTTTTTGGCTTGCTTGGCAATTCGCGATGCCATTTTACTTTGATTTCGCCTGGAATACCAACAAAGCCAATCTTGCGGCTTTTCTTTATGGTCAGGCCGTCGCTAAGTCTAAATTCGGCTGCCCTGTAGTTCCGTGTCGGCTTAAACCTTGGAAATCCAGGCTTTTCGCCGCGCTTGCAACGAGCAAAAAAGGCCTGAAACGTCTTGTCCAGCTTTCGAATAACGCGCTGCTGGGCAGTCGCAGACCAGCGCCCCTGGTTGGCAAGTTCTTTGCGAATTTGAGGCAGTGCGGCCTGCTGGTCGTCGCGACTTACACGAACCCCCTTTTCGTAAGCCAAAATCCGCTGTTCCAGCGCCGCATTATACAGCTCACAAAAATCCGCAAGCATTTCGGACAAAAGCGCAGCCTGTGTCTTGTTGGGATAGATGCGGTAACGGTAAGACAAAAGCTGCATACGGCCAATATATCACGCTTGTCTCTGGAGGCAATAAATTGATCAAGAGGAAACGTATTTTTTCCGCAAAAATGAATGAAGATTTTGCTCAATGGAGAAATAGAATGGGCCTTACACAATTTCAGGCCGCCGACCTCCTTGATGTGCCAGTAAGAACGCTGCAAGGCTGGGAACTCGGAAAACCAGTCCCAAGACCACACATTGTCAGGTTGGCACTAGAGCATTTGACGGCGACGCAAAAGCGTAAATAGCCTATTGACGCCTGTACTCAGGTGTGCGTATATAGGGGCACACAGGACGGAGGCAGACCATGATTCTCAACGCAACCACACCCGACCACGCAGTGGCTGAAGAAGCGAACGCCGATGCTCTTGGCGTGCCACAGGCGGACGCCCCGGTAACAATTACCATCCCCGTTGAGAACGTTGCGGAGGCAAAGAAGCGCCTCAGCAAGCTCGTCAAGAAGGCCGCCCGTTACGGTTGCGACCAGATCACGTTTTCTGTCGGCCCACGCCGCACGGAAATTCAGGTCGTTTCCGACGAGTTCTCGGGCGAAAAATTGAAAATAAAAGTCGAGGTCGTTGACTTCGAAATTACGGGAATGCGCCCCCGCGTTGGCGCTTACACTTTCGTTGCTAAGCTGGACCACACGGACGCTGGCAACATCATTTCCGGCATCCCGTATGCTGAGACGCAAGCTGATGAGCGGTTCCGCTACGCCAAGGCGTGCTGCGAACACTGCAAAGCTCGCCGCGCCCGCAAGAACACGTACATCGTGGCGAATGCCACCACGGGCGAGCAAATCCAGCTTGGCGGCAACTGCATAGCCGATTACGTCAAGATCGCATCCGCAGCGAGCGCCATTTCGAGCTTGAGCATCATTGCTGAAGCTCGGGAAATGATGAGCGGTCTGTGCCGTGGTCAAGTGCCGTTCAATCAGACGCTGGCTTATGTCATCACGGCTGCGGTGGTTTCCATCCGCCTTGATGGATGGATGAGCAAGACGACCGCGATGCGTACCGAGGAGACCTCAACGGCCACCTCGGTTGCTCGCCTTTGGGCTTTGCGCAACAGCAAAGAGGCAGAGCAAGACGCCGCTGCCATCCGCGCCGCATGGTCTCCAGAAGACGCCGAGCTTGCAACCAAGGTCATTCACTGGGTTCGCAATGAAATGAAGGCTTCCAACGACTATACGCATAACCTTGCCGTAGCGTTTAGCTCGGACGTAATCCAGAGCGCCAAGATGATCGGGATCGCGGTGTCGGGCGTCGCAGCCTATCAGCGGGAGCAGGAAGTTCTTGTTCGTCGCAAGCTGGAACGTGAAAAGTTGGCAGCCTCGCAGCACGTCGGAAAAGTTGGTGAGCGCATCGAGTTTTCGGCTCGCCACACGTTTACGCGGTTCCTGGGTGAGAACGGTTTCGGCCTGAGCACGAAGCTTCACAAGTTCATCACGGACGAAGGCAATGTGATTTCATGGATCACATCGTCTGGTCATGATTTTGGGCCGAACGAGCGCCTATCTTTCAAAGCCACGATTAAGGAACACAAAGAATACAACGGCATCAAAGAAACGTCCGTAACGCGGGCAAAGTTTCTGTGATGACAACCTCAACCCTCATTTTCGAAAACCAGCACTATGCAGCCTGCGCCATGCGCGACGGCTCGCTGATCATTACCCACAAGCGCAAGCGCGGCGGGAAGCAGTTGGTTGGTGATCAGGCCCCGATATGGATTGAGGCGATTAAGACCGCAGGCGACGTTTCGGAAGCCAATGATTTGTGCCGCGCGTTCTTAGCGCCCTAAACAGAAAGGAAGTCAAAAAATGAGCACAGCATCTGCGGTTTTTGCCCTTTTGTGGAGGGGCCTTCTGATGGTCGGCGTTGGCGCGCTTGGCGTCTTCCTGACTTTGCTAATTCAAGATGGCGAGTGGTTGGTTGCTATCCCAACCGGCATGTTTTTGTATTGGTCAACACGCAAGCTCAATGCGCTGATCAAGAAAGACTCCGTCTTTGACAAGATCATGGAAGGGGGCTGATTTTCGACCGCCCTGCCGTGCGTGCGTATGTAAAGCCATTATCTAACCACAGAGGAAAAAAAACAGCATGACACCACTCAGATTTTTGACCGTCGCCGCGCTCTTGCTGAGCCCGTTGCCAGCGCTTGCTGCATCCGACTTTACGGACATCAAGACAATTCCAAAAGCCATCAGCGGGACCATGAACATCGACTTCAAAACCCGAGTCGATACGGACCAATCCGGTGCGCCCTCGCCGGACGCGGCCGACGTTTACATCACGGACCTCACGCTGGCCGACTCGATCACGCTCAAGGGCAAGATCAGCCGTGCCCCGTGGCTGCCGTCCGCGACGCTCGGAACGACCCGCCAGCAGGGGTTCCTTGCCTACGACCTAAAGTGCGTCCTCAAAAATCCAAAAGACCCGTCTCAGACGCTGACGCTCGGCTCCGTCGTTGGTGCTGTGCGGGTTGACGGGAACGGCCGCTACTTTTTGGCCGACTCGCCGGAAGAAAAGGGCCGTCTGCGGATTGCCACCGACTCAATCGGCAAGATCACCGGCTTTGTCTCAAACTACGGCGGCGAAATTCAGGGTCGCGTCCCTGAGCAGGCGGGCCTTTGGGGCCTTGCAAGTCGCGCCACGAAAAAGGTCAACAAGACCTATGTTCGATACGTCGGAGGCAAGGGCGTGGCCCGCACTGTAGCTGGCGCTGACCCAATGAGCTTTCAGCGTGTATCTCTGGCTCAGGGTCCGCTCTCGGGCTATCCGATGTCCTACGTTGACGGCTCGATGGATTACGATGCTGAGCAGGGTATCTGGTATCTGGACCTGAACGCAAACTACATGTCCGAAGGTCAGGCAACGCGAGACCGCATCAGCGGCACGATCCGCTGGAATGAAGACCCGGCCCGCAAGACCAACGGCATCGGCTGGTATGATGTTAATGTCCGCTTGAACGAGCAGCCTGTAGCGGAGGGAGACGCTTTCTCTGCGCCGGGCAATACGGCAGAAGACGAGTTCTTTGCAGCAGACACGGCGGTCCCTGGGTTCACCGGAAAAATCTCATACGTTGACACCTTCAACGGCGAAACCGTGACTCAAAGCAAGATCAATTATGCGATTGACGGCAACAAGGTCACGAAGGTTCAAGTCGTGAACTTTGCCAAGATACTGCTGCTGGTCGTTGGGCCATTTAACGACGAATAGCGATGCCGTTTGGGGCGGCTCCAGCGAGTGGCCGCCCCTTCTTACCACCCACATCCAGAGAGTGAAGCAATGACGCCGGAAGACAAGCCAATCATTCATTACGGGCCCATCAACGCCGACGCATTAAAGCCGCAAAAGCTAGTGTTTTCGGATATCTTGTCGTTCAATCTTACAACTGGCGAAGTTGAAATTCTTGGTGGGCTAAAGCCCGATGAGGCTGGCCGAAAGGCGGTCGAACAGATGTCAAAAACGTTCGTTGACCTATTCGAACAAGCCAAATCCGCCGCCCGTCTTGAAGCCCTAGAGGAAGCGGCGAAGACTATTGAGAATGCGGAATATGAGCCGCAGTCGGTCTATTCAGCTATTCGCCAAGCCGCAGCCGCCATACGTGAAAGAGCTAAGGCAAATGAATGACCCGGTATTCGTTTTTGGCAGCAACAAAGCCGGACACCACGGGAAGGGCGCTGCTCTATGGGCAAAACAGCACCGTGGGGCCGTTTATGGTGTTGGGGTAGGCCCTACTGGCAACAGCTACGCGATCCCCACCAAAGACGAAAATCTGAGGACTCTGCCTCTATCTGAAATCCAGGGGTATGTCGCTGGGTTCATCAGTTACGCCTTTGACCATCCAGAACTGACCTTTCAGGTAACACCTATAGGAACGGGCCTAGCTGGATATAGCCACGAACAAATCGCACCGATGTTTAAAGGTGCGCCATCGAACTGCCTCCTCCCGAATGAGTGGCGGGAGATGTTTGGAGACCTGCACGGATGAGCGATTTTGAAGTCGTCGTGACCGCTTTCATTGTCTGGCTTTCCTTCAATGTTATCGGCATGGGCTTCGAGCTATCGAGAGCGCAAAGACGACTGGATGAAGCCGAGCGAAAACTAGAGGCATTAAGCAAAAAATGATCCATCTCGGCATAGCTATTGCAGCCATCGTGGTGATTTTTGTGATCTTCACCGTGTCCACAAACCGGGACGCTGATGCAGTTCTTGCGGTGCTCACATGGGAGTCTCAGACATCTAGCGAGATAAGCGCAGCGGCGTTTGGCGAAAATCACCCAGCCGCAAAAACATACGTAGCCCTAGGCACATTGGTTGAGGAAGGCTGGGCCGAGCGCTGCCCGTCAGATCGTCCAAGGTGGCGACGCAAGAGAATGGGCAAGCGGAAGTGGAGTCGCGGCCGACAGATATTGGGCGGCTTGCGGACAGCAGGAAGCAGCTAAAGGAAAAAAATCATGGGCGCACTAACAATGCTCAACGAGAGCGGCGACACCACGATTTACTGGTCGCCAGATCGTGACGACGAAATGGAAGCCATCATTCAAAAGAAGATGGACCAGGGCTGCACGTTTTTCATAATAGACCAACGCTTTGGCCATCGCCAAAAGCTTACGGACGCCACCGAGGCCGCCAAGCATCGAATGCTCGCAATCCCCGATGAGGACTTGCGTAAATTCGTGGGCGAGAGCGGGGGTGATGTCGTAACGCTCCCGACGCCAAAAACGCCCGCAAAGACCGTTCGGAAGGCCAAGACCGCAAAGGAAGTCGCCA
>ERZ869929.714-NODE-714-length-16157-cov-19.980002_pt1 | contig 16157 bp, 21 predicted proteins | sample MGYA00579312_ERZ869929 | MGnify/ENA primary metagenome ERZ869929 (study PRJEB32216, sample SAMN09231818) | wastewater metagenome | place: USA: Maryland | collected 2016-08-09 | study: EMG produced TPA metagenomics assembly of the PRJNA472060 data set (Reclaimed... | reverse complement strand
AATATAGATGCTTCAAGAGTAGAGCACAATGTAGAGCCAAAGTTCACTAACCGAACAGCACCAAAATCTAATGGCGAGAAAATGGGAACATTCAAAGAAAACGGAAATATGGCAACACTAAACCCTCAAGGCAGATTCCCCGCCAACTTCATACACGACGGTTCTGATGAAGTAGAGGCGGTGTTTCCCAATGACAATCACAGATTTTTTTATTCAAGTAAATCTTCTAAGAGTGAACGTAATGCAGGGCTAGAGGGGTTTGAGGAAGTAGAAATGGGGCGAAATCAAAGCTCGCTAGATGGTGGCAAGATACTAACTGGCTCTGGTAATGAACGAAGTAACACAAGACAGAATCACCACCCCACAGTAAAGCCTCTCGCCCTCACTAAATACCTGGCAACCCTTATCAAGCCTCCCCAAGGAGGCAGACTACTTGTACCGTTCTCAGGTAGTGGTAGTGAGATGATAGGAGCACTCCAAGCTGGTTGGGAAGAAGTTATCGGCGTAGAGCTTACCGAGGAGTACATCCCTATAGCTGAAGCACGGATCAAACACTGGACCAAAGAGCCCGACCAAAGCAGTCTGTTATAATTCAATTATGGAAATCAAGAAAAAGAAGTACGTCAGAGTTAAAGACCGCCGCCAGGGGCTAGAGCCAAACAAACGCTCCCAAGTCAGTGACAAACAAGCTAACCAATGGACCATAACACCCAAACAGATCAAGTTTGTAGAGTTGTGGCTCACACCAGGCTCAGAGACCTTCGGCAACGCCTACCAATCAGCATTAAAGGCTGGTTTTACGCATGAATACGCCAAAGTTATCACCAGCGACGCACAAGGCCTTGAGTGGGTACAGGCTGCTAAGAAGCGCTTGATTACCTTAGAACCCTCGCACACCATAAAAGCCTTGGAACATATGGCGCTACACTCCAGTCAGGACAGAGACAAGATAAAGGCATTAGAACTGGTAGGAAAGATCCAAGGGCTATTCGTAGACCGCAGTATTCAACACATCGACGTACAGTTCACTAACGAAGTCCCAAGACCTATCATAGACCTAGACTCCACAACAGATGAGAACAACTAACCAGCAGTCCCAGAATGGCTCACAGTGGCACTAAGAACTCGGCCCTGGCTTGTATAAGCAGGGACTCTTCCCGTTCATCCCTTATATAGAAAGAACAGATAGTAGAACTTAGTACACTGGATTATGTACTGTGGATATATCTCTTTGCACTCTAAAATCCTCTGACACGAGACGTCGTACATTACACATTGTGCGACGTATACTAACAGGGGTGAGAGTATATACATACAGGATCATATACTATATACACCACATGTAGCGTAGGCGATTAACAGGGGTACACGCTATTATACGGAACCAGAACAGGGGTGGGGACCCCTAAAATACCCTAGTGGGTAGAGGGAACCCAGCAGGGTGTAACGACATTACCAAGCGAGAGACTTTAACAGATGACAAACAAAAGGGCTCTTTATTGACTTCTTCTTCCAAACGGTGTACATTATGTACATGGATGAAAAGATATATACACTATCACAGTTTAGAAAATGTACACGGGAGGCTTTTAACCTGGTGGATGCAGATTGCGAGGTTTACATTGATCGCTATGGTGAGCGTTACGTTTTAACTGGTTATAAGTTTTATAAGTTTTTAATCGACGGCGTAGAGCAGGAGAAAGTAGCACCCGCCCAAAGCCCAATGTTCTGTAAGGACGGCCACCCAATACCAGAAGGCCGTAGTAGGTGTATGGGGAAAGGATGTAAATACTCATGAGCTTCTTAATAAACGCTTTTATATTCCTGATACTGGTTCCACTCGTCCTCTTAATGGCAATAAACCTTATAGGCTGGCTTGTAGATAATACTGATAAATATACTTGGATTTACATACTAGGTGTGATACTTGTGATATATTTATGGTATGAATTTAAGTAAAGTACTACTAGAACTAGGAAGAGGAGTAGTACACCCTTTTGCCCAGACTGGTACCGCACTAGCCTACACACCGAAAGCCGTGTATCGAGAAGTCCAAGGAAAACCTATAGACGATATTCAAAGGAGAGTCTTTGGAACCAACGACCAAGGAGCGATAGCTAGGAATATAATCGGCAATACCGCACAGGTCGGATTAAGCCTCGCTATACCTGCCTATAAAGGAGCCTCTGTATTACAAGGAGCTAAATACGGTGCAGGACTCGGAGCTGCTGGAGGAGTCGCTTCAGGCTTTGCCGATACAGGAAAAGCAGAAGACATGCTGACGAGAGGACTAACAGGTGGTGCATTAGGAGGACTTATCGGCGGAGCTACTCCCCTCGGCAGGGCGTTATTCTTAAATAAACAAGTAGCCCCGAACGTAAGAGCTCGCCCTGATGAACTAGCTGCCCTCAAAGGAACCCTCGATGCTCACTACGATCTCACACCAGGTGGAGCCCCCACAAACCGAGAGCTTAATCTTTTAGCTCGTGATACTCGTTCTGCCGCTCAACGACTAGGGATCCCTTTAAATAACGGCAATAACAACAACCATGAAATAATCCGAGAGTTCCTTGACACCGTCGGAACTAATAAACAGCCGTCATATACCGTCCCGAATGGGTTTAACACTCCTGAGGTGCGTAATCGTTTAATGAAAGACTACATCGAAGGCAAACCCTCAGTAAATGGAAGCTCACTCTCTGGGGCGGGCGCACGAGCTCCGCAAAGTATCTCACCAAGCGAAAGAAATAGACTCCTGAACTTAATGCGGAGGAAGTAATGGCTAATCAAATAAGGGTCCCTGACTATGTCCCATCACCCCGTCAAACAAAATTCCACACCAGTACCGCCTTTGAAACCCTTTACGGAGGAGCTGCTGGAGGTGGTAAGACAACCGCTATCGTCGCAGAAGCGATAACCTTCGCTCTACAGTGGCCCAAAGCCAGGGTTTACATGTTCCGTCGAACTATACCTGAGTTAAAACAATCTATCGTCCCTGAGATTTATAAACAAGCCTCCGCCTATATTGATTCAGGTGGGATGAAGTACAACTCCCAGGACAGGACCTTTGTGCTCCGCAACGGATCTATCATCCAGCTCGCTTACCTAGAAACCGCAGCCGATATGTATAGGTACCAAAGTGCGGAGATCCACCTTCTGTTAATGGATGAGTTGACCCACTTCACCCAAGAGGAATACGAATACCTGAAAACCCGTGTTCGTTCTACTGGAGAACACCCCCTAAAAGTCATGGCTGCTACGAACCCAGGGAACATCGGGCACGGCTGGGTAAAGAGTTACTTTATCGACATCGCTCCCTTTGAAACTATTTATAAAGACAAAGCAGGGAACACGAGACAGTTTATACCCGCTAAAGTAGACGATCACCCTATTGAGGCGTTTCGTAAATCCTACTCTAAACAGCTTGAGAGTATATCTGACCCTGATTTAAGGCGAGCGCTTCTTTTAGGAGATTGGGATATATTCTCTGGTCAGGTATTTACCGAGTGGGAGAGAGACCTTCACGTTGTCGATCCATTCCCTATCCCTCGGCACTGGACTAAATGGTTGGCGTATGACTGGGGTTATAACTCCTACGCTGCGTGTCTGTGGCTTACGAGGGACCCTGCCAATGAACGACTCTATGTTTATAGGGAGTTCTACCAACACGCTATGGCTGCCAGCACTCAGGCTGAGACTATTAACAATTTAAGCGGAGAAGAGTTAATCGTCACGAAATGGGCCGACCCTTCACTCTGGAAACAGAACGCTAACGTCGAAACAGGTGAAACCGTAGCGATAATCTTCCAAAAAGCAGGCCTAATATTCCAACCTGCTAATAATGACCGAAAAAACGGAATGAACGCCATCCATGAAGCCTTAGCTATCGCCCCCGACGGAAAGCCAAACATCCAATTCTTCTCTAACTGCGTAAATACAATCCGTACTCTCCCGTCACTTCCATATGACCAGAACAAACCCGAAGACGTAGACACCCGAGCAGAGGATCACTTGTATGATTGCCTCCGTTATGGACTCGTTAATCAGCGCCCTGGCTCCATGCCAGAAATAAAGTTCAACGAAGACGTCTTTAATCGTCGCATGAAATACGCTTGATTTTCAAAAGTAGTGGTATACTTTACTTAACTGGGTGCAACTTATCTTTATGGCTAAAAAAACACCTTCTCCTAAAAATGTAGACGAAACAGTAGCAAAAATAGTTGGCGATTATAACGCATCATGGGATTACCGAAGTAGCTCATGGCATAACAAGTGGCAAAACATGAACAAACTCTACAATTCGGAGCGGGTTTATGTAGGCTATAACGGAATAAGTGACACCTTTGTACCAATGTCCTACTCATTAGTGGAAACCATGGTATCTGCTACATCTGGCGACAAGCCGATGGTAGAATATATGGCGACTAAAATCGAACAAGAGACAAATACTGAGGTATTGAACGCATTATTCTCATATTATTGGGATTTAGACCAATGGACACCGAAACTTATCCAACATAACCGAGGATTATTCAAATCTGGTACCAGTGTTCTACATATGTATTGGAATATCGACCATCCTGTCTGTGAAATCATCCCATTACGAGATTTCTTCTGCGATCCGAACGCTACATTCTTTAATCGGGGTAATGCTCGCTATATGGGCCACCGATTCCTCGCTGATAAGAACGAATTAAAGAAAGATAAAGTAATCGACCCTGAAACGGGTGAACTAGTACCGAAATATAAAAATCTTGACAAACTCTCTAGCTTTACTTCTGACGACCAAACCGATAAAGAAGAAAAAGACACCGATATGGGTTCAACTGTCGCCGATAGAGTAGATGAGAACCAAATCGAAGTTATCTGCCATGAAACACTTGATAAGATAATCTACATCGGCAACCGCCAAGAAGTCATCTACGAGCACACCAATTATTTCAAAGAACGACAGCAATTCCTTGGCGTTCAGAACCCTACAGGGATGTTTAGCTACATAATCGACTCTTTCGCTCCTGATGAATCACAGCTCTACGGAAAGTCAGTTATCGAGCCGATTGCGAAACACCAAGAACTCCTGAACGACCTAACCAACCAGAACATCGACGCCGTATCATGGTCTATCGACCCTGAGATGGAACTTGACCCTCAATACTCTTCATACCTAGACAAGATGAAGTCAGCGACAGGAAATGTCTACCCATTCAAACCAGGCTCCTATCGTGCAGTACAGAAGCCACTCCTCCCGACCAATGTATTTAACGAGCGGAGCAACATTAAAAATGAAATCCGTGAAGCGACTGCTATTGACGAGATTATTAAAGGTGTTGGAGGTGGTGGATCTGAAACTACCGCTACTGAGATTAAGGCCCAGGTATCTTCATCAGGTCGCAGGTTTGGACTTATCGTATCTATGCTTGAAAACGGCGGGTACTACGAACTCGCCAAACTAGTATTCCAAATGGTACAGATGTACGTCACTACTCCAGTAATGTTTAGAGTCGTTGGGGATAAAGGGATTAACTGGAAAGAGTTTAACCCCGAGATGTTTAAAGGTGACTACGAGCCCCGCATTAAACTGAAATCCACACTTGAATACGAGAAGAAATATAAAATGCGAGACCTTAAAGAACTCTACACAGCGATGCTTGGTAGCCCATATGTAGATCAAGCCACTCTTACCCGTATGATTATCCAAAAAGGCTTTGATATGGACGCCAGTGAAGTAGAGAGCCTCGTCAAGACCGAAGAACAACTTGCTCAAGAGATGCAGGGTAAGAATGACGGTAAAGACAAAGAACAAGATCCAAAAGAGCTCATTAACTACAAAGACGCTCCGCCAGATGTCCAGGCTCAAATGGAAGCTAAAGCTGGCTATGAGCCTTCCGAAATTCACGGTGGACGCATGGGCCTCATGGGTGCTAAAGATGTCGCTGATGAAGCTTCTGCCATACAGACAGTCCTTCCGCAATCGGGCAGCCCAGTAGGTGTCGCTCCTACTGCACAACCACAACAACCACAGGCTCCACCAAATGTCGGACAGTAATTGGTCAGACCAGTATAAAAGTTTATTTTCCTCACCGTTGGGGACTGAATTATTAAATGAGCTGAGTAATCTCAAGCAGCGCTTACAAGACGACGCATCAGAGGCCGAGACCGCTGAAACCGCTTTCGGCTTGCTTCGTGAAGCTGGAGGTGTTATAAAAGCAATAGAACATTTACAATTCTTAGCGGTCGTACCCAAGGATGAGGGGGATAAAGACAATTAAATAATTAAAAGTCGCCCAGTTTATCCCCCTACTCTCTGGGCAAGACATTAACAATTAGGAGAAATGATGGACACCACAACTTCTGTGGCGGGCGATACTTCAGTATCAGAACCCACAACAACAGAGGCGGTAACGACGGACGCAACGGACCAAGTTATCACACAAGATGAGAATGGAAGCCCGACGCTTGCCGACACATCAACAGACGACCAACCAAGTGCAAACGAGGCCGTTGAAGATGCACCCGCACCAACACAAGCCGAAGGCGACGATATAGAGGATTGGGCAACAAAGAAAGGGCTTCCGATGGATGACCCTGTGAAGTTGGCTAAAATGTATCGAGACGCTGAAAAAAGAATGCACCAGGCTACCGAAAAAGCGAGGGAATACAATACTGCGGTAATGGAACAACCTCTAATTGACTATACTGGGAATGAGACAGTAGACGCACTTGCAGCGCAAGTAAATCAACTCACCATTCAAAATAAAGTTAATAGTTTCTGGGAAACCAACCCCGAGGCAAGGACTTTCGAAGGCAAGATGGCGGAAATTGTAGTACAACGACCACATCTTCAGAATGACCTTGACGCTCTATATGCTTTGGCTAGGAATGATCCTACCCGTGAAGCAGACTTAAAAAGGGAGGGCGGTCGAGAAGCACTTACTAATCTTGCACAGAAACAACAAGCCGTACCCCCAAATGCAGCATCAACTAACACTCAATCATATGAGAGCGCAGCAATTACTCCGCAAAACGTATATGAGCTAGTCGATAAGAATGGACAGGAGTGGTTTGAGAAAAACCACGCTGCTATTAACAAAGCTATATCTGGGAAATAATAACCCTTAAAAGAAAAGAGAAATATCATGGCATCAGGCCTATATGGAACTAGCAATAACATCGGTGCAACCGCTGCTAGCGTATTCCGTCCTAATGTGTGGAGCAAAGAAGTTTTAATGTTTGTTAAATCAAACCTTGTTCTTCTTCCACTCATTAAGCACTACGACGCAGATGTTCAGTCAAGTGGCCAGACTTTGGAAATTCCAAACGTCTCAGCTATCGGCGCTAACTTAAAAGCACAAAACACCGTTGTTACAATCAACTACAACACGGAAACAAAAACAACTATCACCCTGAACAAGCACTACGAAAGCTCATTCATCGTTGAAGACCTCGTTAAAGTACAATCAAACTACGAAACTCGTAGCGACTACACTGAGGCTGCTGCTTACGCTATCTCTGAAAAGATCGACAGCGACCTAGCAACAAACATGACAAGCACATGGAAAACAGCTTCTCAGACTACTGGTGCCTATGGTACTGCTATCGCTGACGCTAACATCCTAGCTGTCAACCGTTACCTTAGTGAAAACAAAGCTCCTCGTACTGATCGCTCACTAGTCGTTCACCCTAAAGGTGAAGCTGAACTATTAGCCATCGACAAGTTCGTCCGATACGACGCTCTTGGTACAGGTGAAGCTATCAAAGGCGGCAAGCTTGGAACTATCTACGGTGCAACCGTATACGTTTCACAGAACCTTGTATACCTTGATACAGCTACTGACGAATACAATCACTTATTCTTTCACAAGGAAGCATGGGCGATTGCTATGCAGATGCAACCACGAACTCAAGCACAGTACAAACAAGAATATCTTGGCTGGCTCGTAACGGTGGACGTACTCTACGGTCACGCATCACTTCGAAGTAACTTCGGTTACGTCGTTAAATCCTAATCAAATAGGATCTGCATTAAGGAGCCCCTCGGGGCTCTTTTTTGTTTGTTATACTATAACTACGAAAGGAGAATCACATGGCTAAGAAAACAATCAAAGTAGAAACACCTGTAGAAGTAGTACCAGAAGCAGTACCTACCACTCAAGTACCAGAAACAAATGCTGATGGCTTCAATACAAGCCAAGTATAATTTACAATACTGTTGCATAAGTTAGTACGTTTTGTTACCCTTTATGTGTAAACACAAGGGGTAACAACATGATAGATCCAATGCAACTCGATAAAGAGAATGTAAAACTTTATAAAATACCGAAAGAGGTTGAACTTCATCCTCGGCAGAAACTAGCGTTCCTGGAAGAACAGCTTAATCAAATCAGGGCTATGCACTGGCGAGCCCGTGTAGATATGCTCCATGCAGCCCGACTTCAAGAAGAAGAGAACCCTACCCTACGGGAAAAGGGATTATCAAACATGGCCACACACCGCAACGAAGCACAGCAAAGTATTGGTGCCTGTAAAATGTTGGTTAAGTTTATAGAGGAACTAAGGAATGAAAACCCAGGACTCGGAGAAGCAAAACCAGCAGACCACCCAGACGGCTACTAAACTAGCTGTTGTCCTACCTAGCAGGGGGCTAATGTTTAGCCGTACTTTGGAGGAGCTCCTAGACGAGCTTGAAGGCTTAGACTACGAAATATACTGGTCTCACGGTAATTCACTCCCTAAATGTTTTAATGAGCCTACAGAGCGTGCGTTAAAAGATAAGTCTGTCTACGCCGTTCTATTCGTTGAGGATGACATGAAGATCCCGAAAGGTATCTTGAGAAAGATGTTCGCTCAACAATATCCCGTTGTCGCCTTAGACTACCCATTCCAACAGAACGGTGACTCTACTTGCTTACACGACCCTGAGGGTATGGCATTCTGGACTGGTACAGGCTTCTTACTTGTCGCTCGGGAGATACTCGAACAAATACCGAAACCTATCTGGCGTACTGACCGCACCTTTGATCCTTTTATAGATAAGGACACGATTCACTTTTGGCCCCGCAAACTTACTAAGGTGTTCTATGGACTGCATGACCTCAACTTCGGAATGGTACTCTATTCGGCGGGCGTGCCTGTTATGCCTATGGAAGAAACTGCGGGGCAGAGAAAACTGGTTAAACTGGGAGACGTCCACTCTAATAACGGAGCCCACGAAATACAAACTATTACAGAAGTAGGGCGAGACTTAGTGAGTGGAATGATTAACCCCGAAAACTCCAACCTGTTTAGGGGTGCCCTTAACCGAGTAAAGAAAGTAAAGTTCTGGGAAGAGATACCACCGTTCATTTCCTATGACGATAAGGAACAACCCTATTTAAATGATGGGAGATCTTATGAAGTCGTCCGTTAAAGTAGGGGTTATCTTCCCGTCTAGGGGGTTAGTCTTCTCGGAGACCGCCGATGAACTCCTCCAAAACCTCAAAGGTATACCCCATAAGATATTCTTCTCACACGGAGAACCAATCCCTCAATGCTTCGAACACCCCACCAATAGGGCACTGATAGACGATAGTATCACTCACCTATGGTTCGTAGAAGACGACATGGTTATTCGCCCGAATACACTCAAGAACCTCTTAAAAGAAGACGCCAACACTATTACCTGTGACTATCCCGTTACTAAGAGCGGGAGAGGATCGGTATTCAAAGACAAAGGGGGACGAGTGGTATTCTGTGGTACTGGCTGTCTGCTGGTTAAGAAGGATGTATTCTTTAATCTGAAGACTCCCTACTTTACCGATAAAGTTAGATGGAATATGCAGAACTATGGTGAGTCTATCAAGCTGACGGCTGTGGATAACTCTGTCGGTGACGGCTATGGACTACACGATATAACCTTCAGTATCAAACTCTGGAACGCTGGAATAATTATTAAGGTCTCGAAGATTAAACTAGGCCAACGTAAACTCCTAGCACTTGGGAAGTCTGGTAGTAATGACGGTGCTCATAAATACGAAGTCTGGCGCAAGATAGATAAAGATGCTCGCTTAAAAGCTATCCTCGCACAGCCTATCGCACTAGGGGCGAAGTCTAAACTCGTTACTCTTGATACTCCTAGTGGGCCGATTACCACAAGTCAGAAACACGCTGACAACCTCGTAGCTCAAGGATTGGCTGAACATCCCCCTCGAAGATTTACAATAATAGACGACAGTGAGGTAGAAATATAATGCGCCTCGTAATAGTACTTATCACCTATAATAGACTTTCCTATACTAAAAAAACCCTGCGTAGTCTGTGGGCTACTATCCAAGTCCCGTATTACCTGATAGTGGTGGACAACGCCTCTACTGATGGCACTCAAGACTACCTCGCTAACCTTGTAGATCGTAACCGTGCCAATCAAGTAATCTTCAATGACGAGAACTACTACCCAGGTAAAGCTACTAATATCGGCTGGAGAGAGGGACTAGAAGAATACCCTCACGCTACTCACTTAATGAGACTTGATAATGATATGCACTTCGAAAAGGGTTGGGACCTTAGAGCAGAGGAGTATTTTAAGACGATAGATAGACTCGGACAGTTAGGTTTAGACTTCGACGGAGGTGAGAATAAAACTCCCCAGTACTATAACGGCGTAGGTCTAATTGAATGGCCGAGCTGTGTCGGGGGTCCGAACATTATACGACGGGGTATCTTCGACTCTGGTATTCACTATGATGAGGATAAGTGGGAAGGAAGCGGAAGTGCTATACAAGAAGACTCACGTTTCTCTCGCAAGATTAAAAATGATGGGTGGCTCGTAGGGCACATGGACGAGCGGTTAAGCTACACCTTCGCTACGAAAGATAACTGGTCTGATTATCCCGATTATTACAAGAAGACCATGTTAGATCGTGGATATATGGAGAATGTCGAATTTATTAAAAAACTAGAGGAGAAGAAATGAGTATGGTCAATATTAACGGGGTAGATTATTTGGAAACAGCTACCAGAACTAAGGTGTTAGTAACTGGTTTAGGCGGGTCTATAGGTGTACATGTCTTAGACCACCTCATGCTGAATACCGACTGGGACGTAATTGGAATTGATAGTTTCCGCCACAAAGGATACTTTGATAGAATTTCCCAAACCGTAGAACACAACCCTGAATGGATTAAACGCTTAAAGATTATCCGTCACGACCTCACTACCCCTATCAGTTTTAGACAAGTAGACGATATAGGCCCTGTAGACTACATTATTAACCTCGCTTCACTAGCTGATGTCTGGGACTCTGTAGCAAACCCTGTACCATTTGTCAGAAACAATGTTGAACTAATACTCACAATGCTTGAGTTTGCCCGTGCTGTTAAACCAAAAGCCTTTATCCAGTTCTCTACAGATGAAGTCTACGGCCCTGCTAAAGAGGATCAGGCATGGGGTGAATGGGCTCCACTCGTACCAAGTAACCCGTACTCAGCGTCTAAGGCTGCTCAAGAGATGATTGCTATATCTTACTGGAGAAGTTATGGCGTTCCGCTAATTATCACCAACACGATGAATAACTTTGGACAATTCCAGGGGTCAAGTAAATATCCTGTTATTATCCAGAAGAAGTTAATGGCCGATGAAGAGATAACTGTCCACGCCTCAAGTAACGGTGATATAGGTACTCGATACTACATCCACTCACGAAACGTCGCTGACGCCGTACTGTTCATATTAAAGAACTATCCTCCATACATGCACAAAGCAGGAGAAGTAGACCGCCCTGATAAGTATAATATCGTCGGTAATGCACAGGTAGATAACCTCGAGCTAGCTAAAACTATCGCTCGCCTTATGGGTAAAGAGCTTAAATACAAGTTATTAGACTTCCATTCAGAGGAGCCAGGACACGATCTTCACTACGGACTTGACGGAACGAAGCTCGCTCAACTAGGCTGGGAACCACCAGTAACCTTTGAAGATAGCCTAAAGGCGACGATAGACTGGCAACTTGAGAACCCGAAGTGGATTGCTGAAGCATGAAAACTCTCTCCATCCTTGGTACTCGCCCAGAGTTAATCAAGATGTCAGAGATTATTAAGAAGCTCGACAAACACACTGAGCATATCTTTGTACATACAGGGCAGAACTACGACTACGAGCTAAACGAGATATTCTACAAAGACCTTGGACTTCGTAAGCCTAACTACTACTTAGACTGTGGGGGTGGCTCACTGGCCGAAACCTATGGTAAGGTAATGGTCGAAGTTGAGAAGGTCCTCATAAAAGAAAAGCCTGATGCCGTGGTTATCCTTGGTGATACAAACTCTGCTATCGGTGGAATAATTGCGAAGCGAATGAAGATACCGCTCTTTCACCTAGAAGCAGGGAATAGGTGCTTTGATGATAATGTTCCCGAAGAGATAAACCGACGTATAATAGATCACATAGCAGACGTTAATATGGTCTACACACAGAACCAACGGAAGTATCTAACAGATGAGGGGTTGGCAAAAGACCGCATATTTGTTATGGGCTCCCCTATGAAAGAGGTATTATTTGGCCACGCTATTGAGATAGAGTCCAGTGATGTCAGGGATAGAATGGGACTTGTCCACAGGGGTTCGGCGGAGGTCTCTTATTTTGTGGCTAATCTCCACCGTGACGAGAATACTGAGATACAGGAGAACCTAGATAAACTAGTAGAATCACTCAATGCTATAGCCGATAAGTATGAGATGCCGATAATCCTCTCAGCTCATCCACGACTTAGAAAAAAAATAGAGCAGCAGGACATTAAGTTCAACTCAATGATCCGTATACTTAAACCATTAGGCTTCTTTGATTACGTCCACCTTCAGAAGTACGCTAAATGCGTTATAAGTGACTCAGGCACTATCGCCGAGGAAAGTTCTATACTAGACTTCCCCGCAATCACTATTAGGAACGCTGTAGAGCGCCCTGAAGCGATAGATGAGGGTAGTTTGATAATGAGTGGGGTTGATAAAGAAAGCGTCTTAAACTGCCTAGATATAGCCTTAAACAGTACGGAGTCTAACATGCCTCCGTTTGATTATGATGTGGATAATTGTTCGGAGAGAGTGCTACGAGTGATACTCGGTTACACTCCCTATGTAAATAGATATGTCTGGAGAAAGAAATGAAACTAGAACAACTAAAACAAAACAGAGATACCAGTGGCTCATTCACGGAGATATTCAAACTCCCTAAAGATGGGCAAGTATCAAGTCTAATCGTGAACCCTGGCGAATTACGGGGCAATCACTACCACGAAAGAAAGACTGAACACTTTGTTGTTGTCTACGGATCGGCACGAATAAGCTCCAAAAACCGAAACACAAACGATGTTATGACGGTAGAAGTATCAGGTACAAAGCCGATGGTTGTCACTATCCCCCCAAACCATACCCATAATCTTGTCGCTACGGGTGAGGGGTGTGTCTGTATAATATGGTGTGATGAGCAATTTAACGAGAAGGACGCTGACACAATAGCGGAGGAGGTTTAATATCAATCCTTATACATACGTCAAAGAAGCAACAGACCCAGACAAAAGCCTACTATCTTTGTGCTGCGGTATTGGGCTAGAACTTCAATACCTACAAACCCAAGACGTTACAGCGGTAGACTTACACCAACCTTACCTAGACGGAGTTAAAGAGCGTTGTCCACAGGCCAAGACCGTTAAAAGCGACGCTTTAGAATATACCAAAAAACAAGATACCGACTCGGTAGATGTTATCTCTATAATTGACGGTATTGAGCATATGGATAAAAAGTCTGGTAAAGAACTTATCAGTCATATGAAACGAGTCTGTCGAGAGAAGATACTCTTATTCACGCCACAAGGCCCTGGTCCTGACGGGTATCTAAAGAATGAACCACACAATGCTTGGGGTATCGAGGGGGCCGACCACTATCAAACGCACAAGAGTGGCTGGACAGTAGAAGAACTGGAGAAACTTGGATTTAAGATGATCCTCATAGCTCACGATACCTCTCAACACGGCGAACCCTATCAAGCGATTATGTGCCAGTGGGTTAAAGATGTATAGTTTCGTTTTCCCTATGGACACCAACCGTTTACCACAGTTCAAGGTGACGAAAGAGCTCTATGACGAGATGCCATTTAAGATGGAGTTTGTTATCCCTACTCGAGAGAAAAAAGAAGTAGAGCAATTCCTCAAAGATAACGGCCTAGAGCGTAATGTGCGACTCATACCTTATGAGGTTAAGACGGGCTTCAACCCCAGTAAGGCGTTTAATATAGGTGTAAGAGAAGCTAAGTACGACAATATTATTATTACCAGCCCCGAAGTTAAACCGTCAACAGGGGTGCTGGAACAGTTAAGTCATCTCCTAGATAAAAATATCGTATGTAACGTAGATGACCAAGACGAGCACGGGAACCTATCTAATCTTGTAAGCTCTACCTTTCGTAGTGAAACTCCCTATATGTACTTTTTAGCGATGTTCAGAAAAGAAGATATTGAAACTATTAACGGCTGGGATGAGGAATTTATGAAGGGCTATGCCTACGAGGATAACGACTTTGGGGATCGTTGGGTAAGGGCTGGGCTACCATTTGAAGTCCATGATGAGATAAAAGCCGTCCACCAATACCACCCCCGAAGTGAGACTATTAAAGGCGGGACAGCGACAAACATGCAATTATACCACGACAACACTGATAAAGGCGTTACGAAGTGTCTCAATGGTTTACGGAAGCTGTGATACAATTAAGCCAACTGGGTGATAGGTGATACCTAATGTTTGACCAAGAAGCTATTGACGCCCACAATGAAAAACTGAGAGAAGAAGCTGAACGGCAAGAAGAACTACGAGCAGCCAAAGAAGTTGCCGATAATGTAGACTCTGTTAAAAAAGCTATAGAGTTTCAAACCGCTCGCCTTATATCTGATAAAAAAGTAAACCCTCAAAATGTGCGGGTACTTAATAACCTCGCCTCCCCTGATGATATTAAACAGGTCGTTCAAGGGTTAGATAAACTCGCAGTCGTCCTGAAACCCGAAGCTAATGATGATGGTCCTGTAATTGACGCTATTAACAGCCTTCGAGATCAGTTGATAAAACTCCCCTCAGAAATGCCAGAGGTTGAAACGGTAGAAGAAGTTACTGTCAAGAATCTCGATGATTTTAAGAGTTATATCAAACCATTATTAGATGCAATCAATAGCCTAGAGTTATCACCAACCTTTGACCCGAAGATAGAAGTTAAACCCGCCGACGTAAAGATAACTACTGAGAAGCTAGATACCTCAGACCTCCTACAGTCTATTGATACATTAAGTGTCGAGTTTGGCAAATTGGCGAAGAAAGAACAGCCCGCCGTTGATCTGACCAAAGTTATCGAGGCGACTAAGGCTACTACTAAAGCTATAAACAACCTATCGTTCCCTGTACCTAACTACGTCCTCCCTTTCAGTAAAGATGGTAAAGCAACCCAAGTAACTCTAAACTCCGACGGATCGTTACCTACCTCAACAACATTAACAACCACTAGTTATAAGACAGAAGTTGATAAATCCACCACCACAAATGTTATTTATATCGGTAAAGCCCCTATTGGAACTGCTCTTGGAAGTGGAGCATGGCAGATTAAAAAAGTAGATAAAACAGTAACAGATAACGTAACCATAACATTCGCAGCAGCAGGGGCATTTACCGCAACGTGGAATAACCGAGGAAGTGAGACTTACTCATGAAACCAATAAATCGCAGATACCATAATTTAGATAAGCCTACCGTTGCCAGTTCAGTAACTTGGGATATGAGTGATGGACATACTATTGTTGTAAATGACCTTTCAACAGAAGGCAATATGGGTGACGGTAAAGAAGAATTGACTGCACTTGCACAACAGGCATGTGATTCGTATGAGGAGAACTTATAATGGCAGTGATTATTTCAAATGGTGCAACCGACCTACATGCTGCAAGCGGTTTTTATAGGGTAGAAGCATCAAACCTTGCAATATATAACAACACAACACTGGCATTGTCTACTACTCGAAGTATAGCGGTTACATTCGCAAATGCGGGTAACTGTCAGGGCGTTGTTATCGGTATATCTACTTCAAGTGCAACCCAAAATGTCACTGTTACATTAAAAGAGAGTGGTACTGCTAGGGCGAGTAAAACACTCAC
>ERZ869929.713-NODE-713-length-16175-cov-4.620533_pt1 | contig 16175 bp, 24 predicted proteins | sample MGYA00579312_ERZ869929 | MGnify/ENA primary metagenome ERZ869929 (study PRJEB32216, sample SAMN09231818) | wastewater metagenome | place: USA: Maryland | collected 2016-08-09 | study: EMG produced TPA metagenomics assembly of the PRJNA472060 data set (Reclaimed... | reverse complement strand
CTGATAGTTTTTGATATTTAGAAATACAAACTTTATTCAAATCTTCCCAATGTTTGTCCATAAAAGATTCGGATAATTGGTATTTCCAAGAAATCCTATCCAAATCTACTTTAGTAGAAAATTCTTCTACATAGCAGTCTAATTTTTCTAACTCGATTAACTTTTCTATTTCTTTTTTCAACATTTTTGAATGCATAATACATCCTACAATAGTTACTTTTAGATCTTGCAAAAAACGATCCAAGATTTCTCGTTGTGTTTTCGTAAGAAGAAAAGGAATCAACTATGAAAAAAGTACATTTTACTATGCAGAAATTAGCTAATTTTCTAAATAAAAAAACAAAAACTTCTTCAACATATCCTCTGTTAACTCTTTACCACTTAGTTGGTTAAAAATCAAGGATGATTTAATAGATCCTTTTCCATAGATAGCTAAAGTCTTTATTGCGAAGTCTTTTCTAGACAAATCTTTGTATATCTCTAAATGTGCATGAATACTATTTAGAAAATACTTCATTTTAGTTCCTGCAATAGCTATTCTTCTAACAAAAGGATAAGCGTATTGAGCACATTCGTAATCAAATTGAGACTGTAATATCTTGACGAATGTGTCAAGATCAGGTTGTTTATACTTAAACCAAAGATCGACAACAGTATTCAAATTACACGTACTTTTGAAGGCATGTTTGACTAAATATGATTCTGATTTCAATTTCAATATATCTTGGTCATTATTGAAATAAACACAAACTCCTTCAAAATTAGGTATTTCCTGTATAACTTTTTTCAATTCATCAAGAGTAGAATACACGTATCTTTTAGGTCTTTTTAAATTAAACTTAGCCGCAAAATCATCTAAATCATTCTGCTTCCAATAACTATAATCTCTATGCCTAATAATGTTAGTAAGCCAAAATATAGGTTTATCTCCGTAATCTAAAACTATTCTATTCCTTGGAGAATACCACTCAAATATATAGCTATTCTCCCAAGTTTCTTTATCTTCAAAAGTAAATATTTGATAATTATCGACCAAAAAATCAAACAAATCATCCTTTAGAATTTCATTATCATCAATACCGAAACGTCCACGAGTTCTATACATCCAATTTTTTTTATGTCGAGTTATGATTAGTGTAGACCCATCAATCTTTTCCATTATAGAACATTCATCTAATGTTTTAGGATAAGTATAAAGATGCGGGTGTTCCCCCCAATTAAAAAATTTCTTGTAAGATAAAGATACAGGATTCCCATCTGAATCCCAAATAGATGATCTATAAATAAGATTATCTTTTGTCCATGTAACACCAATATGTTCAGGAGTTACTAGAAATAATCCGTCTTTTTCTTTGACTATGAATTCCTTTTGGAACATGTTAGTTGCCCTTAGAAAAATAGGGCATATTTTTTTCGTCAATGGAAGGAATTAGTTTAAGATTATGTTTGGAAATTAAATATGAATAACTATTAATTACTGGTGTTTTGTAGAAATCTGCATCTTTAATTGGAACTTGCTTTTCAACTACTTCTTCTACTTTATTTTTTCTAAAAAAACTCATTTTTTATATTCCGCCGGTAAATAGACTGAGCTATTCATTTTTTTGGGATCTGTAACTTTTTTCATATTGTACTTTGTGTAATCAATACTAACAGTTGAATCCTTATGCTTAGCAAAAATCATACAAGACACTAACATTCTATTCTTTTCATCTACACAAACATTTCTAAGATTATTTGCGTAATTATTACTATTAAAATATGGTGTGATATGCTCGTAAACTTCATAACCTAGTTCTAACAATTTATCCACAATTTTGATGTATTCTTCTTGTGTATGATATTCCGCATAAACAATTGGTTTATTATCTATTATCAATTTGTCTGCTCCAAAAATAACTTCAGGAGCTAAACCTTCTACATCAATTTTCATAAAGTTGCACTTAAGTAAAGCTAAAGAATCAATAGTTATTAGCTTTATTTTATACGTAGGATGTTGCGAAAAATTATCAAGAATACTTAGCCCACCTGATTTGTAATATTCATTATGGTTAACAATAGGAATATCTACTAAATCTTCTTTATTCCCAACTGCTACCTGAACGGCTACAACATTCTCTAGATTATTCAGAGCAATATTACCACAAAGAGAATAATAGTTGTGCTTTTCTGGCTCGAAAGCCAATACTTGTCCAGTAATTCCAGTCAATTTAGAAAAAACTAGAGTATGAGCACCAATATTAGCACCTACATCTAGAATAACATCTCCAGGATTGACACAATCAGAGAATAATTGTACTTCGGCTTCAGAATATTCTCCGTATTCATTTAGTTCTAACCCTATAGTAAGGTCTTTTGTATCATAAATCATAAGCCCGTATTTACATGCTTTTAGTACGTTCATTGTTATTTCTCCTCAGATAAAATGTATTCTACAGGTCCGAATTGTTTGCAATTTTGACAATGTATATACCCTAAAGAAGCCTCTTCTTTACAATCTTTAATATTTTGTTCCGCTTCTTTCAAAGTTTCAAATGCTTCCCAAAATGGACAACAATCCATACAAAATTTTCTATAAACAATAAAAACTTTTTTTAATTTCTTAAACTCAGTAGCTTTTTTTGACATATTATTTCTCCAAAACGAATTTAACTGGTTCAGAAATTACACAATCTTTACAATGTTCGCAATATTTTTTTTGTCTTTTACAATCTTTCAGCTCTTCTAGCAAATCTTTTTTTATTGGACAAGCAAGCCAATCAGGACAAGCTTCATGACAAAAATCTCTATATACCACCCAAATTGTTTTTAGTCTAGTAGCTTTTTTTCTCATCTTTAACCACCTTCACTTGCCGAGTAAGATTCTCAAGTACTGACACAATATCCTTTTTCTTTACAGCTACCAATGTCTTGAAAGTAGTAGCTTGTTCTAGTTCATTATTATATTCATCATACTTAGTCCTGAGATTTTCCATCTTAGATCTAACCCAAGCTGCTTGAATTTTTTGATTAGAAAGCTTTTGTACTTCATCTGTGATCAACAGTCTACTTTCAATATCTTGCAAATAACTTTCCATATAGTTTATTACTTTTTTCCAATTAGAAGCATTCTCAATAGCTAGCATTTCAATAGTTGACACTCTGGAATGATAAGCTTGAGCTTTGGCGTATAGTATAGTCATTTGCCCAAGGTCTACTGAATCAATAAGCTGGGGTAAAGCTAGATCATACGAATTTAATTCTTCTCTAAAATTATCATATGAAATATACTTTCCAGCGTAACTTTTAGCTGATTGAACAGCAATCTTGATTACTTCCCATTTATCTTTGATATTGAGATCTTCCACGCAATGCCACGCTTTCTTTACTTCTTTTAGTATTACTTTAGACATACAAAATAGCTAATCTTCCTCTTTACACTTGTCTAACATTCTCAAAGTAGAAACACCCTTTTTAACTCCTTCATACACGTATTTAACAATATCATCTTCTTCAGCAAAAGTCAATAGGTCATTAATTGTGGAATTGTAAACTTTTTTAGCTAACTCTGCTTCTTTTTCTGCACGATTTTCAGCTCTATAAACATCTCCTTCAGATATATTTGGATGTCTAGTTTTTTCTGAAAGTATTATAGAATGATCTTCAATTCCTACATCTTCTAAATCAGTATAAAACTCTATACTACAAATAGAATCGTTTGGTAATTTTCTAGATACAAGAATTTTAAATGCTTTTTTCATTCGGCAAGATCCACCCTTTCTTTATTATTATTTTAACTATTCAGGGACATCTTCTAAACAATAAGTATTTACTTCTTTATTTTGGGGTTTAGAAGTTTCTAACAACTCTTCAATATTTTCATGAAAAACTTTATCAAATTCAGGAGGAATATCTTGTTGAATTATCGGTAAATTTTTAATTTCACTGTATTTTTCTAAACAAGAGATATTTACTAATAAATCTTTGGGTGGGTCATACACAGATGTGTTATTTGATGATCCTAGTACATGGTAATCCCATATTGGTCCTTGCGCTGATTTTGTAGTACAACTATCAGTATCCTCCAACCCTTTTTCACGGTCAATTTTATGTACAGCAATATTAGCATCATCATAAATATGCATACACTTAGTTGCATGTGGTTTATTCATGAGTAATTGATGATATTTAAATCCATGTTGGTCAAGTTGACTCATAGTTAGTTGTCTATACGCTTCTGGTCTAGCTGTCCAAAGAAGTATATAATCTCCTTCAGAAAACCATTTATTGACTATCTTTATAGATTCTTCAAATGGTGTAGCTGGTTCATTGAAATAGTGATCAATATCTCTTAGTTTGAGTAATACACCATCAATATCACAAATTCTAACATTTTTGTACTCATACGGTAGCATTACCATTTTTTACAATTTTCCTTTCAATTCTTCAAATAATTCCAAGTTTTCTCTCAGAAATTCAATACTCTTTTCAGCACCTACACCTAACTTAGTTTCTTCAAACATATAAGTATTACCTGATTTTGTAATCACTTTGTTACTTTCAGCGGTATTGAATACTTCTCTAACCAAATCTATTCCTTTTCCAAAAATAATGTTTGTATCAGCAACTCTAAAAGGTGGGGCTAATTTATTCTTTGCCACTGTAATTTTCAATTCGTTACCGATCACATTGTCCTTATTATCTTTAATACGTCCAACAGCCTTTACGTCAAGGCGAACTGATACATGAAATTTAAGAGCGTTACCTCCTGGAGTATCTACTTGAGGACCCCAACCCATACCACCTATTTTTGCCCTAGTTTGGTTAATAAAAATAAGACAAGTATTTGTATGACTTACAATTGATGTAAGTTTCTTTACCCCTTGGGTTAACATTTTTGCTTGCAATCCAACATGTTGGTCACCAATTTCACCATCTAATTCTTTTTGCGGAACAAGTGCAGCTACTGAATCAATTACTCCAAGAGCAAAATTATTTGATTCTACTAATTGCTTTGCAATATCTAAAGCTTGTTCTCCACTATCGGGTTGAACAATGTAAAGTTCGTCAATATTTACACCTACACCAATTGCTAACTGCGGATCCAATGCAAATTCTGCGTCAATAAAAAAACATTTCAAACCTAATTTTTGAGCTTGGGAAATTGTGGATAATGCTATCGTAGATTTTCCTCCTGATGGAGGGCCGTAACATTCCACAATCCTTCCTCTAGGTAATCCTCCTACACCAAGAGCTTTATCTAAAGCTAATGACCCTGTAGGAATAACTTCTACTGGTTGAATTTCTGCGCTATTAATTGTAGTTACAGTATTTTTTCCATATTGTTTATTTATTTTACTAATAACATCTTCCAGATTATTTTCTTCTTTTTTAGACATTACTTTCCTTCCACAAAGGTTATCAATTCTTTTAATACTCTCAAGCAATCTTCACATACTAAAAGTTTGAATCTTCTATCAAAACTATCAATGACAGACACTTTATGTCTTCTAGTTGATGAATGTGTTTCACAAAGAATACAAGTACCTACAGGTCTAGTACTCGTCAGAATTTTACAATCTTGGATATAAACATTCAATTCTTTTAGGCTATTTAGTATTTTTTTGTACATAGGTTACATCTTCTGAAAAAAATGTTGAATATTTATATTTATTTTCATCAAGAAAAGAAATTAACTTCTTATTTTCTTTTTTTAGTAAAGATTTTTCATTCTTACAAAAAATAAGAGCTTTATCTATTGGTAAATTAGAAACAAATACTTCTTCTTTCAAGTCAAATTTGTCACCATTATAACCATACCGAGCTTTCTTTTTTTCAAAAAATTTATTACAGAATTCCAACTTACCAGCAAAAAGAAATTCTAACTTTCTAAACCACCAATGCCATTTAGGAAAATAATCGTTTAGCACAAACTCAAATAGTTTGTAGTTTTTCCAAGAAGGATCTACGTAAAGTAATATTTTCATGAAAAATCCTCCACATCTACAAAAAATACTTCACAAGGAATTCCTTTAATTCTAGACTTAATCAAAGTATCGTTCGTTCCTTTGTTATCTTTTCCATTAGCTAAAAAAGCAATACAAACATCAGCTATTTCTACCATTTTAGAATTCCTTAATGGACCAGCTGATTTACCATGGACTAACCACTTGGCTTTCATAATTCTATTTGGTAGTTTATGCATTTTGGCATACATTTCAACTAAGCGATCAGTACCTCTTGCCCCACCACTAATTATTTCAATAGCAGATCTATTAAATTTTTTCAAAACTTCGTCTACTTTTTCTTCAAAAAGTAAAAAATCCTGAAAGAATCTACTACCACAGATTAGTATTCGCACGTCAACCTCCACAAGCACTGTAGCCACAAGATTTACAACTAATACAACCACCTTCTCTAACTAACATCTCTCCACATTCTGGACAAATCTCACCAGATATTTCTTCTTTTTCAGGGTCATGATTCTCAATAACATTTGCCTTTGTTTTCAAAGATTTATCTATATACTCTGAGAATCCTTCATAATTTTCCAAATAATCTTCCAAAATCTTTGCAATAGCATCTGGCACACTTTTGATACTTTGATTGCTAATATAATCCCAAATAGGTGAAGATTTCTGGTTATTTAGCTGTTCAATAATCTTATCAATAGGAACTCTATACTTGAGAGCTGTTGAAATTAGCCTACCTTCTGTAGCTACATGTGAGGCAATCTCAGTACCAGCTTTGTTTACTGTAACAATAATTTCTCGTATACCTTCTTCGTCTTCATTAATAGTGACTAATATCTTACCAGCTGGAGTATTTATTCTATATGTAGCACCAAAAAGTACTTTAGGTCTTTCTCTAACTTCCTTTTTACAAATACATTTATGTTCTTTCTCTGGTTCTTTAGGCAAAATCTTAGCTTCAACTACTTCTTTTTTATCTTCTTTAGAATTCAACACTTGCAACTTCCTTGATCCATTTCTGTATACGGTTATTGACTTACAACCTAAATCATACGCCATTTTGTAAACTTTGTCAACATCTTCAATTGTTGCGCTATTCGGTAAATTAACAGTTTTAGAAATACTAGAATCAATATACTTTTGAATCTGAGCTTGAACTTTCACATGTTCCTCTGGAGTAATCTCTAGAGCTGTCCTAGCATAGCTTGGAATATTACCTTGCTCATCCACTATCCAATGATTGATTTCATGCTCACCTAGCGAATCCTTTCGTTTGTAGGACCATTGGAATACTGGTTCGATGCCAGAAGAAGCTTGATTACATAATGCAGAAGTTGAACCACATGGCGGGCAAGTAGTTAGCGCAATGTTCCTTCTATTTATATTTTTTTCTTGTAATAATTTGGGTATTCCTCTTTGTTCTGCTAGTGCTAAAGATTTTTCTTCCGAAACTCTTTTTATAAAACCATAAATTTGATCAATTAATTCTAAACTTTTATCTGTTCCGTAATCTATACTAAGAGATAACATAACATCATGTAATCCCATTGTACCTAAACCAATTTTACGCAAAGCTAGTGTGCGTTCTTCTATAAAAGGTAGCGGATATTTATTTAACGATACTATGTTGTCAAGAAAACGAATGCTTAATCTAACTAAATTATCTAGTTTATTATAATCTATAGAATTATCTACTACACAATTCTTAAGATTAAGTTCCAGTAGATTGCAACTTTCTCCCGAAAAAAGTTCCAATTCTCCGCAGTTTCGCGAGTTGATTACAAGTTGACAAGAAGTATTTTTATCTACAAGTTTATCTGTTACAAAATAATTATGGAATTCGTCAACTGTACCATTATAAACATCTTCATAACCACAATCCTCTATACTTACAATTGATCCATAACTTATTGTAGCAATTGCGTGTTCAGTACCTCCACGAGATTTCTCAAATTTTTTGTAAGATTCTAAATTTATTGATCTTATTAAATCTCCTATTTTTAGATCTTTCACTTCGACATATTCACAAATGTAGCTAGAAATATTTGGATGTTGTTTTATTTTTAGTAATTTATGATTTTCAGTTAATTTTAATTTTATATTACCTATCGTAATACAGAATATTTTTTTATTCTTTCCAGTACATCTAATATTTCGCATTTGCCTAATACTAGTATTTCCTATAGTTTCATTTAGATTATCTGTAAAACAATAAACAGGTACATCCTTACCTTCTTCAGCCAATTGTTTTATAGAAACAAATCCTCTATCATCAGCAACCAAAATTAACATATCCCCAGAAATACAAGGATTGCAACCCATATCCCCAAATTCTTCTTTAAACAAATTATCCTTATTCAATACGTCATGAAAAATAATACCAGGTTCCCCATTCTCCCAAGCTTTTTTACAAATGAGACCCCACATTTCTTTGTTTGTATATTTTTCTGGCTCTAATCCTGCATAAGCACAACAAGGTAGCCAATCTCCATCATCTTTTTTTATAGTATACTCATTATTATCAAATTTTGCTATAAATACATCATTAGGTCTTTCTTTCAACATCTTCATAAATTCATCAGTAATTAGCACAGACAAATTGAAATTGCTAAGTTTACCTTCTTCTTCCTTAGCTTTTATAAATTTGATAATATCAGGATGGTCAATTCTCAATGATCCAAGAGCTGCAGCCTTTCTTCTACCACCTTGAACAACTACTTGTCCTGTAGAAGAAAATACTTCTAAAAATGATAATGGTCCACTAGATTGTCCTCCTGAACCTTTTATTAAAGCACCTTCAGGTCTAAGTTTAGAAAGACCAATACCACAACCACCACCACTAGAATAGATAGTTGCAGTATTCTTTATTTTTTCAAAAATATCATTTAAATTATCTTCTATATTCAGATAGAAGCAAGATGAAAGCATCCCTCCTAAACCAGCATTCATTAATGTAGGAGAAGCTGGCATAAAATCTAGATTACACATTGCATCGTAATATTCTTTTACATAACCATTGTAAATTTTTAGCCATTCATTTTTATCGAAATCATCTTCATAAATATATTTGTTACTGCAAACAATATTTTCTCTAGCACAAAATAACCTAATAAGTTCTAATTCTTTTTCATTAGAGAAAAGATCATAAATTTTATGAGAAATTACTAAATATTCAAATTCTTCTCCTGATCGTTGTTTGTGTACTCTATCCCAAATCAAATCAGGAATAGCAACAATACGAGCTACTCTCATGAATACATCCTCAGGTGATTTATCATTTGGGCCATAATATTTTTTAGACAATAATTCTATTGCAAAATCGTTACATTTTGAATCCACGGAAAACTCCTTATTGTTTAATCACTAAAAGAGGTGATACTACTGCAACAACATTGCACGCTATTGTATAAAGTAAACCAAGAGCTAACACTGAACTGAACAATACACCTAAAAAAGGTCCTGGATCACTCGTATAATCTGATTTTAGTGCTAATTTGATACAAAAAATAGAAAAAATTGTGCAAACCAAAAATCCAATACTACAAGCCACTAAGTAGACAATGTGTTCATTTACGAAATCTTTTATATACTCTGGAGGAACTGTTTTCAATTTTTGAATATATTTTTCCATAGCGCACCTAAAAATGCAAAATTGCAGGAAGTGGGGATAACATATTTGAAAAATGACATACAAAGCTGCACAAACTAAGTATTAGCCAAAAACATGTTATACCTGAAACAATATATGACACAAAAACTATTTCACCATGCGTGTCAGACCTATATGGGTCAGCTTTATTTAGTGTATGAATAACTTTCAATCTTTTTCGCAAAATCAATAAACAACAAACTGAACTTAAAAACCAAGCAACTGTGTATACAAATTGAGCTAATTGGTATTGTTTAATATATTCTTCACTAAATCTTTGAAATAAAAATAAAAATGATTCCATGATTACTCCTCTTGCAAAGGTCCTACATGACAATTAAACTTTCCTAATTGAATTTTCCCGTAATCAAAAAATTCGTGCGTTAGATAGTCGTATACAAGTTTACAACTTCCTGTAGGACATTTAAAGTATAATTTATCCCTGTAAAGAACACACCCTAAAATAAGTACGTTATCACCCTTATTATCTTTCACATATACTGTATGTGTTACTGGAAGATCAAATATTTTTTCGTTAAATTTTCTTTGTTCTAGTCCTATTTCATAAGAAGTTTTTATCACTCTAACACAGTCAACAAATTCCAAATCATTATATCGAAGTAACTCTTGAACAGTTTGATGAGATTTTTCATACTCTATAATATCCCCAGCCTCAGTAGGACACCCTATCGGGGACAAAGCGTATGTATTTTGAGTATCAACATCGTCAACAAGCCAATGAGACATACTAGTTACATAAACTTTACCTATTGACATTATTCTTTTTCCTTCAACAAAGGTTTTATTTTTTCTTCAATACATTTCGAACAAAAGTGATATCTAACTTCATTTATAGCGTACTCTTCATCATGAAAATGTTCAATTAAATTCCATGGAGCACGGTATACACCATAATCGTAGTAACAAGATATTTCTTCACCACAAATATCACAGTGACATTCAATTACACGTTCCTGTTTAACCTTAATCTCTATAATTTCTGTTTTAAGCATTAGAAATTACCTTTACAGAAGATACACCGTCTTCACGATCAACCAAAATGTAGTTATCAATCAATCCATGATTCAAATCTCTATGTGAGATAATCTTTATACCTAAGTTCAATTCATTTGAGATGTTACAAATAGCTTCGAAAATATGAGCTATCGCACCATCTGGCAGAGTATTGAATGGTTCATCAAGAAATATGGTATTCAATCTAAATTTAGATAGTTTATAAGTAGTTTGTATAATTCCTAACATAACCGCGATAGAAATTATTGTACGTTGACCATCTGATACCATGTCAATTGGTAGCTCCATATTGTTAAGATACACAAGCATATTCACTTGGTCAATTGTTTTTTTGTTACTAGCAGTCTCTTTGTTTGTAGAAAATTGTACTCTACAGGAATCATGTATGTTTTCTAAGATAGCATTAGTTTCATGTGTTAGGCAGTTTATTATACTGTCCAGCTTGTAAAATTTCAATTTTTTAAATACAGCAACCGACGCTGTAGCCAATTTACATACTTCAATATGCTTTTTCAATTCTTCTTTAAGAAATGTATATCTTTCTTCCTTACCAGCTAATAATTTCTTTGTAGTTTCGTAGATCATAACTCTTTCTTGTATTTTTTTCAATTCATCAATATCTTTTTTAATTAGTTTGATTTGATTGTCAAGATTAACAGTTTCGACTGTGTAATCAATATTCTCTTCAATAATTGATTGATTTGTCAAATAGGTATAGGTTTCTTTTAGATCTAATAACTTAGTAGTTAATTTCGGAAGTTCCCTTAGATAATTGTCAAAGCTAAGATAATAATCCGACTTGTCTTTTACTTGTTTTAGGTAGTCGGAATAATCGTTTACGACTTTATTTAGTTCTTCTATTGAAGATATTTGATATTTTTCTTTTACTGAACAAAAAGCAATTGTTCCATCACATTTCTTCTTTGATATTGGGCAAATACCATCAACTACAAATTGCAAATCTTCTTCCAATTCCAAAAATTCTTCTCTAAGATACTCATAAGTTTCAAAGAAATAACAACCTTTATTATGAGAATCATCTGGTATATCTAATTGAACAATAGAATCTATTTCCTTTTGACATTGGTTTATATCATCTACTAACTTATTCAATTTATTCTGTGAAAGTAATTTTTGTCTACAAGCGTAATTCTTTTGGTTTAATTCATCCAAAACAACTTCTTTTTCACTAACTTGTCTATTAATTTCTTCAATAGAAAATTCATCTTCTTGAACAACATATTTAGTAATATCTACATTTATATATTCAATTTCTTGTTCAATCTTTTCCTTCTTTGTTTCTAACTTCTTCTGGTACTCAATAGCCTTAGCTAAATACTCTTCATACTGTTTTAAATTGAATATGTCGATAAGTATGTCTAATCTGTCATTTGCGCTACCCTCAACTAACTGCTGAGCTTGTCTTTGGCCAAATACTACAAAGCTTTTGAATGCATCAAACGTAATGCCTATTTTATCTTGAATACGTTTTCTCGTATCTTGATACGTTTTACCGGAACATTCCTTTTCATTGATCGTAAACGATATTTCTATCTTATTCTTATTTCTACTCTCTTTTACTGAACAAACATCTTCGTTAACAGTGAAATCTAATTGTATTGAAAAGTAATTCTCATTGAGATATTTATTAGAAAGATTGCTAACAGATCCTTTTTTTCTTATAATTTTACCGAATAAGGCATAAAGAATTCCCTCAAAAATAGTAGACTTTCCTACCCCTGAGAGCCCTTGAATAAAGGTAATTCCCTTTGGATCTAAAGGTATTTCTACATTTTTACCATAGGAAAGGAACCCATCAAGAATCAACTTTTTTAGTACCAACATCGTTTGTTACTCTTAGACAATATCTAACCAAAGGTTTTTTAGAGGAGTATGCATTATAATTATTAACTACAGTTTCCAATTCAGTTTCAATAGTTTGCCCCTCAAACATAACTTTTTCATCTACTTTTTTAGCTGTATCCGTATTGATATAATCTAAAGTTACATCAAGGAATAACTTTTTCAAGTTATCAACTAACTCTTTCTTATTAATAGCATACCAATGAATAAAAGGCAAGCAAACTTTTATCTTCAAATAACAATAGTTAGTATCTACTGTACTTTTGACTACTGTTAGAATATCTTGTTCAGTAAGAGTTTTTTCTTGTTGAATAGTAACTGTGATCTTTCTAGGAAGATCAATACAGGTTTTAGTTACTTCACCAGAATCTAGATCAACAATATTTATTCCTGGAACACACCCGAATGTCTTTTGAACTAGAGAACCAGGATAGTAACATTTATTCTTTATCAATTCAATAGGTTGATGTATATCCCCTAACGCGAAATACTTAGCATTATATTCATTAAGTAGTCTACGTAGTGTGTCAGTATTAGATATAGTTCCCGTAGCAAAATCTATATTAGGAATAACTCCGTGCCAAACTAGAATATCAGCAGGTTGATTATTTTTATTACAATGAGTATTTAAATCAGTTTCTTGAATACTATAAAAATTAAGCCCAAATTTATTAATGTATTCACCGTCTTCTATAACGGTAATATTATTCAAATAAGGTTCAAGAGATTTTAGGTATTTCAAAGAATGATAGGACTTGGCTTTGTCGATGTAGTCATGATTGCCAACGGAGAACACAAAATTAGCATCTGAATAGAAAAGAATAGTATCTAACAGTTCATCTTTGAAAACTTGATTAGGATTACCAACATCAAAAATATCTCCTGCACAGAGTAGAAAATCACACTTATGAAGATAGTAAGATTCTAGCAACAACTCCAACATCTTTTCTTTATAGAGTTGTGGAAATTGTTTAGAACCTAAATGTAGATCTGCACAGTGAAGGAATTTCAAATCTTCTCCAATTTTTCCAAAACTTGATAAATACTAACTGGTCTATAATCCCAGCAATCTACACCTACATCAATCCTATTCGTAGTTGGTGTAGAATTACCATGGCTATGACCGCATAAATGAATAGCACCTCTATTACGCCAATGCCAATGCTCAATACCATAGTGAAACATACAAATGACTTTTTTGTCAAACATTATTTCTTCGTAATGTGTAACTTTCTCAAAATAATACCAAACTTCTTTATTCTTTTCGTCATCATATTCTTTTCTGATATGGTTATCGTGATTACCAAGAATTAAAATCTTTCTACCAGGTAATCTTTTTAGATACCCCATAGTTTTACCTTTAGATAAATTACAAGTAAGATCTCCTAGAATATAAATAGTATCATTATCCGTTACTATTTTATTCCAATTAGCAATCAATGTATCATCCATCTCTTTTACATGTTTGAACGGACGATTACAATGCTGTATTATCTTAGCATGGCCTAAATGTAGATCTGCTGTGAAATAGATCATACCCCTGTGCTCCCAAAACCACCAGATCCTCTGGTAGTATCTGAAAGTTCTTCTACTTCTTTTACATTACATCTAGGTAGCGGGTAGATTATTAATTGAGCTATCTTCGAACCACTTTTAAATTCTATAGGAATATTACTAGATAAGCCAACTATTAATTCTCCCCTGTAATCTGAATCAATAATACCATTAAACGCTGTTATTTCATATTCTTTATACAAACCACTTTTAGATTTTATTTCTCCAACATACCCTTTAGGTATTTCTATAGCAATTCCTGTGTTAATTAAACATTTGTATCTAATTTTTCTTTGTGTAGGATATAGTACCCCAAAACAATCTACAGTATTGAAACATATATCAAAACTGTCCCAAAGTAATGAAGGCACCCAACAAGAACAATACAAATCCAATCCAGCCGAACCATCTGTTGCGTAACTCGGTAAAATTGCATCTTTGTGTAACTTTTTTACTTTTAAATCTAGTTGCCAATCAATATTTTGAGGTAAACAAAATGAAGTTTCTACATGTGGCGTAGCAATACATATACCTGTAAAATTTGCTTTGTAAAAATTACAATCTCCAGGAGCCCAACCCCAAACATTGCTTTTTATTTTGTCACAATAAAAACAAGAGTCACAATGTACACAATCGTAGCAATTAATCATTTCTTGCACCCCTCGCAATAATCATACTTACTAAACATTCCAGAATCAATTTTTTTAGTCTTTTTTCCACACCAAAAGCAATATTCTCTACCATCATTATTTTTGGGAACAATTTCTTTCAAAGTGTCATCAACTTTTTTATCCAATTCTTCGTCTGTAACATCTCCAAAAAGAGAGTCTAAACTATCCAGATCAACACCAAAGTTGTATCCCATAGCAATGTTTTTTGCATAAGCATCTTCTTGTAGTATAACAAAACAATAATTAGGGTTTGAAGGTGTCGTAAAATATAATACATAGTCGTTAAACATGATACTATACTCTATATTAAAATATGCGTAACGAAGAGAATTACATATTGGTGATTTGTTGTGTCTTTGAAGTTTAACTGCAATGGTAGTGATACAAAATTTTTTAAAAAAATCTTTATATGTCGTTATTGGACAGTCCCTACCGTATGTTATATCAAATCCGAATAATTTTTTCACGGCAAAACCTACTTTTTACATTTTCTACAATAGTATGTATTTTTTGTATATCTTTTTTGTAGTTTTGTACCACACCAGTAACAATGTATTCTTCCGTAGTTATCACCATGTAGTCTGTCTAATTCTTTTTTAGGGTATTTAATATATTTTTCTTCAACTTTATCGTGGTCTTCTTCAGCTACAAATTCATCTGTATCCCAATATTGCAGACAATCTTCTTCTTCACAGTACACTCTTCTTCCATTAATATAAGAAACATAGTATCCATCTGTAATTTCGTCAGAATCATACGCAATAAAACACCCACCACTGCAACCTTTTGTTAGCGTGCTACAACAAGCATTATTGGCTGCTATAGTTAATCTGGGATCTTTAATTTTTATTTTTTTTCGCATAAAGCACCTACTTTCTACACTTTTCACAGTAATGAAAACCGCGCATTCCTGTATCAACTAATTTAGTTTTAGCGCCACACCAATAGCAAGTATCTCTTCCATCGTTATTTTTCGGTTCACAATTTTTTTCACAATTATGATCTTTTTCTTTACAAGAATCTTTGTTACATGGGTTGTCACACATATAGTCAAAAGTACCAGCTGAAGAGAAATCAGTTGAACAACCATCTGAACAACAAATAGTTGTTGTATATCCATCAGATAGTTCAAAATCTACATATTCAAATTTACCTGACATACTAATATTACCTCTCAATAAATTCTAGATAATTTTGTACATAAACAATAATATTCTTTTCAATATGTCTAGCTATTCCAAAGGCGTTCCTATGATCAGAATACTTCAATGTTACGTTAAAGTCAAGCCATCTTACTTACGACAGGGGACCCCGGCATTCATGCCGGGGAGGAATGTCGTCCTCCAACTTTGTTTTGTTAATATTTTACAATCTTTTACTTTTATGTTTCTCGCTAATCTTTTTCCATCTAAATCATGTAAAGATATTCTGTTTTCATTACATCCTCGATCG
>ERZ869929.711-NODE-711-length-16206-cov-42.736673_pt1 | contig 16206 bp, 14 predicted proteins | sample MGYA00579312_ERZ869929 | MGnify/ENA primary metagenome ERZ869929 (study PRJEB32216, sample SAMN09231818) | wastewater metagenome | place: USA: Maryland | collected 2016-08-09 | study: EMG produced TPA metagenomics assembly of the PRJNA472060 data set (Reclaimed... | reverse complement strand
GGGGTTGTGTATAAAATCCTGAGAGCCCCCAAGAACATCCGAAATCTTTTCTCGATCTCTGACGTCTTGATAACGAGGCTTATCGCCTCGCGAAGTCAAATAGGCATCACCAAGCGTTCCGATAATATCTCGGGCAAGGCCGTGAATGCCAAACATGCCTTTGTGCTTACGAGGAGCCTGCGATACAATGTCAGGCCCCATGGTTTCCTCAGGGGCAGGCGTGGGTGCCTGCTGTGAGCCCATGATTGCCTGCTGTACGCCGGGGTTCGACAGCAAGTCGGCGATACCGAAAGGAAGCTGATTGTACATTCTGGCTCCTTAAAGCTTGCTGTAATCGACGGTGTCGTAGCCTGCGATCTGTGGCCCGAGGATTTCAGGGCGGAGTACACGAGCCTCATCGGCCATGACGCCGCGTTGCCGCGGCCCGCCCCAGATGTAGTCGAACTCATACTGTCCGAGGCCGTCGGGGTATTCGCCGACTTTTTCAATGTTCGTCTTGAGGCGACGGTCAGAAGCCGCAACTCCGGGAGCCAAAGAAAGTAGACCGGGTTTTTCTTTAGACTTAGATTTTTGATATTTGCCGGCATCACCAAGAACACTGCCCGACTGGACACCGAGACCTGCCAGACCAAGGAGCTTCCCGAGATAACTGTCGGCAAACTGGTTCTGAATGTTATTGCCGAAATTAACTAGGGCTTTTCCGGTTGACCCAGATCGAAGCAATCCGCTGGCCGCTGCGTTATTAGTTATGCCGCGGGAGCCCTGCTCGGCCTGCCAGTCAAAGCCGGTGGCGTCTTTGTACTTGTTAAAGCCCGAAGCGTCGCCGCCCAGCAGCGCCGAGATAGCGTCGCCGCCTTCTGTAGTGTAACCAAGGGCGGGCTTAAAAGCATTCGAGATATCGCTGTAAGCAAGGTTCTTAGAAACCTCTTTGCTGCTCTTGCCGCCAAAAAGTGCTGATCCGATCTTACCCACGTTCGAGATACTCTTGTTTGGTTAATATTACGAGTTCGCAAGGGCCGGCGTTTGTGTGGATTACGCCGTAACTCTTGAACCCAAGTTGCTTGTTAAGCCATCTAGCTCCGAGCTTCTCTAGCGGGCTCAGTCCGCGGATTGCCTTGATGCCGTGTCCGCCCATGAAGGCTTCGTGCAGCAGGTCTCGTCCCCGCTCTACCGCCCGCTTGCCCCGAGACTTGAAGAAATAATGCCCGGTGTAGACGCCTTTATTGACATATTCAAACAAGGCGAAGTCGCCGTTGATCTCTAGGGCAATGTTCCTGTGGTCCGCCAACCAGTCCCCGGGGTTGAACCCGTCGATAGGCAAGTACGGAGCCATGGTCTCGATTAGAGCGTCAGAGGAGTAACATCGCATTAATACGGACCCCTTACTACCAGCAGGATTTCATGACGGCCCGATCCGGCTGTGCCGTAAGTCAGAGCCGCAGTCTGCCCGCCCGCGCTGGGGCTTTCGTTGGCGTAAAGCGCCCCGGAGCCGTTGGCGTTGGTTGTCGTCTGCAGTTGTGTACCGAACGTCGTTGTATTCGTGGACGAGTCGCGGTTGCTGAAAAAGCAGAGAATACAGTCGTCTGCTGAGGCGTAAGGCGTCTTCTGAGTAGAAGAGGTTGCACCAGCGCCCGGAGACTGGGTTATAATTGCCTGAGCACTCTGCTCTAGGAAGGGATACCGCAAAGCAGCGTTGCCGGTAAAGCACACCGCCCCAATCACGGCGTCAAACGTACCAGTGGGCGTAACCGTAACTGAGCCGGCTGAAACGTCGTCCGCAGTGATCTGGCGGCAGAACAACGTCCCGCCCCAGTTGCTCGCCCCCTTCCGGAACGTATCCCAAAGGGATTGCGCCGGAGAGGAGATAGAGGCGTCGCCGAAGCCGCCCGAATGGAACACCACAACGAAGTCGCCGTTGGCGGCTCCCGTGGGCAGGGGGTGCGAGAACGAAGCCGCTGAGGCGTACTTCACAAGATTGGAAGAACGAATAGCAGGAGCGGCTGCGCCTGATCCGCCAGAGCCATTAGCGGCTAGGGTGATACGCCCTTGGCCATCAACGGTGATGTTCGCATTGGTATAGCTGCCGGCCACACCGCCGATGTTCGCTAGGGCAAGAGTAACGTCTGCATTCAGCAGCCCGCCGCCGGACAGCCCTGTTCCCGCTATGATGCTAGTCCCGACGATATCGTCTACCTGTACCCCGTTCTCCTGTAGGAGCTTGATGAAGTACTGTGTAGGTGTCCCGTCGGGATTAACAATCGGGATTGAGTTATTGAGCGGTTGCGCCATTCATGATGTCCAATCCGTCGATACGGGCGAATGCGCCGTCGTCCTGTATCCGGTAGATGCGCCCGGGAGCCGGTACCTGACCCAGAGAACGCCATGCGAACTCTTGGGTATAATCGCCAGTCGTAACCGGGATGCTGCCTGCTGTGACGTAAGAATGTCCGACGTCGTCGCTGTAGCTGAGGGTAACACCCGTGCTGACGCTCGCAGGAGCCCCGCCAGACGCCGTTAGGTAGACCTCGTAGACCGGAAGCCCCGGGCCTCTGCCGCGGGTGATCTGGAAGGCCTCAGCGACCCTGACGAAAGACTTAGCCACACCGTCAAAAGCGTTCTCATCGTAGGGCTGTTCCGGGGCCAATGCCCAGAGCAGGCCAAAGCTGTCGTCGCCTACGATGATGTTGCTGCCGTAGAGCTTAGGGTTAGCGCCGGCTGTTCGCCAGTTGAACCCTAGGTTAACCGTCCAATGGTCTTCACCATCTGACGACCACCACGACCATTGCTGCGTGTTCATATCGTAGATCAGCGTCTTATCCTCGGCAAGCCGAAGGACGTAGAACTGATGCCCGTCTAGGTTGAACGACCACGCTCGAAGCTTAGGATTGTAGACCCTGCCTCGAACCACCGCCAGAACCCGCGCTTGCGAGACCTTGGTGTTGACGTTCAGCGTGACAACCCCCTTGGAGGCGGCTTGCGAAATCTTCGTAGCTGCCGTAGGGAAGTTGTAAACAGCCAGCGTTCTGGCTTGGGAGATTTTAGTCCCTAGCGCAACGTTACTGCCAACACCAAGTGCTCTGGCTTGCGCGACTTGTGTTGCAACTGTTGCTACCATTATGCCGTCCTAGTAAAGCTGATCTTTGCTGCGTTGGCGTTAGCGACTGTCCAAGCCGCTGCGGTATTCGGGTCTGTTTCCCAGATGTCGGTGTAGTAAGTAAACGCTGACGTCAGGGCCTTGTCCGCACCCAGTCCTGAGGTTGCCCCCGAGACCAGACCGGTCTTGATGTTGCCCGTGCCGCCGTCGCTGTTGGCCGCTCTAGTAAGCGTCATCAAGGCCTTAACAGCCGTGACGTTACTAGGCAGATCGGACAGCGTGTTGACTTGTTTCGCCGCAGCCGGGAAGGCGTCGGAGATATAGCTAGTATCGACTGGGTCACTCTCGTTGATGAGGGTGTTGCTAACCGTGCCGGACGATCTCGCCCACGTATTCGTGTCGTCGCCGTCAGGAGCCATTGCCGAGACGCTAACGCTTCCGAAGAAGTTGTTGTTAAGCGTTCCCGTGCTATCCCAAACCACGAAGTCCTTGAAGTAGATCGGGATTTCCTGCGTAGCAAGATCGCCGCGAGAGCTCGGTGACAGGACAACCTGAGCGACCGTGAGGTCGGCGCTGTTGCCCGTGTCTTGGTTCGTGAGGTTAAGAACTGTAATCCCGTTGACGCGAACTTCGACCGTGCCTACGGTATCGCTGATAAGAACTTTGGCTTCGACATGCTGGAAGGCGTTGGCGACAAGCACCGGAGCCGATGAGCTGCCGAGGAGAGTGCCTGTTGGGAACGTTTGGGTTCCACGCCATGCCTGAATAACTCCCGTGCTCGTGACGGCAATCGAAACGTGCGTTACGTTAGCGCCGTCGTTGAACCGAAAGAAACACGGATTAGCAGAGCCGCCCGGCAGACTGCCCAGCCACACTCTAGCGCCCATTCCCACGGTTGCGCGGGGAGTGCCGAGAACCTTACGAGCGTTATCAAAGAACCCCGTGTTGCCGAGCAAAAGCACCTTGCCGGAGGCCGTAGGATCGGGGTCCGTGACAAGCTGCCCGGATACCGAGGCGTACAGGCCGTTGAGCATGTAGGCCGGGGTAGACCCGTAGGACTTGAAGTCATCACACCATTGTAGTGCCATTTGATTTCCTTATGGGGTCTGGGCTTGTTGGTTCTGAATGGATTTACGGATTTGTTCTTCGATGTCCGGCTTGCTGATCCGTTCAGGCTGTCCGCCTGTAATCGAGAACACCGCACCGTCGGCATCGCAGACGATTAGGGTGTTGTCAATCGCGACCGCCGTGGCTTCCCACGTTCCTCGGTCGAACACCACACCCGCCAGTCGCCTGACCGGGGTCAGAGCATCGCCAGTGAAGTACCAGATTTCAACCGTGCTTTCGCCCGGAAGCCAGAACTGATCGCCGATGACCTTAACCGAGAAGATCGCATCCGGAGCGCTTTCCGCGGTGGCGAAGTTCAACGGGTCAATCGTCGTCTCGCCGGGCTCAATCCAGTAGAACTGCCCGTTGATGCCATAGCCCTGTGCAGGGATGACAACCACGAAAGATTTGCTGACTGCGACATCGATTACCGCGACGTCATCCGGAACCGTGACCGTAGTCACACTGGCTGTGCCGCCGCCCGACATCGTAGCACCGCCCCACGACAGGGCCGCACCAGTCTCGGTAGTGGCGACGGAGTTACCCAGAGCGCCTACCGCGGTAGCCCGTACTGCGACGGTTGTGCTGGACTTGGCCGTAGCCTTGGCCTGCGTGTTAGCCACAAGGGCCGTGCTGTAGTCCGTGCCCGCAACGCCTGTAGCGTTAATGGCGTTGTAGAGGTTCTCTAGGGCTTCGGTGTTGTTCGCTCCGAGGTTAACCAACCAAGGGTTCGCGCCCGTGCCCGCGGGAGTGCCGGCATTAACCGAGGCGTTAGTGAACTTGTAGTTGATGCTGCCGATCACGACGACGTCGTTGTTAGCCGCAGTGCCGGTTAGAAGCCCGGTGGCGTAGCCGTTCTCGACGTAGACGTAGAGGTTGCGACCATCGCAGAAGAACAGATACTCCGGCGTTGTGCCGATGTTCTGCGTAATCGCCATGTTCACAAAGCCCTGTTCGGGGCTGTACAGGCCGCTGGTAATTAGCGTGACGTTCCGGCGCTTGTCGATGCGGTACAGGCTGTCGTAGCTGACTACAAAGAGATCGCCGTTGAATGCCCCGGGTTCGCTGAAGATGCCGCGGATAGGCCCTTGGCCGACTGAGAGGAATTTCTTCATACCCGGGCGAGCCAGAAGTGAAGCACCGTCGTCCGTCAGAAAGGGGTTCTGCTCGAAGTAACGGTTTCTGACTTGCAGCCCGGGAGCTTGGGCAACGGCGCGCTTAAAATCAGACGGACTGAAATTAACCTTCATTACCAAGGATACCCTGTGTTAAACCTCGTCGTAGCATCGGAGTCGGAGTCCCAACTCCTGTAGGCGTCACGGTCTCTTGCAGAGCGTGGCATCCGGATCAGCGCGGTTTCAGAGCTGGTCTCAATTGACTGGGAGTATCTGGCTCGTAGCTGCCGCAAGGCGCGGTTCATGAGGAATTGGTTCTGATTGTCGAGAGCAACACCGTACGCCGGGTTCAACCGGATCGCTAGCATCGTCACGAAATAATCGTCGAACTCCTCGGGGAAGGGGAAGACGTCCGTCGTAATCAAAGACGAGGTCTTGACCCAGTTGGCTTGGTCCTCGCGGTAGAACCACTCCCGGGCAGTGCCGTTCGTGTTCAGCGTGACCGTCGGGGTCGTCTCGATATTACGGCCATTGCCGTCTATGATAAGGTTGTACGTCGCGAGGTTGTTGCTGGCATCGATCACCGCAAAGCGGCTGCCGTCGTCGGGACGGGGGTGCAGATAAACCGTCAGAGGCGCGCTGAGGTTCAGCATCAGCCTGCGGTTCTTCGGAACAAACCAGTCACCCGCAGGGGTCTGGTCGTAATACGGGTAGCCGGAAGGCCGGTCAATGCCGGTGCGGCCAATAGGCAAGGGTTCAAGGTTTTCACCGACCTCGTTGCCAAATACAGAGCGGACCAGCCGGTTCAGATACCGGAGGGCCTCTGCGCTTTGAGCGGCGGTAACTGCCACGCCCAAGGCTTGGATATTGCTCTGACGGTAGGCGTCTTGGATGATTTCAGATACAAGAGTCAAAGCGCGATCCTAGATGAGAGGGGATAGGGGGCCAGCGAATGCCAGCCCCCAGTCCTGTAGGTTACGGAGTACCGTTCAAACGGACAATCCGACGCCGGTCGCGAATGTTGGCGTTGAGCGCCACATCGAAACGGACGTTGTGCTTGCCGGTATTGAAGTCGGAGTTGGTCCACATACGAACGCTCAAAGGAACCTTCGTAAGCTGCACCGAACCCGAGATACCCGTCGCAGGCTTGATCAACGGCGCGGTCATGCAAAGGATGGCTTCCTTCTGCAGCATGACGCGAGGCTTGTAGGCCGTTGAGGCAACGCCGATCCACGTAATCGCAGCGGCAGCAGCAGGAGCCGCAGTAACCGTAGCGTGTGCCGTGTTGACGTTGATGTCGCCACCCGAACCCGAACCCGGGACGATAATCGCCGGGAAGATACGAATGGTAGCCGCACCAGCGACAGCCGTTGCACCGGTAACAACAGTGAACTGTTGCAGACGACCGAGGTCGGCACCGAGGCGGTTGTCGTAGGCGTTAACGCCAGCCAGCGTAAAGACTTCGCCCGCAACCACGGTTTCAGTACCAGCCGCAGAAATCTTGATGTTCAAGTTCTGGGTCATGTACTGACCGGGAGCAGCCGAGGTCGAGACGGCCTTGTAGTTGACGTTCTGAGCAGCACCGTTGTTCGTCGAGACGCCGGAGGCGGTACGAGTACCAACCGTGAGCGTCGGGAGCTGCTGCGTGAACATCGTCGGGATGCCGTTGACTTCGCCCTCGAAGCCCTTACGGAACGCGGAAGTCGAGAGACTGTCCGGAGCCGGGTAGGCAACGATGGTTTCAGACAGGGCCTGACGGTCGGCATAGGTCAGAATGCAGCGGAGGTCGCTGTCATCCACACCCTCTTCCTTGAGACGGGTGTAGGCCGAAGCCACGTCGCCAAGGTCGCTGACGTTAAGGCCCGGGGTAGCGCCCGAAAGCCAGTTGTTGGAAGCAAGCGTCGCAGTCTGAAGGATGTAAGCATCGATCTTTTCTGCAAGGCGGGTGGCCGCGTTCTTGATCGCGACGGATTGGCGAGCATCGCCGACGTCACGAATCTTAACGAAGTCGTCCCAGCCCATGCTTGAGCCGAAAATCTGATCCACCTTGAACTGCTCGGAACCGAAGATCGAGTCCTGCGTACCCGTGGTCAAATCCTGCACAGCGGCAGTCGTCTGAGTCACGACGTAGCGGGGACCAACCTGCTCCGAAACGGCCAGGCCGTTGCGGTCAGAGAGTTCGCCATCGTGTTGACGCCAAGATACGGCGTCAGCCGCTACCAGATTGTTCTGGAATACAGCGGCGAAGGCGTTAAGAACCAACCTCTGTTGGTCAACCTGAATTGCCATTAGTTACGTTTCCTTGGGACCTTACGTCTTTGCGAAGAACATCGCGGAGAAGGCGTCAAGGTCATCGGTATCTGGCGCGACTGACTTGCTGACCTTAGAACCCTTGTTCGTGATCGGCGGAGTCGGTGCGTTTGACACCTTGGGTTTTCGGATTACTTTTTCAGCAGCAGCCTCAGCAAAGCGAGACTCCAACCGTCCAAGCGCGAGGGTTGCCTTGGTAGCGCCGGACGCGGCGATACGTTTGGCTTCATCGACGTTATTGGCAAGGTAGTAGAGGACGTCAGGTCCGTAGTCCATCGACATAATCGTAGCGGCGAGATACTGCCCGTAGTTCGGGTCAAGGTCTCGGAACGTATCCTCAAGAACGGCATTCTTTTCGAGCATATCGGGGTAAACCTCGATTGCCTTTTCGAGCTTGCCTGTCCACTCAGTAGCGAGTTGCGCCTGAGCGATCTCTTGTTCGCGGGCTGCTTCTGCCGCTGCCTGTTCGGCCTTGACGCGTTCAGTCTCTTGTGTGATCGTGAAGCGTGTAAGGTCTCGGATGTACAGCGGGTCAAATTCACCCAGCGGATACTTCTCAGAGCCGTCTTCCGCGACGTCGTCGGGCGTCGGAGCTCCTTCCGGTAGTTTGTCGGTGGCCTTGGCCTTGGGGGCCTCTTCCTTGTCATTGCGCGCCATGAACTCTTCGAGCCTGCGAGCGGCTTCCCGTTCGCGGTTCTCAGCATCCTTGATGCGCTGCGTCAGTTGATCGATTCTCTCCTGAAAGCGCGACTTAGGTTTAGCCTCTGGTTCGGGCGCGTCGTCATCCCCGTCGTCCTCGGCTTCGTCTTCATCTTGCTCTTCGGCATTTACGAGGGAATCATCCTCGATGTCGTCTTCTTCGACCTCTGCATCTACAACCGGAGGAATGGCGTCCTCTTTGTCCGAGTCCAACGGCTTAGCAGTGCCATCCATCAAGGCGCTGAAATCGTCAAGGTTGTCGGTGTTCGGGTCTACGAAACGTACTTCTGTCATAAGGTTAACGGTCCTTTGCCGCTGTGGATATGCGCCCTAGTCCCAGACTCCACGTCTGATCCGGGGGGCGAAGAAACTAATACGTCGTCAGGGTTCCAGCGCCGGTCTTGGTCAGCGTTGTGGTTGCCATGTTACGAATAAAAACTGAGGCCGAACTCGTGACGTTAACTTGGTAGTTAGCAATCAGAGATTTGACTTCACAGCCATCCAGATAAATCTGGGAGGAGTCAAGCCCAGTGATGCACTCAGAGGTGCCACTAAAGGCTTGAATGGCATCGCCTATGTAACATCCCAGCATCCATGAACGCGAGAAGTTAATATCGGCAATAGTTCGGTCGTCGCACTGGTTATAATGCCCGTTAATCCGGACCACAGTGCAATCGTCGTGACTAGTACTGGCATTGTCGGAAGCTCCGGCGGAACCAGTGATGCCATTACGGACGGCGATACAACTAATCTCAAGAACTTTCGGCGACGTGTTAAGCGTCGTGCCGTCAGACTCGAATGAGTGGTAATTGAACCCGTCTTGGTAGTTGTAGCAAGCCCAGCAGTCTTGTAGGTAGCAAGTCGCAAACGAGGCGACTGTCAGCCCGTTGAACTGGGTGCTTGCTTGGAATGTGCAATTCTTGAACGCGAGTATGCGGCCCGTCTGTGCCGAGGCTTGGTTCTCAAGGAACGCAGAGGTTCCGCCTACGAAGTCCACGCCTTCGACGTAGCACGTCAGGCCTGAGCCGCCAGCGCTTACACCGTTGAACCCACCAGACTGGACAAGCACGATTGCTTTGTCGTTGCTGGGCACCACCCGGTCTGTAACGGGCCGGATGTAGGTGTTGGTGCCGTCGTCGAACCAGCTACCGGGAGTAGCGGCGACCGCTGCAATGCTTCCCACGAGGGTGTGAGTGTAGAACGCTGCCGTGTTATTGGTCCCGGCTTTACGATTGTTATTGAACCGGAGTGTGGCGGTATCAACGACTTGGACAGGGACGGAGTTCCGAGCGTTCTGGTAAACATTCGGAAACGTTCCATTCACTGTCCAAGCGTTGACTACAGGATCGGACTTAGCCGATATGAACCGGAAGCCTGTGGTGTTAGTAACAGCGATGGAACGGGCCACCGATGCGACGCCTCCCCAGCCCGCCGTTCCCCTAGCCACAAAGTCAGAGGTCAGGCCTTGAATAACTACCTGATCGCAGTTCGCCTTAGCGAGTGCGACCGAGAGCGAGAGCAGGGCTGTGGACGGAGCAGTACCGGCGTTGGCGTCTGAGGCCGTGCCGATACTGTTCTGAGGATCAACGTAGTAGATATTAGCGCCGTTAGGCTTGACGCTAGAGATAGCAAAGTCAGTTGAGTAAACTCCATCGATACTACGGAACACACCAAACGGCAGAGCCCATTTAGAGAGGATGGCCGCCGGGGGGGTGAGCTTCGGCTGATATCCGAACGGCATTACGCATAGACTGCGGCGAATGCCGTGATTGCAGCGGCGGCAGCGCCGGTAACTGGGATCGTAGCAATGTCCGTGGTAAAGGCGTAGGCGATGCCGGTGCCGAAGTACAGGCCTCTGTCGGGGAGACGGATGTTGAAGTTAGCGTTGGCCGGAATGGCAAACGAGATAACCGGAGTATCCGTACCGAGTGTAGGTGCCGTAGCTTTGTTGTAGAAGTGAACGTACGTAATTGCAGCGCCGTTCTGGCCGCTGATGTTCTTCAGATCGCCCGCCGAAGCCTTGGCAAAAGCCGGGTTGCCCGAAGCAGCAGACGAAGCCACACGGGCCACAGCACTAGCCTTGCGGTCACGGTCCCAGCTGGTGCCGTTGAATACGTAGTTGGCAGTTGCCGAGAGATAGCCGGAGGTGTTGTTCTGGGTGTACATGAAGCCGAGGGTGGCGTTCGAGACACCATCAGCACCGGCAGCACCAAAGCCGCAAATCGCGAGGGCACCGCGGGCGCTGAGGAGTAGGTCGCCCCGCTGGCCGTTGGTGTACGTCGGCAGAGCCGAGAGGTAAACACCGCCAACTTTGACGGGATTGCCCGAGTCGGTAGCGCCAGAGGCGACGTTACCAGTCACGGCGGAAGTACCGCCACCGACCGAAGACGCAGCGATGGCCTTGAGAATCTGGATGAGATTCCCGTTGGCGTTACCACCGGTCCAAGCCGGGTCGGTTACTTTACCGAAGACATTACTCATTTAGGCGTTCCTTTTGGAGCGGGTTGGGCAGCGCTTTGGGCCGCTGCGGCCTGTAGTTCATGTTGCCTGTCGGCTTTTTCGAGGTCAATCGAATGCTTAAGGATGTTGTCAATCGCGGCCAGCTCAAGCTGGTTGCCATCGACTTCATTGTCCGACAGAGCCCTGATGCGCTGGGTCTCGGCGTTGTACACCGCGACGTCATGAGCCTGCTTGAGAACTTTGTTCTCTTCCTGCAGGGCTTGCATCTCAGCCTGTAGCTGCTGCAGCATCTCAGGAGTGACCTGAGGACCTTGCTGCTTGTCGGGATCGTCGTCGTCGAGGAACTGCGGCGGAATCGTCTTTTTGAGACGCTCTGCCAGTCGCTCGGCTCCGGGCCAATCCTGTGCCTTAACCACCAAGTCGCCCGCGATCTGCATGAGCTGCGGGAAGACCTGAATCGCGTCCATCATCGCCTGTGCCGCCTCTACCCGACGTGTCGAGTAGCTCGTGCCAGTGCTGAGGGCCGTGTCGTACATCCCAACCGAAAGGTCTGGGGAGTCAGGGTCCATGGGATCGTTGATCCGCTGGAACTTGGCCTGATCGTCCTCGCCAACGATCCTGACGGTACGAGTACCATCGTAGACCTGACCAATGAGCTGGTTGATGACGTCGCCGCCTTCGAGAACCGAGGCGTTGCCGTTATCGTAGAACGTAAGACTTGCGATGTCGCCTTCACGCTGCCGTGCGTTGATCGCCTTCCCAGAGGTCTCGTTCGACCGAACGCCAAGCGAGGCATCGTGGATGCCCGTGACGTCCTTCATGTCCTGAGAATTGATCTCGGCTGCCTGTATCAGCGCCAGCGGCGGTGCCGGCGGCGGGATAAGCTCAGGCGGTGCGGTAGCGTCGTCGTTGTAAATCAACAGCGGGTCGCGGACCTTGTGTGCTTTCCGGAACTGGTCCTCGCGGCCTTCAACAGCCGACTCAGGAGCCATCCAGACGGACTTAGGTGCGTACCCAAGGGCCTCAGCGGCGACGGAACGGTTGAAGTTCTTGAGCCGGACTGGGTCCTTCATGAACCGGACGAGCCCGTGACGGACACGCCGGCCTGAGATATTAATTACCCGACCCGACATCCGGATAACCGGAACGCGGTTCAGCTGGTACTCGTACGGCCCTGCGAGAATCTTAAAGCCCGATACAAGGTGCATCTGGGCGTAGGTGCAGGGGGCGAGTCGCGTCCGCAGCGGGGTGCCGTGCTTCTCGATGAGTTCGTCAAGGTTCTCCGCGGTAAGATACCGAACGGAATGATCCTCGAACAACCCAATGAGCCGGTCACGTTCCAGCAGACGCCAGTATTCCGTGACGCGACAGCCGGCCTCTTCGATCCAGCCTCCGCCGATGAGCTCGTTCTTGAACGAACGCGACAGCGTCGAGGGGTCGGCATCAGGCCATTTACGCTTGAACTCTTTGTGCGGTACGAAGTCGTCCACGAAAACGTGACGGGCATCGCGACCAGTAGGATCGACCGACATCCGGTCCCAAACCACGCTCAGGGCGTCATCGATGGGGCGGATGAAGATGTCTTGGTCAAAGACGTCGTTGCGGGCGTACTCTACTGCGACCCGGAATGCACCGTCGCCGCACTGAACCATCGACTCAAAGGCCGTGTCATAGACGCGGTCGGCTCTGGACTTCAGTTCAATCGAGCGGATCAGATCGCCGCGGATACTCGCGATGTCTGTATCGTCGTCGTCCGCAGGGACAACCTTAACGGACTTTCTTGATTCACGCCAGTCTCCAACAAGCTGAGCGGTAAACTGCGGGATGGTGTTAATGACGAGGCACGGAAGACCTTGACGTTGCTGTAGTACGACCGGGTCCCATTGCTCGCCTGCTGCAAAGCGCTTGTCGTCGAGGGCTTGGGTCCGGTTTTCTTCGTCGTATTCGAGGTCAAGAGCGTATTCCTCGCGCATGTCCTTGAGGAAGTCTTCCTGAGAGTCGAAACCCTCGGGCTTGTACTTGGCCGGGACGTCATTCGTGAATTGAAGTTGGTCAACGACCCGGTCGTCTTCGGACTGATCCGGAGAAGGCGCGAGCCGCATGATGTCGTCCTTATCCGGTTCTTTTTCTGCCATTAGCCAGCCATCCATGATGTATCGGTGTATGATCGGCTATCGGTTTGTCCCGAACTCCAATCTTCTACCGGTGCTTGTGGGGTTTGTCGCCGTTCGGAACGGGGCCTGCCGATGATCTTGGAGAAGATTTCGGTGAGTCCCCAAACCAGAGCATCGACTCTGTCGGGTGACCCCATTGCCCCTGAACGGAGGTTATCCATTGAGAAGAAGCACATTTGGTCTTCGAGCTTGTCGAGCCTCCCGACATGAGAAACACGTCCTTGCTCGTAAAGCGCAGAGATAGGCTCTGCCCGAATATGCTTTCCGCGAGACGCATGAACAAGCTTGACATTCACGGTCCGATCTACGGCTTTGATAACGGACGAGACCATCTCGCCGCCTTGGTTCTTCTCGGCTACCATTAGGTCCGCGGAGTACTTCCGGTAAAGGTGAACGGCCTTGCGGGCCCACTCTTCCGGCGAGCCCTTTAGAGACCCATCTTCGAGTACATATCCGCGAGCATATCCTTCGGTATCCCGGGCAACTCCGACAACAACGATACCGTTTTCATCCGATCCCTCTTCGGAACTTGTTGCAGGATCGACAGACACAACAATACGTTCATAGTCCGGAGCGTCGTCTGGTTTAATTCGGTTATCATCGATAAGACTCCGAGACCATAGCGCTCCCGGGATGTCTTCGAGGATTTCACCGTCAAGTTCCTGACGACCGAGTCGAGTGCCGCCATAGCGTTCTTCGACCTGCTTTAGAAACGGAGGAGCTAGGTTAGCAGCGTTGTCGTACGTCCTGCCTTTGGTAACTACTGTATCGACGTCTTTAACTAGTCGTCTAATAACAGGAATTGGTCGAGGGGTTGTCGTGACGATCTGGCGGGGATGTTCACCCAGCCGTAGGCCAAATTGGAGCTGATCCCACGTTTGCTCGGCGTACCGCCACTTTGCGAGCTCGTCGCACCAAGCAGCGTCAAACTGAGGTCCACGCAACTGATCCGGCTCAACTGCGTTAAAGAGGATTGCCTGTGCGCCATTGGGCCACTCCACACTCCGTTTCGAGGGGTAGTACGTAGGACGGAAGTCCTTGGGATGACAATCCAGCAGCCCGGCAGGGCCTTCGACCATGACGTCTCGCGCATCCGGGGCCGTCTCAGCAACGAGTGCGATGCGAGAGCAGCGACCAGCGGAGAGAGGAGTGTCGCCGCAGACCCATTTACGGATCGTTTCGGCCCCGGTGCGCGTCTTGCCGAACCCACGTCCAGCAAGGATCAGCCATGTCGTCCAATTCCCGGGAGGTTCGACTTGATTAGGCCGAGCCCAAAAGTCCCAGTTGTATTTCAAAGCAGCCCGCATCTGCGGGGTGAGTTCCGAGAGAGCCTTCTCCCTTTCGTCCTCTGGCAGTTCTGCTAGAATCTGTGCGGGGGAAAGCATTTCCTCAGACATAAATCATCCTAAATCCCAGAGCCAGTCGCCAAGTCGCCCAAGGCAAATAAGCGGATACGCGATCAACCTCAGAAGGATTACGAGGGGGCTATTGAATTTCACGAGTTCAACTTCCTCTCCTGACGCTCCTTGAGCTGCTTCATCATGTTCGTGAAGTGCTGGGCTTCTTCCTCGACTCGACGGTTTTCGAGTTCGATGGCTCCGCCGTCCTTGCCGGTGATTTCCGTCCGGTCAACAAACATTCCGAGATGGCGAGCGAGAAGTTCAAGGCCTCTGAGTTTATCACCGTCCTTAGCGCCTTCCTTGGTTACGATCTCCGTGACCTTCTGGATGACGTATTCGGGGTCAACCGTCACGAGCTTAGCCGCCTTGGACTGGGTTAAATGATCGATGTACCGGGCTACGCCGCGGTTGTGAAGCATGATCGAAGCCTGCTGTGAGGCGTGTTTGATGGCGTAGCCGGCCCGGATGGCCGCCGCTGTAGCGTTGAAATCCACGGCATATTCGCGGCAGAAAGCCCGCATCCGAGGACTGAGGGCAATCTCCAAGGCCGCCATGTCGTCGGTTTCGAGGGCGCGTTGTACCGCCTGCGACTCCGGTCGATTGGGGTTATGGGGGGCGTTCGCCATTACCTGTTATTGCTCCGATTTTTTGATTTTGACTGGACCCGGAGGTTCTTGGCGGACTGATCCATGGGGTTGTGGTTCTTGTGATCGACGTCTTTGCCATCGCCCTTGCGAACCTTCCCCTCTCGCATCATCTTGGCCCGGGTTTTGTTCCGGGCTGCCCGACGTTTCACCTGCTCGGGTTTTGCGTTGTATTTCTTCTGGGCTGCCTTCCGACCTGCGGTATTCGGCAGGGTGGTTTTTTTCTTCAATTTCAGACCTTTCCTACGGAACTCAGACCCAATACACGTATTATACCATACTTTTGCTATCTTGTCAAGAAAAATCGTACATTCAAGTGAAAAAAGTTTCCGTTCTGGAGGAGAGGGGGCGACCCACCTCGGGTGAGGAGGCGACGGCAGGCCGATTTGAGGAGACAATTCAAGGGGTTATGAGATTTCTTGTTTTCGGGTGTCGATTTCTCTTGACAAAACCAGAAAAGTATGATAAAATATATGTAAGGCGGCATATTGTTAACATATATGCTAACAGATATGCTAGAGAGTATGGTTATAATGATTATAATAACTAGTATGTTAGCAGTATGTTAACATATTATAGGCACCCCACGGCTAGAACGGGTGAGGTACCGCTTCTGGATACCCTCTAAATCGCCCGCAAACGCCCCCTCAGGCTTGAATCCAGACCCGCCGGCTACATAGGTAGCCAAGAGCTCCTCGGAATCGTTCCTAGGGGCTTTTTTTGTAATTTTTCTGTAGTAGCTTAGGCGAGTTAAATATCGATGCGATGCAAAGGCGATTCGATGCTACCCCCCACCCCTGCCCCCTATCGCGAACCAAATAGGAAAAATGTCGGTAGACTTGACAGTCGAAGCGACGCAAATGCGTCCATGCTGTCGATATCCCCTGCCAGCCGTAGCCATATGTTCCCCTTATGGACCGGAAGTGTCGGAATACTTGACAAATCAGCGCATGGTTAAGAGGCGTTAACCACTGAAACCCGCAGAAATCCGCCATTGGCACGCCTTGTGCATAGATGTGCGTGGCGATTGCCGTCTGGCTCTCGCTTATTTGACACCGTGAACCCTAACCAAACGCGCCTTGGCTATACGCACAAGGTGACGGGCCACGCTGTCTAACAGTCTCGCCCTTCACTTTTGGCAAACTTGCCAAGACGCACAATGAAGGAACAAGACAATGACCAAGACACGTGAACGCAAGCCCA
>ERZ869929.710-NODE-710-length-16255-cov-4.103951_pt1 | contig 16255 bp, 9 predicted proteins | sample MGYA00579312_ERZ869929 | MGnify/ENA primary metagenome ERZ869929 (study PRJEB32216, sample SAMN09231818) | wastewater metagenome | place: USA: Maryland | collected 2016-08-09 | study: EMG produced TPA metagenomics assembly of the PRJNA472060 data set (Reclaimed... | reverse complement strand
CAAGGGCATCACGAGAACGAGGAGCGCGTACCTGTGCATCGGCCATATCCCTTTGGAGTGTGTTGCGCCGCTCCAGTTGTTCGGCGGCCTGCTTTTCCAGCGCGTGACCAACTACGGCATCATTCCGCTCGGTCTCAATCCGCCGGGCTCGCACCTCGCCAAACAGGGCCGAGAGTAGGCCCTGAATGACGGCGGTGATGATTTTCCCGAGGAGCCCCTCACCCATTGGCAATAGCCGGGGTGACGGCAATCATCTTGGCGTCCTCGGTCGCCGGGCCGGTCGGCAGGCGGGCGATGATGCTCTCCTTGATCTTCTCCCGGTCCATGCCCTTGGTCAGGTCAGGCCAGTTGCGGAGAACGTAGTCGGCAGCCTCCCGGAGATAGTCGCTGTTGATGGTTACGTTGTCCGGCAGGGTGGCTTTGACCTTGCTCTCGGCGTAGGCCATGCCCCATGAGACCGCTTCATTGTACTGCCGTTGCAGGGCGATTGCCGCCTCGGTCTTGGCAAAGGAGGTCTTGGTTGCCAGCCAGAGGCGGACATAGTTGCCAAGCCACACGAGGAATGCCGAGAGCGCAGCAAAGACGATGCCGACGATCTGGTCGGTGATGACCGAGAAGTCGGTCGGGGCCGGGACCTGCGCCGTCTGGGCGAGGGCGAGCGAGGCGATTGCCCCCAGCACGAGGACCGGGGCAGCAAGGGCAAGGGCGAACTTTTTCATGGGGTGGGGCTCCTTTGTGGGAGCCGCAACCTACGCCCTCAAGCCTCGTTTGTCGAGATTGCCCCGGTGGCAGCCAGCCGGACCACTCGGACGTTGCCGGGCTGGGCAATGTTCCACTTGCACCGGCGAGCCTGCAACAGGCGGTCCTTGGCAATGCGCTTGATGGTCACGCGGTCGGCCTGATTGCCTCCGAGAACATGGTAGGCCGTGGCATCCTCCCCGACATAGATGCCGACGTGGCCTTGATAGCCGTTGCGCTTGCCCCTCCAGAAAACCAGCACATCCCCCAGCATGGGGGTCTTGGCCCGGACCCCGAACTCCTGCCAGTTACGAGCGAGGAGCGGATTGACCGGCGGGGTCCAGCCCGCCTGCAAGGCGGCATAAGCCATGAACAGGCCACACCATGCCGTGCTATCGGCCTTGTAAACCTTGGCGAGGCCCGAGGCCTTGGCCCATTGCATGATGGACGGGTTGTTCGCCGGTCCCGGGACCTCGGCAGTCCCATAGAGGGCAATCGCTGTTTTCAGGAGCCGGGGGCCGCTTTCAACGTGAAGCCACGCATAGCGCTTTGGCAGGGTCATGTGTTTCTCCTCAAGAGCCGTGAGGGACAAAAGCACATCGGGCCTGCCCCTTCCAGATACAAAGGACGGGACGCCCCAGCCGGTCCTCGGTCGGGAATACGCTGCCCGGCGGGAAATAGTGGGGGCCGTACCTCACCCCGCCTCGGGCATCCTCGGTCTACGCATCGAACTCGACCGGCTGGCAGTCCCCAGACTTGCCGCCGGAGCAACAGGACTGCCCTCGGTCGTTCTGCTTGAACTGGAGCCAGTCGTGGTTCTCGTGGTCCTGCGCAAGAGCAGGAGCGGCGAGCATCAAGAGAGCCAGAGCCCACCTCATCGCGGCCCCCCACACATGGGGCAGATGATCTCGATTTGAGGCCGGAGCGCTTCTTTGACCGCCGGGCCGGACCATGCCGCAAGCGCAATCCCCGCAAGGGCCGCCGTTATCTCAAGCAAGACGCGAAGGGTCATGGCTTCCTCCAAGGGAACGGGATTGAGGGATTTTCGCTCCAGCGCCGCCACCAAAGCAGGACGCCCTCGGCAGCATAGACGCCACCAAGAGCCACCGCCCCAATGACCCCGGAGCGCACCGAGTCACCAGTGAACGGGGTGACAATTTCGAGAGCGCGATAGACGGCAGGACCGAACAGAAACCCGGCGATGCTCGCAGCCATGAAATGGCGGATTGCAATGCGCGGATGCTGCCACGCCACCATCACCTGAAGCGCTGCCCCCGAGAGGGCAGACACTAGGATTGCGGCATTATCTGCCGCCCATTGTTTCAGTTGGTCCATCGCCATAGTTTCCCCGCCTTTCTTATAATTAGTTCATTCTGATTTCTTCAATCAGCATCCAGTCCAATCCATAGGACTGGGCAGTGGATTTTCCTGAAATATAGGCATAGTGGTTAAGAAGCGATGTGCTTGCAGGAAGATCAGCGGAGGTGCTGTCGAAGCGAACATCCGGGGCAATTGACATATTGTCCTTTCTCCACAGTATCTTCGTCACGCCTGTTCCATTGGGGGTTGCGAACATAATCCCTTCGTAAACAGCGGTAGTGTTTTCGGGGTAGCTAGAACCGAGGTCAACATTTGTTGAGGTTCCTGTTCCGTCGTTTCCGACTGAATGGATGTTTGCTGGATTGGAGGAACTTCTTCCCCAACCAACCATATTTAAGTTTGCATCTATATCTGCGGTGGCGGGGACGGTGGCAGTTGATGCAAAAAGTCCAACAAACCAAGTGTTGCCTGTTCCCGGGAGAAGATTGAAAGCCCAGCGATAGCGAACAAGAAACCCACCGATTCCCGCAGCGTTACCTCTCATAGCAGTAGCGATTGCGTGACTATCGCGTGAATAGACATCACCGGACGCCATACACATAGACTGTCCCAGAGTCAAAAGTCCCTGAACCAACAGAAACTTGAATGGCATCTATGTTGCCGGGTGTGGCGCTGTCAGGTGTCACCAAAACGGGGGTGAGATATGTGCTTGCCGCCGCATTGCTGGCATATGGAATGGCATATATCCGGTGAGACGTTGTTCTCTGGATTTGCAGACCCGGCAGATCTATTACTCCGCTAATGTTAGCGCTCGAGGACATTGTTGGCAGCACATTCGCCGTTGACCCAAAAGCTGAGCCATTCGTTGTTGAGACAGCTACTCGGAATGCTACGTTGTTTGTGCCAGGGCTAACATTTTCAAGTTCGAGAACAAGCTGTCTGTATTCAGAGGAGATGTCCGTGATTTCAAATGATGAGTTTCCGTTCAACGAAAGAGTGTCCAATAGGACATAGCTGTTGGTGGGTGTTGCAGCAATTGCAGCGGCCACACCTGCAGGCGTGACAGCGCGCGTCGTGTCTGTTCCTGTTTCAGCTTCAGCCGTAGTGGCGAGTTCGACCGCACCTTGGGCCGTGTCTGTAGCCGCCGGGAGGCGAGCGGCCTCAAGGGTGCCCGAGGAAAAGAACGAGGTCGCGCTATCGCCGGTGAGGGCCGCGCCCGCCTCTGCATCGCCTGCCGCATAGCTGCCGGTCGTGTCAGACCCGAGGGCTACAGCGTTGGCGGCAATGGTGACCGCCCCGGTCGTGGTGTCGATGGTGGCATCCCCCGAGGCGGTAAAGCCATCGAAGGCCCCGGCGTTGTTCCATTGGATTTGTCCGTTGGTGCCGCCCGGGAAGCCGCCGCCACCGCCGCCGCAAGACTGCCACGCAATCGCTGGGCCTGTGCTTTCGTATGTCAGGCAAAATTCATCGGTGGCCCCTGATACATCAAGCCCCAAGGCCCCGGACGACAACGCAAGGCCGAGCCCGGTGAGGTCTGAAACCGCGTCCGAGCCGAGGGTGAAATTGGTGGTGAATGTCGGGGCGGTCCCGAACACAAGAGCCCCGGAGCCCGTCTCGCCGGTAACTGCCGAGGCGAGGTTTGCGCTGGAGGGGGTTGCGAGCCATGCGTCCACGCCGGTCCCGAGCCCGGTGATGCCGGAGATGGGGAGCCCGGTGGCATTGGTCAGGGTGAGGGCCGAGGGGGTCCCGAGGTTCGGGGTTGTCAGGGTTGGCGAGGAGGCCCGCACCACCGCGCCGGTGCCGGTGTTGGCTGTGACGGCCACGCCTGCAATCGAGAAGTTGTTGCCAGCGCCAGCCGTGTCAAAGGTCTTGTTGGTCAGGGTGTCAGTTGTGGCCTTGCCGACGAGGGTGTCGGTGGCCGCCGGGAGCGTGAGCGCCGTGGTGCCTGCCGTGGCCGTGGCTGCAAGGGTGGTTGTGCCGGAGGTCGAACCGGCGAAAGTAATACCAGCGCCCGGGGTGGTAATACCGGGGCCGGAAAAGGTGCCTCCGGTGACAGTCTTGCCGGTGAAGGTGAGGGCCGTGGGCAGGGAGAGAGTTGGGGCTCCTGCCACGCCATCCCCGTTTGCCACGGTGATCTCGTTGGCCGTGCCGGTGATGGCCCGGGTGAGGGCGGTGTCGGTTGCCGAGCGGACCACAATGCCGGTGGTCGAGAGCCCTTCATAGGCGGCAAGGTCATTTGCCAGCGCAAAGGTGGGAGCGCCGGAGACGCCATCATTGTTCGAGATGGTGAGACCGGCAGCCGGGGCGGTGAGGCTCCGCTGGACCCATGTGTCGGTCCCGGAGCGCACGGCAAAGCCAGTGCTTGCCAGCCCCTCCAGTGCGGCAAGGTCATTTGCGAGGGCGAGTGTCGGGTTGCCCGAGACGCCGTTGCCATTGGAGACCGTGATGCCCGCCGCCGGGCCTGTCAGCGTCCGGCCTGTGAACGTGTCCGCCGAGGTCTGGGTCAGGAGCCCGTTGGTGTTGAAGGCGGCCCAAGCGGTGAGGGTCGCGTCAAGGGGTTGCTTCTCGGTGTCGAGTTCATTGATGGCCGCCTGCACGGTCGAGGCCGCGATGTTGCCCGCCCCGGTGTTGGTGATCTGGGTGGCCGTGGGGACTGCCCAAGTCAGGGCCGCGCTTGACCGCTGGAGGAATTGACCATCTGCCGAGGCGGCGATGTCCGCCACGTTGCCGGTCGAGTTGGCCGAGCGCCCGATGACGGAGGTGGCCGTCCCCTGCCGGAGTTGCGCGTTGCCGATGCCGTTGGTGGTGACCGAGAGACCATAGGAGCCATTCGCGCCCCCGTCCGTCCCTGTGATGGTGGTGCCGTCCGGGGCGATAGCCCTTTCAAGGGCAAGGGATGCCGTGGTGCCGACCGTCAAATAGGGCACGGCAGCGGGAGCCGCGCCTGTGCCCGGGGTGCCCATAAGCAGCCAGCGGGTGTTCGAGGCCTTGTAGGAGAGGATGTAGCGAGCCCCGGCCACGATGTCCCCGGACCCGAGGGCCGTGGTGCCGTCCAGTTGGTAAAGGCTCCGGGCGGTGGTGCCGTCCAGCTTGAAGGTGGCCGCGCCGGTGATGGTGTTGGCAGCGGTGAACACTACCATCTGCCCATCTGTCAGGGTGGTGACCACCGGGGCGCTCGTGACCTCGATGTCGTTGGTCCCGGAGACCGTGGCCGCAATGGCGAAAGCCTTGGTGGCAAGGTCGCCGATTTCCTCGGTGCAGTTGGCAAAGCCCGTAGCCGTGGTGGTCGAACCCACCGTGTAATTGCAAACCCGGTCAACCGCCGAGTGGGCATTGATGGCCGAAAAGACCAGCGCCACGATGGCAGCGGAAAGTGTGGCCGAGATGAATTTCAGGAGTTTCATGGTCCACCTTAGAAGCTGGGGGTGACGATTCGCATTTCCGTACCGTTGAACTTGATGAGATACTCCAAGTTCGGGTCAAACTCACCAGCCGCCAACTCGTCCCCGTTGGGCTTGAGCAGGTTGACCAGCCCGCCCTCGCCGAAGTTCACATCTACCGGCCCGGTGTTGGCGTTGGCCGGGCGACCGGAGAAATACATGTTTGTGACGTAGCCGTCGATAGCCGGGGCGGTGTCTGTTGTGACCGTGTTGGTCCCGGCCACATTGGTCAGGCTGATAATGCCGTAGCCGGTGGTGACGGCAATGCCGCTCACCACATTGGTCACGCGGTCGGTGATTGTTGAAGCCATGGGTTACTCCATTCCTGCGAGGATGTCTGAAAAGTCGGCGTCCTTGCCATCCTCCAGAACACGGGCCTTTACGTCGGGCCACGCCTCTCGGACGGCTTCAAAGTCATATACCTTTTTCTTGACCATGCGGGCCTCCATCTCGTCGGCAAGTTCCGGCGAGGTGGTGCGGAGGTCCTCGTAGAGGGAGGCGGTCTCCATCAAGGTCTTTTGCTTCCAGCCCGGGACGCCCATGACCACGAGGGAATTGCGGGCCTCGATCATCTGGAGCCGGGCGAGGAACTCCTGCGCCATCTTGCGCTGGGTGGGATTGAGGGTGAGGGTGACCTGCTCCTCGTCGGTCGAGTCCTCGGAGGACACAACCTTGTTGCCCGCCAGTTCTTTGCGGAGGGCTGACATCACGGCGATGCTATCCTTGGCCCGCACGAGCGGATTGAGCCGCTCCACGTCGGGCTTGAAATGCGCCTGCATCAAAGCAAAGGCCTTTGTGTTCTCGTCTTTGGAGGCGAGCATCTGTTCACCGGCCCCGGGTGCGCCGTTCTCGGCAAGGTCCTGATAGGTCTTTGCCGCCTTGGCGAACTCGCCCGTGCTTTCCGAGACCAGCCCCCAGAATTGCATGGAGGAGGTGGAGCCCCGGGTCACGTCTCGCACAAAGCGGTTGGTCATGGCCCCGGAGAGGACCTCGACCTCGCTCCGGCCTTGAGCCCGGGCGCTGGAGGCGTCGGTGATGATCTTGCCCCATGATGCCCCCCAGCCCTGCAAGGCATGGTCAATCTTGGCCGGAGACACGTTGACCGCTCCCCCGAGGGCCTTGGCAATCTCGGAGGTGTGGGCCGTGTACTGCCGCCACGGCTCGAACCCGGCGATGTCCTGCCCCACGATGTCCCGGCCCAAGCCGTCGCGGTTGTGCTTCAACTCGTACATGGTCTCGAACAAGGGGATGCCCATGGGCGGGGCGGTCACCTCGTAGAGCCCGGCATAGAACGACTCCATTGCGACCGGGTTGCCCTTGTAGGCACTCTCAAACGAGGCCTCAAACATGTTTGAGACAAAGCCCAACTCGAAGGGCTTGGGGATGGCGTACCAATCCCCCGGCCCCTTCTTTACCATCCAGTGAGTCGCCCGGAGGTACTCGGAAATCTCCTCATATTCCGGGTCATCGCGGTAGAGGTAGGACAGGCCCAAGCCGAACATGCCGATTGCCGTGACCTTGGCCCATGCGCTTGCACTCTTGGCAAGGTTCGCCTTGTCCCGGGCGGTGAGCGGGCGGCCTGCCTTGTGCGTGATGATGGGGGTGAGCGCCTTGCGGATAGCCCCCTCCGCACTCAAGACGCGGTAGGTCTTTTCGAGGCCCTGCACACTGGCATTCAGGAACGTGACCAAGCGCCGGGCCACATGGGTCTGGGAGCCGTGCCTGCCGAAGTCGATGTAGTCGCGGGCTTGGAAGGCCGCCTCGACCGCCGCCTCGTAATCGGTGAGGCCGTCGCGCTTTGCCCGGGCGAAGGAGTTCTTGAAGATGCCGAGGCGGGTGCCGGTTTCAGTCAGGCCGGTGAGTTCCGATAGCCCCCGGATGCCAGAAAAGCGCTTGATGGTGTAGCCCTTCTTGTTGAGGGCGTTGATGTCCCTCTTGGCCCGGCCCTTGTCGAGCGATGCCACGTTGGCCCCGCCCGAGATGCCGCCGAAGGTGTTGTAAATCCGGGTGACCTCCCGTTGGGTGAGTTCATCCCGGAGCCCGGCAGCGCCGGAGATGAAGGGGATGTAGCCATCCCCCACGAGAACCCAAGCGCTGATTTGGTCGCGGATGTAGTTCGCCATGACGAAGTGCGGCGCGGTGGTCACGCCATACCGGACAATCGTGGTGGGCAAGGCCATGACGGAGACGAACAGGTTGCGCATTTCCTTGTTCATGCCGGTCATGGCGTCATAGAGGTCGCGCCCGAAGTCGCCATCCGCAAGCCGGAGGGCCTGCTTCTTGCCGTTCTTCCACATGTAGATGATGGGTTCCCCGGCCTCGTTGATTTCCCCGGCCCGGAACACTGTGCCGGTGGCGTCATCCCCGAGGAGGTCATCCACAAAGGAGGTCAGGTGGTCAACGTCATCCGGGGAGAGACCAGCGTCCTTTGCCGCCGAGCGCAGGACCTCGGTGACCCCTACCTTGCTGCCCTTGAGTTGGGTCGATGGAATGCGCTCGACAATCGCCCCGGCTCCCGGCCCGGCCATTTCCGCCAAGTCCGAGAGCGCGCGGAACACGTCGTTCCGCTTCATCAGGGCGTTGAAGGCGTAGGCGTCGGCCATCATGGTCTCCAGCGGATTGATGACCGAGCGCTTTGACCCCTTGAATGCCTTCAAGATGGAACTCCGCAGGGTGAGGTTTCCGCCGGTGCCGCCCGCTTCTTTGTCGAGGTCCCGGAGGTCGCGCATCATGGGCACGTAGTCTTTGCGCTTGAGCAATTCCTCGTAGAGTTCCTGAGTGATGAAACCGGCCTCGTACTTCTTGCGGAGCATGTTGCGGCCCCACTCGTAAACCATATCGGCGGCCTGCACATAGTTCGGGTGAGCCGCCTCCAGTTCTTGCCGCGTGACCTCGTAGTCGCCCCGGGTGAACTTGCCCGGAGGGTTGGGGATTTCACCGGCAAGGAAGCGGTCATACTCTTGCAGCGCCCGGCGGGAGACCAGATAGGCGGCAAAGTCTGCCATGGCCGTATCATCCCACGAGCGCCACGTTGACCCGAGCGCGGTGGTGATGGCGTCGGAGAGGCTGGCCCCCTCGGAGACCACGCCCCGATAGGGCACAACGCCGTGCATGGCGTCGATGTGCCCAGCCGAGTAACTGTCAGCCGAGAGGCGTCCGAGGCGGTAGGGGTCTTGTGCGCTCTTGATGTTCAAGGCCCTGCCGGTGCGCTTCTCGTACACCTTCATGAGTTCATCGACCGCCCGGTTGATGGGGTTGAGTTTGTCGATGAGCGAGGTGTAGGTCTTTGAGGCGAACTCGGCCAAGGCTTCACGCGGCCCCCCGGCCTCGGCAATGGCCTCAGAAATCATGCCGCCCTTGCGGGAGGAAACGATGTCAGCGGCCACCACGGCAGCGGAGGGAGCGCTTGTCCAATTGCGATAGCCCTCTTGAGCCGCCCTGATCTTGTCGAGTTGCAGGCGGTCCCCAGCCTCCAGCATGTTTACGAAAGCGGCGGTGAACTTGGGGGCGACCCGGTGGGCATAGGCCGGGGTAGTCACAAAGAAGCGGAACCACTCGGCAAAGCCTTCCGAGAGTTGCTGCCTCGGGTCAGCCCCGGCATAAGCCAGCGGCTCCAGTTCGGCGGTATGCGCCCGCTTGAGGGTGTCGAGGCTCCGGCCCCATTCCGTCTCAAGGGAGTGGGCCGTCTCGTGGGCTTGCGTGTCGAAGTCCGAAGCCTCCCGAAGGCGGATGACGCCTTGGTTGCGGTCATATTGTCCGGCCACCTTGCCAGCCCCACGAGGAGCGCGGGCGAGCCTGCCCTGCCGGACAGGTGCGCCGGTCACCGACCGGAGGGTCTCGGAGACCTGCTCCAGCCTTCCGACCCCCGGCACATTCTGGTTGGTGGTAACCCCAGCCTGCGACCGATTGACCGGCATGTTGTTCATGGGCTGCGGGCGCGGAGCCGCGAAGGCTATGCCTCCTTGGGCATCTTGAGCCCGTACTTGGCTGCCAGTTTCGGCATCTCCCGGTCGAACGCCTTGTTCTCGACCTCCTCCAAGTCCCGGAATCCCTTCTGTGGCTCCGGTGTCATCGAGGATTTTGGAGGGCTCCCCGAATTGCCCGTTGGCGTCGATTTCTGCATAGCGGTCTGCAATCCCTTGCTGCCTGAGTGTGCGATAAGTGGCCGAGGGATTGTCTCCCACCGCCGCGACATATTCCGGGTTGATAAGCCGCCCCGTCTTGAGGAAGCGGTTGACCATGCGCCGGAACGCATTTTCATAGGTCACATTGATGTTCACGAGGTCAACGGCGTAGCCGTTCTCCTTGAGCATCAAAATCAGCTTGCGGATGCCTTTGTCATTGTGCCCCACCTTGGGGATGACAAGGTTGGCCCCATCCGCAATGAGTTGGGCCATGACCTCGTTTGCCATGAGGGCCGATTCCTCATGGACCGCGTTGGCACCAATGCCCCGGTTGAACTCCGGGATGACCTTCTTGGCCTCGTCCGGGTCCACGATGGCCGCATAGCGCACAGTGGCGAACTTCTCGGCAAACGTGGATTTCCCAGCGGCAGGCGGCCCGAGCATGACTGTTGCCTTGCGCTCGCGCTTGACCGGCCCGGCGGTCGAAAAGAGTTTGGCATCCTCGGTGAGCCGAGAGACTGCCGCGTCGTAGCCAGCGACCGCCCCCTCTGGGAACTCATAGGTGCGGCTCGCCTTCCAAGCATCGGACATGAAGCCGGGCTGCATATCCGTCAAGGGGATTGCTTCCATTCGCCGCACCGCCCCCAAAATAAAGGGGTGGGTGGCAATCTCCGCAATCTCTGCCCCCATCTCAATCAGGCGGGCAACGGCAGCGAAACTGTCATCAAGGGCGCGGCTTGCAATCTGCCCCACGGTCGGGCCATTGCGCACCATCTGCCCCGGGGTTTGCCCGGGCTCGAAGCCGAACTTGGTAAAGAGTTTCTGGAGGCCTTCCGGGGTGGTGGCCCGGTCCATGGGCTTCACGTATGCCTTGACGATGTACCCCTGCTCATCTGCCGCCCGGAGAAATTCATCGAGGGCCGCCGAGGCAAGTCCATTGTTGCGCTGCTGGGTCGGGGTGCGGACGGCGATAATCTCCACCGCGTCCTCGGTCGCCGAATAGGTGATGGACACTCCGCCGATGTCGGTGTTCTTGGCCCCGCCTCCGGGGGTGAAGTCCAGATAGTCGCCCTCTCCGGTGACGCGGAACAGGACATCCTTTTTCTGCACCATGTCGAGGAGGTCCATCTGCCCCTTGCCGGAGCCGAACAAACCAAAGTCGAGGTCCTTCTGGGGCTTGGCGCTCTTGAGCGGTGCAGCCGCCCGGCGCTCTGCAAGGGTCTTGTCTCCAATGCGCTCGGCCCCGGGGAGGACGGCTTGCGGCTTCTTGTCGGCACCGACATCGAACAGGCCTTTGCCTGCCAGTGCCTCGCGGCCCTTGTCGGTGATGAAATAGCGGGTCTTGGAGTTGCCGGTCGCGGTGTAACCGTTCTTGCTCTCAATCCATCCGGCGCGGCGAGCCTCATTGATCTGGTCGCCATAGATGTTGTCCGGCGCTCCAATCTTCCCGCTCGCAAGAGTAAGCATCCGCTCCATCTGGGAGGTGAGGCCCGGCCCCTTGGGAGCCGAGAAGGCGATGCCCGATTTCTTGGGGAGATAGTCCTCCACCTTCACCGTGAGGGGGGCGATGCCGTATTTTGCGTCGGGCTTATAGCCGGAGTAGATCATCGACCTCACTTGATCGGCCATCTCGGCAAAGCTGTTCATGTCGAGGTGACCGGAGGGGCCGAGGTCATCCATGAATGTGACCTGCCACTCCACTCCCGGCTGGAGGCTCTTGGTCACGGTAACGGTCTTGGTGAATTGCCGCCCCTTGTAGTCAGTCACCTCCGCAGTGGCGCGGAAGCCGTTGAACTTGTCGAGAGCCGTGCGGAGGCTTGCGTCAAAGGTCTCTTTCTCCGCCTTGCGAGCGGCGATGAAAGCGCGGAACTGGTCATTGTTCGCCGGTGCCGAGAAGGCAATCCTCGGGTCGGCTGCATCCCATGTGCCACGGTTGTAGATGCTCTTGATCTGGGTGGGCTCAAAGGCAACGATGGTGTCACCAATGGCCCGGTCGGCGGTGTTCATGCCCCGGTCATCGACATCCACCTCGTCGGCCACCCTGCGGAAGATAAGACCGTCGTGGCCCTCCTTGCGGGCTTTCTCAATCCACGCCTCGAAGCTGGCCGCCCCATACATGCGCCACGGGCGAGGGTCATCGACAATAAGGGGGTTTTTCAGGGCGACATATACCGGCATGACATTGCCGCCGGTCTTGCTCTCCATGGCATAGCCGTTCGCCACTTCCGAGTTGCTGGAGAGGAAAATGGCCCCCTTTTGCCCAGAGGAGGACCGCGCACTCGTCAAGTCTTTGGCAAACTGTTCAAAGTCAGCGGTGGTGCCGTGATAGACCATAAGCGGGTCACCATTTTCATCCACCACCTTGCTCTCACCGAACCACCTCTGGAAAGCCGGGGTCTCGGTGTTGCGATAACCTCCTAGCGAGGCGGCAATGGACTGTGACGATGGAGAAACGCCCGGGCCGTCCGGCGAAGCAGATGCAGGCGCTCGGAGTTTATCGAGGAACTCCCGGACTGCAACTTGTCTGGGGGTGCCGTCATGGAGGGACTTGGCGGCGGCGGCGAGGGCGTCGGCGACCGGCCCTTTGCGCCGGGCCGTGGCTTGGAGGGTTGCGAGGATTTCGGCATCGGTCTGTGCCCTTTCGAGGTTGGTGGCCGTGGCGAGTTTGTTCCCTGCCCCGGTGAGGCGGGCCTCCTCCTTGACCAGAGTGTTGAAGGCGGCGCGGTCCTTGCGGAGCGCGGTGGCTGCACTGGAGAGGACCTGCGCCCGCTCCTTGAACAGGATTTGAGTGACCTCGGCAGAGCCGAACATATCGCTCATTGTCTGCTCCACCTCGGGGGCGGAGAGGACATCGCGCACCATGCTCTCGGCCTGTGCTGCCGAGGCGGGCTCGTTCTTGGCGAGGACATCCATGATTTGTGCATGGGTCGAGGTGTTCGGGGCCAGCTTGCCCACCAGTGCGCCATACTCGGGCGGCACCTTGCCGTTGACCACCATGCCAAAGGCGTCATCCGAGAGCCGGGCGAGGCCGACACCGTGTTCCGTCACCGCATTCTTGGGTAGGTTGCCCATCATCTCCGGGCGAGAGCGGAGGATTTTGGCGGCATCGACCGCGGTGCCCGAGCCCTGCGAGATGTTGATGTCAGCGGCGAGGACCTTGGCGTCATCGGCGGAGATGCCGTCGGCCTCCCTCCAGATCATCGCATGAAGGGTTGGGTCCTGCCCCTCGCCCTTGAGGCGCTTGGCAAGGCCGTAACGCTGGTGACCGTCCACCACGAACTTGTTCCCGGCGAGGTCCTCCCAGACCATGATAACCCCGGCCTTCTTCCGGTCCCATGTCTTGACCTTCTTGAGGGTGTCGATCACTCCCTCCTCGTCACCGCCGCCTTTGAACTGGAAACGCTTGGCGTCGATTTTCAGGTCCTCGGGTTTCAGGTCTTGGAAGTCTCCTGCAACGAGGGGGGCGGGCACTTTGGCTGGCGGGTTTTGCGCCGGGGTGACCACCTCAAAGTTTGCCTGTCTCTCATAGGGGGCAAAGCCCGGCCCGGAGAGCATCGAAGGGTTTTCCAGACTGTTCGATTTTCCCGGGCGGACCTCAATGCGGCGAGGCCCATCCTTGTGCGGCCACTCCCAGATTTGATTGCCGTCGGCATTCAGTCCGAGGTAGTTGGCACTCGATGAGACTCCCTTGGGGCGTTCCGGGCTCGCATCTGCCGGAGCCGGGTCCGCGCCGCCTTCCGGTTGTCCCCGCTCTGGCACTTTGGCTGGCGGGTTTTGCGCCGGGGTGACCACCTCAAAGTTTGCCTGTCTCTCATAGGGGGCAAAGCCCGGCCCGGAGAGCATCGAAGGGTTTTCCAGACTGTTCGATTTTCCCGGGCGGACCTCAATGCGGCGAGGCCCATCCTTGTGCGGCCACTCCCAGATTTGATTGCCGTCGGCATTCAGTCCGAGGTAGTTGGCACTCGATGAGACTCCCTTGGGGCGTTCCGGGCTCGCATCTGCCGGAGCCGGGTCCGCGCCGCCTTCCGGTTGTCCCCGCTCTGGCACTTGAGGTAGCGGTTCTGCTTCCGATTGTGCGGGCTCCCGCACCGGGGGCATATCTTGAACGGTTGTTTCACGAGGAAACTCCTCTCCGTATGGCTTGCCCGCGTTGATGTAGTCGTCCACCTGATTGAGTTGCTCGGGGGTGAGGTTGCGCGTTCCCACCACTTCGCCGAACAGGGTCTCTTGTGCGGCTGTGATCTCCTCCGGGGCATGGGCCTCGGAGATGCTTTCAACCGTGGTCTGGTCCGGCACCCTTTCAGGCTTGGGCACATTCTCGACACGCGGGCCGGTGCGAGGCGGTGCCCATGGTGCCATACCCGGTTCCGGGGCCTGCACCAATTGCGCCATCTCGTCGCGGGCCGCCCGGCCTGCGATGTAGCCGAAGGGGACGCCAAGAACTGCACCCACCCCGGCGTCAACCATCACCGAATCCCAATCAATCTCCTCGCGCATGTCCGCGCCCAACTCCCCAGCATGTACGCTGGCATTGAGAAGGGCATTCATGGCCGCGTTGGAGACGCCATAATCCAGCATCTTGGAGACGATGGGCGAACCCATGCGCCAAGCCGTCGTGCCAATCTTGGCCTCCGCCACAACGATTGTGGGGTCGATGGAACCGGCGAACCCGCCTGCCACGGCAGCGGCATTTTCGAGGAAGCCCTCGGCGGCAGGCATGTTCTCAAATCGGAAATTGTCCTCGGCTCGCTGGTTTCGGGCCATCTCGGCAGCACCAGCGGAGCGGAACATGTCCAACTCGGCTCGCTTGGCGGCGGCGGTCTCGCCCTGCCCCTCGGCCCTCATCCTCGTGAGTTCGGCCTGCCGCTCCTCGGCGTTGACCTGCTCCAAGCGTGTGCCAATCAGGTCCCCGAGGGCAAAGAACCCATGGTTCACCTGATAGTTGAAATGCTCCTTGGTCCTTTCCCAGAGGGAGGGCTTGGCGGGCTCGGAGTAGGCGGCAGGCTCGGAGGCCGTGGGACCACCGAAAGGGGAGACGGGAGGCTTGACCTCGGCCATTTCCGGCTTGAAGGACCGCGCCTTGCGGTCCTGCTCGGCATCACCCTCGGGAGACCATGGCCCCTCGATCATTTCCCCCGGCATCTTTGCCATGTCTCACTCCTGCGGAAGCCATTCGGCGGCCCGGCCTGCACCATAAATCTTGTCGAACTCGGAAGCCAGAGCCGGGTTTTTGAGCAAGGTCTGCACGTCCTTGCGCGACGGCCATGGCGAACCATCCCGGGCGGCGGGGCGCTTCTTGTCCTTGGCCGGGGGCTGTCCCGGGGCTGGGGCGGATGACCGGCCCGGGGGAAGGGCTCGCGGAGAAACGCCCCGTCCCGTCCCCGCTCCGGGGGCAGGGCTGGCTTTCTGGGGTTGCCCGGTAGGTTGGGACCCGGAACCCGGCGAGGCCGTCTGCGGGGCTCCTGTGACGCTCCGGCCCTCCCCTGTCATGGCCTTGTCTGCCGTGGCGGCCTCGTTGGCTTGGTCGAGGCCCTCGGTGTCGCTGGAGGTGACCCTCTGGCCGGAGGCAATCTTCTTGAACACCCGGGAGGCGAGGTCCCCAATCTCCTTGTCCCTCACCGATTCCGCGATGGCGAAGGCGAGAACTTGGTCCGCATAGGGACCATACGCGGCCTCGATCTGGTCAACCGTGTTGCGGATTTCCTCCTCGGCCTGCCGGTGGATGGCGCGGATTGAGGCCTTGCGAGCGGCTTTGTCTGCCCCAGCGGAGCCGGTGGCGGCCACGATTTGCGCGTCCGTCATGTCGATCACCCTCTCAATCGGGGCGATGATCTGCCGGGCCTCGGCTCGGGTGACGGGTTGGCGCATGGCTTTGGGGATGCCCACCTGCTCTTGCGCTGCCAGCCGGGCGCGGGCGAGGGCCTGCACCGTCTGGGGCTGGGCCGGGTCCAGTCCCTTCTTGGCCTCGTTGACCAGCGCCGACTCCTCTACGGATTTGGCAGGGTCCTTGAGGCGCAGGTCCAGAAGGCTCTTGGCCCGGCGCTCGGCAGCGTCATAGGTTTTCTGGGCGTCCTTGAAATTGGCAGCCCCGGCTTGTGGCTCCAGACTGGAGAGGTGGTCCTCAATCTGGTCGTTGGTCATGGTGTCCATGGCCGAAACGGCGGCGAAAGTGTTGGCCGCGCTTTGTCGGTCCTCCAGCCATTTGACGGCATCGTCCTCCCCGAGGACGGCGGCCACCTGTGAGGGGTCAATGTCGCTCGGCTTGCCGGTGTTGGCAATCTGGGAGATGTCATCCTCCAAGAGGCTCTTGGTCTGGTACTTCTGGAGGGCGTCGGCTTCCCTCTCGGCCTTGGCGCGGGAGGCATACTCTGCCTCGGCCATGGTCGAGAACCTCACCCGGTCCTCGGGGTCCAGCATCTCATAGTAGGCTGGGGCCGGGGCGTCCTGTGTCGAGAAGTTCTTGGTCTGGAGGGCGATGACCTCGGCCACCGTCCGGGGGCGCATGTTCTCGCCCTTGCCCGCAAAGAAGATTGTGGTGTTGGCCTTGGCTGATTCCGGGAACAAGGCGGAAGCGTTGGCCCCGGGCGCGGCCTTGAACATATCCACCGCCCCCTTTGCCCCCATGAAATGCGC
>ERZ869929.709-NODE-709-length-16381-cov-3.351403_pt1 | contig 16381 bp, 23 predicted proteins | sample MGYA00579312_ERZ869929 | MGnify/ENA primary metagenome ERZ869929 (study PRJEB32216, sample SAMN09231818) | wastewater metagenome | place: USA: Maryland | collected 2016-08-09 | study: EMG produced TPA metagenomics assembly of the PRJNA472060 data set (Reclaimed... | reverse complement strand
GAATGTCCCGATGCCCAGGAAATCATTCTCGATTGCCGTACTGACCAGCCGCGCCCCGCCGATAATCATGCCGACCGGGCCGCCAAACACGATGCCCACCACGCTCACAATCGTGTTCAGGATGTCATTGAAGTGCTGATCCATAATCGGCTGTACGCCGCTGAAATCCAGCCCTGTAAATCCCTCAGTGATGCTGGTCTGGATATTCGTAAAGTCAGGTGTTGGTATCTCTAATCCGGTGGTTAAGGTCTGAAGTCCGTTCTGCACCCTTTCAGCCAGTGGATTGAGGTCAATCACGCCGGAAGCAATCAATGCGCCCAGTCCGAGCAGCGCAGCCGCCACCAATCCAATAGGACTGACCAGCAGCCCAAATACCACCGCCAGCGCACCCACCGCCGGTGCAGCCAATGTCATTGCCGTGCCAATGCCGATCAGCACCGGGCCGAGCAGCACCGCCGCGCCCAGAATGACCGTAATTCCTTCCGCCAGATCAGGATTAGCCTCTACCCAATCGCCTATACCATTGACGACGGTTGTCAGCCGCGCTGCCATTGGCGAAAGCACATCATCCATCAGCGGTGTCAGCGCCCGGATCATCAGGGTCTCGACCGAACCCTTTAGGCTGTCCATCCGTCCGGCGAACGTGTTCATCCGCGCATCGGCGACAGTGGAAGCATCCGCCGATCCCATCATCGCCGCTTCCATATCCTCTATAGACATGGAACCGAGCAGGGCTTCACCAGCTACACGCCCGTAAGAGCCAAACAGGGTCGTCATAACCTCGTTTTGCTCTTCGGCGGGTAGATTGACCATAACCCGCTTGAGATCAGCGAATACATCGCCTAAATCACGCGCCGCGCCTGCCCCGTCATAGAAGGAAATGCCGAGCGCACTCCACTCGCCCTGTACCTCATCCGTCGGGCGAGTCATGTTGAGCAGCATGGACTTCAGCGCCGTACCAGCTTCAGCGCCTTTCGTGCCGTTTTCCGCCAGGATCGCCAGAATAGCGGCTGTACGATTGACATCCAGCCCGAATGATTTGGCGATGCCGCCCACATTGGCGAAGCCCTGTCCCAGTGAACCCATATCGGCTGAGGACGCGCCCGCCGCTTTTGCCAGGGAATTAACCACATCACCGGCTTGATTGACCGGGAGATGGAAGGCTGACATGATGTCCGTGACGACATCCGCTGTGTGACCCAAATCCTCGCCGCTGGCTGCTGCTGCGTCCAGAATTGCCGGGAGGGTAGAAATCGCATCCTGTGCCGATTGCCCGCTGGAGAGCAGTTGCAGGAAAGCGTCCGCCGCTTGCTGCCCGCTGAACGACGTGTCCGCGCCCATTTGCAGCGCGAAATTCCGCACGTTATCCAGATCAGCGCCCACGATGCCAGTACGCGCCGAAATCTCAGCCATCGTATTTTGGAAATCCGATGCTGCGTCAATTCCAGTCGCGCCAAATATAGCCAGCGGCGCAGTGATCGCGGTGATCTTTGCACCTGTGCCAATCAGGCTCTTTCCAGCGTTGGATGCAAACCCGCTGATGCTGCTATCGGCACTGTCCAGTCCCCGGTCGAGGCCGCTGACATCCGCGCCAATCGCAACAATCAGGCTGCTGATCGTTGTCACGTTTTACCCTGAAATAAAAACGCCCCGTGAGGAGCGTTTGATGTTTTGTTTATTGGGATAACCACTTGAGTTCGCGGTTTGCCTTGTTTTCACCGATCCAGTAGCCGAAAATGTCATTCACATCTTCCAGGCTCATGGCATCTATCTCTTCCAGAGAGCGCCCTGTCATGCGAAGTAATCGCGTCCGGGTGAAACGCCACTGGAAGCGTTCAGGTGGGCGTTTGGGTGGTCTGCCGTAGACTATTTGTCTGCGGACTGCTTCAGAAAATTTTCCAGTTGGTCTCTACCTGCCCCGCTCAACTTCTTCGCCAGCACCCGGAACTGCGTATAATAAGGAAGAGCGAGATAGGCTTCTGTGTCAGTTACGGTCTTGACCTCTGGGCAGGCTTTCACATACTTTGCCAGCAGTCCCGCGATAACATCCGGCTTTGTGCCATTGACTTGATCCACTAGGGTATCAAAGTCCTTCGCCTTGATTTCCTGAAGGTTAAAACTGGCGAAAGTGATGCGTTCCGGCACTTCCAGTACGGCCTTCTGAAATGCCCCAAACAGCAGCTTGGCCTGCTCGCTGAAAAGCGGCAAATCATAGGTCTCTGGATTGGCGGGTTCGCCCCATGGACACGCTGTCACAACCAGCGGCATAATGTCGAGCATCCAGCTCATGTGTCCTTTAGCCATATCCGTCAGGTAGGGTGCAATTTCCCGTGCAGTGATTTTTGTCAGATCGAAAGTGATTTCGTTCATGTGACCTCGTTTATACTGTTTACTTCACAGTATAGGGAATTGCCGACCTCGATTTTTCCGAGCAACCCACCTAAGCGTCGGGTCTGGCGGTAGGTGTCAGGGTAGCATCCGGCATCAGCGGACAGTCCGGCACATCCGGGTTATCCCACACCGCCAGCACATGCAGCTTGGCAAACAGTACCACCTTAATCAGCACCGCCTTGAAAGCGCCCACATTCAGGCGCATTTCGCGCAGGTGTTCGCCCGGTTGCACACTGAATTCCATGACAATCGTCTGCCCGGTCGCCGTATCACCGGAAAGCCGCGCATCTTCCGCCAGCAGCGGGAACAACCCATCATAGCGATAGCTGACATTCGCCACTGCCCTACCGGGATACGGGCCACGTTCGACGCACTCCACCCACATCTGAAACTTGGGTAGCGCTACATCCTGAGCCTGTGTGACCGTCAGCACTGCCAGCAGTACCAACAGCCCGAATAACAGTGACTTCACCTAGAACGTCACAGTCCGCCCGTCGTACAGGAAAGTATCACTGGTGTTATAGAACTCAACTTCCAGTTCCTTTTCCTTGTCGTAGGTGTTGGAAATCGTCGCCTTCTTCACCCCCGCTGCGATGCCCCATTTCGGCATTCCCGCTGAATTACCATTCCGCCCCCAGATCAGATTGCCGGTGTGTCCTTCCTTCATAACCGCCGCCAGTGCCAGCCCATAAGCATCGCTGTCCACAATGATCTTCAGTTTGGGTGCAACTTTGAACAGTGTAGGCACTTCCACCCGCACCGTGCTTCCACCTGCCGAGCCGTCCACCGTTTCCAGTTCCAGCCCATCTTCAAAAGTTCTGTAGTCGCCCTTGAAGGGCACACCATCGAACTCACCATAAAAGTCTAGCCCTGTCAGTACCGTCATCTCAGAATTCCTCGCTCACTCGAATTTTAAATATTCCACCCCGGTGAAATATCTGGGTATTATCCACCTTTTCTACGTAACTGATGAAAGTTTTATGTTCCACCCGGTAGACTTTAAACGGTGCATCCACCGCGAAAGTTTGCTGATGCAGCGCCGTCCGCAGCGCCTGGGCGATCAGCGCCGCCGTCCGCAATTCCGTCGCCACACCCTTGATTGCGTAGCGAAACTCGCCCTGGTCACGTTCCTGTGCGTTGGTGTCATGTCCCGCATTCAGCATAAACACGAGGTATGGCTTATCCAGCTTATCGGCGAACTCATTGGCGATCCGGTGATTCACCAGCGCGTTCAGCGCCACATTCGCCTGTAGATAGGCGTTCAGCCCTTTTTCAACCGCGTATTGCATGGTTATTCCAGGAACTTAGCGAACACGTCTTCAACCTGGCCTTCCAGCCACAGCGCCATCGGCCCGGCGGATGGACGCGCCTCAACATCATCCGTCCCGAATTCCATCAGCACGCCATGTGCCACACCGTCGCGGATTTCATAGCGCAGGTGTCCAGCAGACTGCACATTTAATGAATTAATCAGCGAAGCGGTATCGCTGCGCGGTGGGTTTCCGGGCGAGCTGGCGACATGTGTCACAGTTCCGCGTGTGTAGCTGCGTCCCGTAGGTGGCGATTCATGAATAAGCAATTTCCACTTGTTCAATCCCTCGTTCGCCAGCACCCGCAGCGCTCGATCAGCGTCCGCCGGTGCAGCCGCCTTCAGCCTGGGCAGTTGGTTGTCTTTAACAATGACACTGATTGTCGGTTGCATTATGCACTCTTCAGCGTCAGAATATTTTCGACCTTGCTGTCCTGACTACCCGCTACTACATGTATCTTCAGATCGAAGGTGAGCCTCATGTTATTGCTATCCACCTCGACGTATAGCGGTACACCCTCTACCTCAAACTTTGTCGGATCGAAAGCAATTTCGATACCATCCCATACTTTCCCGACAAGCCATCCTCTAGTATCAGGCATTATCCCAACCTCATCAGTCTCGCGCGTTTGTCCGTCGCGTCCGTGTGAACATCCTCGATTTGCTGGATTTCGTAGGTTACGCCGTCCATCTCAACCTGCCAACCGTCCGCCAGTTCAGTGTCATAGGCCACAATCAGCCGAAAGTACGAACGGCCTTCTTCACCTTCGCCCACCACGAAATTACGCCCTTTGTCATTCAGCGGCAGAATGCGGCACGGCACATTCATCTGTGCATCCTCAAATGTGTTCGCGCTGCCGCCCAGCTCGTCCCGCACATCCTGTGGGCGCTTCAGCGTGCAGGTGTCTTTCAGGAACTTCGACGTCACCCGCCGCATGTATGCTAGGTGGTAACTGCTGGCTTGGCTCACGGTCTGCCTTCTGAATAATCCGGTTCTTCCGTCTGCCCACTGTCTGCCCGGTAGGTATTCACCACACCACCCACCAGCGTATTCAGCCCGAACTTCGTCTTTTTGGCTGCCAGCGCAATCTCTTTTCCTTTTCGCGCGCTTTCATTATCAATTTGCAGCCAATCTGCTTTGAAGTTCGGATCACTCAGCCGCAGAATGATGTGTTCCAGTCCAGCGATGACAGCTTTTTCCTTCGTACCTTCAGTTGCCACCAGCGAGGTGATAATCCCATCACTCAGGAAGCTCTCAGCCTCAACGGTATCGCCCGTGTGAAACCGGACGAAATTAATATCTGTCATCAAATCATCGCTGTAAGTGAACGTCATCAGTCATTCAGCTCGAAGGTCAGCCGCAGCAGCAAATCAGTCGCTGCCACATAATCCGGTGTATCACCCGCCACTAGATAACCGTACAGGTTGCCATCTGGCACGGCGAACTCAACATCCAACCCGGTCTTCAGCGCATAGGCGTTTGAGTTGAGGGTTTCATAATCCAGCGCCGCAATCGCAATCTTGGCGATGACTTTCTTCAAGTCTGTTACCGTCGGCGCGAAAGCTGCATCGTTGGCAATCGTCGAAGGCACTTGATCGAACAGGTACAGAGAATACGGTTCCTTCTGGTCAGCGTCATCAACGATGCTCAATTGTCGCAGCACACCGCCGCCACCCGCGCTATGTATCGGGATAGTCAACAGTCCACCCACTACATCATTTGCCGAGTAGGCATTCAGTGTGACGACCAGTGTGGGTTCTACCGTGCGGATTTCGCCTATTCCACTTCCGAGCATATTTCACCTCTCTGTAGGGAAGGGTTTCAAACCCTCCCCATCAGTCTTTAGCTGTCTACCGCCGGAAGGATGATGCCGGAGGCGTTCAAAGCGTTGGACAGGTAATTTTCGGCATAGGCCAGACCTGTACCGCTTAGACCGACTACCGTGTCTTTGAGATTGGTCACACGGTTATCATGCACGAACCCGGTGGTCGAGTTATGCGCCGCCACACCTAGCCCTGCGCCCGTTTCGATATTGATGATGGTGTTGTAAGCGATCTCGATGTCAGTTGAAGCCGCCACCGTGAGGTCAACCACTTGGCTGCTGAATTGACCGCGAATGTACGACCGCAGCAGCTTGAAGCGATCTGCCGAACCTGCCGCCTCGATACAACCCGTCGCGCCGCCTGCCAGCCCGCAGAAACGCAGCCCTTCAATGGTCACGTCGGTGCAGGTGGTAGCAATAGCGATGCCGATCAGGAATTCTTTGTTTGCCGCACCATCGCGCATTTCGATGTCGCGCAGGATCGTGCCATCTGCCGCCGCCGTCAGGCTGATACCCGTGACAATGTTGTCCACGTTGCCCACCAGCAGCAGATTTTGCAGCAAACAATTCGCCGCACTGATGGTGATAATCGAAGAGGTCGCACCAAAGGTCAGTGTCGGACGCAGCGAACCGCGTCCCAACCCGATGATCGAGATACCCGCGACATCCACCGCCAGCGACGTGGAGGTAACCGCTTCAGCGTGTCCCGGCATAACGATGATGACATCGCCCTTGTTCGCCGTACACAGTCCTACCGCGTAATCAATCGTCGCAACGGGTGATTCAGGCGATTTACCGTCGTTGCCATTGCTGCCCGTGCCGCTGTGGACGAAGAAGACGCTGCCTGTGGTGGGTGGGAAGCCGGGCAGCACCGGCATCCCGAAAGAACTTACGCCGTAGTTAAAGTTGGTGAGGCTCATACATCACCGCCTTAACTCGGATTGTGACCGAAGACCCAGCGCCAATCATCGAATCCATAGCTGTAGTGCAGCTTGAATTCGTAGATCAGGGCGGTGGTGTCTTCGTGAACGAGCATGGGCGTGGTAGTTTCCCGGTTGTACCAGTTGACTGCCATCCGGCGGGCCACACTGGAAGTCATAAACCAGCGTTTAGTGCCAGTCAGCCGCAGCCAGGGGCGTACCGTCCAGCGTCCCGATTGCGGGTTCGCCGCATTGTTGCCGCTCTCAGGTTCCTGCACCGAGCGGACAATCTTCAGCGCCTTGTCTTCTAGTTCCGGCGGAACCCACAGTTCATCCGGCATAAAGCCAATTTCGTTGCCCTTGTCGTCTTTGAAGCGCATCATTGCCACGCGCGTTTCACTGACCGACTTTTCGGTGATGGCATCCGTGCCTGCGTTATCCAGCAGTGTCCCACTCGCGTGTGGACTTGCCGGGTGGCTGCCGGAACACAATTCCACGCCATCAGCGCCCAGATACGCCGAATCGAAGGCGTTGTTCAGAATGCTGGCAGCGTCAATTTCCATCTTCTGCTCGGCGCTCACACCCACCTTTTGCACTGCGCCGTTAATAACCCGGTACTGGTCATTCAGAATTAGCTTTTTCTCGATCATCACCCGTACCGGATATTCGACGTGGGTGTACGTCTTGGTGTAGAGCTGGTCGAACTTCAGCGAGCCTTTTTCGCCGCTCTTGGAATACAGGTTCCAGGCATCCACGCTCATCCCGCCCAGACCAGTCCCTTTTTCTTCCGCCAGTGTCGAACCCTGTACATTGAACAGCGTGCTTCGCATGGACGGAACCATATTCAGCCCGACCCCGAAATGATGGTAAATGATCGGCGTTAGCAGCGTGTCCCACTGTGCTTGAGTAAACATGTTGTGCCTCCGCCTAGTTCAGGTAGTGCTTGGATTCATTAATCATGACCAGCGTCCACTCGTTCGCCGTGCTGTTGGCGACAACGCGCAAATCATGACTAGAATCAGTGGCAACAGTCATCGCGCCGGTTGTCCCGGCGAGATCGAGAATGTCACCTGCGCTACGTGCAACCGGATCGTACACGGCATACACCGCATCCGCATCCACAATGCACTCAATTTCGGTGGTCGAATCCACCCCGGCCTTAGTTTCATTGACGATGCCCAGCAGCGCCCCATCATTGGTCGCCGCCAGATCAACCTCGCCACTTTCAAGGTTCACCAGATCGCCCTTCGTCAGGGTTTCCGTGTCCTTGAACTTATACTTCACGCGCGTGGGTTCTTTCCCGCATATGCGGTACATGAACTTGAACCCAGCGGTCGTGTCCACTGTCATCAGCTTGCCTCTCTGCGCCTAGCCCGGTTTATTCGTGATCGCAAACGCCTTAGCGAATTGATCCTCAGTCATCCCGGCTTTACGCGCCGTCTCTTTTTGTTCGGGTGTCAGTTTGACGCTCGAATTGCCGCCACCATCACCGCGTTCACCACCATCCATCGGCGGTGCAACGGGCTTCTTAGTGAACAATCCGCGTCCTTTGGCCTGCTTGACCCAGCTCAACTGTGCGGTCACATCGCCCTGTGGCACGAGTGAGCGCATATCTTCAGGTATATCGGCGATCTCAGCATCCAGGTATTCCTTCAGCGTCTTTTCCAGGGCATCAGCCCGCTCGGCTTTCGGCTTCAGATCACCGATCACCTTCTCGAATTCACCCTTCTTCAACGCCTCTTGCTGTTCTGCCGCCGCTGCTGCATCCCTGAATTTCTTCAGTTCGGCTTCCGCTGCATTCCTCGCCGCAACAACCTCATTGAAACGACTTTGCGGTACTCGGTTTTCGGGCTGGCTGTCTTCCGTGTTTTGCGTCCCGTCGGACGAGCCGCTGCCCTTATCCTTGTCTGGATCATCAGCAAACCACTGTCGGCGCTTCCGCAGCGAAATTTCATATTCCGCTCCCGAACGTCGGGACGTGCGAACGCGCACAAAATTCTCGATCATCTTGCCTCTTCGGTTTTAACGTCACCGCGACGATTGATTTTCGTGTCTCATCTGTAGTATATGAACGTGTCAAGCGGGTTGGTTTTTATAGTAGTTCTGTGCCGCCGTACCCAGAATGCCCTTCAGACTAGCCTCGCGCACCATATCACCGAATACCGGGTCTTTGTAAGGCTGGACGAAATCTTGCAGCTTCACCGCGCCCGATTTCAACGCCTGATAATTGGCATACCCCGCCAGTTCGAGCTGCTGGGCATCATCCAGCTTGTTCCAATAGTCCTGCCCGGTCTGCACATTCCACTCGCGCCATTTGACGATGCCGATGCTGGTGCAGCGCCCTTGATGGTGATCGTCCACCCGTTCGCCCACCGGCATTTCCGTCCCATGCAGTCCCAGACAGCATAGACAAATCCGGGTATCCAGCGTCCCGATCCGAATTTGTTTAACAATGATGTCCGAATTGGCAGCGTAGTACAGGCTCGTGGCATCGCGGTAGCTCGTCAGTTGCAGCGTCCGCAGCAGATTATTCGCCTGGTACAGTGGCAGGTTTTCATTCAGCGCACGCAGTTCACGCGCCGTCGCCAGTGGCCCTTTACCCTCAGCAATCCCGCCCAATACGGTATTCAGCGCCGCGTCCATAATATCGTCGCCGAATCCGCTGATTTCGGCCTGCCACGCCTCGCTGTTGATGTAATTGACGACCTGGTTAATCGCCTCTGGATCAGGGCGATTCCAGTGGATACCAATCGCCGCCAGTTGAGCATCATCCAGTCCCGGCAGCGACAATTGCCGCGACAGCACGCCGCCCGCGTCCACACCTGCCGCCTGAGCATCGCCGCTCGCACCGTCCACCATGCCCGCGTCCCGCTTCAGCGTCGTCTCGAAATCCGCCATCAGCGCCCGAAAAACGGCATTATCTGCCGTCATCTTTTTGCCTTCATCGGCGAGACGCTGTGCTTCAGCCTGGAACTCATTGAGACGCTGTTCCATGATGCCCGTCGTGTGGTTACGCAGCAGCGCCCGCATCACCTGCTCGGTGGCATCGGTATACCCTTTGTCGAGCAGGTCATTCGCTACACCTTTGGCATGTTGAACGGTATTCGTCGCCACTTATTGCTGATTGGCCTTCCGCCGACGCGCTACAGGCGTAGAAATTGTGACCTGCTCATCACCATCGGACGTTTGCGACACGTCCGGCACATCGCCCACTCGGATCGTGTGTTCACCCGCCGGGATGTCAGGAATAACGCCAATAGGGTCATCCGGCGTGCCATTGCCCGAACTGTCAGCATCCACCGGAAAATTCTCATGCGTGAGGACTTCCGGTTTGCTGTTCATCATGGCGGTACCGATGCCAATAATGCCGCCGTAAATCGTAACCATAAATTCGCAGTCCACCGGCTGAGTGCCATCCGCCTCGAATTCTCGCAGCAGCCCTTCCATCGCCCGGTGCAGGCGCTCTTTCACACGGTCTTGCGCGTCCATTACACCGCCACCCCACTGTTAAAGGTGAACAGCTTGGCTTTCGATGTGGATTTGGCGAAGATACCCCACATCCCGTACCACCCGGTTGTCACATCCGCCACAGGTGCAATCCCGCCAGCCGTCGCGCTCGGCACATACACACCATTCTTCGTCATGGTGAAGCCCGGCGTGAAATCATCGTCTTCGATAACCAGATCGAGCCACTGATCGGCTGCCGGAACGGTTTGCCCCGCCCATCCTGCCAGCGTACCCGCTTCCAGGCTCGCATCCGCATCCGTCTTCCACACCTTGCCATCGCTGGCCTTCAAATAGAGCGGCATCCCAATGATGATCGCCTCGCCCGACTTGACCTTGAACCGTTTGGCGTTCGTGCCAAAACGCACATTCGCCGCTGTTTGCGTTACATCTGCCATTTTCCTGTCTCTCCTGTATTCTCTTTACGAAGTCAGCGCGGGAATCACTGGCGGTTGCTGTGGCTGTGTGCCATTCGGCAGTGCCACTACACGCTGCTCAGTTCCCGCACGGATTTGATTGAAGTTATTGATCTGCTGGGCAGCCCTCGCCGCATCCTCTTTTGCCCGGCTGTCCAAAATATTCTGGATGTCCTCTTCGTCCCACTCATACACCGGCGCGATAATTCGCAGGAACGCTTCAAGCCCAATCTTCGGTTCGACCTTCAGCGCCGTTTCCACCGTTTCCTTATCATTGCGGATTTGTGCGTCCTTCCAGACACAGCGCCAGCGCTTGAATGCCGGTGGCTTCTTGCTACCAAAAACGGTCTGCATTTTGTGCGCCAGCATCAGCACATCTTCCCAGCTATTACCACCTTTCACCTGGAAGCGTTCGACCTTGCCGATCAGCTTAATCTCGCTCTGTTTCATCGCCTCGCCGCTCAGGTTCGCGTTCAGCGATAAATTTGGTGTACGGCTCACACTCTCGATCTGCTCTTCCCAGTACCGTGCCACCTCAATGAACTGCGATAGACTGCTGCCCTCGATTTTCTTGAAATCCGCCACCTGCTCTTTCGTCAGTGGGCTGCCGCCCTTATTGGCGATCGTGACAATCATGCCCGGTGTCATGCCCGCTTTCGGCGTAAACCCGATGGACACGTAAATAGCGAACGCCGTCAGTTCAGTGGATACGACCGTGCTGTGCAGCGTCCGGTTCAACCCATCTTGCAGCGGCAGCACATTTTCCAGTTCGCTTTTGCCGAAATCACCCTTCGCTCGCGGTCGGTTTTTAAACGGCACGACCGGCACGCCCAGCGGTTGCCCACTCGCATCCACCCAGGGCAAGGGCCACACTTCCGGCATTCGTGGGTCAACAAATCGGGTGTACGATAAACCCGCCTTTGCGATAAACTTTTCAACGCGGTCGGGATAATAAATATTCACCCGCGTCGTATCGGCGAATTCTTGCTCGGTTTCCGTCCATACCTTGATCGCGGCTGCCAGATCGGTCTTATTGCTGCTGGCGTAAACCACCGTCATGCCCGTCGTCCCGTCCCACGCCAGTTCATGACAGAAGCGCGACATATCCGCCTCTTCATCCCACTCTTCCAGGATGTAACTATCGCCGTCCGTCAGCGTGGCATCATGCACATCCATTTGCAGCCCATCGAACCGGTTCTCATCTAGCAGCGTCGCGGCCCATTCCGTCGCGTCGTCGTTATCGCCCTCGATGCGCTCGACTTTTAGCCGATCTGCCATCGTCTGAATCACATCATCCGTTTTATTCGAGGTGAACGGTGCGCCGCCATCGGTGGATTTAACACGCAGTAGTTCCAGCATTTCTTTCGTCATCTGGGCATCGTGTTCGCCATCCACGTACCGCCGAAAACGCGCTACCTTTTCGCCGCGTTCCTCGTTGTCCGCCGCCCATGCCGCCCGCGAGATGTTCCGCGCCAGCAGCTCTTGGATTGCATCAAGTCCCATTTACGGCCTCTCGCTCATGCATATTTCTTAAACCCGATTTCCAATTCTTTCGGCGCGTCATCCACGCCCGCCACTGCATATCGAATGGCATCCATAGTGTGGTCATTTGCCTTCATCGGCTCATCCGCAAATCCAACCGCTTTAGCACCTGGTCGCCACTGATATTGCTCGAATTCACTGAATGTCCAGGCGAACGATGGTGAAAATATAAGGCGTGGTTTGCCATCCGCACGGGTCACGAGGCGATTTCTCACGCGCTGGATGCCTGCATTGACCTCATTGTTCGCGGCTTCAGCCTTGCAGCCCTTTTCCTGAAATGCCTGGATGTACTTCGGCTCGGACGGGTCACAGAAAAACTGCTTAATCCCATAAATGTTTCGCAGTTCCAGCGCTTTTTCTGCCCATTCTTCAATGCGCCGCTGCCGTTGATATTCCTCGTGCAGACCCCACATGCGGCTGTCGCCATCCACTCCGAACACAGTAATCACGCCCGGATTGCTGAACCCCCAGTCCACGCCCGCCACCACCGTCTTAAAGCTGTCCGGCCTTGCTGTGGTGACATGCTTCGTGCGGTCAAACTCGGCGTAGATCAGTCCTTCAAAAGCGACGAACTCGCCGTAGAGTTCCTGCGCCGCGAAATCGCCGACATAATCCTCGACCAGCGCCTGCACGAATTCTTTGTCGAGGTATGGATTTGCCAGCGTACTGGTTTTGAAGAGGCGATAGCCCTTGCGAACCGCCTGGACGAAGCGCTGCCATATCCAGTTTCGTCCCTTTGGCGTGGTGGTAATCCACGCCCAGCCGTGCAGCCCGTACTGCCGCAAGCGCCCGATCATGATCTGCCACACATTCGGCAGATACAGCGCCGCTTCGTCGCCCCACCACCAGCTTATCGAAGGCCCGCGCAGCCGTTCTGGGTGTTCCGTGCTGCGGAATAGGATTTCGCTCCCATTCCGCATGGTGATCCGGCTCTCAGACTTGTTGTAGTCTTTGACCAGTCCTTCAGCCATTTCGAGAAATGACCGGATCGTCACATCCCGCAGCATCGGGTAGGTCGGCGCGGTCACGATGCCCAGGTTAGGCGTTCGTATCCGCTGCCTGCCGATATATCCCTGAGTCGCCGCCAGCGCCCGCGCACTGCCGCTCAGGGTTTTGCCGCTGCCTATCCCGGCGACAAAGGCGAGGTAATGTTCCTCCGCTGTAACGAAGTCAAACTGCGGGCCATAAAGCTCAATATCACGAACGGACATTTATTCCGCGCCATCATCGGCCTCGTTGACAGATGGCACGCTCGGCGCTCGTCCTTCCGTTTTGAAGAAATTAATGGCGATGGGCATCTCGTCGCTCGTCAAATCCGTGCGGTCAATAAACAGCTTGTGATACCGCCCGATATGCACCAGCGCTGCCTGGGCATCATAAAGTTCAAGCTCGATCTTTTCTTCAGACTGCGACACTTTTTCGTCAATAGTAGTGGTCGTCACCGTGCGCTTAAACTTTTTGATGAGAGAGCCGTCTGGATGTCTGGCAAGTGCAGTGGAAGATTTGCCAATGAAGTCCCGCATATCGCCGCGCCCATGATGCGCCAATCGGGCTAAAACTTCATCTTTGCTCATCGCCTGTTCACTCAAACGGCGATCAATTTCAGCGCGAATGTAAGGTTTTGACAGGTTTTCAGAAGCGATTTGACGTGCGGTTTTGCTGGAATAACCAGCCGCCCTGGCAGCCCGCGCCCCGTTTAGTCCCAGCTCGAAATACTTTTCGACGAAGAGCTTTTGCTTATCCGTCCACTCGGATACATTTTCGACCTGCTCGCCTTCACTCACCACAAAACCTCATTCTTACAGTTGCTTTCATCTGTAGTATATGAACCTGTCAAGCCGATACCTTCTGCTCGTCCTCGCACTTCAGTTCCGCCACCACATCTCGCAGCACATCCAGCATGAATTCCACTGTCGCGGGTTCATCCGCTTGATAAATAGGCAGCCGTGCCCCCTTTCGCGGGTTTTCCGGCAAACTCATCCGCTCGACGCTCATACCGTCCCAGTCCTCTGCACCAATCACTGGAACAGGATGCAGCTTATCCACAAAATCGCTGAACGTATCGCCATGCACCCGATCTTTAGCGAATCGTCGGTGCGGCCTCACAATCTCGCAGCGGTGCATGTGCCACAGTTTTTCAAGTTCCTGCTCAATGCGCTTCACACGCCGCTGCCGTTCCCACCACGCCTCACCGAATTTGTCCCGTCCCGCCTTCCGCCACAACTGCTGCCGCTCATTCGATAGCGCCTGTATCTGCGCGAACGTATCCACCCTCATGATGCGTCACGTGGGCTGATAATCCCGTGCGTTTCCAGTAAATAATCCGCCGCGTCCATCGTCACCTCAGAACACTCGTTTTACGCTTCTTAGCCTCCTCACATCCTATGAAATTCCTAGAACCTATTTTCGAGAGCAGCACCGCCACAAAAGCAAACCGCCCTGGGTATTTCACCGGGGCGGCTGCCGCTACGTAGCTTATTTTCCGGTTTTACAGTCCGGCAACTGCATCATTAAATTACAGATAGCGGAGGCCGGAATTGCACCGGCGTGTACAGGTTATGAGCCTGTTGGGTGGCTTCTACCCTACTCCGCATTGTTAAAGGATGAAGAAGTCCGGCAGGGAATTGAACCCTGTGCCGCAGGTTCTGTTTGGAGCGGCAGCGACCTTTCCACCCCGGACTATCCACCTGCATTTAGCGTCGGCAGGTTCGACGCATATTCAGATTTATACTGTATCACCTCTCAACTGGCGATTTTCGTGAGCAGCACCGCCACCTCAGTGTACTTGTAGGTTTCCACCGACAGCCGCGTCAAATGCGTTCGTCCGACAGTAAATCCATATGCTGACATCAGATAAGCAGCCGTCGAGCGTTGAATCACCGCCAGTCGCGCGGGTTCGACATCCATCACACCGAGCAGCAGCTCTGCCCGATAAAGACGATACTGAGCTTCACCATCCATCGGCTGCCAGTATTCCAGCCGATAGCTGCCCGACCGAACATATTGATCGAGCCACAACTCATCGCGCAGGAATCGCCAGAACTGCCCATAAGCTCGCGTCTGCCCAAAGTCTACCAGCGCCGACCGCAGCGCCCGGAAAGAAGCATCCTTATAACTGGGCCAGAGCAGCTTCTGCCGCAGCAGCGGAACCCGGCGCACCTTCACTCGCGCCCATGACACATCATGCAGGCAGATCAAACCTGCCCGTCGCGCCGCGAAGGCTTCAGCATCCAGCTTCCACAATTCTGGCTGTCCCATGTCCGTCCTTCCGTCAGAACTCAATCGCCTGCAAGCGATTTCAATATCCTCAAATCGGCATTATCGAGTGTGAAGAACTCACCCTCTACACGCTGCGCTGCGAACAGACGGTGCAGCATGGTTTCCAGCGCATAACAATCGCGCGACTTGATGGTATGTTCGTATTGAACCGGAAACGGCAGCTTCACATTGAACGTCCGCAGACGGTCGTCTAAATCCACCGTGCGCCCAATTTTGAAAAGACCAGGTGTGTTGGGAACTGCCAGCACATAGACATAGCCCGCCCGGTTGCGAGGTGTAACAGGTTGCTTGGGACGCTTTCCACTGTTCCACGAGATAAGATTTCGCACCATTGCATCGGGAATCACTTCCTGCCCAGCGTCATCAAACACAGGTTCGTCGTAGCGCATCAGTCGTCATCCTCATCTGGCGCATAATACACAGTTCCCAACAGTGACTTCGCACCTTGTTCCAATTCGCTTAGATCACGTTGAAGCTGTGGCGCATCCACTGCCTGTCCATCACCACGCCGCGCCGTTGAAAAGTCCAGCGTGGCGAGATGACTCACCACACTTTCCATTCGTTGCAGCATTCGCAGCACCATTTCTGAGAGTTTCACTTCAGTCACCACCTGCTGTGGCTGCCAGCCCTGGTTATGCATCTGTCCGAAAGCGATCAACGCCTCGCGCACGATCTCCCGGTCTTTCCAGCCGTTCTTGATGAGTTCGTCATAAACGGCTGCCGCGTCCGCTTCTCGAACTCGGTCTCGCAGCAGCCGCCCTTGAATGTGAATGGCATTCTCACTAGGCATAGCCCATCACCATCGCTTTGATATTCTGATTACCCGGATCAATGATGAGGTAAAGAGGCGCGACTAGTAGTCCCTTGATCTGACGCGCCAGATTACCCATCGTCGTCGCCCACACTTTAGTGGCGTAGAAGCCGCCGCGCAGGTTCGCCAGGTGGATGAATTCAGGTTCTTCCGCCAGGTGTACCGCGTCGTATCCAAATACTTCGCTCCGCAGCATATTAAACAACCGACCACCGCCACCACCCGTGATGACGATGTGATCCATTTCAGCACCGCCGTTCAGATTGTTGATGTAGATATTCCGCACGCCGTCTAAAATGAACCCGGTTGCGTTCAGGACTGCTTGTGTAACATCAAACCGCTTGCGCCCTTTCGCATTGACATCGCCCTCCTGATATTTTTCACCA
>ERZ869929.708-NODE-708-length-16398-cov-13.805850_pt1 | contig 16398 bp, 31 predicted proteins | sample MGYA00579312_ERZ869929 | MGnify/ENA primary metagenome ERZ869929 (study PRJEB32216, sample SAMN09231818) | wastewater metagenome | place: USA: Maryland | collected 2016-08-09 | study: EMG produced TPA metagenomics assembly of the PRJNA472060 data set (Reclaimed... | reverse complement strand
GTCTCGGAGGGGGTCGGCCAGCTCCACGTTTCGACCCCGCCCCCGGGTGCACCGCCAGCGAACGGGGCCCGAACGCGACGATGGGACTGCCCGGCTGTGCCCAGCAATCCCAAACTGGAAACCAAACTACGGCGGTGTGATTCGGATGTCAAGCATTCCCTGCTCAGCCCGTGCGCGGAGGGGGTGTAGGTGAGATCGCTCATGCCGTGGGCGCCGGCTGGGTCTGGCCGCCGGTCGAGCAGCCGACCGGTGTGATCGCTGATGGTGCGAGCGCGCCCTCGTTGTTGTGCCGGCGTTGCGGACCCCACGTCAGCGGACGGTTGATCTGCCCGGCCTCGTCGAGCTGCACGTACTCCTCGCGCGTCATCGCCGTCGGCCGGTGCTGCCAGTCGCGCCGGTGCTGCCAGTCGCCCATCACCGCCTCGCTCTCGGGCCGGCCAGGTAGTCGAGCATCTGCGCACGGGTCGGCAACTCACGGGTGCGGCGCGTGTACCAGTACACGAACGAGCTCACCTTGCGCGGCTCGTCGAACGGCTCCTCGAGCACACCCGCGAAGTCCGTCGTCTTCACCGGTTCCCACGCCGTGTCGAACGGCAGCTGGTAGCGCACCTGGGCCACCCAGCACATCGGCGGATCCGGCACCGTCGCCGTCGAGCGCAACACGTCGTAGCTGTCCAGCGCCTTGTCGAGTGCCTTCAGCGTGGCGGCGAGCTCCAGGAGCAGACGGTTCACCCTGCGGCCAGCGCCCGCGACCGGATCCGGGCCGGACCAGCGGGCGTCGATCGCTGCAGCCTCGGTCGAGGAGGTGGGCAGCAGGTCGACGTCGTGCTCGCCGTCGGCGTCGAGGATCTGCACCGCCATGCGCCGGCCGCCACCCTTCCCACCGCCAGGGTTCCCGTTCCCCGGTGTCGTCGATGGGTATCCGTCCGTCGCCGAGCTCACCTCCGCCGCGCGCAACACACCACGCGCCCGGCCGATCATGATCTCGATCGCCGGCGTCCGCACCTCGCGCATCTTCCCCTTCGGACCCGGATACGTCTGCACCACCGGCACCACCGTCAGATCACGAATCGACGCGACCGCACGATCCACCGCCTGCATGTGCTTCTTCACGAACAACCTCCAACAGACGGGGACGGGTACAACCCGGACGACTCGATCTCTGCATCACTCCACGGAACGAAGGGCGCGTCCGACCCTCCGCCCTGCGGGCGTTGGTCGGATCCGGGTCGGATCGGGATCGGATCCGGCTCGGTCCGGAGTCGCGCAGGCGCGCGGGCAGAACCGGCCGCCGATCCGGGTCGGATCGGGATCGGATCCGGATCCGCTCCGGCCTCCTGTCCCGGCCAATCAGGGTCTGACCTGGCCTTTCGCTCAGGGATCGCGCTCTGAGCACCTGATGCGGCCACTACCTTCCGAGCACGACCCGCGGAGATGTCCTCCGCTGTCGTACCGGGACGGTAGAGCGACATTCCAGCGTGCTCCAGCGTGCGGTCCTTCTTCAGGGTGCAGTTGCAGTGACGGCAGGCGATCACGACGTTGTCGAACGTGTTGCCGCCGTCGGGGTCGACGTGGTCGTAGGTGCCGGCCACGCGCGACCGCTGATCGTTGTCCCACCGGGTGCGGACACCGCAGTAGCGGCACAGCAGCCGGTCGCGGTCCTTGATCCGGTTCAGCAGGTCCGTGTCGCGCCTCAGCGCCTTGTCGCGCAGCCAGCGCGCACGGGCCGTCGGGCTGCGCCACACGTCGATGTCGGGCTGGTGGTGCAGCAGCACCTCCCAGGCGTCGCCGCCGTCGGCCCACACCTTCTCGTCGACGAGCTCCGCGGCGGCGTTCTCGAGGCGCTTCAGCGGTGCACGACGCCCCGCAGCGGTCGCGAGCTTCCGCTTCGGGACCGACATCACGTAGTCGTTGCCGCCGTTGATCAGCCACAGCTGCGCGGACCAGAACAGGCCGTGCGCGTCCCAGCTGAGATCGTCGAGCTTCGCGCTGTCGCGGCCGTACATCATCAGCGGCGGCGCGGTGTCCTGCTTGATCGGCTCCGCCTTCACCGGGGGCACCTGGTTGCGAGGTGGGCACAGCAGCTGGCCGGGGTGCACGAACGACGGATCAGCCAGGCGTCGGATCGCCACACGGGCAGCGCGACGCCAGGCCGGTGCAGCTGGAACGCATGAACGGCGATCGGCACGGCCGGGCCGAAGAGCGTGAGTTGTCCGCCGGCGGAACTCATGGTGATGCGACGTCGATCACCCCGTCAGCGGCGGCGAGGTCGAACAGGGTCGGCATCGTCAGCTTCGCCTCGGCGGCCTGGCAATACCGCACACCGTCGGCCCAGTAGCCGGGATTCAGTTCGGTCGAGCGGCCGCGCCGGCCGAGGTGCATCGCCCGGTAGGCGACGGTGGCGAGCCCGCCGAAGGGGTCGTACACCAGCTCGCCGCGCATCGTGAACCGCTCGATCAGCCGGTCGACGATGTCGAACTGGAGCGGGCAGACGTGCTGTTCCTGGCCGCGCTGGGCCTGCGACGAGTTCAGGGTGCGCATGCGGGTCACGTCGTGACCGTCGACCCATACGTCAGGTGATGGGGACGCCGGCGAGAGCAGCATGAACTGGCGGGGCAGCGACCCGCGTGCTTCCAGCTCGTCGCCGATGCGGAAGTGGGCCTCGAGGTCGTAGATGCGCTCGGTGGTCGTGGCGCGGAACCAGCGGTAGATCTCGTCGGACTTCATGCCGGAGATGTCGTCGGCGGTCAACAGCCGATCTCCCGAGGAGCGCCAGTAGGCGTGGGCGTCGACCTGCCAGCGGGCGAGGCTGTACTCGTCGGGCGACTTCACGACCGGATCGTCGGCGCGCAGGTCGTCGCGGTCGGTGGGCGGCTTGCGGAACAGCAGCACGTACTCGGGAGAGCCGACGCCCTTGGAGGTGGAGTCCTTCAGCATCTCGCCATAGGACAGCCGATATGACTGGTTGTTCTCGCGCACGACGTCGGTGGTCACCACGATCATCCCCATGAACGAGAGACCGTGCTTCATGCCGTGCATGATCGCCTCGGCGTGGAACGGCGAGACGGTGGCCGAGCCCAGGCCGGAGGTCTTGTTGAAGATGATGCGGTCCTTGACGTGGCAGGCGTAGATGCGGCCCGGGCGCAGCACGCGCAGCAGGTTCGGCGTGAGGAAGTCCATCTGCGCCCAGAAGTGGCCGTTGTCGTCGGTGTGTCCGAAGTCGTTGTACGACGGGGTGTACTCGTAGTGGTTGGCGAACGGGATCGACGTCACGATCATGTCGACGCTGTCGGTCTCCATCCCGGCCGTCTCGAGCACGGTGTCGTTGAGCACGTGCGTCCAACCGACCCCGGAAGCTTCGATGCGCTCGGTGCCGATGGAGCGGGTGAGCGACGCCTCCAGGGCATCCTGCGAGAGGCCGTGGCGGCGGATGAGCTCGGACATGTTGTGCACCAGATCCTTGTGTTGCGCCCACTTCGCGATGAGCTTGTCGAACACCTCGTGTTCGGTGTCTGCGGTGATGACGTCGATGATCACCCGGTGCTCCTGCCCGAATCGCTGGATCCGGTGGATCGCCTGAATGAAGTCGTTGAAGTCGAAGTCGATGCCGGTGAAGATCGCCCGATGACAGTGCCGCTGGAAGTTGCAGCCGGAACCGGAGATCGACGGCTTCGTGGCCAGCAGCCGATGCTCACCGTTGGAGAAGTCGATGATCCGCTGCTCGCGCTCGTCGAGGTCGAGCGAGCCGAACACCTCGACCGCCTCGGGTAACGCCTGCTTGATGGCCTTGCGCTCGTCCTCCAGGTGGTGCCAGAGGATGAAGTGGTCGTCGGGGCTGTCGTGCACGATCCGAGCCATCTGGGCCACCCTGGCGGCGAGGGTGGAGCGCTTCTCGCGACTGGCGCCGGTCACGCCGAGCTTCTCGGTGCGGAACATCGTGGCCTGCCCGTCCGACTCGACGTTGATGTTGTCGAGCAGGTCGACCTCGACGACGTGGCGTCGCACCTCGATCTCGGGTAGCACGTAGCCGTCGTCAGCAAACCCGAGGTCGGACGGCATCTGCAGGAACACCGCCCACGACGACAGCCACAGCCAGAACTCGTCGGCCTTGTGAGGCATCAGGGTCAGATTCCCCGCCTTCTCGGTGTCGCGCTTGAAGAACCGGGTCAGCGCCTGGCCGGTGTCCATCACGCCCAGGAAGTGGGCGTAGTGCAGCAGCTCCTTGTGCCGGTTCGGTGACGGGGTCGCGGTGGCCACGAAGCGGTGCGGCACGTCACCACAGCGAGCGATGAACGACCAGAACGTCTTCGACCCGTACGAGCGCAGCACACTCGCCTCGTCGAGCGAGATGACGTCGAACTCGTCGGGGTCGAGCCGGCCATCGCGCACCGACTCGTAGTTCGTGACGTAGACGCCGGGCCCGTCGAGCTCAGCGGTCCAGCGCACGAACCGCACCTCGAACCCGAGCTTGCGGGCATCGATCGCAAACTCCTGGCGGACGCCGAGCGGGCACACGATCAACGCCCGGGCGCCGCCGCACTTGGCCAGGGTGATGCGAGAGATCTCCAGCTGCATCATCGACTTGCCCAACCCGAACGCTGCGAAGATGCCACGACGGCCACCACGGACAGCCCAACGGACGATGGCGCGCTGGTGCGGCTTGAGCCGCGGGTTCACCTCGTCGTCGGCACACTCGAAGCCGTGCAGGTCATCAATGCACGACTTCGCCTCCAGGAACGCCCGGTACTCCTTGACGAACGACGTCGGCGGGCAGTCTGCGAGCGTCACAGGTACCGCCACTCGATGCGCCGGCACTCGATCATCATCATCGTCGCGGGCGTGAGGCTGGTGCCGTAGCCGTGGCCCTGGCACCAGAAGCGCATGAACTCCAGCCCCGTCAGGTGTCCGAGCCCCTCGCGCTTGGTGGCATCGTCCTCGGCGAGCACGAAGCCCAGCTCCTCGACGCGCACGTCGACGATCTCGACCTCGGTGAGCACGACCTGCTTCTCGCCCTTCGGCAACCCCATGCCCTTCTCGATCAGCGTCAGCCGGTCACCGGGCTTGAGGTCCTTCCACGTGTCGACGTGGCGGCGGGTGACGGTCTTCGTGCGCGCCTTCACGGCGGGGATCGTCATCGAGCACGACATCCGGCGGGTCACGGCTGCCACTCCCGCCAGGTCGGCCCACCTTCGACGACCGGTTCGCGGCCTTCCGAGCATGACTTCGGGAACCGGCAGCACCGCGGGTCGTGGTCACCGTCGGCGCATTCGGGCCATGCTTCGATGCAGCGAGGGTCGGACCATCGGCGCACGGCCGACAGGATCAGCGCGTGCTGGCCGGGGGTGACGGTGCAGCCACCGATCCGGTCGGTGATGTCGTCCACGATGGTCAACTGCTGGTTGCACAGGTACCAGCGAGTCCCTGTTCCGTGGTACACCGGGGCGAGGTGCCGGCCGGTGGGTGGGTCGTCGTTGGCGCCGATCACTGGCACGCAGTCTTCGACCACAGCGGTCGCGACGACGAGGTGACCGCGGCCGGCGCATGGCACACAGGTCGCGTACGTTGCGGTGCCCTGGTCGTCGCCGCTGATCCGCACCACGCGGGAGGTGTCGAAGCCCTTGCCGCCGCAGAACTGGCACGGTCCGGCGATGGCGATGGGACCGCGTTCGACGGTTGGTTCGTCGACGGGCATGATCAGCTGACCTGGGGTGAATTGGGGGACGGTGAGCAGCTTCATGGCTGCACCGTGAGGTGGTGGATGGGGAGGCCGCCCCAGGTGGAGAGCCAGATGGTGCCGCCGGCGGCGACCTGGGCGCGTTCGGTGTCGTTGAGCGTCCAGGGGACGCGCACGACGCAACCGAAGTCGCCGACGTCGGGGTCGTCGGTGACGAGTCCCTGGCACGGCTGGACGTCGGCTTCGATCTCGCCGGGCCCGGTGAAGGTGAACTCGCGTGGGTGGAGCGCGGCGAAGAGCTGGCGGTCGGCGGGTGTGATGGGGCGGGGCATCATGTGCGGATCCGTTCGGTTGGGGCCGGGGGGGGCCATGCGCCGGACGTGTACACGGGTGCGTCAGCGAGGCCGTGGCGGTTGAGGAGGGTGCAGAGCCGGTCGGCGAGCGTTTCGTCGAACACGGAGGCGATGGGCCGGTGCTCGAACATGATGACGAGGCCGAGCATGACGCCGGGGAGCGCGGCGTGCTCGATGGTGTGGATGTGGGCGTCGGCCGTGCAGCCGGCGGGGTGATCGTGGCGGGCCATCAGCGTGCTGCCCCTGCGGGAACCGGGGTCTTCTCGTCCACGGTCGGGCGGCGCTTGTGGTCGTGGATCGTGTGCGTGTTGAGCTTGCGGACCTCGGTGATGTCGCACTCGAAGTCGCACTCGGTGCAGGCGAGGACCTTGGGGCCCTTGAACGTCGAGGGTGGCGGTACGGCGGCCGGGGCAGCGACAGCGGCCGCGGTGGGCGCAGGCGCGATCAGGACATCGCGGGCGGCGTTGAGGTGGGTGGTGGCGGTGTCAGACATGGCGGAAGACCTTGCGGGACGGGTGGTGGCGGCGGGTGGTGATCATCGGCCTGGGGGCCGGCAGGACGACCGGCGCGGCCGCTGGCGGGATGGGGGCGAGCGGGTCGACGGTGAGGGGCAGGGCGAGGTCGCGGGCGGCGAGGTTGTGGAGCGCGATGTCGAGCTGGCGCAGCAGCATCCGTTCGAACGTCGAGTACGGGCGCACCGACGGGTCGACCCATGTGCACTCAGAGGGCTTCGGGAGCATCGTGCTCGTCCTCCCCTGTCTCGTCGAAGGTGACGGCGGCCAGCGGTGTCAGCGAGCCGACCGCAGCGTCGCGGGTGGCGCGGGAACGGGCCCGGCGCAGCTTCCGGCGTTCACGTTCGGACTTGCCGCCCCAGATCCCGAGCGTCTCACCGATCTCGAGGGCGTACTCCAGGCACTCGACCGTGACCGTGCACCCGTCGCACACCTCGCGTGCCTCTCGGGCGACATCGTGCGCCTCGCCACGCTCCGGGAAGAACAGGGCCGGGTCCACACCGAGGCAGTTCGCGCGGGCCTTCCAATCGCGGGCGGCGTTGAGGTGGGTGGTGGCGGTGTCAGACATGGGGGTTCTCCTGTTGCTGGTTGCTGGGGTTCAGGCCGAGACGGTGGTCTGGTCTGAGAACGGGGTAGGGCACGGCTGGCACAGGGCGTGCCGGCCGGCATGGGTGATCGCCCACACGTGCGCGCTGCCACCGCGGGGTGAGCGGGCCTGCACGCCGTGGCGTTCCGCGACGAGGCCTTTCGTGACCAGGGCGCGGCGGTGCTCGTCGACGCCGGGGACGCGGTGTTCGTGGTCGGCGCGGCCGTCGGAGCCGGCGGCGGCGAACGACGTCAGGAGGCTGATCTGGGCGGGGCTGAGCTTGTACTGGTTGACCGGCTGCCATGCTGGGTGCGCCGGGCGGCTGCCCGTCGAACGGAGCTCGGCGAGCACAGGCTCGACGGCGACAGCGAGCGTGCCACCCGTCGGGAGGTACACCCACAGCGACCCGTCGAGGTTCGTTGCGAGCACGATCACCGGGCCGAGGTGGAGGCCGGGCACGGTCAGGCGGGCGATCGGCCAGCCTGCTTCGCGGAGCTCCTCGAACCGGGTCACCGCCGACCGCCCTTCTGCAGGACGGTGCGGGCAAGCTCGCGGATCGACTGGCGGACCGCGTGCCGGCCGGCGTGACCGGCGGGGCGGGCGCACACGAGGTGGCGGCGGTGGCCGTAGCGGTACCCGCACAGGTTCCGGGACCGGCTCACGCCGCCTCACTCCTGGTGCTGGTCGGGAGGTTCGGGATCCGCACCGCAGGCAAGCCACGGCCGGCGTCCAGGGCGTCGAGGATCCGCTGCTGCCACTCCGCCAGCCGGGACGGCAGCTTGTCCCACACCACCACGAGGACCTCGATGCCGGCGACGCTGAACGTCGACCACGCGCCGGGGATCGTGCCCTCGGTGCACGGCAGCTGGGTGATTGACCAGGTCGGGGTCGAGGATGGTGCGCACTGGTCGGCTGGCAGGTTCAACCGGTCGACCAGCCGGGTCATCGTCACGGAGAGGTGCTCCGGGTCGTGCAGCCAGCACACCGACGCGACCCTGCGGTCGCCACGATGCAACGCCCACACTGCCGGCGTCTCGGGACGGTACGACCAGATCACGGCTTCGCACCGCCCTTGCGGTGGTCGCGGAGGACCGTGATCGTGGCGCCGTCGATGGTGAGCCCGTCGATCGCTTCCGCGACCTGGGCACGGACGACCGAACGGATCTGCGACGGCACCGCAGCCCACAGTCGGGCGACCCGTGCGTGGGCTTCGCGTTCGCGGGCCAAGTCGGCCTCCGCCTCGCGCAGCACGGACCCGGCGATGAACGCCATCGTGATCGCACCAGCGAGGGCCGACCCGATCACGATCGCGACGATGGTGACGGCGCCCATCAGCGGGCCCCGACCAGGACCGGGCGGCGAACCCCTTGGGGTGGGGTGTGATCGGGTGACGGGTGGGTTGCGTCCCACCCGTCGAGCCACATCCGGGCGGCGGCCGGTACCGGCCTGCTCGGGGTGGCGGGCGGGTAGCCGGCGTACCAGGTGTCGTCGATCCGGGTGAACCCGTACAGGGGGCGGGTGAGCAGGATCGCCCACCGGCGGCCGGTGTCGTCGATGTGCAGGGTGAGGGTGCCGGCGGCGATGTGGTCGAGCAGCTCGTCCAACGTGCACCCCGCTGGCGGGGTGGTGGTGCGGAGATGCGCGACCACGTCGAGCGGGACGCGTTCGATGACGGACGGGGTGCGGGCGTGTACCCGGCTGGTGTGGTCGGCGAGCGCGGTGAGCGATCCGACCGGGAAATCGGTGCCACAGGTGCGGCAGCGGAGCTTCCACACCTCGATCTCACCGACCGCGACGGGGATGGTGGTGGTCATTCCTGTGGCCTCCTGCACGTGTAGTCGCCGTGGGTCCATGGGCCGCGACCGCATACCGACCACAGGTCGGCGGCAGCAGCGACGCACGAGACGAACGAGGCGGTAGCGGTCTCGATCGTCCAACCGGCCTCGGTCAGCACACCGCCGGGGGCGAGCGGGCCGCCCGGGTGGGCGTTGAGCTGGTGCATGCACACCGACCGGTCACGGGTCGACCGGTTGACGTTCAGGGCGGTGTAGTCGCATCCCGACTCGCGAGACGCGACGTACACCGCCCAGTGCTGGGTGGACGTGCTGGCACCGACCGCGGCGAACCCGGCCGCGATCTGTGCGGCCTGCTCGAGCGAGCAGGCGGGGCGACCCGCGTAGAACGGGACACCATCGACAGTCACACGCCACGACGGCAGACCGGCACCCAGAGCCGGCGCCGGTGGGAACCCCACCGCGACCGACGTTGCGGGCGCGGGTGGGGTGGTACGCGGGACCACCGGTGCCGCTGTGGCGGTAGGACCGGGGGTGGCCGGGCCTGTGATCGCACCGATCGTCGCCGCCGGCGTCGAGTCAGGGGCGGGCGCGGCCGGGGTGATCGACTGGGTGTGACCGGCGGAGAGGGTGGCGAGCTGGCCGGCGACGAGCAGCACCACCGTCGCGACGATCCCGACCAGGATCCGGGTGAGCGGCGCGGTCCTCATGGCGCCCACCGCATCCCCGGATGGTGATCACGGACATGGTCGCCGGCGGCGAGCACGAACTGCAGCAGCGTGTACGGGGTCTCGCACCATCCGACCCGGCGCGGCTTGCTCTCACCCGGGCCGACGTGGCAGCTGGTGCAGCGCAGCACAGTCTGGTCGTCGATGACGAAATCGCCCAGGCTCATCGCTGGGCGGGCGTCGGCGGAGCCGTTCACGACCGCACCAGCGCGATCCGCTCTTCACACGCCGCGATCGCATGCTGCCAGCCCTCGAGGGTCGTGGCGGCTTCGCCCGCGGTGATGTGGAGGTGCTCGCCCGCCGGATCGATCGCGAAGACGTCCCAGTTCACGACCGGGGGGCGCACGACGTACACCGCGACCCCGTAGCCGTCACGGGCAGGAACCCACCGGTTCGCGACCGGCTCGCCGGTCGGGTCGCACGGCACGCTGACGCCGCCGATCACGATGGCGGTGGGTGCGCCCGCCCCGGCGGGCGGGGGCGCGCTGGCCGGGCACGCTGTGGCGGGATCAGCGACCTCGGCCAGGAACATGTCGACCGCACGCGGGCCAGGCAGCAGCAGCTCCCAACGCACGATCAGACCCTTCGATCCGGCGATCCCGACCAGGAGCAAGATCAGCTCCCACGTCCCGATCGCCTCCGAATCCGTGAACACCCGCAACGGCTTCCCCGCCGCGTGCGCCGTCACGATCGCCTCCGCGAGGAGTTCGGGGTGCGCCGCCGCGCCCACGTAGTGCCGCACCGCGTCCGGGGCGGTCATGACGCCACCGACCCGGTGAACGCGACCGACCCGAACGCCCCACCGCGCTCGTAGGCGACGAGGGCTTCCTCCGAGAGGCGCCACTGGCGGCCAACCTTGAACGCACCCGCGATCCGACCCTGCCGGCACATCCGATCCACGTTGTCCGTGTTCGTCGCCCACCGATCAGCGAGCTCCTCCGGCGTCCAGATCTTCCCCGTGATCGGCATCGGCCGCACCACCCGCCGCCCGGCCATCAGACGACCACCTGGGAGTCGAGCCCGAAGATCGTCGACCACGGGACGTTCAGCACCTCAGCGATGCGGACCTGCACTTCCTGGCGGGGCGTGAAGCGCCCGGTCTCCCACTGGGACACCGCGCCGTCGGTGACACCGACCGCGTGCGCGAAGTCGTGGATCGACAGTCCGCGCAGCGTGCGGACGTTGCGGATGGTGGCGCCCTGCGTCTGGCGAATCCGCTTGCCCCTTTCGGGCTCAACTCCCAGGCGTGTGACCATGACCGACAACATAGTGTGACTACGCGGCCGCTGTCAATAGGCAAACTACATCGTGTAGGGAAACTATTTTCGTGGGGACTACGGTGCGAGATGTGGACGAATCCCCTGGTCAAACGCTCCGGAGGTTCCGCGATGCGAAGAACACGAGCCAGCAACCATGTCGTCGAACAGGACGTTGCTCACGTCCCGACCTTCAGCTTGTTGGCGGTGACCGACGTGCCGCAGGGTCCCATGTCCTGACCCGGCTCCCAGGTGACGCGCTCTGTGCCGACCCAGTAGAACTCGCCGTGGATGCCGACGGGCCGGTGCTTCATGCACCCGGCGCAGTAGGTGGCTCCGTAGAACGAGGGGCGGGTGGCGTACGTCTCGGCGATCGCGCGACCCATCGTCGTGACCGTCCCACAGCCACCGAGTTCCAGGTCGTGGATGTACTTGACGAGGACGGGGCGGGTGAGTGGGACGCGGACCGCCTCCGGGAGCACCAGGTACGCGTCGTTCATGCCGGTCGGCTCGTCGTCGGAGCCGTGTCCGAGCCGGGGGTCAGAAGGATCGTCGGTGATGCCCATGCGGGGGAGCCTACTTGTGTTGTCAGGACAGGTTGGTGTCATGAGTGAGGTCCAGGACCATCTGGCCGCGAGTGGGCGGCGCGACGACCGGTTCGCCGGGGATGAGCCTCGGTCCGGGCGTTGGTGCTCTGGAGATCGGAGGCCGGTTGCCGATGGAGCTGTGCGGCCTGTTGTGATTGTAGTTGTTGAGGAACGGCACGAGTCCAGCCCGACGTTCCTCCTCGGACGTGTAGACCTTGACGTACAACCATTCGTCTTTCATCGTCCTGTTGAACCGCTCGACCTTGCCGTTCGTGCGTGGCGTCTGGCGCTTGGTGCGCCGGTGCTTGATGTCCATGTCGGCGCACATGCCCTTCCAGAGCCCGGACTTGTAGCAGGAGCCGTTGTCGGTGAGCACCGACCTGATCTCGATGCCGTGGAGACGGAAGAAGATCCGAGCCCGCTCGAAGAACTCGCACGCTGTGGTGGCCCTCTCGTTCTCCAGGCACTCGACGTAGGCGATGCGGCTGTTGTCGTCGACACAGGCGTGCAGGTACGTGTAGCCGGGCCTCTTGTTGGCCTTGCGCTTCGACACCAGGGCTTGCTCGGACTCACGGCCGTGTGCCCACCAGCCACCACCGTCAGGGGGATCTTGCCGACCTTCTTCACATCGACGTGGACCATGTCGCCAGGAGCCTTGTGCTCGTAACGCTGGACCACGACCTTGTCCCCGCCGGTCGGCGGGTCCAGGGTGCGCAGCCGGTTGATGCCTCGACGGACAAGCTCCCGGTGAACGGTGGCGGTCGAGACCTTGATGTCGAGCAAGGCCAGCTCGCCGGAGATGCGCGCCGGACCGAACTTCTTCCCTCGTCTCATCTCCTCGATGATGTCGCCGATGTCCTCGCTCAGCAGCTTCGGCATGTTCACCGGCGTGGACGGCCGATCCTCAAGACCCTGTTCGCCGTGGGCACGCCACCTGCGATACCAGACACCGAGACGCTGCCGGCTGACACCTGCCTCGGCCGCTACGTGGGAGATCGGCCGACCGGAGTCGATGCGTTCCATCAGCCGCCGTCTGCCTTCGGGAGTGAGCGGTGCGTTCCCATGCAACGTCAGCCCGTCCCGGTGCTTCCCTCCTTGTCATCGGGCGGTTTCTCGTTGGCGATTCGCCACGACAGCTTCTGCAGAGCGTTGCGGACGGTGACGTGGTTGACCTCGAGGATCTCGGCGATCTCCCGGAGGCTGGCGCCCTCCTGGTGGGCCTTGAGGATGAGCCGTTCCCGCTCGGCATGGAGCAGCCCGATCTTCTTCACGATGCGCCGCAGCTCGGCGTTGATCATCGGTTCGGCGGGCACGTCCTCGATCGTAGAAGACGGGGCGCTCATCGTGCGGCCCGATCAAGGTGGGCCTTGGCTCGGTCCATGTGGTGCCGGGCCTCGTCCAGAGCGAGGGCCTGCGCTGGTGTCGGGCCGTGGTCCTCGTCCCAGTCGGAACGAAGAACATCGAGTGCATCACCGAGCAGCCGTAGGGCGTCCTGGCGGATCTGTTGGAACGTCGGCAAAGTGTTCGCAGGCGTGCACCGCTCGCAGGCGCAGCGAATCGGGTGATGTGGCGGTCGCCGCAGCGGGAAATCGGTGCCTCTCGGGAAGTCTGGGGTGCTCACCACGTCGCTCCGATGCACCGGTGGTGCCCGGCGTGACCAACTGGCAGCGAGCAGTACCAGAGCCAGCCTGTGGCCTCGGTGTCCCGCCAAGTCGCACCACATGTGGCCACGCCGTTGGCGATCGAGTCAGCAACCGCCTGGATCTCGGCGACCTTCAGGTCGGTGAGCATTTCGGAGTAACGCTGGATGACGGACTTCAACCGGTCGATCTCATCGAGCATCTCTCTTCGTTGCGCCGCCCGGGCTGTTGGTCCCTCGAGGAGCGGGTAGTCGTCACGTGCGGTCATCGCCAGCCGCCTTGGTCGAGACGTGCATCGGTGGCCGCGTCCCAGTCGATGTCATCGTCCAGTACCCCGGTGCCGCCACACACGACACAGTCGATGTTGGCGACGATATTCTCGCCGTCCTGCGACCAGACATGGACCCACCCGTCGCCGTCACAGTCCCGGCAGACAGGCACCATGGCGCTCATCGCAGCACCATGCCGACTGCCGTGGCGACGAAGATGGTTACCCACACCACACGGAATGTTCGGGCGCTCATTGGGCGTCTCCGTCTTCGTGGAGGCGGCGGTATGTGGAACAGGTGCCCATGTGGACGAGGGCCATCGGCTGGTACATCAGCAACCCGCAGGCGCACAGGGTGATGGGGAGACCTCCGGCGCTGGTCTCGATGATGAACGAGGTGACGACGGGTTCGGTTGGGAAGTCAGCCATTGTCGAAGTCCCCTCGGTCGATCATGGCGAGAATGTCGGGGCGACGATGGTCGGGCACTGTGTCGAACGTGTCGGACGGCGACGGAAACCACTGCCCGCACATCTGACACATCACGCCAACGCCGTAGATGTCGCCTCGCCAGGTCACGTGGCCCACGAGGTTCGACCCCTCGCATGGCAGCGTCAGGTGCGGGGGTGGCGTCCTCCGGTTCGGTGGCAGCCGGTCGTTCAGCGGATCGCCCATCTTGCGGAAGTCAGGCTCAGACATGATCGACCCCCTCATGGCGAGGGCACGGGTCGGTGTACTCGTCCCCGCAGTACCAGCACCAGTCGATGTCACATTCGGGGCGGCCGCAGTACGGCAGCCCGTCCTGGGTGCAGTTGCACACCGTTGGGAGCACCATGCCGCGGAGAACACCACAGTCTGGGCAGGCCACCTCGACGAGAGCCTGAGCGTCGATGGACGGGTACGTGCACCGACCCGTCCCGCCACACGTCTCGCACCTCATCAGTACTTCTCGATCTGCTGGCCGCAAGCCAGGCGGTTCAGCTCGGCAGGGGTGAGCCTGCGGCAGGGCTCGTACTGGCGGCGCCAGATGCCGTGATCGGTGCAGTAACCGAATCCGGCAGTGTCGAGGTGGGTGACGGGCTTGTCGCAACCGGCCTCCCCATCGCACTTCGGCACGATCCGCTTGGTCTCTTCGATGGTGTCTGTCATGTTGAGATTGTAAACACAGACTGTTCAACAAATCAACAGGAGAACGGTGAAAACTTCAACACCCTCACGTCATCTGACAACAACGTCCCCAGACACCCGTGTCAACAACCTCACCGGATACAACACCTACTCCTCGATGATCCGCCAGATCAGCACTGCGCCAGCGGCGACAGCGGCCCACTGGAAGAACGGCAGCGATGGGGTGAGACGCCGGCGGCGGCCATCTGCCGCCACAGGCCGAGCACGATCGGCACCGTGACCGACTCCGCCGGCCGGTCGAGGAACACCGTCGGGATCAGCTTCACCGCCGCGACCCGGTCCGCGAGCGTCGACGGCGACCACGACCCCGTCTTCTCGTCGATGTACCCGGCGACGACCGCGCCGACCGACATCCCGGACTGGCGAGGTGTGCCGCCCATCTCGATCAGCAGCTGCGCACCGGCGAACTGGGCGTCGGCGCGGGTGCGACCGGACGCGTATCGGCGGGCGCCCTTGTACCTGACGGTGGCCCGCCAACGGCCGGAAGGGAGCTCGTCGAGGTGCATGAGGGTGCAGATCGTCTCACGCGTCTCACGCCCGCCGCAAGAGAAAGCGAAAGGCCCTGGTCAGATTTGGTATCTGACCAGGGCCTTTACTTGGCAGCCCCAACGGGATTCGAACCCGTGCCGCCACCTTGAGAGAGTTACCCGCCAGCGTTTCCCCAGGTCATCCCGACGCATTCACCGCACCCCACCGCACCCCACCAGGGCGAACACGGAGCCCGGCCGGGCGGACGTCTCACGGCGTCTCACGCCCAGGCGCGACGAAGACCCCCGCAGCACCCTGGCAGGAGGACGGGCGCGCGGGGGTCTTCGACAGGTGTCCGACCGCGACCAGCAACAGCACGAACGGACACGACCTCGAGCCGGTCAGGCCGGCGCAGGCAACAGCTGGAACTGCACCGGGGCCGACGGACGGAACACCCGATCCTTGCTGTCAGCGGTGCGCCGCGCGTACAGGTGCACGACGTACAAGGTGCCGGCAGCGGCGGCGGTGAGCGCCGAGAAGTCGGACGTCGAGAAGTCGATCGTGACGTTCGGCGACGTTGCCGCGCCGGTGATGCCGGTCGTCTTCGTCGCGAGCACCACGGTCGGGTTCGTCGCCAGCGCGATCTTGGCGGTGAACGTCCAACCGGTCGAGAAGTCGATGAGCGTCCCGTCACGGTCGGACCATGCGACGGCGATCGCGGGGAGCTCCTGGTCTGCACGGTAGATGTAGGCGGGACTGGTCACTGGGTGCCTCCTCGGGCGGTTGCTGGTTCGCTCCACGTGTGGGTGCTCGGTTCGAGGCCGGCGACGGTGGCGGGCTCGCGCCCGTCGGTCGCCCCCGGCTCGGCGTAGACGACCACGGTCGGCTCACGCCAGACAACCGGCAGGCCTGGGATCGTTGGGCCGGCAGCAAGGTCGGCGGCGGCCAGCGCGACGACCCATAGGTCATCCGCTTCGGTCCAGCTGGCGGCCGATGTGACCGTCTGCTCGGTGGCGGCTGACCAGGTGTCGTCGTCCTCGCCGACAGCGATGGTCGTCGGGATGGCGATGCCGACCGTTCCTGCCCAGGTGTCATCCGCTTCGGTCCACGCCGCGGAGGCGGTGATGCTCTCGGCGGCGCTGGTCGACCAGGTGTCGTCGTCCTCGGTCCACGCCGCGCTGGCAGCGATCGACTCCGCTGCAGCCACGACCCAGGAGTCGTCGTCCTCGGTCCAGGCGATGGTGCAGTCGCCGGCGGCCACGTTGGAGACGGCGACCACCCACGTGTCGTCATCCTCGGTCCACGCCGCGCCGGTCGCGAACGTCTCGGCGGCGCTGACCGCCCACG
>ERZ869929.707-NODE-707-length-16405-cov-5.726667_pt1 | contig 16405 bp, 12 predicted proteins | sample MGYA00579312_ERZ869929 | MGnify/ENA primary metagenome ERZ869929 (study PRJEB32216, sample SAMN09231818) | wastewater metagenome | place: USA: Maryland | collected 2016-08-09 | study: EMG produced TPA metagenomics assembly of the PRJNA472060 data set (Reclaimed... | reverse complement strand
CATCTGTGGCACGTGTCAATATCCAAGGTGCTGTGACATTACCGGCGTCAGTGACCACATAGATACCATTTTCTGCTGGCGCAGCTTGCTGATATACCAGCACTCGTTGTGTGGCTGACACAGACACACTGTCAATGGTCAGTGCACCATTGGCTGTGGCAGTAAGTGTAGCTCCAACACCTGGATTTACAGTAACAGATTCTGTGAGGCTGGATCCACTGGTGATGTTAGAAACTGGTACACCATTGTAAGCAGTACTCAGCACCGCAGCTGATGTGTTGGGTGTGGATACAACAAAGTAAGACAAATTACCTACAATGCCATTGAACGAGTTGCTAAACCACAGTTGATCGTTGGGTTGTAGACCAGCTGCTGTGGAGAAAACCACAGTGTTACCAGCAATGGTATCTGTAACTGTGTAAGTTGTACCACCTTGTGTGTAGGTCGAACTGGGCAGCGCCGCTGGAGTTTCCACATACACCGGGGTGTGAATGTGAATGCCTGAACTCACAGCATCGTCAACATACTGTTTGGTCACAGCGTCTGTGGCCAACTGCGGAGCACCCAAATTGTTGATTACATGATTGTCAGCGTTGATGTTACCTGCTGGGGCCAGTGACAAATCGCCAGATCCAGTGGTAATGCTCATTGATCCAGTACTGACAACATTACCGGTGACCACTGCTGTGGTAGCAATTAGATTGCCACCAGTGACATTACCTGTGATAGATGCCAGGCCGCCAGACAAGAAGTTAGCACCTGTGACATTGCCTGAAGCTGAAATAATGCCAGTGTCTAAGTTTCCAGTAGTTGCATTACCAGTTACAGACAGTGTACCACCTGTGGCCAAATTACCAGCTGTAATAGTACCAGAAGCTGTGATAATGCCAGTGCTCAAATTACCAGTTGTGGCATTGCCAACAGCACTGATCTGTCCTGCAGTTTCAACATTGCCACCTATGACATTTCCTGTGGCACTAACTGCGCCACCAGTGAACAAGTTTCCGCCAGTGATATTACCTGACACTGTGGCCAGACCAGCTGTACTCAAATTGCCACCGACTACATTGCCTGTAGCACTAACACTGCCAGCAGTTTCAATATTGCCAGCAATCACATTGCCTGTGACATTGGCTACACCACCAGTGACTAGGTTACCGCCAATCACATTGCCTTGTGCTGAAACAATACCGTCTGTGCGAACATTTCCACCAAACACATTACCTGTGACTGTGGCAATACCAATTACACCAAACACGCTGTTGGCACTGTCAAAAGTTAGATTAGCACTGGCACCAAAGTCGTTATTTTGATTGAATTGAATCTCTGTGTTAGAGCCAGCAGCTTGTTGGAAGTCTACAGGTGTGCCATTGGCATAATAATAATTGTCAGTAAGAACACCGTTGGCAGCAACATTACCTGCTGTGCTGACATTGCCAGCAGTGATATTACCTGTGGCGCTGACTACACCGCCAGTGAACATATTTGCACCTGTTACATTACCAGATGCTGTTACAATACCAGTGCTCAAGTTACCAGTTGTGGCATTGCCTGTGGCGCTGATAGTTCCACTTGTGTCAACATTACCAGCTGTGACAGTACCAGCAGCAGAAATAATACCTGTTGTAGCAAAGTTGGCACCAATGATGTTACCAGATGCAGTAACAATGCCTGTTTGTACATTGCTAGCAATTGCATTGCCAGTGACGCTGAGCAAACCATCAACATACTGACCTGTGGTTGCAATCACTACAACATTGGATGCGCCGCCTGGGTTGAGGCTAATGTTACCATTGGCATAGATTTCAATGTTGGAGTTGCCATTGGCCAAACTTGATGTAGAAATAGCAACGTTAGATGCACTGGTAATTCTACCATATTGGTCAACAGTAAACACACCAATATTGCTGGTAGCCCCTGACGTTCCACCGTAGGTACCAGAAGATACGCCAGTGGTGGTAAGTGTAACGTTGATAAGACTGTTGCCTACACCATTGACTGATACGCCAGTGACATTACCTGACAAACTAATCGGCTGATTCTGTGTTAGTTCAAATATCGATGGCGTACCAGTGTCAATTTTGGTAAACAGTCTACCATCGTAGGTGTTGATAGCTAGCTCGCCAAGTGCCACATTGGCAGTGGTTGGCACTGCATTTGGCGTCGATGATCTTTTGATCAGTAATGTATTTGACATATTTTTACCTTATTTAAAACGAACCACCGTCGATATCTTGCCCGTCGTTGGTTATTTTTATCCATGCTGTCCAAGAACCTTCCCACAAACTGCGATTGAACTGTATTTTTTTGTTGTCTTGCGTCACTGTTCCTGGAAAAAAACTCTGTTGCACAGAAACTATGCTGCCTTGAGTATTTGCAGTTTTGACTTCTAACAATCCAACGTAAACAGGACAATCCACTGGTGCTCCTGTGACTCCTCCCCAATTTGTTCTATTTACCGTATAAGTGCCCATTTGCACCAGCACGTTCCAATTTGTGGTGTCGCCGCCGCGATCAGCCATTACATGCGCAATGCCGTAGCCAGCGCCGTTGAGATTGGCACCTGTGATATTGCCTGCAACTGAAAGAGCTGAAGTAGTCTTGTTGAAACTCAGAGCTGGAACAGCATTGGCCTGGCCACCATCATTGAAAATAATTTCAGTATTTGCGCCAGGAGCAGCAATATTACCACTGATGTTACCAACAATGTTACCAATGAAATATGGTGCAACAATGTTGGCTGTGGATTCAACTACGCCAATTCCATTGGGACTGAGCACTATGTTGGCATTGGCGTTGATCGATGTTATTTGGTTATCAGTAATGGCAATGTTGCCAACATTGGCTGTTGTTGTTGCCAAACTATTGGCTGTTACAGCGTTTGAAACCACAGTTTCGATGTTGGCCTGCACAGAGATTTCAGCTGTGTTGGCTGTTATTGAGTCAAACGTTGGTGCGCTGTCTACTGCGATATCAATGGTACTGCTGCTGGCATTGGCCAAAATTGATATGTTGTTGCCTGGAGCAAATGTAACCGTGGTATTAGCATTGGCCGATATTACTACACCATTGGCATCAATGGTACTAAATGCATCAATATCTGACAGAAATGCGCCGTTGCCGTAATAGTAATCAGCATGCACTTCGCCAAATCGGCGATCAGGACGTCCTAGATCGTACACGCCATCGATGGTAGGTTGCATGGTGCTGGCCACTACCACATTGCCCACACCATTTCCAGCCAGCTTCAGGTCGAGATTTGTTACGTTTGTGGTAACTTGATTGTTGGCAATGACCACATTGGTGCCAACTGGTCCTGCAGCCCAGACATTTGCAAAATTGTTGTTGACCGCGGTAAAAGCATCGCGTAGGCTTTCGCCTGTGCCGTCATTGGCCACTGCTCCCACGTCGATAGTTTGCTGAGTTGGATTGCTCATGAATTTTTCCGTCTTAGTGATATTTATCTAGACGGATTGAGTTGTTCACGAGCCAAATTGCTGAAAAAATTGATTCAAAGGCAAGTGAGAGATATTGGATATGCGATCAAACTCTACAGTGGGTGCTGATTCAGCAGCCATTATACGCACGATTTGAGTGCGTGGAAAATCTTGAGCTATTCGAATGGTTTGTTTTATCCAGTTGCCAGCATAAGTGGGTCTAGCAGAAACAGCTTTGTAAAATTCAGTACCTGCATACACATTGTTGAATTGATCGGTGACAGACCCAAGATCGTATCCCAGCAGATACACTGTGGTATGATCAGCAAGACAAGCCAATGCCAAAGCAATTTGTCCTGAACTAAATCCCCAATACGGATCTGGAACTCGCAGCGCACCCAACTCAGGTATGGGTTTTCGAGTGTAAAAGCAATGAGTTTTAGCATAACCTGAGTGCTGAATTTGTTCACTAATGGCTCGGTCTGCTGCTACCAACACATCAGGTTCAAAGTCTCTATACAGCGCATTGCAGCCGTAGATTCGGCCGTGGCCGCGCAGAGAGGTCAAATCAATGTTTTTTCTACTCTGTCCATTGCCCAATACAAATGCCACGGTCATAAAAAATCCTCTCAGTATGTAGCTGAGAGGATTTGACCAAATGATCAAAATCAGCTGGTTGCTTTGACCACCTGGGCCAGTTGCAAGCTGCCGTTTTGCGCATTGGCGCCGTTGATGACTTCGGCACCAGACCATGTCACTGTGCCTTCGTCTGTGAAGAAGTTCACAGGATAGAAATCTTGATCGGCATAGTTGTTGGTACCAGCATTGCTGTTGCTGTAATTGTCATAGGTCATGCCATTCCAGTCTTTGACCCACTTGTTGGTGATGTAGCTAGCATACACTGCTGAACTGTCGCCGCCAGTGGAGAATTCCACGCTCATAAACCCAGCAGCAGGTGTTGCTGTATTGGCCAATACGCACTGCCCCACTGGGTATGCAGTGCCATTGCCTGAACCTGCAACTGTGGCTGTGAACACATCACCCACGGCTGCAGTGTCAGTGCCTGCGCCTACTGCAGCCCAGTTTGTAGTGGTACCAACTGAAGCAATTTGATAAGCTTGACCAACAATAAAACTGCTGGGGCTCACTGTGCTGGCCACATAAGCTACTAAAAATTTATGTGCGCCTTTTTGACGGATAATACGGCCGTTTCCAGCACCGGTAGCAGAACCATCGGCCAATGCAATGTTGACCTGAGGAAGAATGATGGGATAGGTAGCAGATGTAGCAGTTGAACTCATGCCGCCAACTACACCAATAAAATTAGTGGGTTCCAGAGTATCTGGATCATTGTAAACTGTGTTGGTCAAACTACCAAAATTTGGATAGCCTTGACCCACGGCTACACCGGCTGCAGGTTGGTTCACTGTGCCGTTGGAATTGATTGTGATGCCCTGAGAAGGACCGTATTTTTGAATTTTTAGAGCTCTTGCCATTTGATTTCTCCTTATAGAAGCCCAATGCGGGTTCCAGCCGCTACGCAGTGGTTGCTGCATAAAACGCCCTTTTGCGTTGAATAGTATTTATGAAAATGCTACAATCTGCCAACAAGGCTGTAAATATGCTCTATGACCGACCATGAACTAATTGCACAAGGCAACACCCTGCGAGCACAGCATCAACCTGCTGCTGCACTACGCTGTTATGCTCAGGCTTTTCTTGAAAATCCCGACAATGCAGCCGCCTGGAACAACTATGGCAATGTACTGCGAGAGTGTGGCCACTCTCAGCGGGCCATACCATTTTTACAACATGCCATTGTGTTGGACCCCAGCAGTGCCACTGCCAATTTCAACCTTGCAATAGCATACTTGGCAATGGGAGACTATGTTCAGGGGTGGAAACTGTATGAGCATCGTTGGAATTTTGAACACATGGCAGGCACACTGCCGCAATATTCACAACCTCGTTGGCAAGGTCAAGATCTCCAAGGTCGACATATTTTTGTAGTAGGCGAACAAGGTCACGGCGATAACATTCAATTTGCTCGGTACTTGTATAATCTGCATGTGGCTGGTGCTCGTATCACTTTTGCTACCACAGATCCACTGCGCCCGTTGTTTGCTGGCAGTTCAGTGATTGAGCGTGTGATTGGGCACGGAGATCAACCTGAACCATTTGATTACTGGACTCCGCTGATGAGCATTCCAGGTGTGTTGGGTATTACCTTAGAAAACATGCCTCGCAGCATCAGCTATGTGACGCCACACGCTGACTTGTTTCAACAGTGGCAGCAACGTCTGGGACCAAAAACTCGCATGCGAGTGGGTTTTGCCTGGAGTGGTCGCACCGACAACTGGCTCAACGAACACAAAGGCATGCCATTTGAACAAATGCTGAAATTGATACAATCCAATCCCCAATTGGAATGGATCAATCTTCAAATTGACGCCAATGCTGAACAAGAAGCCGAACTGGCAAAAGCAGGAGTGCGAATGTGGCCAGGTTCTATAACATCGTTTGCAGATTCTTCGGCGCTGGTTGCACATTGTGACGTGGTAATTTCTGTTGACACAGCAGTGGCACACCTTGCTGGTGCATTGGGCAGACCCACTTGGCTCATGCTGAATTGGTTTGCACCTTGCTGGCGTTGGCTGATCAATAGAGACGACAGTCCATGGTATCCAGGCATGCGAATTTTTAGGCAACCAGCGCAAGACGACTGGTCGTCAGTTATTCAAAAAATTACACAGTACTTGGGCTGGTTCAAGGTCTGAGACTGACACAGTTGGTACTGTGACGGTGATACCATCCTGCAGCAATGTCTCGGCCACAGTGGTCACAGTGCAGTTTGGGCCGACGTTGACCTCTTAGTTTATCGGCTCTTGCTTGAATTGATTCTGCACTCATCTTGACAGGGTTGGCAGCTTTGGCAGCACGTATCTTGACTTTTTGTTCTTCACTCATCGGAATACCTTTATTTTTTGCAGGCTTTCCTTTTTTTGCGGCGCTTATGTTTGCTGCTCGTTCTGGTGAACAAGGTCCATACATTGGGTTATTCATTCCACTGTTTGCTATAGAATTTTTTCTTTTGTGCTCTTCAGTTTGAACATAGTTTTTTGATTTTTCCTTTTGTGATTTGCTTAGGTTCTGTTTGTGCTCTTCACTCTTGGGTTTGTCTTTGTGGAAGTCGCTGATCTTTTTTCGACTTTCCTCAGTAGGCACAATGTACCCTGCCACGTTCTGATTTAGCCAACGGTCGTCGTGTAGCACCTTGCATCGAGTCAGCACACGAGTTTCCCAAGCCACAGCTTGTTCTTTGGTTTCAAACACTCGACGTATTTCTGTATCAAAGCTGTCTGCACCTGTTTCCTCTATAAGTTGCCGAATTTTAGGGCTGCTAGTAAAGTAATACTTCCACAGGTCTTCGTGCGGTTCTACTCGATTTGCACAGCGGAATCCGTAATAAACTTTGCCAGAAGGACGATGTTTGATTAGATAGGTGTAAGGTCTCATATTGTTATTTAGTTTCTCATTGCAATATCCCCAATGATGATAACATTCTTAGATGTTTTTGTCAACAAAAAAGGGCCGCAAGGCCCTTTTTTGAGTTGGTAAAATACCAATCGAAGATTAGCTGAAGCTCAAATTCGAAACGGCTATCTCTCCCACATAATCGCCCGCATTGCCGAAAGACGATGCAGTATTAGTGAGCTCGATGTAGCCATATCTGGTCATGAAGCTTACGACTGGTTCGAATGTTGTTGGGTCAAGAACAACACCACTGCTCATCAGAGGAATGTATGGGCAGTAGAACGCAGGTGCGTCAGCTTCTGAAGAGCCTTTGTAGCCAACCAGAACAGGAGTGGTGTCAGCAGCATAGCTGTCGACAAACACACGCATAGCGCCGTTCAATGTACCAACAAACTTGGTGTTGGTAGGAGCTTCAAAAGTACCTTCGGTGGTACGAGCAAAAGCTGAGGTGGTAGCACTTTGCAGCACGGTGAGGGCAGCAGAGCTGACCACAGCATAGTTACCAGCACCACGACGTGTACGCTGAGCGATCAAGTTAGCAACACGGTTGATCAGAACTGCCAGAGCGGCGTGTTCGTCACCAACGAATGTAGCTGTACCAGATACAGTAGCCTGGTTGTATGTGAACTCAGTAGAGGCCAGTGAGCGCAGGCTCAACAGGATCTCTTGGTCAATTTCAGCTGTGATTTCTTGAGCCAAAGCTGCCATGATTTCGGCTTCTACGTCGATACCATGCATAGCTTGAGCGTCTTGAGCAGCTTCAAAAGTCCAACGAGCTTGCAATTTGCGAGTCTTGGCTTCAACGGCTTGCTTCAGGATCTGCACAGAGATCTGCTTACCGCCGTTGCCTTCCATGGTAGCTGTAGCAGCACCAGTGTAAGCAGTAGCTGTACCAGTGTCTTTGGGCACAGTTGAATAAGCTGTAGCAATTGTAAATGGGCTCAGTGCTTCTTGACCGGCTGTTACAGAAGTACCAGCAAGAGATTGGTCAGTGAGGCTCTGGGCGTAACGAACACGCAGAGTGTGGATCTGACCAACTGGGCCAGTCATGGGCTGAACGCCGACCAACTCGTTAGCAATAACAGTTGGCATCACACGACGGATCACTGGCAGAATCACACGGTTCAGTGTGGCAATATTGCCAGCAGCGGTAGAACCTGCAGAAGCATTCTCTTTCAGGTACTTGCGAGTGTTCTCGAGGATCACACTCATGGAATTGCGCTTGGTGCCGTTCAAACCTTCAAGCAGAGCTTCTTTGGTCTCGCCCCAGCGACTTTCGAGTAGTTCTTGTGACATTAAAGTCTCCTATTTTCTTAAAATCACAGTCCTGCCAGACGCTTTAGATCAATCACATTGCTGCGACTGTCTTCACTAGCTGCTGTTTGGGTTGGAACTGTCTTATCACCAGTAACTTCGGTGACCGATTCTGCAATTACTTTACGGGCTTTTGCACTACGGTCTTCCAGCACTGCTGGTAGATACTTTTCAAAAGCTGACTTCAAACGGTTAGTTTGAACGCTTTCGAGCAAATTACGCATGACTTCTTGCTTGTCTTTGTTTAGAGGACGCAGCAGTTCATCCATAGTGCTTTGACGCTCATTGGATTCACGAATCATACGCAGTTCGCGTTCTTTGTTCTCAACGAGAACTTTGGCTTTCTCGCTAAGACGGATTGCTTCAGCTAAACGTTGGTCTTTGTGAGCAATCATAGCATGCAGTTTCTTGACTTCAGCTTTCTCATTGAGATGAGTTGCACCAAATTCAGCTGCATATGCTTCAAAAATTCTACGACCAAAATTGTTCTCGCGAGCAACTTTGATGTCTTCTTGAAGTTGTGTAAGTTCGGCCTTCAAATGACGGCTAACAGCTTGACTCATCTTTTGAGCACTTTCTTTTACGAAACGTGTTTTGAGAGTTGTCAACTTGTCACGAGCTTCGCGAACAAGACGTACCTTGGTTTCCACCACGTCACGCTTGTCTTTAGCAAACTCTGTGATTTCCTTGGCAAGAGCACTGACCACAAAGCCTTCCAGCTTTGCCAATCCTTCTGCATGCATCTTGCGGTCTTTGCGCAGCTCGCCAATTTCTTCTGCCAATTTAGTCACTAAGAAGCCGTTGAACTTCTGTGCTGACTCTTTCATCTTGGTTTGGAAACGAACACGATCTTCGGCCAATTGCTGTTTTTCAGCAGCAATTTGCGTCAGTTCGCTCTGCAGACCTTCTGTTACCATCTTATCTAGGGCTTCAACCATGACTGACTTGTCATGCTCATAGCGTTGTGCGAACTCTTCACGTAGTTCTGCACGAACTGATTCACGAGCTTCGTTCAGTTTAGATTCCCAAGCTTCGTTGAGTTCTTTACTGACTTCTTCGTTGATCAGGCCGCTTTCGAGCAGTGGTTTAATAGCATCAAACATGCCTGGTTCTCCTTAGATTTTGAGTTCCCCAATCAGGCGTTTCAATTCCTGCTTTAGGTACCTCTGCACTTTGTCACTCTCACCGCTCTCGCGAGCCATCTCCATAATCCGATGGCCATGACGCATGTTCATGAGCCCTTCGTAGATTGCTTGGGGATAAGCGTTAGGTGCGCTGGGTTGAGCAACCACATCTATAGTGACTATTTCAAAGTCACTTACATGTCCTGTTCTGTCATCAACATTACCTGAACCTCGGCTTGATACACCTAGTTTCACGCCTGATTGCAGCAGAGTTTTGATCAGATTGCCCATGGGAGTGGGCAGAATCTTGAGCTTTCCGCAACCAGCATGTCCGTCCATCCACATGCCTTCTACTGCATGACACACACGATCCAAGTTGATCTTGAGATCGTCGGGATGGTCCACTTCACCTAACACGGAGTTTCCTTCGCGGATTTGCTCGTTGATGGTTTCAACTGCTTTCATTATTTCGTGGCGTGGATAGATGCGATCATTTGCATTGCGCTTGTCGCCTTCAATGCAAATGCCTTTGAGGTAGAGATTCTTACCCCCGCTAACATCGGCCTCTTCCAAGACTTGGATGTTAGCTTGATTGAATGTAAGATCTTCTCTTAGGTAGCGTGACATCTAATCAACCCTTACGACCGCCAGGCAGTGGGCTCTTGGTGTTTACACCAGTGGCCTGTGCCAAGTGTGGTTTGGTAGCAGGAGTCAAATCTTTCATACCAGCGCCAGCTTTGTTCTGGAAGTCACTGATGAGATCTTTGGTGCCAGGAGCCGGACGGCCTTTGGCTTCTGTGCCTGTGGCATGCACGGGTTTGGCAGCCATACCAGCAGCGCCACTGTTAGCAGCTACAATAGATTTCTTGTTGATATTGCCTTCTTCACTGGTAGTTGGCTTAGGTGCAGCTTTGAGGCTCACGGCTTCAGCCATGGGCATCATTTCTTCAGTGTCGTCAACTTCGATAGCATCGCCACCTGCGTCGGCACCAAAATCGTCGCCGTCGCCCATGTCATCGCCCATGTCGTCACCACCCATAGCTGCTTCAAATTCTGCCATGAGTTCGTCCAGCTTGGCTTCTAAATCCATGATGTCATCTTTGGTAGCAGGTTCGCTGCTGCCTTCTTCTTCGCCACCAATTTCAAATTCTTCTTCGCCGCCTTCTTCTTCGCCTTCACCTTCCATGCTCATGTCTTGTTGTTCGTCAGTTTCAACTTCGTCAATCAAGTCATCAGAAGCGTCGCCGCCCATGGCACCTTCTTCAATGTCTTCTTCGGCAGCTTCGTCAAGTTCTTCTTCAGCAGCTTCGTCAAGTTCTTCTTCATGCTTGGCTTCGTCAAGTTCTTCATCAGCTTCTTCAGCCATCATGCTTTCGTAAATCTCGCGACTTTTGGCCACAACAATGTCGTGGAACAGTTCACGAGCTTTTTGATCTTCATCATTGATCACGTATTCGATCAATTGTTCAAATTTGTTCATAAGGGAAAACTCCTATAGGTAAAGTGTGTTGTTATTTACAATGCACACCAAAAAACTATAGATATAAGTGCAAAAACTGGTGTTTTTATCAAAACACAGTTCAAGCTAAGGGCTGGGGAGGTGGAGCATACTGCTTGCGAACCAGTTTGAGCTTTTCTTTTTGTTCGTATGCTCGTATGTCATTCATTTTGCGTAGCTTGTTGAGCTGGCGTAAGGTAAGGCGAGTTTTGCGGAGGTCTTGAATAGTGACCTGAGAATTATCGTCCCCGAGGTCTTGCCTGGCTTGAGATTCTCGTTCAAAAACTTCAGTGAGTCGCATATGGTATTTATACTCCAGGCGCACCTGCAGGTCCACCGGGTGCAATAGGTGCACCAGGAGCAGCACCAGGTGCAGCACCAGGCATGCCTTCTTGGCCAGCTGGAACCATGTTTTGACTCACGTCTTGTCCCATGGCAATGTCACTTTCCATGCCGCTTGGACTCACACCTACAGATCTCAAGTCACTGCCAGCAGGCTGTTGCTGCTCAACATCTTCTCGCTCTTCGCGCCACATGCGTTCGTTGTCTGCAATTTCGTCTTCGGTGAGACCCAAGAAACGTTGCAACATAAAACGTTTGCTCATGTAAGGCAATTGTTCCAGAGAACTAAACGCTTGTATTCTGGTATTGTCCAGTTCACTTTGGCGATAGCTAGCAAAGTTTTGTGGCGGACAAAACTTCAATGTAAAAAGACCAGAATCGATGTTGAATCCGCGCCATTTTAGGAACATTTTGAATTCGTCGTCTAGCTTCTGAGCTATCAAATTTTGCAAACGTTCGCAGTATTGATTGAATCTATACTCTTGAATCAGTGCTGTGCCCACTTTACCATCGCTCATTGCACGATCTGAGTCATCAGGTCCTGTGGGCAAATAGCTGGATGGCACACGCAAGCCACGGGCCATTTTGTTGTTGAAATACTTGAGGTCGTCAATCTCACCTAGATTTTGGCCGCCAGGCAAGGTTTCCACCGATGAACCACGTCCATCTTGTCCTTGAGGGAAAAAGTAATCTTCGCCTACACTCAGTGGGTTATAGCTGGCATCCATGATATTGGCGCCACCACCAGTGATGGTGGGAATACGACGCTGATGCATTTCGTTCTTCACACGTTCCACAAACTGCATGGCCAAGTGCGATGGCATGTTGCCCACGTCAATTTTGAAGATCCTACGCTCAGGAGCACGCTGCACGCGATAGATTAGAATAGAGTCCTCCAGCAGTTCTTTTTGCTTGAACACTTTCCAAATATTTTCCAAGATACTCTTGCCAAACGGCCAAAAAGTGTCAAGACCTTCATTGAGACTGAGATGCACCACATGCTTGGCATCCAAGCAAGTTTCGTTCATGGCCACCATGAAACGACTGTTGCCCACACCGCCGCCCATGCCACCATTGGGCATGGTATAGTTAGCATTGCCAGATATGGATCCTGTTACAGGATTGGTCATGTAGTCTGTGGTGGTCTTGGCTGCCACTGTGAGATTTTGAAAGTTGGGATTGATGTCACGAATCACATACTGTTCAGGTCTTTTGCCTTCTGATTCGTTCACAATCACCCGAGCCACTTTGCTCATATCCACCCAGTACAGCTCAAATGTTTCTGGATCACGTACAAACACCTGATCACCATACTTGATGGTGTTGCGGAACAGTTTGAAAATTCTCTGATCCAGTTGGTTCATTTTGACCCACTGCTTGAGCTGCTTGCGAATGATATCTACTTCGTGGTCTGTGGGGTCTTCACTGTAGTCAATCTCAAACGGTGTTGAGTTTTGTTCGTTGATTTGTGTGGAGAATTCAGCAATGATATCCAAACAGGCATTGACTTCTGAGTCCATGTCCATGTTTTCATACTGATTGTAGCGTTCCACACGATTGGGATGACCAGAATACACTTCAGGCAATCTACTGGCATAGTTACGAAATGTAAACATGTCAGTGTTGTTGCCTGTGCCATCGTTGCGACCATACCCTGGCAGACCAAACTGATTGGTACCTGAAATGGGACTTATTTGCCCAGATGTGTCGGCAACTTTGAAATACTTACGCCAAGAGCCTTGAGTTCGTTCTGCCATAGTGAGTTATTTACCGAGTTACTGGCTGGTTTGCAGTATCTTTTGTGAGATACTGGCCACGTTGTTCTGTGCTCTCACAATGTTTTCCATAATTCTACGACTGGCTTCGCCTTGGATGCGCATTTCGTCGATCATGTTTCGCAATGCAGTCAGCATTTCTGAATTGCTGACTGCATCAACTGGCTTGGTCATGTTGGCGGTGACTGTCTGAGCATTGTTGGCTGTAGCTACTACCGTGTTCGTGAGTTCTTCAGCTAACACTCTCACTTTGTTCATGCTGTCAATGTAATCACGTGGCATGGTGATGGGCACACTGCCGTTTTTCAACGGAATTACAGCTTCTTTGCCGTGTAGAGTTACGTTATACCCTGACTTGGGACCTGAAAATACGCCGCCATCACGAGCCTGAAGGTCAACTGTGCCTGGTCGGTATCCTTCCCAGTGTTTTTGTTTTTGAACTAAACTTCTTAGTTGAAGGTCATCTAAGTCTTTGACTAGAGAAAAAACATCAACCCCTGCGGCTTTTGCTAGATCTATTGCATAGTTCTTTGGCTGCTCTCCGTCTTGAAACTCTTTGCCTTCTACCCACATTTTGACCGCACTGGCAATTGATCTGTTGTTGTAGAATGGCCTGCGCCATAGCTCCATTTGAGCATTTTCACCAGCTTCCAGCGTTGGCATCACTGCAATGCCTACAGTGCGTTGTTGTTTATCACCATTGGGGTTGATAAACGGAAGCAGAGCACCGTGCTTTTTGGTAATCTCAGCGTATGATATATTTCCTGGATTTTGAGTTCTCCAAGATACAGTACCACCTTTTCGTATTGTATTACCTATTCGAACATCAAGATTGGGTGTAACTTCTGCTTTATCTTTGCTGCCAGTTTTAGAGTCAGGCGGTGTGGGACCTGTGAGAGGTGGAGATTTACTGACACCAGCAGCGGCTGGTGCAGCAGCGGCTGGTGCTGAAGTACTACTGGCACTTGTCTGAGGTGCAGCCGTTGCAGGTGCTGCTGCCGGTGCTGCTGGTGTTGCTGCAGTAGCAGGTTTGGCCACTGCAGGTGCTGGCATCAGTTGCTGACGACCAGCAGCAATTCTCTGTGTTTGTTCAGTGGCCCTAGCGATTTCTACTGATCTACGAGTTTTAGCTTCATCAATTCTAGCTTGACGTGTTTCTTCAGCACTTCTGCCTTTTTCTTTTTCTAAACGTTCTCTTTCAGTTCTTGCTGCGTCAAGTGCGTTTTCTAAACGTTCTCTTTCAATTCTCAATGCTTCAACTTTGAGGTCGGTGGCAGTCATTGATTTAGGGGCAGCTTTTCCTGGTTCGCCAGGTGGACGACCAGTTTCGCTAGGTGCAGTGCCCTGCATGTTCGTGGCAGCAGTGTCATAATCGTAGCCAGCTGGCGCAGGCGCTGATTTTTGTTTGGGCTCTTTTATCTTGGCCAGTTCTGCAGCAGCAGCATTTCTTTCTGTCACGGCTGCTGCAAATTTTTCTTTGGCAGCTCTAAGATTCTCTCTGGCAGCTATTTTTTCTTGCTCATTGTTGCTTTCTTCAGCTATTTCGTTGGCGGCCTGAGCGTCTGCCAATTCTTCATAGGCCTTGGATAATCGTTCTTCTCTCTGTTGTACCAGCTTTTCTGCATCAAATTCTTTGGCCAGGCTGTCTGATCCTTTGAACATTTTTGTGACTTTTTCAACCACACGTCCAAAAAATTCAGTGGCTTTGGTAGCAGGCGTCACACCACGACGCACAAAGTCCTGCATGTTCTGCATGGCATCAACTTGAGTCAATCGCAGTTTTGCTTGTGTTTGAACTTCCTTGTCTAGAGCTTGGTCTCCAAAAATGCCTTGTTCAGTTTGTGTTTTTGTAATTTTGGCCAAAGATTTTTCAAAACCGCGAGCACCTGCAGCAACAAAGCTGATGGCACCCGGCAAATCTCCAGCAAATGCATTGAAGTTGCCTAACCTACCTTGTGTGACGCCAAAAACGTCCACAGTGGTGCCAAGAGCTTTTCGAAATCGATCCAGAGCTTGAACATCTGTGATCATGCCAGCTTTGAGTTCTTGTTGTATACGCAGACTTTCGCCAGCAGTGGCTCTAAACAGTTTTTGCGCTGATTCTGTTCTCAATGTTTCGTCTAAAAATCCGTCGCCCAGTTCTTTGCTGTGTTGATTCAATACCAAGAACGTATTTTCTAGATTTTTTGCTGCCTGCGCTGATCTTTCGTCGCCTCTATTTCTCAGTTCCAGCAAAGTAGCCTGGAATGTTTCACGCTGCCGAGCTGCTGTTCTAGCATCTTCTTGCTCTTTGCGAGTCATACCAGTGAGCTTGGTCAGAGCATCTTGTTCAACAATATACTTTTTTACGCTCTGTGTCAATTGCCCCACTGTGAGGTTTTGTGTCATGCCCAATCGACTTTGCAGTCTGATATAGCTGAGCATGCCTTCGTTTTGTTCTTTTTGCGAAATACCTGCTTGTTCCAAGCCCAAGCGGTAGGGCTTCATTGAATGTGAAAGTCTAGCAAATTCTCTGCGGCCATCAAACACAGTGCCTCTAAACGATGCCAAATCTTGTGCGCTGGCTGCAACCATGTTTACAAAATCGCCTAGGTCACCAATACCACTGCCCAGTCGTTTGACATCGTTGTACAGGCCTTGCAGTCCATCTTGAGCAGCAGCGCCTGCTTGAGCCATGCCTCTATAGGCTTCAAACAGCTTGTCACTTTGTTCGTTGGCAGCTTTGACGTACTTGGCACCAGCTGCCACTGTGGCAGTGAGACCTGCAGCCAACAGTGTGATTGGGCCGCCCAGCAGCGCCAAAGCTCCAGTCAACACCATCAGCGCATCGGCGGTGGCATCTATGGATTTGTCAAAGGCTTTGAGACCTTTTTCGCCATTGTACATGGCGCTCATGGCTTCAGTGAAAGCTTTGCCCAGGCCTTGAGCTGCTTTACCAGCTACCGAAATACCAGTGGTAAAATTGGGTATGCCGGTAGCTGCTGCATCCACAGCAGCCTGTTGCGCTGGCAGCAAGCGACCCAGCTCTTGATATTGCCGAATTACTTCTTCTAACGCTGCTGAGTGTTCTTGTTCTTGTGTGGCCATGCTTGATACACCTATAAGTAGACATATATTTATAGGTGCCAAAATGTCCACTAATTCCAATCCTCTCAAAAACTTTTTTCGAGCCCCAGCCATGCATCTTCGATTGCCCAGTGGTGGTCAACATTGGCCTGCGGGCAGTTTGGATATGCCTCCCACAGGTGAAATTCCTGTATTGCCAATGACTGCCATTGATGAAATTACCTATCGCACACCTGACGCACTGTTCAATGGGTCAGCCATTGTGAGTGTGATTCAGAGCTGTTGCCCCAACATTCGCAATGCCTGGGCGGCACC
>ERZ869929.706-NODE-706-length-16420-cov-9.895875_pt1 | contig 16420 bp, 27 predicted proteins | sample MGYA00579312_ERZ869929 | MGnify/ENA primary metagenome ERZ869929 (study PRJEB32216, sample SAMN09231818) | wastewater metagenome | place: USA: Maryland | collected 2016-08-09 | study: EMG produced TPA metagenomics assembly of the PRJNA472060 data set (Reclaimed... | reverse complement strand
TCGGCTTGAATAATACCGGGCGTTATCTCTGGTACGAATACCACATGAGATATGAAAAACTAGCCGTGAGGCGGCTGTGACCTGTAAGCACTGCGGACAAAGCACACAGGGAAAACGAACGACCTGCGACCGGAAAGAATGTCACCGCCTCAGGAGTCGTCAGTATTATTTCAGGACAGGCAGAGCGAGGCGGATAATGAGTAGAAAGGCGAGAGCATGACACCAGTATTTACATTTCGAGGCAATGAGTACAACGTCACCGGACGTATTAGATTGTCTGATTTATGCAGTATGTATCTAGTACACAAAGCGTTGGAAGGGGATGCGCTGGCAAAAGAATTAATTGACGCGGCGCAAATCAAAGTGACGGATAAGAACGGAAAGCAGATATACCCGCCGAAAGATGGTGAGGCATGAACAACAAAAACCTGATTTGCAAGCATTACGAGGTAGTCCGCAGCGTAGGCGAGCCGGTAAGAGTCCGCGCCGAATTTATGCTTAATGTCCACCCAAGCCTTAACGAAGAAATCATTGAAGCCATGACGCGGATAAACGAACTACTATCAGGTCAGATCGTATTAGTAGCCGGACAAGACAAGCCCCGCTGTACTTACTGCGGAACATTACAGGTAAAGGACGAGGTTATCTGCGGTCAATGCGGGGGTAAGTTGTGACCGACAGAAAATCCCTCGCTGCTGATTACGCAAACCGCAAGCCCGCAAAGATAACCATTATTGCCATAGATCGAAAGACAGGCGAAGAGATAGACATATCAGATAATCTATACTTCTTTGAAGAGAATTTTATACGTTCTATTGGTGATGATTTTATGAGCTCTTATGACTTCCGCTTTGTCTTTGAAGGCTCAACCCGTGAAGAGTTTGAGACATTCGATGGCGTTTTGTATGACTGGATTGGAACATGACCGACACTTACAAGATGATAGACGAACTTCACGCCATAGTAACCAGCCCTGAGTTTTCAAGGTGCGGTATCCAGACGCGAAGGAAATCAAGCCGGGATTATTCGCCAGATATAAGTTTGATGGTAATGGCGCAGAGATAACATTATCAAACACATCTGGAGAAACGTATTTATTAGGCACTGCGGATTTTGTTCTTGAATGGTGGCGAGTATGACCGTCGACCCCTACCGCATTGAATTAGAACTCGACGCATCCCGCGCCCGTTGGCGGATGTTCTGGCGCAAGGTGTTTAGATGGATGACGAAGTAAAAGAACTGAAACCCCTAAATAAGAAGCACAAGAGGGTACTCGATGAGTACCTTGTATGCTTTGTTCAGTGGAGGGCATACAAGGCGGTTTTCCCTGAAACGTCCGAGGAAGTTTGCCGCACATCTTCGAGTAGATTGTTTGCAAATGATAACTTTAAAGCGCATCTAGCCGCCCGCCTGAACGAGGCGCACATGAGCGCGGACGAGGCAATCAAACGCCTCGCAGACATGGCGCGGGGCGACGTGACCGAGTTCATCACCCCCATGGGCGCGTTTGACATCGAAGCGATGAAGGCGGCAGGCAAGGGACACCTGGTCAAGAAGATAAAGCAAAAGACTATCACGAAGATAGGCAAGACAGATAAGGACGAAGATACCGAGGTGCATGATACGGAGATTGAGTTCTACGACGCACAGGCAGCGATTGACAAGGTGTTGAAGGTGCACGGTAAGTACAAGGAACTTGTCGATATAACCAGTGGGGGCGAAAAGATAAAGGGCTATATAGGCTGGTCGCCAGAGAACTGGAATAATGCAAAAGAGTAAGGTGCTTGCCCCGTACCAGCCACTAAACTGGCAGATTGCGCCTTTAGACGATAAGGCTCAAACGTTGTTATTGACCGGCTCGGCGGGTGGCGGAAAGTCAAGATGTGCGGCGGAGAAGATTAACGCCTATTGCTGGACTTACGATAATTCTACGTGGCTTATCATGCGTAAGGCTAGGGAGTGGGCAAGTAAATCCATTGTTCCGTTTATGTGGCAGTCCGTGATGGGCAGGGATAGCCGCATTAATTACAACAAGTCCGAAGGTGTTTTTTACTATCCCAACGGCTCGGTTATCTACTCCGGCGGTATGATGGACGACAAGCAGCGCGAATCAGTCCGCAGTATCGGCGGGGATGGTGGCTTAGACGGTGCGTGGTTTGAGGAAGCTAATGCCTTTACTCGTAACGACTATGAAGAAATTATCGGGCGCGTCAGGCATACGTCTGCGGACTGGCAGCAGATCATACTAACGACCAACCCGGACAGCCCTAGCCATTGGATTTATAAAGACCTCATACAAGGCGGCGGGGCAAGCGTCTATTACTCAGGCGCAAAGGATAACCCGAATAACTCCCCCGCCTATATACACAACTTGCAGAAATTAACAGGCGTGATGAAAGACCGCCTTGTTGATGGGAAGTGGGTACAGGCAGAAGGCGCGATATACGATGAGTACGATCCCGCTATTCACCTGATAGACCGTGACAAATGCCCGCCATTTATTAGGCGTTACCGCGTGGTTGACTTTGGATACTCTAACCCCTTTGTGTGTCAGTGGTGGGGCGAGGATGCCGACGGTAGGCTTTACCGTTATCGTGAAATTTACGTCACTAAGAAGTTAGTAGAAGACTTGACCCCTAAGATTGTCAAGTTATCCGAGGGTGAGAGCATAGATACCACAGTAGCAGACCACGACGCGGAAGATCGGGCAACGATGGAAAAGCACGGCGTTTACACCATCCCCGCACAGAAGGACGTTAGTACAGGAATTCAGGCGGTAAAGGCTAGGCTAAAGGTACAACCAGACGGAAAGCCGCGATTGTATTTTGTGCGTGGTGCGTTGGTAGAAGTTGACCCGTTACTAGAGGCAGAGAAAAAGCCGACTTGTACAGAGGATGAAATCACGGGGTATGCGTGGAAAAAATACCCCGATGGGAAGCCGAATAAGGAAGAACCCGTAAAGGTCAATGACCATGGGTGCGATACGACAAGATATATAGTAAGGGCTATAGATATGGGCATAACACATCTACCTAAATCACAACCAGAGCAATCAAGTAAGTGGAACGAACAAGAGCGCGTCGGATGGACAAAAAAGTACTGAAAGGTATTGATATGAAAAGCAGAATACTAGAGATTGTTGGGGCGTTTATAGTACTAATGATTTGTTTCTTTATATGCACTATAGCGGCGTGGTTAATACAATATAACTAGGCTGAAAACAGCCGAGGGAATCAAAACTTATGGCAGAGTTAGGAAGCACAGGACTATCAGAATTTAGCGGACAAATCCAAGAGGATTTTCTCAGGGAGCTTAGAGGGCGTGAGGCGTACAAGCGTTACAACGAAATGCGCCTGAACTCCCCCATCATCTCAGCGATGCTGATAGCGTATGAGCAAGCTATCAGAAAGGTATCGTGGGAGTTTGCGAGCGACGAAGAGAACGACCCCCGTATAGAGTTATTGGAAGAGGCGCGGGACAATCTCACCTATTCATGGAATGACCACATCACCGAAGCCTTGACTATGTTGCCGTTCGGTCATTCTATCTTCGAGATAGTATATGAGCGCGTCGGCTCAAAGGTCTTATGGCGCAAGTTTGCACCACGCGGACAGGATACAGTATTCCAATGGGGCTTTGACGGCGAAGGCGGCTTGACGGGCTTTACCCAGATGGCAGCCCCGTCCTATAAGACTATCTTCATACCCATTGAGAAGATGATCCTGTATCGTACCCGCGTGGAAAAGAACAACCCAGAAGGGCGTAGTATTCTACGCTCGGCATGGATTCCTTACTACTACGCTAAACATATCGGGCAGATTGAAGCTATCACCATTGAACGCGATGGGGCGGGGTTGCCTGTTATCAAGTTACCGCAAGGCGCGTCAACAGGTACGGGGTCAGAGACAGACCAAGCTAAAGCCGAAAAGGTTGTAAGAAACATCCGTAACGATGAACAGGCGGGCGTGACCCTTCCGTTTGGGTGGGAGATTGAACTACTTGCCTCAGCTGGTAGTAAGCAGATTGATACCGACAAAGTAATCAGGCGCTACGAGTCCCGAATGCTCATGTCGGCTCTCGCTCAGTTCTTGCAACTAGGGCAGGACGGTACGGGGTCGCTCGCCCTGTCCAGAGACCAGACCGACTTTTTCAACATGTCGGTTAATTCGCTTGCTGACATCATAGCCGACACGTTCACCAAGTACGCAATCCCGCGCCTATTGAAGTTGAACGGCTACGACCCCAAAGGCGTGAGAATGGAGCACACCCCCGTAGGCGACGTTGATTCTATGATGCTCGCTGACGTATTGCAAAAGGTTGGCGGCATGGTTACGTGGAATGCAGAGGATGAAGTCTGGCTTCGTAGCCTCTTGGGTATGCCGGAACGTGACGTAGAACAGTTACGAGCCGAGCAGGAAGAGGACAGGGCGCGTCAAGCCGCAATCACACAGGGTATCAAGGCGAAGGCAGAGCAGACTAAAGACATGCCGACTGACGAAGAAATACCAGATGAAAACGATATGAGCGCGGATTACTTTATGGTGAATCCTCCTGACGATAGAAAGCGGTTGAAGTTTGAGAATGACTTTAGAAAGAAGGTCGCTGCCTCGTTACTACGACAAAAGAACAAGATACTCAAAGCCGCAAAGGGTATGAAGTGGACATAAATACCAATTCGTTTTGGGACAATATCGACTCGGAGATGTGGGACGAAATCGCCCAGCTTGTTATCCTGTCTGTAATGACAGGCATTGATAACGGCATACTCTTATTACCGAATAAGGCGCGTCCCTTTGTTGACCTCGAATCCATATACGACCGGGTCATAGAGTTTGCCCGCACATATCGCTTTTCGTGGATACGGGGCATTACAGACGCCACGCGCCAGAGAGTGATAAGTAGTATTACTCAATGGATCCGCTCTGGTTCTCCGTTGTCGGCACTAGAGTCCGCCCTTACCCCGCTGTTTGGGGAAGCCAGGGCAAGACGGATAGCGGTCACTGAGATCACCAGGCTGTTTGCAAGGGGTAATCAAATGGCGTGGGAAGATACGGGCTTTATCAATAAGGTGAAGTGGAACACATCGCAGGATGATAAAGTCTGCCCGATATGCGCCCCACTGGACGGCACAATGATAGGCATTGCCGACATTGACGCACTTCCACCCGCTCACCCAAACTGTCGCTGTTGGATTTCCCCTGTGTTGGATGAGCAAGCCTTTGAAGATAAGCTAGACGAGATACTAGGACTATGATTGAGATAAAAGGACTTGACGAAATCACCCGCCGCATGGCTCAATTCCCGCGTGAGATGGACGCGGTAAACGAAACGACCATGCAAGCCTCCCTAACCGTGATTCACGAATCCATCCCCGCCTATCCTACGGTAGACAACCCCACCCGCACAGGCACACTAGGTAGGACGCTAGGCAGTGGAATGCAGGGCGGGAATATGGGAACGCCTGATATTTATGAGGTCAAGAAGCTAGGCGGAGGGGTAGAGGGTCGTTTTGGTACAAAGCTAGAGTACGCAGATTACGTGATCGGAGAGTCTCAAACGTGGTTCCATTACAGATGGTTCCTACTCAAAAATATTGCAAAAGAAGCCGAAGGCAGAATTATAAAGTTATGGGACACTGCCGCCGAAAAGATGGCGAAGTTTTTAGATGGAAAGGGATTGTAGATGATTGACCCACGGACACGCGCACTACTTGTTACCATCCGCGCCGCCCTGATTATGATGTCAAAGGCAATTGAAAAATATTTAGGCGAGCAAATCGCGGAATCTGTTAAAATGGGGGAGACAGATACGGTTACTGCAACGTGAAAGGATAGCAATGGCAAAGCCTAACAAGCAAATAAAAATAGAGGTCGAAACATCGCCCGGCACTGCCGTCGACATTTCAAAGTACTGGAAAAGCTATAAAATAGAGCGCGACGGCGAAGTATTTGAAGTATTCAAAAACGGGATAAGGTTACGCAAAACTCCGTTTGAATGGCTAAACAATTTTATTTGGTGGATAGAGTGGCGTTTTACCAAGATGAAAGGATAGGCAATGAGCGACGAACAAACACAAAAACGCTATAATGACATAACGCCGGAAGATTGGGCGGGTTGGGCGTGGTCGCCTGTTGATAGTTTCTCTGATGTATATGTCAGGTCTTACAAAAAGACGGAGCCGCCTAATGACGGTTACGAGTACACAGATGTAACAGCGTTTGGCGATATAGAGCAAAAGTGGGCGCGTGGATTTTTGAAGGAATAAATCCAAGTTGCGTAATAACTAAATCTGTGGTACAGTAGGCACAATCAAATAAACAGCCCACCCCGCGCTTGCAGGGTGGGTCAAAGACGACGTAGCGAAAGCCGCGCTTGTATCTCAAATCGAGATGCAGCGCGGCTTTTTTGTTTTGGAATTTTATGGACACTACATACCTTATTGATAACTATGTGACCGTCAAAACCGGAGAAGCCTATCGGCTTTTTCCGTTTGGAAAACTTGTGAAAAACGGCAAGGCTAGGGAGATAACCCCTGAGTATGCCGCGAAATTCAAACTGCCTCATTTCAAGCCCCCTGTCAAATTAGGAAGTCATAACGAAGAAACCCCAGCGGGCGGACATATCATCGGGTTAGAGGTTAGGGAGGATGGACTCTACGCCGTTCCTGAATGGAACGATAAGGGGACATCCGCCATTCAGGACGGTGCATATCGTTACCACTCACCCGAAGTTATGTGGGATGAAGGCGCACTCGAAGACCCCGGCACAGGGAACCTTATAACGGGACCGCTGATTTTGGGGGACGCATTGCTTCACACGCCGCATTTAGGCGAGAAAGCAAAACTTTACTCAATTGGAGAAACCACAATGGAAGAAACTATCCAGATGCCCAAATCATTTTGGGATAAGTTTATCGCCCCATTGCTTGACCGCAAGCCCGAAACTCAGGTGGTCGAAAAGCTGCCCGAAGACTACGAAGCGACCAAGCTGCAACGCGATGAATACGCCGCACAACTGGCGAAGATCGAAGCCGACAATACCCGCCGCGAGCGCGTTGAAAAGTTCACTGCCGACTTGAAGGAAACCAAAGTTAACTTTGAACTATCCGAACTCTTGGCGGATTTGCCGGAAGAAAAAGCCGACGCGATTATGAAAGAATTCAAGGCCCTTTCAGCGCAAATCGACGAAAGCAAACTGACACAGGAAACAGGGGTATCCGGCGCGGGCGAACAGACTGACCCGAAAGCCGCCTTTAACGCCGCTGTGTTGAATGTCTCTGCCGAACAGAAAATTAACTACAACGCCGCCTTTGAAGTGGTCAAGGCTCAAAAGCCCGACCTATTCAAAGAAGCGTTTGCCAAATAGGAGAACTATACAATGGCATTTACTAACCAATACGAAACTCTCCCCGGCTTGGTCGCTGCCTCGAATCTTTCAAGCAGCCAGTTCCTTGTTGGGAAACTCGCCTCTACCGTCGGAAAGGTTGCTGCTGCTGGCACTTTGAACAGCACCACCAACCCCGCCGCGTTTGTGGGTGTGATTATGAATAAGCCCGCCGCTGGCGAGGAAGTTGAATTCGCTATCAACGGCATCGTGAAAGCGATTGCCGGAACTTCTACCATTGCCGTAGGCGACCGCGTTTGGAGCAATTCCACCGGAAAGCTGACCGACGCTGGCACAACTGACAACGGCTATTTCCTCGGACGCGCTCTTGAAGCCGCAGCCGCCGCAAATGACGTTATCACCATCGAACTCGCTGGAAACGGCGGCGCACGCTTCTAGGAGGATTAGACAATGGCACAACCTACTCATTCAGAAATTCAGGCGGTAGACCCCGTCTTAACTAATATGCTCGTTGGGTACATGCAGGCGGATGATCGTTTTATCGCCTCGAAACTGTTCCCTGTTGTACCGATTGAAAAGCAGTCCGGTACGTTTTACAAGTTCACCAAGAAGTATTTCTTCCTTGACCAGTTGAAATCCCGCGCCCCCGGCGGTTCGTTTGCTCGCGGCGGGTACGGTGTTGAAACCGATACGGTCTTGGCGAATATCTGGGGCTTGGAGCATGTTATCCCCGCTGAAAATCGCGCTAACAACCAGATGCCTATGGACTTGGAGCGCGCTGGGCTTTCTTGGCTCGCCCAGCAATCCCTTATTCGTAAGGAACGCGCTTTCAGTTCCGACTTTATGGTCACTGGCGTTTGGGGAACCGACGACAACAACAGTGCTACCGATTGGGACGACCAGACCAACGGCGACCCCATCAATGATGTTTTGACCGCCCGCCGCACCATCTCTAACAACACCGGGCAGGACGGCAACACTCTGGCAGTTGGTTACATCGTGCATCAAGCGATTGTCAATCACCCTGACATTGCTGACCGCGTGAAGTACGTCCAGACTGCGACCCTCGCCAATATCGAGGGCGCGATTGCTGCTTGTTTCGGCGTTGCTAACTACTATGTTGGTAAGGCTTCGTACAACAGCGCAAACGAAGGACAGACCTTCTCTGCCTCCGCAATCATCGACGATGACGCGCTGGTTTGTTACGTTGCGCCTTCTCCTACCATCATGTCGGCTTCGGCTGGCTATACCTTTGCTTGGCAAGGTGGCGGTGGTGTCGGCTCGGCTCTCATGTACGCCGACCAGTCAGTTAAGGGCGACGTATTGCAGCACTCCGAAGCGTGGGATCAGAAAGTCGTAGGTACAGACCTCGGCTATTTCTTCGCTGACATCGTGTAAGACTAACGGGAGGGCGGGGGTTCTCGCCCTCCCAGAAAGCGTAATATTTTGAGCGTCTACATTGGCGTTGTTGAATCAGAAATCGAATACGGGGAATGTCGTGACAGTATCCACAGCATTACTGTAAACAGTGGCGATATTGGACCCGTCTTTATTCGAGCTACAAAGGGCTATGAAGCCCGACAAACGCACTTTAACAACTGGATAGAAAAGACTAATTGTGAATACATGTTACTGCTTGACGGTGACATGATATTCCCAACCAACACATTAGAGCGGCTTCTATCTCATGGCTTGCCTTATGTCTCTGGCGCGTATCTTCGCAGAACCTACGCCCCGCCTGCGCCTGTGTGGTTTGAGGACGGTAATTCGTTTCCATACAAGCCGTACACCGATAAGTTTGAAGAAAACAAACTGTATAAAGTTGGCGCGTCTGGTTGGGGGTGCATCCTAATTCACAGGGACGTTGTAAACGCCGTAATCCCATTACTAAAGGGCGAGCCGCTGGTCATTGAGGACGATATGGACGTTTATCCTTATGACTTACGGCGGGTACTAGGCGCGATAGACGCAATAGAAGAGGGTGACATAAGCGCGGCGAAGATATTACGCGAGGAAATCCGCCCCTTACGAGTTGTAAAAGACACCGTCGGCTCTGATATTCGCTTCCCATTCTTCGCAAAAATGGCGGGCTTTGACCTTTGGTTAGATACAGGCGTGATGTGTGGACACATGCTTAACTACCAATTGCATCCGTTTGATTACCTGAACACGCCAGACGAAACCACAAACGTACTAAAAACCGCAGTTGACAAGCGTTGGTATGACGAAAAAGAAAGGATCGGCAAAGTGAATCCTATTGCACACATTGACGGGAACGAACAGACCTCCCCCGATGCGAACACCCTCCCTGATATGGCTGAAAGGAATCAGGTGATTATGGCTCGGAACGCCAACGAGCAGGAGGGCGAGGCATGAAAGTTCATATTGTAGAACCTTATCACTCCCACGCAATGCAGCGAATGAGCAACCCGCTCGCAGAACTTAGCAACCTGCATGAAGTTACCAAGAGCGATGCTATCAACCCGGAAGCCAATGTAAATATTCATATCCCCTGGCATTCTTTTGTAGGATATGAGGGCGGCGGTAAACATATCATCGCTTACACCCACATGAATCCGCCGGATGCACCCAAGTTATTAGACGCTTGTGAACGCGCCGACATGATTACTTGCATGTCGTTTACAGGAAGGCGCGAACTTATACAGCTAGGCGTTGACCCAAAAAAGATATGGGTGATTTACTCCGCCGCAGACGATTTTGTTTTCAAGCGCAAGACAATCGGCATCGTAGGAAATCCACAACCAAACGGACGCAAGCGGGAAAGTTTATTGCTTGACCTTGCTTGGAAGTACAACCTTAGTGCTTTTCAATTCGCCCTTATTGGTATCGGTTGGGAGGACACAGTCGCAAAGCTGGAATCCCTCGGAGTTGCCGCAGTTTGTGGGGTATCGAATGACGGTAATTTACAGCCCGTTTACCAACAATTCGATGCGTTGTTAGTTACTGGATACGTTGAGGGTGGGTCTCTGCCAATTCTCGAAGCGATGGCGGTAGGTATTCCGGTTATATCGCCCAAGTTTGGGTATGCCTCCGATTTACTTGAAACCCATTACGAGAACGAAGATGAACTAATGGACATCCTCGAAGGCGTAGCAAGTGAAGCGGTACTCAATCACCAAGTTGTAAAGGCTTGGGCGTGGAGAGACTACACCGCCGAATACGCCCTACTGATTGCCCGCCTAACAGGAACGAGCGCAGAGATTTACCCGGAGCGCGGCGCAGATCGGTACGCACAGCTTTTAGAAGTGATTGGCGAAGTAAAGCCGAAACGAATCGCAGAAATAGGAACTTGGAATGGGTCAAGAGCTATCCAGATGATACAAGAAGCCTCTAAATACAACGAGGACATAAGTTATCAGGGGTTTGACTTATTCGACTTACAGACGGGGAAGCATTTTAGGGATGAACTTTCAAAGATTGCTTACCCGTTGGCAGTAGTAGAGAAAAGAATTAAAGCAACCGGCGCGAAAGTTGAACTTGTAAAAGGCAACACCCGCGAAACACTAAGGGAAATGACACAAGCCGATTTTTACTTTATAGACGGCGGTCATTCTGAAAAGACCATAGAGAATGACTGGAAAAAAGTGCAATCCCTTATGTTTGACAACGATGTAGCAATCTTTGACGATTACTACCACGAGGGAAAACCGGACGGGATGGGGTGTAATTCAATTGTAGACAATTTGAGTGGCTTTGAAGTAACCCATCTGCCTCATAAAACGCTCGCAAGTGACGGGCGATTGATTGGAATGGTCAAGGTGCAACGTGCCTAGTTATATATACGGATGCGAAGAAAAGCACAGACAGGAAGAGTGGCACGGCATTAAAGAAGAGCCGGTTATTGTTTGTGTTAAGTGTGGAAAGAAAATGCACCGTGTACCACAGGCGTTTGGCGTGAACTGGGGCGGATTACCGCCGCACTTGGAACACTTACGAAGCCCCGTAGTAAAAGAATTTATTAAAACCGCCGACGAACGGCGAGAAAAATATTTATCAACGAAAGGAAGTAAAGACAATGCCTAAGAAAACCGAAGGATTGGAAATTGAAGTGAAAGCCGACTTAAATGTTGAGGTGAAAGAGGAAGTCAAGAAAGAAAAAGGATTCAAGGCGTATGCGGAATTTACCTTCCGTAAAAAGGAATATAAAGTGGGTGATGTTTTTGTCCCGCCCGCAGACGTTTATCCAGATCCAAATCTCGACGAATTCCGCCGCGTAAGTTCTAAGAAAGGAGCGCGGGGGCATACCTTTTACTTTGAAGTGCCGGGGATCAACCCCAAAGCAGAAACGCAAATTAACCGCGTCATTCTGCCTGTTGAATAGGAGGCAGAATGCCAACACGCAACACGCCCACAGGATTGATTTATCAAGGCTTTCAGCGCATTGCAACTAACAGCACGGCTACCGGACTAAATAGCACGGTTGCCGCCGGGCAGTCTTTTCTATTGAGTGTAGAAGCACAATCTATCCGCCTTCGCTTTGATAGCACTTCACCGACTGCCAACACGGGCATTTTAATCATTGCCGCAAACTCCCCTATCTGGCTTGAAGGAATCAAAGGCTCTACGTTGAAAATCGCCCGCGCTGCGGCTGGCGCGATTGTAAACGTACAGTCATGGACTAGATAATGGCAATCCGCGCCGATTCCTTTTCAACACTAAACGAAGTAACCGCGTTTACCCGTCATTTACTGGACGGGCAAAGCGCGTTTAATTCCACGTCGCGCCCAACGCTGACAGAAGTTGAGAAGTTTATAGATCGCGCATCGGGCTTGGTAAATGTTGCACTTGCCAAAGCTGGGTTTACCCCGTCAAGCATTTACGCAAACTCTACCGCGAAACTGGCGTGTGATGATTGGGTGACAAATTACGCCGCCCGATATGTTGAACTCACCCAGCGAGGCACAGGGTACAGCGAGAACGAAGGCGGGCGTTTGCCAGCGTTTGAGATTGGCACGGCTGACGAATTCGTACAAGATAACATGTCGGGATTTATCCAGTTGGGTATCAGTCAGACTCGCAAGATGTCAGACGGTTTGACCTTTACGGGCTTGACGGTACAAGCGGACAGAGCAGACCCCGACGATACTGCATTAGAACAACCTAAATTTAAGCGCGGGATGTTTGAGGGCTAAATGTATCCAGAAGGTGAGACTTTAATCCTTGCGGCTCTGAGAAACGTATCAGGCTTTTCATCCTCGAACACATCACGCGGCGATTGGGGAATCCTGAACTCTGGCAAGAGTCAGAGTTACGGAATTATCAAGCCGGGCGCGTTTGCAAGAACCGAAGGCGCAATCTCCATGAATATCTCTAACTTCCGAACCGTGATTCAGGTTTGGGAGAGATACAAAGACGATAGCACGACGCTGATTAGCCTTGAAACAAACGTAAAAAATATTACAAACTATTTCGACCAATACCGAAAGATTGGCGACACCACTGGCACGATTGTAGATGCCTTTATTGCCGAGGGGCGCGAGGTAGAGGAAATGTGGAATAAGTCAGGTGGATTAGGTTGGTTGAAACAAGATTTAATTTTGCAGTGGGAGGAGCATGACAATGTCACTTACTCAGAATAAAGAGAAAGAAAAGCAAATTGAAGCTGTCCGCGAACAGGTACGAAAAGCGGAAGTGAAAGGGCAATTCAATACTGCCCACCATCAAGTTTTAGAAACCCTGTTACAGGGAGAAAAGAAGGCAGAAAAAGGAGAACTAAACAATGGCTAATACAACAATGCGCGATATGGGCTTTAGATTGGACGGCGCATCCGCGACTCTGGTCGATTTGAAAGCCCATCTTAATCAGGTTGATTTGCAGCGCACCCTTGACCTTATCGAAGATTCGGCAATGAGTGACACCAATCGCAGCTATCTTTACGGTTTGGCGGGTACGACTTTCACAATCAATGGCATGGTCAACACCACCACTGACGCGATTTTTGGACCGCTGGTAAATGCCGCAACCTCTGTGACGAAGACCTTTGAATACAAGGCGTATACTAACCGCTTTTACAACGGCGAAGTGTTGCTTACCAATATCCAATATAGCGGCTCAACCAACAGCCTGCAAACATTCTCCGCCTCTGCGACCGTAGACGGCGCGGTTAATCGTACCTCAGTGGCACTTGCCTAGAAAGTAGTTTAGATGGAATTCAAAAAAGAAACACCCGTACCGGTTCGATTCACCATCCCCGATAAGGTAACAGTACGTCAACAAATGGCGTATTTATCCGAAGCATCCGCTTCATCCCGTCCGCACATCGAAAGGCTTTGGATTGGCGCGGTAGCAATGATTGAGGAATGGGAGTGTTCGTTATTTCAAAAGGGCGTAAACCTTGACGAAGTAACAGACCCGCGAGTCACAGACGTTATGGTTTGGGTTGCTATACAAGTTCGCAACCACATGAACGGATTGGACGAAGTACCAAAAAACTCTTAAGGGCGGTGGTGGAATCCATCGACGAGGATGGGAATCCGCCGCCCGAATTAATACTAGCTTGGCAGTGCGAGCGGTGGAAATGTTTACCGGATACGGGCGGATATTTCGAGCAAGAGTATTCAGTCATGCGACGCATGACAACTCTTGCAAATGTGCATCACGCTTTGAGTAAGTTTAGAAATTCACGGGGAACGCAAATCCACAACCTCACAGAGAACGAACGAAAGATACTCCGGTATCTAAAAGACTTGGGACTTTTATTTCATGGCTAATGTTGATATCCTCATAAAAACCATAGACCAATCCAAAGCTAGCGTTAAATCGGCTAAGGATAATCTATCTGGTATTGGGGATAGTGCCGATATTGCACAGAAGAAAATGGCTATTCTAGGGACGGTCGTAGGTGCTACAACCGCGCTTATCGCCGATTCTTATAGCAGCTATTCCAAATTAGCCGAAAGCATTAGAGATTTATCGCTAGTCAATGGTGAAAGCGCGGAAAGTAACTCTAGACTTATTCAAGTACTAGACGATTACCAACTAACCGCAAGCGACGCGACCGCCGTTGCAAAGAAGCTGAAAGACGAAGGCTTGTCCCCTACGATTGAAACGCTTGCTATGCTTTCAGATCAATTCAGGGGCATAAAAGACCCAGCCGAGCGCATGGATTTTGTGTATGACAAGCTTGGTAAGAGTGGCGCAAAATTTGTAAACATGCTCAATCAGGGCGGGGATGCTTTACTCAAAAACGCCGACGCAATCAATAAAAATCTTATCCTCAGCGACTTTGAGATAAAGATGTACGAAATTGGTCGCCTTGCAATCGACGAAAAGCGCGACGCAATGGAAGCCTTTAGGGTGGAACTTGGTCAGAATGTCGGCAATGTGCTTGCTTACGCCAAAGCAATGGAACGCGCCGCGCAGATACAAGAAGAAAGCACAGTCTTTGTAAATGGACATAAAGAGCGGACGATTGAATACGCCGACGCTCTAAATATGGCAATCGCCGAACAGATAGAGGCGGCAGACTCAGCGGCGGAATATACACACAACCTTGAAGAGCAAGCCGCTGCATTGAAAGAGATTGCAAGCGTAAATAAAGAAGTTATCAACGGCGCAATTGAAATAACCAAATCACAACAAGGCTATCAGGAAGAGCAACAGGGCGTACTAGATAAAATCGCAGAGTTGCGGGCGGAGGGTGAGAAACTTTACCCGTGGGAACACGAAAAGATTTTAGAAAATCAAGAAGCTCTTGCGGAGTTAGGCGACCAGTACTTCGAGAATCAAGAGAAATTCAAAGCCGCACAAGAAGAACGCGCCGCAATGATGGCATTAGAAGCCATTGAAATGTCGGACGGTCTCGCAGGTTTTAGCGACGCTGAACGAGAACGCGCCCGCGTGGTTTTAGAAACCGCAGACGTGGCAACCTCCGCCGCCTTTGAAGAGCAAGAGGCAATGATGGCGTTATCCCAAGCCGTAGCAGATGGGTCGCTACCTGTTGAGGATTGGGGGAGCGTGTTCGATCAGGTCATGGCGGATGGTGTTGTTTCAGTAGAGGAAGTCCGCGCCGCGATTGAGGAAGTCCCAAAAGAAAACACTGTCAACTTCACCATTACCACAACGGGAGCCCCACCCAATCTTGACGCTTCGCCGTCTAACGCACCGAGAGGGACGCACAAAACAAACGCCATGGGCGGCTCGTTTACAGTCCCCATGTCCTACGGTAACGAGGGCTTCATGATGTCAAACAACGTCAGCGCAAGCGGCGGTGAAACCGTAACGGTAAGTAGAGGGGATTCTTCAGAAAAAATTATTGCCGCGCTGTACGCTACTAGAACAGATGAGGATAAGTTAGCAAACAGGATTCTTGAGGGAATATTACAGGGTCAACGATGACACTAACAATAAGAATAGAGGCGTATTTAGATTCGGCTTGGGAAGATATAACCTCAGACACGATGAACTCAGGGGTGAATGCTGAATGGGGTATGGGCAGCAATAAGCCCACAGACTTTTTAGCCAAGACCGGACAAATGACATTTAGCCTGAAAAATAATACCGGCAAATACACGCCCGGCGGAACTACGGTTATCTCTGCGGATTGGAAAAAGGGAACGAATGTTAGGGCTGTCTTTACTCACAACGGCGAGGAGTGGGTACGGTTTGCGGGGGTAGTTAACACAATCAGAATCGACGCCGGAATTTCAGGCGAAAGAAAGGTACATGTTACCGCGCTGGATTGGATGAACTACGCCAGCCAGTACCCATTGAATAATCCCGCCGTAGCACTAGACCAGCGAGTAGATCAAGCCGTAACAACCATCCTCGCAGGGATGCCGATTCAACCACTGGCGACGGAGTTTGACACAGGCGCAAATGTATTCCCCACCATCTTCAACGATGCCACACTAAAAACTCGCGCCTATTCCGAGTTTAGCAAATTAGCCATTTCAGAATTTGCACCCATCTATATCAAGAAAGATAAGACTTATGGCGAAACCCTGCGGGTTGAATCTGCTAATACTAGAACCATTGACACCGCAGTTAAGCAGGTTGTAGTAACTGCCACGCCTACAAATATTTTAGACGAAGCGGGCGGGGCAATCCTAGACG
>ERZ869929.705-NODE-705-length-16472-cov-9.197295_pt1 | contig 16472 bp, 29 predicted proteins | sample MGYA00579312_ERZ869929 | MGnify/ENA primary metagenome ERZ869929 (study PRJEB32216, sample SAMN09231818) | wastewater metagenome | place: USA: Maryland | collected 2016-08-09 | study: EMG produced TPA metagenomics assembly of the PRJNA472060 data set (Reclaimed... | reverse complement strand
AAGGACGTGATTTGTGCGCGTACTGCCGTGCTTGCCTACGTCAATGCCGTAATTGACGGCCGAACTCCCGCTGGACGTTGGATCTACGCTGCCGCGCAGCGCTTCACGCGCGACCTCGAGCGCTCGGACCTCGTCATGTCGTGGCCTGACGTGGAGCACGTGGCCGAACACTTCCGCTCGCTCAACCTAGTCGGCGAGGATTCCGGCAAGCCATTCGAGTTGCACCCGTGGCAGCTCTTTGTGCTCGCCAACATCGTCGGGTGGCGCCTGCCCGACGGCCGTAGGCGCTGCCGACTCGCAATGGTGCAAGTCGCCCGCGGCAACGGCAAGACGACTTTGATGGCTGGCCTAGCCCTATTCGACCTACTCGCAGGCGAGGGCCGACGCGTGCACGTCATCGCGAACAACGAAGAGCAAGCCGAAATCTGTCTCGACACCGCCCGCACGATGGCGCAACGGCTCGGCGACCCGACGCTCATCGCCCGAGCACACGCGGTGCTGCGCCTCGACCACGACTGCCAAATGACCGCGCTGCCAGCGCTCGAGCGATCGCTCGACGGCCTGAACCCATCGCTGTGGATCGCCGATGAGGCGGCCGAGTTCAAGGGCCGCTTTCTGACGAAGCTTCTCACTACCGGCGCCAAGCGCCGCGAAAGCACGGGCGTCATCATCACCACGCCCGGCAGCAACCCTGAAAACCACTACGCGGAACTCGTCAAGCAAGGCGAAGCGATCTTGAGCGGCGAACTCGAGGACGACACCGTGCTGCCCATGCTGTACGGCCTCGACCCGACCGACCCGCTTGAGGATGAATCGACATGGGTGAAAGCAAACCCCGGACTTGAGCACGGGCAGCCTGACCTAGTAAGCCTGAAGCGATCTTGGAACACGATGAAACGCTCGGCAATGGGGCGCGGCGAATTCGCCCGCTACCACGCCGCGCGGTGTGATGAAAACACGGGCGGCTGGCTCGATATGTCGCTGTGGCCGGGCGGGCAGCGCATCGACTGGGAAGCGCTGAAAGGTAAGCCCGCATGGGTGGGGCTCGATCTCTCCAAGTCGTTGGACATGACCGCGATGGTCGTGGCCGTGCCGCTCGACAATGGCCGCGTGGCGCTACGTGGCCATTACTGGTGGCCGAGGGCCGAAGTCGCCCAGCGTGAACTGGACTACCGCTACCCGATCCGATCTTGGGCTTCCGATGGCAAGATCACGCTCACGCCCGGCCGCGAAATCGATTACGACTCAGTGCGCGCGCAAATCCTCGCAGTGCGTGACGAGTTTGACGTCAAAGCGGTCGGCTACGACGCATGGGGCTCGAAGTACCTCGCCGAGCAACTGCAAGCCGACGGTGTGCCGCTCGTGGTGTACCGCATGGGCATCGCGACATTCGGGCCGGGCTGCAACCTCTTTCAGAACCTATGGGCGGGCTCGCGGCTCGTTATCGGCGATGATCCGATCTTGCGCCGCGCTTGCGCCGACGCGCACGCGAAGCGCGATCAGAATGGAAACATTCGGCCGATTAAGTCGAGGGAGTTCTGCGCGATTGATCCGCTCGTGGCGTCCATCATTGCGACGCACGTATGGGGTGGCGCGAAGCGCTCGGTGTACGACGAGGAAGCCGAGAATTATTTCAGGCAATAGCGTTTAGGTGTAATGCTGCGCGCTCGCAGTGTGCCAAATACGCCCATGCTGCGTGGATTGTTGCAACGATGGCTTGGCCACTGGGGAACGCACGGCGTTCTTCTTCCTACGAGTTTTGACTCGGTGGGTATGCCAACGATCACGCCGGGCACGGCGTTGGCGTATACGCCCGTTTATCGCGCGGCTTCGCTCATCGCCAACGACGTTGCACGCGTACCGCTTGACGTCAGCGAGCGCACCGCGAACGCTCTGCTTCAACAACCAAACCGCTGGCAGAATGGCTTCGAGTTTCGTCGATCGCTCACGATGCAAGCGCTGCTGTACGGCAATGCGTTTGCCGTGATCAACCGCACGCTCGGTGGCGAGTTGCTCGAGTTGTTGCCGCTCGATATCGAAAGCGTGACGCTCGACATCACCAAGAGCGAGCCCGTTTACAAGACGCGGCTGTACGGTGACGTGCCGATGTCCTCGATGCTTCACCTACGTGCCGTCGGGCTCGATGGATTGTGGGGCGAGTCGCCAGTGCGATTGTGCCGCACGTCGTTGAGTGTGCTCGCATCGCAAGAGCAAGCGCAACTCGAGGTGATGAAAAACGCGGGTAACCCGAAGATAGCGATCGTGTCGCCCGGACCCATGGGCGCGCCTGCGCGTCAAATGGTGCTGGAGGATTACATGAAGCACCACGCTGGCGCCGCAAACGCTGGCAAGCCACTGGTGCTTTCTGAGGGTATGAAAGTCGAGCGTATTAGCAGCACGCTTGACGATGCTGGCATCTCGGCGGCTCGACGCTACAGCGTTGAAGACGTTTCGCGCATCTATGGCGTGCCGACTTCCTACTTGTCCGAGCACAGCGCGAACGCGTACGGCTCGATGGAATGGCTGTCTCGCATGTACGTGGACGCGTGCTTGCAGCACTGGTTCTCGACGTGGGCTGCCGAGATCGTCGCGAAACTCGCACCGTTTGGCTCGGCGACGTTTGACGCTGACATGATCTCGCGGCCGTCGCTTGCCGAGCAAATGGCAGCGCTCCGCACTGGCGTTGAGTCCGGCGTGATTACGCGCAACGAAGCGCGCGAGTACCTGAACCTCGCGCCGCTCGACGGGCTCGATGAGCCCATCATCGCCAAGAACATGGGCACGGGTGGCGGCACCACAAACGCAGGCAGCGACACGAGCGCAGGGAGCATCAATGACTTCGCTTGAACGTCGCAGCGTCACGATCGGCGCACCAGCGGTCCGCACGCTCTCAGGGCTTGCGATTCCGTACGGCAAGTGGAGCCGCGAAATCTCCGAGCCATTCAACCCGCAGTTCCGAGAGCGCATATCGCGTGGCGCTTTCGGTGACCTCGCGGGCGCTGATATCAAGTTGCTCTTCAACCACAACGCGAGCGCGTTGCTCGCTCGCACGCGCAGCGGCACGCTGACGCTCAACGACACTGCGAGCGGGTTGCGATTCACCGCGGATCTCGCCGAAACGAGCGTCGGCAACGACGTGCGCGCGTTGCTCGAACGCGGCGACCTGAGCGGCGAAATGTCGTTTGGTTTCTACGTCGAGAAAGACGAATGGAACCCGCGACGCACTGAACGCACCGTGACCGCTGCTCGACTCGTCGAGCTCAGCGTTGTTGTCGATGCTGCCTACGGCGATAAGACCTCATCGAGCCTGCGGAGTGTTTCCGCGGCTGCCATTGAAGCCGCGGCGCTGCGGCTCGAGATTCACAAGCACAGGATGCAGAACTATGTCTGAAGAGTTGAACAACATCGAAAGCACCGTCCACGAATACCGCAAGACCCTCGAGGGATTTGCTGCACGCACTGGCGCGAAGACGCACCACGTCGAAATCCGCGGAAGCGGCGAAGAGCGCGAGAAGATCGCGCGCATCGACGCCGACCTCGATGCCGTCGAGCGTGCAGCAAACGACCGCGCGGCGCTTCGCGCTGCGCAAGAGCGCTTGAAGGCGCTCGAAGAAGAGCGCTCGCAACCGCAGTTCAGCGCACGTGCGCCGAAGGTGGCCGACGTCAAGCACGATCTCGCGAGCCCTGAATACGCAAAGCGTTGGCTTTCCGCCGTCGCGCGTGGCGATCAAGCCGAAATGCGTGCACTCTCAACCAGCACCTCGGGCGCTGGCATTCCGACCGACCTCGAGCGCCGCATTGTTGAGCGCATGTACCAATCCAACGTGCTGCGCACGATGGCGCCTGTCACGTCGATTGACTCGAAGCGCACGATCACCGTCGAAGGAAACCTCCCGACGACGAACCTTGTGGCTGAAGGTGGCTCGATCACCGCGAGCGATCCGACGTTCGGCACGGCGATCAGCGTGGTTCCATACAAGTACGTTTGCGCTACGCAGATGTCTCAGGAATTCATCGAGGACGCAATCGGCCAAGGTGGCATCGGCAGTGGCCTTGATTGGGTCGCTTCGCGTATCGGCCTTTCGATGGGCTTGAAGATGGAGGAAGCCTACACCATCGGCACGAACTCGAGCCAACCGGAAGGCATCGCGGGTACCTCGGCAAGCAACAAGATTACGACGGCGGCCCAAGTCACCGACTTGGGCGGCGCAGCAATTACGACGGTAACCGGAGATAACGTGATCGACACCGTGCACCTTGTTGCACCGCAGTATCGAGCATCGCCGCGTTTCTCGTGGTTCTTCTCCGATACGTTCTTGCGCGTCGTTCGCAAGTTGAAGGTGAATACTACCGACTACATTTGGAAGATTGGCGATAACGCTGGGCTCTCAGGTGGCGTGCCCGGAACGATTTACGGCATTCCGTATCGCGTTGGTCAATACGTCCCGACTGCAACGAGCAACGGCAACATCTTCGCCATCGTCGGCGACTTCAACTACTTCGAGATTTTCGACCGTACTGGCATGACTTCGCTTGTTGATCCGTACTCGGCGGCAAGCACGCACCAAGTCACTCTCTACACGTACGCGCGCACCGATTCCAAGATCATGCTCGCGAACGCGTTCGCTGCGATTACCTGCTGATATCAGCAGTTTCACGAAGCGCTTTTTTCTTACCTCGCTCGCGTTGGGGGGAAACCCCCATCGCGGGTTTAAATGGCAGTATCACTTGCAACCGTAAAAGCGGCGCTGAAGATCGACTACAGCGACGACGACACCGAGCTAACACGGCTCATCGGTGTCGCTACGTCGTGGGTTGAGCGATATACAGGGCTCACACTCACGCAGGCATCGCGCACGATGTTTCTGCGCGAATGGAAGCGCACAGTGTTTGCAGTTCAGCCGTACGTGTCGCTCACCTCGGTTGCGTACACCGACCCGAGCGGTGGCGCGATCACAATGACGAGCGGCACGGATTACTGGGTGGACACATCGGAAGACCTCGCGGCGCTCGAGTTCATCAACACGCCCGCGATCAAAGAGGGAACGCTTGCGACCGTTACGTACGTCGCGGGCTACACGACCGAGCCGAACGAAGTGGTTCAAGCCATCGTGTCATTGGTCGGCCTCTACTACAACAACCCAGAAGCCGCCCAGCCCGTCGGGCTTGTGGTTGTGCCGCTTGGCGCTCAGTTCATGCTTGAACACTTGCGCGTGCGAGGGCCATTCCGATGATCTCCTCGGGGCTCACACGCTTTCGAGTTGAAGTGATGCGAGCACCCGCAGTGACATCGCTCGACGGTCTCGGCCGGCGCACCACCGTATTCACAAGCGCTGGCTATATGCGTTGTGATATGCGCGAGTCGATGCCAAGCGAATCGCTCGTGGCCGATGGTGTGTTGATCGTCGGAAGCATGGAGTTTCGCACGCGCTGGCCGAACATCGGCCGACTCGCCGTGACTGTGGTGGATCGCTTGCGATTCGGTGGGAAGGTCTACCGCATCGCAGGGATTCGCGACATGGACCAGCGCCGACGCGTGGCGATCATCGACGCCGTGGAGGTTTCCTAATGGCGATTGAAACCAAGATTGTCGAATGGCTCGACGGCAACACCGACGCGGGCTCTCGTGTCTACCTCGGCACGCGTTTGCAGACTTCAACCGTGCCGGCGATCACGTTTGAAGTAACCACCGCACAGCGTGCCGTGCTCGGGCTCACCGCGAAACTTTGCCGCTACGACGTGACCATTAACGCAGTGGCTGACACGCCAACGTCGGCGATGACGGTAGCAGCGCAAGCGCGCGCCGCGCTGTTGAGTCTCGGCGCGATTGACTCCGCTTCGGTCGTGTGCAACACGCTCGAAGCGCTGCAAGACCCGCAACCCGAGAACGGCGACGAAGCGTACCTCTACGTCGCGCAGAACACCCACAGCATCTACTACGACGGACCATAAACCATGCCATCACCAACCACCGCAGCAAGTGTGAAGTTTGGCGCCACGACTATTGACGACGTGAGCGCCGCAACTGTGAACGTCACCCGCCAGCAAATCGACGTGACCGCTATCGGGGATGCACACAAGCACCACGTGCAGGGATTCAAGGAAGGCACGGTGCAACTCGAGTTGTTCTACGACTCGGCAAGCACAAATGCTGCCGTGCTTTCCAACATCGACAGCGGCACCATCATTAACGAAGCCGAGGTCATTTGGGCCACGGGCAAGTCAATCAAAGGCAAAGCGTACGTGCAAGACGTGTCGCTCTCCGTCGCGCCGAATGACGTGGCACGATTGACTTGCACGCTTCTCTTCTCCACGAACGCGATTACTATTGTGCCATGAGTCCATCAATCATCGACGCTTTCCTTTCGCGTCCCGCCGTCGTGGAGTTCGACGGTGGGACCGTTACGCTCGCTCGGCCGACCGTCGCGCATTTCATCGCAGCACAAGACGCCGAGGCGCGCGGCGAGTTTATGCCTGCGTGGTACGTGTGGCAGCACTTGTTGCAAGCGGACGGCCGCCAAGCGTTTGTCTCGATTGAGTACGTCAAGGACTTCTGCAATGCACCGACCGTGATTCGGCTCGCGCGATTGATCGAGCCGCTCTACGTGGAGGGCTTGGACTTACCAGCGCCGCTCGCGAAATCCTGAGTGCGGCGCAAATTCAGGTGCGTTTAGATACCCCGCTCGCAGTCTTGCTCGCGATGAAAGGACATAAGGGACTCTCCCATGACATCGCAAGCAAGTTCAAGAAACAAGACATTCGCGCTCGGCTGCGAAATTGACGAGCAAGCGCTGCAACGCATAAACCACCAGTTGCTTCGGCTCGGCAAGGAAGAGGCGCGCAATGCCATGCGCCGCGGGCTTACCAAGTGGAGCAAGTTCACAAAGAAGACCCTCGAGGCCACCGCGCCATTCGGCAAGCGTGGCGCCACCGAGAAGGTGCGCGGCGCCGTACGGCCGAACGTGCACTTGAAGTGGGCAGTCATCACAAAAACCAAGGGCTACGCGCAAGGGCTCGTGACGTGGCTCGGTGTCGGCGTCAAACGCATCGACGGTTCCTACCTGACGCCACACTGGTACCTCGGTTGGCTCGAAGCGGGCCACGCGATCAAGCGCAAGACGACGACCTCCGAGCGAATCCTGTTAAAGCAGCGCGGCGAGCGTGGTAAGGCTCTCAACTTCATCACGGTTGGCCGCTCCGCTCCTCGCAACTGGATCAAGAAATACCGAGCCATCCTGTCCGCAGCGGCGCCAAGTTACGTAGAGCCCGAGGTGGAAAAGGCGATTAAGGAGGCGGGCCTTGGCTAAGATTTCACGCGTCAATATCGCCATCACCGGCGACTCGAAGGGGTTGCAGGCTGCGACCGATTCGGCACGTCGCGAGTTGTCGCGGCTGAACGCTGCGGCTGACTCGACCAACAAGAAGCTGAAGAGTTTCGGCGAGTCTGCGATGAGAACGCAGGGCGCGCTCGGTCAATTCGGCGTTGGTGGCAAGGGCTTGGGAATGCTTGGTGGGCTCGCGCAGGTGGGCGCAATGGGCGGTCTCGGGCTTGGGCTCGGTGCAGCGGGCCTCGCGCTCGGTGCTGCCACGATGGGTGTCGGTGCCGTGCAGGCGCTTCCTGACGTGCGGAAGCGTGCCGCGTCGGCGCTTGAAGAAACGCAAATGGACCAGCGCCGGCGCATCGAAGAGTTTGGATTCTCGCGCATGGTGGCCGAGCAAATCACCGCGCGAGCGCCTGCCGCGACGCCTGCGGGCTCGATGGGTATCGGCGAAGCGTTCTCACAAGGGCTGGCCACGCAGGGCGGATCGCTTGCGGAGGTCATTATCAACGAACTTCCGAAATCGCTCGCTACTGAACTTGGCGCATTGCTCGGCGGTGCATCGCTGCAAGAGGCGGGGGCGCTTGGCAAGTCGCAAATGATGAGCGGCGACGCGATGCAAGACGTAAACAAGTCGATTGGGCTTATGAATCAGATGCCATCGTGGACGATGGATATCTTGCGATGGATGAGCAAGTGACCTATGCCAACCGCAACAGCCATTTCCCGAAGCGCGATCGTCGCTCAGAACTTCAGCGAGGGCGGTCCATCGCAGGCATCGACGTATACCGTCGTGCGCCGCGTGACCATGAACGGCTCAGTTGATGTTGAGAACCCAACACAATTCGCGCTTGTGCTGGGTGCGTTTGGTGCGCCGCTTTCATCGCTTCGCGCGTCGATGGTGCTTACTGAGCGCATGGGCATGATGCGCCTGCGGACGGTGTCTGCCACGCCAGTGCCAAGCACCGAGTCAAGCGTGTTTGACGTGACCGCGAAGTACGATCAACTCTACACGTGGAACAAAGCCACTGGCCTCGAGAAACTTCAACTGCCTGTCGAGGTTGACTTCGACGCGACGCCGCGCAGCGTGCTTATGTATCGCTCGCCTTCCTTTACCACGCAACCGAGCGCAGACCTCAACACCACCACCGACATCGGTGGCACGAAGGTGGATTACGCGGGTAAGCCAATTCAAACGCTTATCCCGCAGATGAGCGTGCGTATTTCGCTCATCACGGACGTTTCGGGCTTCAACTCGGGGCGCACGCTCGTCACGGTGTACGACCGCATCGACACGCTTCGCGGGAAGTGGAACAACGCCGCGTTTAATCAATGGGGCTCGGGAAATCAGGTGTACATCGAAAGCGCCAGCGTTACGGCGATTCGAGATGAGTACTACCGCGCCACGTTCAATCTAAAATGGGACTTGTGGTACGGCTGCGAGCAGCAACCCAAGACCGACGTGTGGGGCAAGGCCGCGCTCGATTCCAACGGCGCCGCTCAAACGGTTACGTGGAAATCGCTTGTGCGAAGTTCGGCGAACTTCGGGCTCATCTACGATCTTTCCAGTGACGCCACCGTAGCGGCTCAAATCGCCAAGGAAGGCTCTTTCATCACTTACCCATGATCCAAACGCACTCACAACGCGTGGCAGCAAACAACGCGGCGCAAATGGCCGCGGCGCTGCCGTCGGAAGAGCGCAATCGTTTGATGCAAGACGGTGTACCGTGGATCCTCGGCAAGATCACTGGGTATACCGCGCTGCCGGCGCCGCAAGTCAACCGCTGGCTCTACACGTGGACCCAAGCGAACGTCGGCACGACGACGCAATACGTGTTTAGCGGGCCGCTCGGTGAAGCGTGGTACTACGGCGAAGCGCTGAACACAAACGAAGCCGCGAACACGCTTACCTTCATCGGTCCGAACATCGACCCTGCGAACGTACCCGCAGGCTTTAACGTGATGCCTGTGGCCGTTGGTATGTACGTAATGCTCTTTCCTGGCCGCCGTGAGAACGGCAACCCTATTTGGTTCTTTGCAGTCGAGAACGCACTCGACGGAGTTTGCTAATGCCCTTGCAAATCCACGGATATACAACCCTGAACGCAAACAGCGGCGCGTTTGTTGCACTCTCCGCGAGCGCGCCAAATCGTCGTCTTTTCATCGCGCCTAACACTGAAATTTCGCTTGCGAACAACGTAGGCGGAACGGGCGCGATTGTGCTCTCAGGTGGATCGGCCGCACGCTATGACCTTGGCGTGACTGATCCATCTACGCTTTTCGCGCGTTCTACGAGCGCTTCGACCACACAAGTTTCTGTGTATTCCTACGATCCGGGAGAGTCATAACATGGCCGTAGTACTCGAAGGCACCAATACAGGTGTGACCACTGCTTACACCACGCTTTCTGCGAGCACCGCAAAGCGCGCGTGCTTTATTCAAGCGAGGAACAACATCTTTCTACGCGTGAGCGGCGGAACGAACATGGTCATTCTCGGCGATGCCGCTGGCTTGCACTGGGATCTCGGCTGCAACGCGCCGAACACCATCGAAGTCGCTGCAATCACTGGCACGGCGTCTGTCACGTTGTGGTCACTCGATCCGGGGGAGCGCCGATGACGTTTCCAGAACTTGCGCAACTCATCGCACCATTCGTGGCCGTGCTCACGGCGAGCGCGTGGCTGCATGGCACTATCGCGAGCCTTCGCGAAACCATCGCCATGCTCAGTGAACGAGTTCGATATCTCGAGGCCGAGGTTGAGCGCCTCAGGGGGCAAAAATGACAAGTTGGAGAACTACCACAGCGGGTATCGCTGCAATCGTGGCCGCCCTCGCAACCGCGGCGGTCGCTTTGTTCGACGCGGACCCACTTACTACGCCTGACTGGGGCGCCGTCGCGGCCGCGTTCATGGCTGGCGTCGGGTTGCTTGCAGCGCGTGACAACAAAGTCTCGAGCGAGCAAGCGGGCGCAAAGTGATATATGAAATCATCCGCGCTGTACTCGATTCGCTTATCAAGTGGCTTTCATCGCCTCGCGTGGTACGCGTTGTGGGTGGCGGCGCTCGCATCGCTGAACGGGTGCGGGCCGCAATACGTCGCCGCGCCCGACTCTCCGATGTTGATCGTGGAGGGGAAGGGGCGCGTTCGAGTCGCAATGCTTGACGGGGAAGACATGGTGGACGTTGGTTGGATCGACGCCGCGGAGCTCGAGGGGCAAACGGTTGTGAAATACGATTGGACGGAGCAATGACGGCCACGCGTTGGTGCTGCTGCGGCAGTGCGATTGACTGCTGCGACATGCAGAATTGCGCGACGTTCGTGCAGCCGAATTCAATCACTTTCACGTACACGGGCTCGATCGTGCGCCAGTATTCAACTGGGCAAAACTGCACACTTGCGACTTACACGTACACCATTGAAAGCGTTGGTCCGTTTATTGAGGACGGCACCAACTGCGACTCTCCAAACTTAATTCCACAAAACCGATTTTGGTGCCAGCAGGCGCGAGTGAGTTACACGCGCGAGGAATACACGTGGCAACCCAAAGACATTCAGGTATGGTGCGAAGACGATTCGTGCGGCAATACGAACCCCGCATGGGTTGCTACGTGCAGCGCGTGCACGCCGGCAAGCAACTATTGTGAGTGCCGGCCTGTCGATGCCAACTTCTTTGGGTTGGTTTCAAAGGAAACGTACGTGGGCGCGCCGCGCATCATCAATGGCATCACTGGCACTGGTGGCGAAAACCCGCCGTGTTGTAGTCCGTCGCCGCCAGTTGGATACATGCAAGCCATTGCGTACCACTGCTGCTACGTGTGCGGCTGTGCTCGGCCGACGATTTCTTTTACACCAGCAGGGCCGACCGTAGCAGGATGCAACGGTGTACTGCTTTCGGGCTCGGATACGCGCACAGTCACCACGTACGCATTCTGCCAAAACACCGCAAGCGTGGTTACGGATCCGTGGGTGCAGTTTATGCCGCGCATGATCTTCAGCGGGAAGTGTGGCTGTCCAAGGATTGACACTTGGGCAGATCCAGTGCACGAGCAAAACACGTGCACGTGGTGTGGCTCATCGGAAGTCAGTGGTCCGGACGTGGTGTACAGCGCACAAAGTGGCTGTTTCCCAATCATTTTGTGTGATGGTCTACCTAACGGCGTGTGCGAAGTGGGCAAAATTTCAAGCGCGAGTTCTTCGCCAGCGTCCTGCTTGTACTACGAGGAGTGTGGCGGCACGCTCAGCGCGATTGAGTGCCCGTGGACCGTTTCGTACCAAGACGTCGTATCTCAGCAGTTGCTGGTGACGATCACATGAAATGCGACTTTCTCCAACTCGCGGTGTGCACGAATCCTGAAGCGCCCACCGACGGGCAGCACGTCGCACCGATGACTTGCCGCGGTTGTGAGCACTACAAAGGGCAAGCGCGGGGGCTCGGGGACCGTGTGCACACGGTGCTTTCGGCTACTGGGGTGCACCAAGTCGTGCGCACCGTGGTCGGCAAATGCGGCGGTTGCGCCGCACGTCGGCAAGCGCTGAATGAGAAATTTCCAAGTTCGGCTAATGGAGGCATTGACGAAACGCCGAAAGAGTCGTAACGTCAATACCTCACCGCGGCCAAGCCGCAGAAAGCACAACATGGAAACAGGTAACGAAACAGAGAAGCAGCGTCTAAAGGGCCAGCCCGTATGGGTCAAACTCGACCAGTACGCGCGGTTGCGTGCACTTGCGCAGAAGGACGGGCGCACGCTCGCCGCGCACGCTCGCCGTGCGATCGAACTGTACTTGCGCCGAGAAGAGCGCAAGGGCCAGACGATCGAGGTGCGCGCATGACTTGGGCCTTATTCGTGCTCGTGTTCGCAGCGCTCGCCGGTGCCGTCGATTGGAGGGACTCGAAATGAGCGAGAAAGACGACATCACACGCAAACTTCGGAAAATGATGGCGATGGGGGCGACGCCTGAACATGGGCTCATCGTCGTTCGCTGGCATTACATTTCGACAATGGAGGAATGGCGTAATGACGTTGATTTGTGCGCCGATGCTGCTGACGAGATCGATCGCCTACGCGCCGAACGCGACGAGGCGCGGCAGGAAGTTTGCAACTTGCGTCCGAGCGTTTGTCTCGGTTCGCAAACCGCCGCCGAGTTTGCGAAGCATCGCGGTTGGGACTGCTTTAAGGAGGAGAAATGAGCGGCCAAACAACTCAACAACAACGCGACGAGCGATGGCGTGAAGGCAGCGACGTCTACCAACACACCTACGCGTTTCATCATCGCGTTCTGCCGACGGCGCAGCGCACACCCGACGCCGATGATGAGGCCGACGCTCTGTACTACTACGCAAGGGTGAACGAAGCCGCGGACCGCAAACTAGCGCAAGCGCTCCGCGCCGGCGCGGCTCGGATCCGAGCGCTCGAAGCGGCGCTGTTTGCGAAGTCCACACCAACGGAAGGAAAAATCGAATGAATATCCCTGAATGGGTCACGCCCGATGAGGCACGCGTGCTGGTCAAGAACATTTACGGGCTCGAGCACACGCGTAGGCACGTTGTGGACAACATGGCGCCGGAGGATTTGAAAATGGGCGCTGCTGTGCGAGGAGAAGGGAAAGGTGAACCGCGCGTGGCGTTCGTTCGGTTTGAAGCCTATTTGCGCACGGCGCAAAACTTGGCGGCCCCCGAAAAAGGGCCGGATACTCGTTTGATTCTGCGGCGTTTGGTGGCGCTGGAGGACTTGGTGTACAAACTGGCGACCGTAAGGGAGCGCACACAATGACCAACGAAATCGTGCCAGTATCAATCGAGCCGACGCCGCTGACGCGTGCTCGGTTTGAGGCGCAAGTGGCTCGCGAGATGGGGCCGTACATCGTGCGCACGTTCTCGATCGAGCTGCAAGGCAAGCGATATGTGCAAGTCGCAGGGGCTACGGCGCTCGCTTCCGGCTGTGGCTATGCCGTGCGCGAAATCGAGGTGAAGCGCTTCGACACCGACGGAATCAAGGGATGGGAAGCGACGGCCGAAATCCTCGAGCGCTCGACTGGCGTCGTGATCGGCCGCGGCTCGGGGATCGTGACCGATGATGAGAAGCCGTGGGGCAGTCGCCCCCAGTTCGCGCGCCGCGCGATGGCCTCAACACGTGCCGCAGGGCGGGCGCTGCGCCTGTGCTGCGGCCATTTGTTCGCAATGATGGGCGACCGAGTTGCCACAGTTACCGCGGAGGAAATGCCAAATGACATCGACTGAAGCACTGGCCGAGATTCGCGCCATTCTGAACCGCCTAGAAGCTTCTCAGAAGCCAGCGCCCGTTTCGCAGGGCCAAGGAGCGCCCGTAAAGCCCGACGCCGCTACGGCCGACGCACGGCTCTCTTTCCGCGATGGGACGGTGTGCTACTGGGAAGTCGGCACGACCAAAGCGGGAACCCCTCGAGCCCGCATCGGGATCGAGTGGAACCAAGCCGGCAACCTTCAGAAGGAATACTGGGACTGGTACGACATGAAAGCCGCCGAAGCCGTTGACCCGCTCGGTAAGGGCGATCGTGTGCAAATCGTCCTGAAGCCGTGGAAAGATAAGCACATCGTGAATGGCATCACGGTGGTCAGCCGAGCCGACCTAAAGCGGGTACCGTTCCCGACCTCGCTCGCCGAGTCGGACGAGATCCCGTTCTAAACCATTCCCCTCGCGCGGCCGCCTCTCCGCGCAGGCTCCCTGAGCAAGCCCCCCGTGCACCCGCGGGGGGCTTGTGCTTTTTACGGAGGCGATACGCATGGACGCTAAATATTGGCAGGAGCCGCAGCCGAAGGAACCGACGGCGCTGGCGTTTGAGTTACCCGAGAAGGTGAAAGCCGCGAAACGCGAGCACCAGTGCACATGGGAGGAAGCCGCGCACCACGTCGGGCTTGCACACGGCATGACCGCAAGCGAGGTGAGCACCCTTTGTTCTCGTGTGCGTGTTTGGGTGGCATTTCAACGCCGCAGGGAAGCCCGCAGGATGACCGAGAGCGAACTGGCGGTGTTTCGCTCGGGGTTGACGTGGAAGCCCCACACGGCCGCTTGGCGTGTTTTTGAGGGCTACATGAGAGACCGCATCGGCGATTGGCCGTTGATCTGCGGCACGGCGCTTGGCTCCACCTCGGCCGCTTTCGCAGCGCTCGCGGGCGAGGAGGTTGGGGAGTACCTCGAACTGGCTGAACACTGCGCTAGGTTGTGCGCTGAACTGCCTGATGACTGGGATCCTCGGCCGACCGAGCGCTTCCCCGCGGGCTTTCCTGAAGATCGGCGAGTGGTTTACCGCGCCACCCCATTTCGGAGGTACACCAATTGAGCGAGCCCACACCATTCGAAATCGCGTCGCCGTCGATCGGTGACGGTGTGCCACCGATGCGCCCGTTTGTCGTTGACGGACTGCTACGCCGCGGCGAAATCTGCAACTTCATCGGCGCGAGCAAGACGGGAAAGACGTGGATGCTTTACCACCTCATCGCGGCGCTTGCGAGCGGTGGCGCGTGGTTGGGCCGCCAGTGCACCCAATCGCGGGTCTTACTGGTGGACAACGAATTGCACCCCGAGACCGCGAAAAACCGCATGGCGAACGTCGTCGAGGCGCTTGGCATGGACAAGGCCACGTTTGACGAGCGGGTACGTGTGGCGTTCGTGCGTGGGCGCATGGCAACCCTCGAGGACGTGGAAGCCACGCTACGGGCCGCAGGGCGCGGCACGTTCGACGTGATCGCGCTGGACGCGTTCTACCGCTTCCTGAACGGCGTCGATGAGAACGCTAACGGCGAAATGACTGGCGTTTACAACCACCTTGACCGCATCGCCGAGTTCAGCGGCGCTGCCATCATCAACGTGCACCACAGTTCCAAGGGCGATCAAAGCAACAAAGCCACCACGGACGTGGGCTCGGGCGCGGGCGCCATCGCACGGGCCACGGATACCCACCTAGCGTTCCTGCGGCACATGGAGGAAGGTTGCGTGGTGCTGCGCGGTGAGTGCCGATCGAGCCGCCGCCCGATGGCCGTGGGGCTGCGCCTGAACCCTCCGTTCGTGACGGTTGACGAGTCGCTGGACTTGGACGACCTATGGACGGCCAAGAAGGCCAGCAAGGGCGCGAAGTCTGAAATCTCGCTTGCCGAGTTCGTGGAAACCTTTATTGATGGCGAATGCACACGCGGTGAAGTCGTGGCACGTGCTCGCGGTCACAAGATCGCGAAGAACCTAGCCGAGCGGCATTGCGGCGAAGCGCTGCGGCTCGGTATCTGCGAGGAAGTGAAGCGCCCAGTGCCGCGTGGAAGGCCAAAGATGGTCGTGCGCAAGGTCGCGCCGCGCATTGACGCGCGTCAATGATCTTTTCTTTTCCTGCGCTATATAGAAAGAGATAGGAAATAGCCACTGCTGCACAGTGGCTTTCCTACTATCGCTTGCGAGTGGAAAGTAACTGGTAGACATCGCTGCTAAATGTGGATATACTGTGGATATGTCACGATCGAGCCGCGAGAAGGGAAAGCGTGGGGAACTGGAAGCCTGTGAGGTACTCGCGAGGGTCGGTGTCGACTGTCGCCGAGTCACCCAGTACGCCAACCGTTTCGGTGGACACAAAGACCCCGATGTCATATGCGATCGCATGGACGTTTGGTGGGAAGTCAAGCGCGTCGAGCGCTTGAACCCGTATGCGTTCCTCGATCAAGCCCTGACCGATAGTCGTGGGAAGAAGACGTGCGCCGTGCTTATGCGATCAAGCCACAGGCCGTGGCTATTGATGATCCGCCTAGACGACCTACCCCGATTCGTGGAGGAGTACCAACGTGGAAATACCCGTCTTCAACCCGAGGCCGAGTCTTCCCAACGCGAGGCGCTTTGAAGCCGACCATGTCGCAGGCTTCAGTGGTGGCAACTGGCAACGCATCCGACGCCACTGGCTCATGCACCACCCAGCGTGCAACCGATGCGGGCTCGCAGGCGAGGAGGTGCACCACATCGTGCAGCGTGCTCATGCGCCGCATCGGTGGAACGATTGGAGCAACCTCGAAACGCTCTGCAAGCAATGCCACAAGGCACACCACGCGTCCGATTGAGTTATCCACAAGTTATCCACATATGCACATTTTGCGCTCGAACGGGGGGGTAGGTTTTGGCTCGACCCCCTGACCTACGGAAT